>Ga0209902_100026_pt1 | contig 358197 bp, 249 predicted proteins | sample FECB27metaG_FD_188304 | JGI IMG/M metagenome (GOLD analysis project Ga0209902, IMG submission 188304) | Cyanobacterial communities from the Joint Genome Institute, California, USA - FECB-27 (SPAdes) (version 2) | ecosystem: Environmental > Aquatic > Thermal springs > Hot (42-90C) > Microbial...
TCGCATTTGTCGATCGGTATGTACGTTTTGATATAGCATCTTTTCTAGGATATTTCCCCTGCAAATTTAGCCAAAGTCAACTCTTAGCCCCTGCTTGACTATCAATTACTTATAATACAACAAGTCTATTTTACCAAACGCACAAGAAATATTGAGTCAGATCCCACCTTCTACCGAATCTGATTTGCTCCCCTTCACTTAGGTTGAGTTTGCCCCAGGGGTTTAACGAACGAAAAGCATTAAACAAAAAATTTAATAAAATAAATATTTGCGATTTTTTTGCCGGGCTTTTATATTTATGCGCAACTCTATGCCTGACTCAGCATCCTTGATCCACCCGATAATTTATTAAGCCATTGTTAGCCTGATGCTCCGCGCCATAAATCAGTTTTTGCTATAGGCAGTTGGTTAAGAATACTACGGGTAAAAATAGCCAAAACGCATTGGCAAGCAGCAAATACACAATCCAATCCATTGCTCTCATGATTTTCATGTTTCATACCTCTACTGGATTTCCAATTCAGAAAAAGCGTTTTCTGCCTATTTTCATTCTCTTCTGGTTACTGCCCTACTTTCCGTTGTTGGCGCAAAAAGATCCGCCTTCTCCACAGTGGGGAGAGGTTACCCATGCTGAGATTGATTTAAAGGTTTGCCCGTTCGACAGTGCGGCACCCGCCGTCGTCCTGAGTGATTACGGTAAAATCAAATTTGGCTTTGAGGTAGTATACATTGAACAGTATAAACGCGTAAAAATACTGGACCGAAAGGGCATCGATGAAGCGAATATTTCAATATTATACCGTACCGACAGCCGGATAGAGCGGATATCCAAACTACAGGCCCAGGTAATTACAGTAGGCGAAAACGGGCAGATCAAAAAGGAAGAAGTCTCTCCCAAAGAAATATTTGACGTAAAACATTCGGAAACGGTTCGTGAAAAACGGTTTGGTTTCCCGAATGTCCGGGTAGGTTCCATTCTGGAATACCGGTACACCATGGTTTCGGAGAATTTTTACACTTTGGACGACTGGATTTTTCAATCCCACATTCCAACCCTTCACAGTGATCTGCTCATCGAAAAACAAGGCGTACTTACTTACCGGATTCTGCTGAATGGCAGGATGTTGACTGAAAAATATCAAAATCAGAACGAAACCGCTCATTTTTCCCTCGATAATTTACCGGCCCTGGTGAAGGAATCGCACGTAGTCAACCATATGGACTACGCCGAGAAAATCAACTTCCAACTGGACATATATACCAAGACCGACGGTGTTCCATTGGAAAGTCGAAACCACATCGGTTTTTTGAACGAAAAGAAGCTGGCCAAAGAACTGCTAAAAACCATCCTGCTCGGCAACGAAACCGAACCCCAAAGAGTAGCCAAAATCTTCAACTACGTAAAACTGGCCATCAAGTGGAATGAAAAACACCACATTTTTTCCTCTCAGTCGGCGAAGGAAGCGTTGGAAAACAAGCGTGGGAACAATGCAGACATTAATTTGTTGCTGATTTTGTTACTGAGAGAGTCTGGAACGAAAGCTTTTCCGGCTATGATCAGTACCCGTGAGAATGGCAAGATATTCCGTTCCGAAAAGCCCCTGCTTTTTCAGTTCGATTACCTGCTGGCCTGGGCAGTCGTCGATAATAAAGAAATGCTGCTGGATGCCACGGATCCTATGCGCCCCTACAATCTGCTGGCCCAGGACCACCTGACTGAATATGCTTTCGTGCTTGACAAAGCCAATCCCCGATGGGTTAGCGTGTCCAACCAAAGGAACTCCCGCCAGGTGATCTCAGCTGAAGTAAATTTCACCAATCCAACTCAACCCCTTTATCGGTTCTCTACCCGGTACGAAGGCTATTTTGCCCTGGAAAAGCGCAAACAATACGCATCGAAGGGTCAAAAGGCGTTGTCAAAAGAAGTACTCAGTACGCCTTATCAGGACTTCAGAATGGCTAACTCCGAAGTACAGCACACCGATAATCCAGATGAAGCATTCATTCTGAACCTGGATTATCAGCCGGAAAGTGCTTCGGCTGGTAGTGACATGATTTATTTCAAGCCCATACTCATGAGTGATTTTGAACATAACCCGTTCAAAAACGAGAAAAGAACGCTCCCGGTAGAATTGGATTATCCGGCTACTTATACCTTCATTTTGAATTTAAAGATCCCGGAAGGGTATCAGATTCAGGAAATGCCCCAAAGTTCTATGATGAAATTTCCGGATAATCTGGCTGAGTTTCGCTATCACATTACCCAAAATAGCACCGGTATTCAGCTGGCCTCAACGGTTACGTTTAAAACACACATTATACCCTTGGAATACTACCAGCATTTGCGGGAATTTTATGGCCACATCATAGCCAAACACCAGGAAATGCTGATTTTGAAAAAGAAGTAAGGCAATGAGCGCAGGAATAGTAAATCTACATTACTTACCTCCGCTTTGTACTGCACACAGAAATGGAACCAAAAAACCAGCCTTCGTCCGGAGGCTGGTTTTTTGGTTAAACTACAATACATTGATTATCAGGAAAAAAACGCGTTTACAGGTCGTTTAATTTTTGATCAATCCACAAACTGGCGGCGCAGTTTGTCGCTGGCTTCCCGTAGACTGGCTTCCCAGGTCGGACCTTTCCCTTCGGCAAACAGGTCATTGCCCGGAATTCCGAGCCGCCAACGCGCTATCTTGTTATTCTGGGGATTGCTTCCTTCTTCGCGCAGGTATACGTCGGCGGCCACGATGTCACTGCGGAAGCGCATCACCCGCCGCAGTTCTTTTTCGACCTGATTCGCTATTTCGGTAGTTTCCTGAAAGCCTACGGTTTGCAGGTCCATCTTGACGTGATCTATTGAATATTCCATAGTTGCTGTTGTTAAAAAAGATGAGGTATTTGAAGTAATTAAAGTACGAAGCCGAGCACTCCGGACATCGCTCGTCTGTAACTGGAGCAGGCCAATTTCGCTCAGTAGCGAAACATGGCCGATACCATTACCGGTTGTTCGTTGGCCAGAAGGTTGACGTCTTCCATGACATATACTTCGCCTCCGTTGCGAAGCGTCAGTAATGCGGCCCGGTCGATGAGTGGGTCATTGTCCTGCCGGGAATCGCCCTGAATCGTCGCGGTGAGTTGCTCCTCATCGAAGCGCCCCCATACCTGCGCGTCTTCCCGGATGAAGAGCGTTTCGATCCGTCCGGTTACGGCGGCGTCGAGAATCTGCCGCAGATCCGTGGAGGTCAGATCGGTGCCACTGTTATTCTGATACTGGTTTACGCGTTGCTGTTGGGTCGCCACAAAATGGTCACCCAGCTTTTCGTTTGCCATCCGGTGCAGTTCCTCCGGTTGGGTGTGGTCAAAGTTGCCCGTCAGCCCCGATGCGTGCAGGAAAGGATAAGAATTGACCTGCCGGTAAATGGGTTGATAGTATTCCACGGAAGCCAGCAGCAGTGGTGCATTTTCGGTACCCATCTTATTTTTGATGCCCTGATCAATGAGCCGGAAATAGTCAGCCAACAAATGGTCCTTGTGTTTGTTGTCCATATCGTCGCTGCGGTGCATAGCGGCTACTCCGCCACCCGAAGCGCTACGGCCCTGCAGTTCTTCCTCAAAGTCGTAGTACTGCGTCACTTCCTCAATGCTGTGGGGGAAGCCTTCGTTTATGTCTACCTCCGCAATGGAGTATCGGTCGGCCTTGAACAGGGAAACGCCCTTCTTACCAAACCGCAGCAAATAGTAGGGACTGGCAGGTTGGACAAAGGGCAGGAGCGGATTGATCAGGAAACGGTTGGCTACCTGATATTGCTCTTCGAAGGGTACTGGGCTGTGGAAATAGTCAAAATAGTTCTGACTGCGAAATAGCGCTAAGCCCTCCGACTGGTGACGCCAGAACTGGGTATTGCCCAGCAATTCCTCGAGCGGCAGCAGCAGTGCCTCCACCTCCGAATGGTTCAAAGCCCTACTTTGCAACTCAGCCCGAATCTGCTGGATCTGATTCTTCAGCCGGATGCGATCGTAACCCTCGTTTACCTCCAGGCCCTTGCGATGCGTAGGAATAAAAATGGAAATGCAATGTGCATCCTGCCGGTCGGACAGTTGTAAAATGGTTTCTTTATTGAGTACTCCCATAGTAAATAAAGTTTGCTTAAATAAAGGCATACGCATAAACCACTAAAATGGATGGTTATGCACGCAGCCATCCGCTTCTTTACCTCCTATTGCAACCGATATAGTAGAAACGTATGAAGGAATTATTTGACTCTTATAAGATTTCTTGCAGTAGGTCTGTCCAACAAGATGGGTAATGGCGCAGAAGTACACCATTAGAAAAAATTTAATGAAGGGATTGACGAAAGCGATGCAGCACCATTTTGGTCAACCAACAACAAAGCAGACAAGGCTTCAAGGATCAGCAAGACGCAGTGAGCGCTTGCCTTCCGTTGCACTGGTTTTACGTTGGTATTCAATGGTTAAGAAAACCTAACCCAAACGCTGTAATTCCACCGCTTCTTGACCGAATACGCAGTCAAGTTCAGCCTACCAGCTCATTTATTGATTAGAATTTTACTTATTTGTTGAGCCAATCTGCCTCTCCCTATGTTCCTGAACCATTTGAAACTATCCGTTCGGCTGTTATTACAGAAAAAGATCAGTTCGGTGTTGAGTTTGAGTAGTCTGGTCACGGGGCTGTTCGGCTTTTTATTCGTTGCGCTTTATGTCCAGGATGAACTGACATTTGATTGGCATCACGAACGTGCTGAGTCCATTTATCGAATTACCACCCAAGTCCGCTCGAACGAATTTTCCGGCACTACTGCGAAGACATCCCTTCATTTAAAGCCAACTATTCAGCTACATTTTCCAGAAAAATTCCACACCATCGCCCGGCTCATTCCTTACGAAGGGCAAACAAAGGTAACTTTTGAAAATAAGGTCCATCGCATCAAACACCTGCACCTGGCTGATGCAGAGGCATTCCGGGTTTTTTCTTATCATTTCATAGAAGGCAGCCCGGCGACGGCATTACAAGCGCCCAATAAGGCCGTGTTGTCCAGAAGTACCGCTACTCAGCTCTTTGGTTCGGCACCAGCCCTGGGAAAGGTGGTGGAAATTGACCATCTCCCCTACCAAATCACCGGAGTGTTTGAAAACCTGCCAGCCAACTCCGACCTGCCCGTCAATGGCTTGCTTTCGCTCCGGCCGGAGGCATCCGGTGACTGGACCGACTGGAAAGCCTATACGTACGTTAAACTGCCCCCTGGCGCTCAGGCATCTGAATTAAAAACAGTGCTCAAACAAGTAGACGAGCAGTACGTGCTTCCGCAAACAAGAGAATCGGGTGCTGACCTGGCAACCCGTTTTGAATACCAGCCGCTGAGGGACATCCATTTTACCAACGACCTGTACCACGACACCCCGAAAGGGAATCGGACCCACGTTTATTTTCTGGCTATTGCCGGACTGCTGCTGCTGGTTATTACCTGCTTCAATTACGTCAACCTCTCCATGGCCCGGTCGCTGGAAAGGAGAATAGAAGTGGGAATCCGGAAAGTGCTGGGAGCTTATCAGGGGCAGTTGGTCAGGCAATACCTCTGGGAATCGCTGGTGACTACGGGCTTTGCCTTTGTGGTGGCTGTTACGCTGCTGGCAGTCCTGTTGCCTTTGCTCAATCGCCTCACCGACAAACAACTTTCTATCTATGCTTTTTGGAATGGAGAGATGCTGGCAATGGTGCTCCTGCTACTTTTGGTAATTGGCGTATTTTCTGCCATTTATCCGGCACTTTTCCTCTCTGCTTTCGACCCGGGAAAAATTCTGCAAGGGCACTCGAAATATCGCACGGGCAGCCGCTTTAAAGATACGCTGCTGGTTGTTCAGTTTGCCGTATCCATCGGGATGATCATTTGCACCCTTTTCGTTTCCGGCCAATTGGATTACCTGAAGAACAAGGACAACGGATTTCAACGCGAAAGTGTGCTGGTACTCCCACTGCCCGAAGACCTGGGTTATGTCCGGGTGCTTTCCCTTAAGAATGAACTGGAAGGGCTGAGCAGCGTAGCAAAAGCATCGGTGGTAGGCTTTGGTTCGCGGCCAGGGAGCGAAAATGTGGAAAAAGAATTTTTCACGCTGGAACAGAATAACCGCCAGGTGAGAAAAACCATCAACTGCCTGTTTGTGGACGAAAACTTTCTGGACGTATTGGGCATACCGCTGGCTTCGGGTGCCAGGTTTACCGGAAAGAACCTTTCCAGTGCTTCGTTTCTGGTCAATGAAACCCTGGTGAAGCAGATGGGCTGGAAAAATCCGGTTGGGCAACGAATCATCTGGCAGGAAGAGGGAGAAGTGATTGGCGTGGTAAAGGATTATCATTATCAGTCGCTTTACAATCCCATCGAACCGCTGATCCTGATCGGGTATTCGGCCGTGAGCAAAGAAATGCTGATCCGAATTTCCCAGCCCCGTGCCGTTGAATTGATCCGGGAAAAGTGGAACCGGGTGGTGGCCGGAGAAACGTTTGATTTCTCCTTCCTGGACGAAAACCTGGATGTACAGTACCGCCGCGACGAACGAATGCTCCATCTGTTTGCCGTATTTAGCCTGATGACTGCTGCGCTGGCTTTTATGGGTTTGTTTGCGCTGTCTCACCTGCACATCCAGCAACGGATCAGGGAGATCGGGATCCGAAGGGTACTGGGAGCCACCCCCCGGGATCTGATTGCCTTATTCAGTAAAAAAGTCTTGGTGCTGATCTTGATCGCCTTCCTGATTGCGGCTCCCTGGGCGGCTTACCTGATCCACGACTGGAGCCAGCAATTTGTTAACCGGCAAGAACTGACCCTCTGGCCATTCGTAGCTTCCGGCAGTCTGATGGGCCTCCTGGCACTGGTTACCGTGGCTTACAACGTGTGGACGGTTTCCCGGCAAAATCCAGTGGACGCGCTCCGCAATGAATGAATGGCCGTAAAAAACTGGTATGAGACAACTCATCTTCTCCCAATGCCGCAATAACTTTAACTGTGGATGGTAGACGAAGAAGCCGCATATTCAGAAGGTGGCACGCCGTAAAACTCCCGGAAACACTTGGCAAAGTACGACAGGTTGTTGAAGCCCACTTCGTACGCAATTTCGCTGATGGTGCCGCTGCGGGCGGCAATCATCGCTGCGGCCCGCTTGAGCCGAAGCGTGCGGATAAATTCGCTGGGCGACTGGTCGGTGAGGGCTTTCAGTTTGCGGTAAAGCTGTAGTTTGCTCAACGCCATTTCCGATTCGAACTGCTCGACTCCGAATTCGGAATCGCCCAGGTGCTTTTCGACCACGGCCATCGCCCGCTCCAGGAATTTTTCGTCGGCCGAAGTAATGGCAATTTCCTTCAGCGCTATTTTTACTTCCCGCGCCTGGCCGAATTTCTCCCGCATCCGACGCCGACTTTCCATCAGGTTGCGCACCCGGATCCGAAGTTCCTGGGGGTTGAAAGGCTTGGTTACGTAATCGTCGGCACCGGTCTCCAGTCCGTCCAGTTTGCTCTCTACCGAAGCCTTGGCCGTGAGCAGAATGACCGGAATGTGGCTGGTGAGTTCATTGGTTTTCAGGTGGCGGCACAGTTCGATTCCATCCATATGCGGCATCATCAGATCGCTGATGATCAGGTCGGGTGCGGATTCGGTGGCTTTCTGCAAGCCTTCTTTCCCGTGCCCGGCCAGTTCAATCCGGTAGTCGTTGTCAAATATTTCCCGGATGTAGCGACGTACTTCATCGTTGTCTTCCACGATCAGCACAACGGGAAGATCGTGTTGGCCCCCAACCGTTTGGGGCAAAGGTTGCTTGGGAGCAGACTCCCGGGGCAAGCTTTCCCTTTTTGGCAGTACCTGCTCATACCGGCTTTCGGACGACACGTAGAGCTGGGTAATGGATACTTGCTGACTGAGCGGAAGTTGAACCCGGAAGGTAGTCCCTTTGTCTTCTTCACTTTGCACGGATATCTGCCCTTTGTGCAACTGTACCAGTTCGCGGGTCAGTGCCAGCCCGACCCCGGTGCCTCCCTGCTCCCGGGTGGTAGAACCATTCACCTGATAGAAGCGGTCAAAAATTTTGTTGAGGTGCTCAGCAGGAATGCCTTTGCCGGTATCGGAAACGCTGATTTCTATCGAATAGCCGGTAGCGAATGAAACAGGTTCGATGCTTTCTGCCAGGCGGACACCATTGGGGTTCAGTATATGGACCGCCACCTTCACGCATCCGTGTTCAGGGGTGTATTTGAAAGCGTTGGAAAGGAGATTGGTCAGAATTTTTTCCACTTTGTCCTTATCAAACTCCGCCGGAATTTCGCGCAGGGCAGACTCAAACTGCAAGGAAACGCCGTGCGATTCGGCCAGTGAAGCAAAGGAAAAAACAATGCCTTTCAAATGCGCCAATATGTCGCCCCGCACCAGTTCCAGTTTCAGGCTGCCGGCTTCCAGTTTGGAAAGATCCAGCAGTTGATTGATCAGTTCCAGCAAGCGTTTGGCATTGCGGTGCATGAGCCGGAAGTCGCGCTGATCAGTACTATCCTGCTTCAGTGCCGCCAGCCGGGATTCAAGCGGCCCCATAATGAGCGTGAGCGGCGTACGGAATTCGTGCGAAATGTTGGTAAAGAAGCGGGTTTTCAGCGTATCCAGCTCCTGTAGCTTTTCCGATTCCAGCCTTTTGATTTCCAGCGAATTTTTGAGCCGTTCCTGATAAAGAAAATACCGGAAGACCAGGTAAAACACGCCCGCGGCCAATACCACGTAGATGAGGTAAGCCCACCAGGTACGCCATATCGGGGGCGTAATCGTAATTTTGAGCGATACCCCCGCGTTGTTCCACTTGCCGTCGTTGTTGGCTCCTTTTACCCGGAAAATGTAAGTGCCGGGATCCAGGTTGGTGTAGGTGGCAAAACGCCGGTTGCCGCAATACACCCACTTGTCATCGAAGCCTTCCATTTTGTAGGCGTAGCGGTTTTTCTCCGGAAAAATGTAGCTGAGCGCCGCAAACTCCAGGGAAAACACCTGTGCCGAATAGGGAAGCACAATTTCCCGGCTTTCGGTGATGGACTGCGGCAGTCGGATGAGTGTATTTTCGTTGCTCTTGTTCTCTTCCAGCAATACCGACTGGTTCTGGATCTGCAGATCAGTCAGTACGATGGGAGGAATAAAGGAATTGTTTCGGATGCTATCGGGATGAAATACGTTGAAGCCATTTACGCCGCCAAAAAACATTTCTCCTTTTGGGTTGCGAAAAGCCGCGTTCATTGAAAATTCGTTGGCCTGGAGTCCATCGCGTTCGTCAAAGTTCTGAAACGTTTCGGTTTGCGGGTCGAAGCGCGAAATACCTTTGTTGGTCGAAAGCCACAGATAATGCTGCCGGTCTTCGGTGATGGCCTGGATGGTGTTGTTGGGAAGCCCGTTCTTTTCCAGGTAGCACTTGAACTTTCCCGTTTTCCGGTCCAGCCGGTTGAGCCCGCCTTCGTAAGTACCAATCCATAAAGTACCTTCATGGTCTTCGTACAAAGTAGTCACCCAGCGGTCGCTGATGCGTTGCGGATCGTGCCGCAGGTAAGGGAAATGGGTGAAGGTTTCCGATTTCGGATCGAAGCGATCCAGCCCGGCATTCCAGGTACCAATCCAGATGAACCCGGCCCGGTCCTGATACAGACTCACCGTTTTATCGCTGCTTAGGCTATTGGTGTCGGAAGGATGGTGTTCAAACCGTTTAAAGGTTTCGGTGCGCGGATTGAAGTAGTTGATGCCCCGGTCGGCCGTTCCGATCCAGTAATCGCCGTGGCGGTCCTGAATGATCGATACCACGCGGTTGGAACTCAGGCTGCCGGAGTCGGCGGGGTTGTGCCGGTAATGCCTGAAATGATTGTGCACCGGGTCAAACACGTCCAGCCCCTTATCGGTGCCAATCCAAAGCTTACCGGCCTTATCGCCATAAATGACCGACAGGTAGTTATGACTCAGGCTATTGGGGTCGGCAGGATTGTGTTGAAAAGATTGATACGTTTCCGATTCCATGCTGAACTTGATCAGACCACTGCCCAGTACCCCCAGCCACACGGTGCGATCAGGTGCCTGATAAATGGAGCTGACAATGCTGTGTTGGATTCCTTCGGATCGGTTTTCCGCGAAATAGTGACTGAATTTGGGTTTAGTGAAGTGGAGGGTCTGAATACCCTTGCCTAGGGTGCCGATCCAGAGCGTGCCCGACCGGTCGCGATAAAGTGCGCTGATCCGGTTGCTGCTCAGGCTTCCCACCTGGTTGTTGCCTTCGTAATGTATCCACTTACTGTTTTTGGTATTGTAATAATAAAGTCCACCCTGCCAGGTACCCATCCAAAGTTCGCCATTGGCGCTTTCTTCTATCTCCTGCACGTCATCAACCAGAAAGGGAGCCTGAAAGGCGGTATAGCTTTGGTACTGATCCGTTCGCGGGTCTATCCGGTAGAAACCTCTCCCATCGGTTCCCATCCAGATGTAGCCATTGGCATCAGTGTGCAAATCATAAATGTACTGGTCCGACGTTTTGGGAAACCTGTTGGCATAATGAGTGAATCGCCCCGTTTCGGGATCCAGCCGGTTCAGTCCTCCGCCGTCGGTGCCGACCCAGAGGTGGCCCCGGGCGTCGGTAGCCAGGGCTGTCACGTGGTTATTGCTGACACTGGTCGTGTCTTCCGGATGGTGCCGGAATCGTTTGAAGCGGACCATATGGCTGCCTTTACCGGATACTTCCTTACTTCGGATCAGCTTATTCACCCCTCCACTGCGGGTACCCACCCAGAGGTTACCCTTCGCATCTTCCAGAAAGCAGGTGATCACGTTGTCGCTGAGGCTGTAGGGGTCGGCTGGCTGGTGAACAAAGTGAGTGAACTGTTCGGTTAGCGGATTGAAATAGTCCAGCCCACCCGTAGTGCCAATCCAGAGCATGCCTTCTTCATCCTGCCAGATGGCGTGGATGCTGTTGGAACTGGGCGTATTGCTGTTGTCGGCGTCGTGCTTGTACGTTTTGAAATGGTAGCCATCATACCGCGTGAGACCTTCTTCCGTGCTGAACCACATAAAGCCCCGCCGGTCCTGATAAATGAAGTAAATGCTACTCTGAAAAGATCCCTGCTCGATACTTATATGGTTAAAACGCACATTGCGATTTTGTGTCCAGGCGGGGACGGACAGGAGCAGGCCCCAAAGAAAAAACAATCCTGTTTTCTTAAGGCGCAGAAACTCCCGGGAGTTAATAAAAAGCATGGTGAAGCAGTATAGTTGATTCTATAGATGATACAATTAAATCCGACTTAACTCGCTCATGAATTCTATAGAAGGTAGCTTATTTTTGAACTAAGTTAATGAAAACATGCATAATATTTATACGCATATATTCAGAATAACAATAAAAAGCAGTCACTTTCTATAAAAATGACTGCCTCCGTTCTGCACAAAAAGCGCTTTATTGCTGTATCTGATTTATGTTCAGGCTTTTCAACGAATTCGCAAAGCGTTTATCTCTTCTGCCTTTATTGATGCGCAATGGGGTCCGGTGTGCCGTCGGGATCATTGCGTACGAAGCCGTCGGTATTCAGTTTGCCTGCGTTGATCAGGAGCAGCCCCGCCACGTGGGGTGCCGCCATGCTGGTGCCGCTCATGTAAGCATACTTCCCCTCCTTATAAGTAGACAATATCCGTACGCCAGGCGCACAGTAGTCAACAGCCTCATTGCCGAAGTTGGAAAACCTGGCCCAGGTATCGGTGCTGTCCATTGCCGAAATGGTGTAGATGCCATTGCCATTTACCCGGGAAGGCGAACCCAGCCTAGCGCTTTCGGCATCGTTTCCGGCCGCAATGGCAAAGTAGATACCCCGCTGGGCCGTTCGCTTCACTTCATTATCCAGGGTTTGGGAGATGTCGCCCCCCAGGCTCATATTGACCACGTCGCCCGGTTTGCCATTCCGGTACACGTGCCCTACGGCAGCGATCACGTTGGAAAGCCGGCCTTCTCCTACGTTGTCCATCACTTTCAGTGAAACCAGGCTGGCACCGGAAGCTACCCCCAGCATGCCGATCCGGTTGTTTCTGGCTCCGATTACTCCCGCTACGTGCGTGCCGTGCCCGTTGTCATCGTCCGGAGTTTTGCCGCTCACAAAGGAAAGGCTGCGTTCCTGGTCTACGTTCAGGTCGGTATGGTCCAGGTCAATGCCCGTGTCGATGATCCAGGCGGTTTTGCCAGTGCCGTCACCATAGCCTACCCTTCTGGTGCTCCAGGTCACCCGGCGTTCGTCTACCACGGTAAAACAGGCCGCAATGGCAACAATCCGGTCGGGTTCGATGCTGATTACCTCCGGGTCGCGCTGCAGTTCGGCTACTTCGGCCGCGGAAAGCTTACCGGCAAATCCGCTTCGCTGCCCGGCAAAAGTCTGCCGGATGGACGAAGCCGCAATGCGATGCCGACTGAGCAGATCCACCGCCCGTTCGCGAACGTGAATTTCTACCCGGGCATTGGGTACGGAAGTCAAACTCTGTTCATCCGACTGGTAGGTCACAATGTATTCGCCTTCAATGACCCGACCGTAATGGGCCGAAGCCCGGGTAATGCATTCGTCGGCGGGTTGAAGGGTTTTTTCCTGATCGGTAGAGCAAGCACCCAACAAAAGCGCTGCCACACCCAGGATAGGGAAGGAAACAGGGAATCTCAAATCAGTTGTAATTAAATGAAAGGCACTAAACGGGTAGAGTTTCGCAGATAGCTGAAAACGGGGATTTTGGGAAATATGTATACCGGAGCAATAACGCCCTGGAAAGAAGTTTTAGTATTCGCATCAGCCTCAGGCATAAAAATGCCTTACTTACCTCTCAGCAGCCCTATCCAGACCAGAAAGTGCTTCCGTATTTTTGGTTACCGTCAGACATAATGATTGCTGGCTTACCGATGATCCAGAATTTCTACCTTCTGATCCCCGTACGTTTTAAAGGATGGATAAGGATAATAGGTATATACTTCTCCTACCCCTCTGGCGTATAGGTGTTTGACTTGATAGTGCAGTTTGAACGCATCATCGTCTTTCAGATACACTGCTTCATTTACCTCGATTAACTGTTGGTATGATTTACCTTGAATGTTTTTATTAGCTGGTTTGTCTTCGACCGTATAAACGTGTTTCAAATACCCGTTCGAAGATATTTCCTCCCAGCTGCTACCAATGGACTGATTGTCTTTCAGGAAAAGATATTCTTTCTCGGTATCAAAATACTGAAAGCTTCGATAAAAGTAGTTGCCATTCTCCTTACGAATACCCCGTTTCAGGAAATTCTGCGAATCGGTGAGTAGGGCGTATCGCTTGCCGGCTACAACCGTATCTTTTTCTATTTGATAGGTAGTGGTGTCCGTATTCCAAGGAGCACCACCTAAGCTGGAGGAATAAGTGTTCAAATACCTCCAATCGGAACGCTGAAGAGTGGGGAAATAATCTCCCTGAATACTAATTGACTCTTTCTTACAGGCAGAGAGGTTGATTGCGCTTGCCAAGACGCCCCAAAAAACAATGCCTCTTCTCATGTTACTATTTGAATGATTGATGTGTGTATCAGTTAGTCCGATATTTGGTGATGGGATTAAGGGCGGTTTATTCAACTCACGGCGTACATCCGACACCTTATTTCCTGATGGAGTAAGCAATCAGCTTGTTTTCAGTATCTGTGGTGTATTCACCCTGGGAGTCTTCTGAAGAATAAATCTCTCCCACATCTTTGGCATAAAAGAAATGGGCAGTAGAATAGAGTATAAAATCAGGTCCATCTTGCTTATAAAAGTCTTGTTTTTGCACTTCGATCACATTGCGATAGCGGACACCGCTGACCTCTTTTTCCTTATGAATGGCCATAATGGTGAACTCAGCTTTGTGATGTTCAGTGCTGGAATGCGTCCAGGTGCTCCCGGCTGGTACGTTGTCTTTTAAAAACAAGTACTCTTCCCCTACCCCGTAAATATGGGTGCGCAGGTAGTAATTTCCCTTTTCCTTCCTGATCAATTGCAAGGCAAAATAGGTATATGACTTCCCTTCATACAAGGTATCTTTTAAAGCTTCAATCGTTTGGGAGTAGCTGACAGTATCCCAGCGCGAACTCAAGGTAGTTTCGTACCTCCATTGCGACCCAACGCGGGTAGGATAATAATCTCCCTGGGCCGCAATCGGTTCTGCGCAACGTTCTTTTTGGCAGGAAGCCAGGAGAATAACTGTACAAGTAGTGAGGAATAACTTCCGAACACGAAGATTGTATTTCATAGTAGCAGCGCGCGTTAATGGCTATTTATTGGACATATAGATAGGGAAATGCACCGACTGGACGCCGTTTGCCCCGGCTTCCATGGTCAGAATCCGAAGTTTGGCGGCCGGTTGGGATGCCCAGGGATCAGTGGGAATGAAAGGGTCTTCTTTAAAATATATCTGTGAAATCAATTCCTGGTATCCGGGTGCCGTTACCTTGAAATGGATGTGGCTGGGGCGGTAAGTACTCCCATTAAGATACCGACCTGGAATGATTGTAGTGAAAGCATATTGTCCGTCCGAAGCGGAGTATTGTCGCCCCCTGAATCGGTAATCCGGACCATCGTTATCATAGCTACCTCTACTGTCCGACTGCCAGAATTCAATCAGTGCATCTGACAACGGAGTCGTACAATCTGCCTTGAATACCGTTCCTTTTACCGACAAAGCCGGGGCCGTTTCACCGGGAAGTACCAGATCGGTGCGGAAAGGGGCATTCGCCCGATAGAAAGGACCAAGTATGTCCTCAGTAGTGCGGCAATCGTCTTTTCTCACTTCGTCACTGGCTTTACAGCCACCAGAGAGTCCGAATGCCGAAACGGAAAAAGCGTAGAGCGTCGCCTGCTTGAGGAATATTCTGCGGCTGGATGAATTCATTTCAAAGGTGCTAAAGGGTGAACAGGCGAATTCCAGTTCGTCTCAGACTGGCTTCCAATGTAAAGACAGGAAAAAAAACCTGAACCCTACCCCCGAAGAAAAATTTATTTTTATGAATTAACAATGGTTCGCTTATAATCAGCAGATCGATGAGTAGCCCCGGACGGTCCCGTTGCGGCGTTTGGGTGAGCCCGTTGATTTCGGTCATGATTTTGCCAGGTTAAGCAACTCCATTGTCCGGACTTTGGGTACCATCTCAATCTCTGATTTTCAAATCATCACTACAAAGCAATAGCCATTTTGCAGTGATGATTTAAAGCTTCCGTACTACGCCATCACCGCCAGCATGGACAGTACGTGCCAGCCCAGCCTTTCGTCGCCGGTGATGCCCACCTGCGTTTCTGCCTCCTGCCGACTGATGCCCTTGGTAAAAATCCGCCAGGCAATTTCGCCGGGAATGGTGACACGGCTGGTCGGCGCTACGGAGGCAAGAGCAATCAATTTCCAGCCTTCGTTTTGATATTGCAGCCACCAATCTCCTCCTCCATCGCCGGTGATACGGAAATGGATCAGCACCTCGGCATTGGCTTGCTGATTGCGGTAATGGTGGGGAAGCGCCCGCATAGAGGTTTCCAGGTAAGGCAAATACAACTCCTTCGTCAGTAAGTCGGCATCTTTGCCCACGGCCAGGCGCATCTGCTGTTGGTGGTGCCACTTTTCGGTGTACTCCCGGGCGATGTGGAACCAGTTAGGTGATTGTTCCTCTCCTGCCCAGGCCACGGAAAAAATGGCTGGTTCAAAGTCGTTGAGCGTACCAATGTATTCGTTGTATTGCCTACCGGTCCATTCCAGTAGATCAATGAGCACTCCCGGACTGAGTCGCTGGCTGGCTTTTACCCAATCGGCGTTCAGGCCATTCAGAAAGCCAACCAGGCTTTGATACGAATCCACGCCTTCCGGCTGCACGCCAAAGTAGCCGTCCCGAGCCATCGACAGCGTGCGCAGGTTGCCATCCAGTAGGTGGGCCGCAATGTCTTTTACTTTCCACAAGGACGCCACCGTCGATCGCTCCCAATCCGCTTTTGACAACGAGCGGAGCAGTTCGATCAGTTTTTGGTCCAGCACCGGAAAAAGGTGGGAAGTACGAATGGGAGGAAGGTTTTGCATGGCCGTTTTGAAGGTGACTTACGATTGAATTCAATATTAATCAATCGGGAATTAATTAAAAAAATCGCCGGACTCCCTTTAGGAAATCCGGCGATTGAAGCACGAATTGAAAAGAAGTGGTCTCTTAGTTGGTGCCGCGAAGTTCGACGTTGGTGATGGCAATACCCGTGTTACCCAGGTTGCCGCCACCGGTCCGGATCACCAGATACACCGTACCGCTTTCCGGGAACGAAACCGTACCGCCGGAGCCGCCGCAGGAAATGGCCGACAGCTTGCCGTTGAACGCAGCGTTACCGCAGCCATTCCAGGTGTTGAGGGCCAGTCGAATGCCGCCGTCGTTGTAGTCTTTCCCGCCGCCCGATTCGGGCACGGCCTTCCCCACGTACACTTCAAACCAGGTGTCGGTGGCACCGCTGCCCGACACGATCATATCCACCTTGTACTTTTTCCCTGCCACCACTTCAACGGGCTGGTAAATGCCGGCGTGTCCCCAGTTACCGCCCGTAGCCACCATTTTTCCGTCCCTGATGGCGAAAGAAACGCCATCTGAGTATGTAAGCGGCAACCACTTCGATTCGTCACCCGGCTGCATTTTTCCTCCCGTCACCATGTTACCGGCCACGGGATCGGAGGAGGCAACTACCACCTGCTGGGTAGTCTGGTGAGAGACGCCGCCCCGCCCGTAGGCAAGCAGGCCGATCTGATACGTACCCGCATCGGGTAAAAAAACGGTGTCGATGGCTTTGCCGAAACTGGACGAAAAACCTTCGCCTTTGTCCCACTTTAGTCCAATCACGCCTTCTTCACGGGCTCTCAGTGCGTAGGTATTGTTTTTTCCGGCCACTGGCGTCACAGTAAACGACGCAAAGTTCGGATCGGTGCTGGGCTCCAGGCCGTTGCCTGCGCCAAACTCATCCGGTTGGCAACCGGTGAAGGCACCGATGGTGCAGACGCTCAGCAACAGAGCGCTTATCCGGGTAATAATGGATCGTTGATTCATAGTTGTAGTCGATTCTGATTGAATTATTTGGTTCCGCCCCATTCCTTGTTTTGTTCAATCCGGGTATTTTCCAGTTCCAGCAGCGGAATGGGCAGCACTTCGTGTTTGCCGGCCACAAATCCCTTGCTGCCCAGTACGGTAGCGGCCTGACCGGTGCGAACCAGGTCAAACCAGCGGTGGCCTTCCCCGGCCAGTTCCAGCCGGCGTTCCTGGAAAATGTTTTCGAAAGTGGCGGGCACGGAGCCCAATCCCACCCGGGCACGCACGGCGTCGAGCAATTGCTGGGCGCGGGACTGGCTACCCCCGCCCTTGACCAGGGCTTCAGCTTCCATCAGGTACGTGTCGGCCAAGCGGATTTCGTAGAGATTCTGGGGAAAGTTCAGTTCGGAGTTGCCGGCTCCGGTTGAACGGTTGGATACCCGACCGGCAAATTTTTCGAGGAAATACCCCGTATTCATATAGCCTTTTTCGTACGAAACGGCACCCGCTTTTTCCAGGCTGTCCAGATTGGCGATGGTGTAGCGGTAGCGCGGATCGTTGTGGATGGCATTGAACAGATCGGGGGTCACCACCAGGAAACTCCAGCCGGAAACGTAATCGGGCGCTCCCGCCGCTTTGATGGTATAGCCCCGCGGCCCGGTCATAATGTTCAATACGTTGCCTTCAGTACAAGCCACGCAGTCCCAGGTTCCCCCCGACATGCTGGTGAAGCCTACTTCAAACACCGATTCGCGGTTGAACTTGGTGGCGGCGGTCGATTTCCACAAATCACCGAAGTTGCCCAGCAGTTGGTAACCGTATTTGGCATTGAGCTGTCCCGGAGTAGCTCCGTTTACCTCAGCCAGTTCGGCGGCGGCTTCGTTCCATTTCTGCTGATACAGGTATACTTTCCCCAGCAGTGCGTGTACGGCTCCCTGCGTAGCGCGGCCGCCTTCAGTGGCAACCGGCACCTGATTGGGCAGGTTGGGTTCGGACAGGGCCTCTTTCAGGTCCTGCTCAATCTGCTTGTACACTTCCTCCGGGCTGGCCTGCACTACGTTGTACATCTCGTTCGTAGATACCGGACTGGTGAACAGCGGTACATTTTTGAACAGACGAACCAGGTCGAAGTAGAAATGGGCCCGCAAAAACTTGGCTTCGGCGGCGTAGCGCTTTTTCAGGTTTTCGTCCATTGGCACATCCGGCAACTTCGACAGGATCACATTGGCCCGGAAAATACCGGAAAATCCCTTCCGCCAGAGTTCGCCCTGCGGACCGGTTGCCGGAGTCAGGGTATAGTTAGAGATAACCTGAAAATCGGAAATGTCGTTGGGTCCGCCGCCTCCCGCGTAGTGGTCGTCGGAAGCGGAATTCATCGCGCCCACTTTGGTAATGTAGCCGCTGCTCTGCCAGCCTACCACATCGTACACGGCGATCAGGCCGTTAAACGCTTCCTGCGCATTCCGGTAATAATTGGTTTCCAGGTCCGTTCCCTTGGGTTTTATTTCCAGGAATTTATCGGAACAGGCACTTATCCATTGCATTCCCAGCACCAGAAGTACGGCCAGGTATTTTTTTGAGCTATTTTTCATAGTATGAGTCATTGAAGATTAGAAGCCAACGTTGAGGCCCAGCATAAAGGAACGGGCCTGCGGATAGATACCGCGGTCGATGCTCAGCACGCCACCACCGATTTCGGGATCGTAGCCGGTGTATCTGGTGAACGTGAGCAGGTTTTCACTCATCACGTAAATCCGGGCCTTCTGCATGCCGATCTTACTGATGAGGGCGGCGGGCAGGTTGTACCCCAGTTGCAGGGTTTTGATCCGGAAGTAATCACCATCCTGCAGGTAGAAATTGGAAGGATTGCCGAAGTTCTTGTTCGGGTCTCCCTCTACCAGACGGGGATAGGAGTCGGAGGTGCCCGGCCCTACCCAGCGGCCCAGGGCGGCCGTCTGCCAGTTGGCGTAGGCAACGTCCAGCCGGCGAAGGCCCTGGAAAATCTGGTTACCCTGCACACCCTGCCCGAATATTACCAGGTCGAAGCCCTTGTAGGCAACGCTAAAGGTAAGCCCGTAGGTCATGGTGGGCGTCGGATTGCCAATGAAATCCCGGTCCAGTTCGGAGATTTGTCCGTCGCCGTTTTTATCGAACCACTTAAAATCACCCGGCCGCGCATTGGGCTGAATGAGCTTGCCTTCCTGGCTGCGGTAATTATTTACCTCTTCCTGGGTCTGGAAAATGCCCAGGGTCTGGAATCCGTAGAAGGAGTTGATTGGTTGCCCGACTGCCGTCCGGGTGATCGGATAGCTGCTGGCCTGGAAAGACTGCTGATTGAGGGTGATGTATTCGATGCCCGGCCCCAGGTTGGTTACTTTGTTCTGGATAAAGGAAGTGTTTCCCTGCAATGAGAATTCGAAAGCGCCCACTTGCTTGCGATAGGCCAGTTCAATTTCCACCCCGGTATTCTGCATGTCACCCACGTTGGCCGCCGGATTGGAAATAGCGCCTACGTAAGACGGGATGCGGGGATTCAGCAGCAGGCCGGAGGTCGCTTTCCGGAACCACTCTACCGTCAGGTTGAGGTTCTGAAAAAGGGTTGCGTCCATCCCAATGTTCGTCTGGGTGGTTTCTTCCCACTTCAGGTCAGGATTGGAAGGGGCGTTGGGGCTGTAACCGATGGCGTAGTCACCGGAGGTACCGAAGGCATAGTTGCGCCCGCTGCCGATGGTAGAGAGAAAAGCGAAATCGCCAATGAAATCACTGCCTACCACCCCGCGGCCACCGCGGAACTTCAGGAAGTTGACCACGTTGTTTTCCGGCCAGAAATCTTCGCGGGTCACTACCCAGCCCAGTGAAAAGGACGGAAATACGCCGTATTTGTTGTTGGCACCAAACCGCGAAGAACCGTCCCGGCGAATGATTCCTTCTACCAGGTACTTTTCGTTGAAGTTGTAATTGACCCGGGCAAACAAAGAAGATACGGCGTGTCCGGCTCCTTCCGATCCGTCGGAATTGCGACTGGTAGTCGGTACTTTGAAGTTGAGGGAAGCCGATTCGAAGTCGTCGGCGGGTACGTCGAAAAAGGTGACGCTGGTCATGCGGGTACGGCTGTCCAGGTAGGCACCCTGCCCCAGTAAAACACTCAGGTTGTGTTGCCCGAACGCCCGGGTGTAGGAAGCCGTGTTCTCCAGGTTCCAGTCGAAACGCTGGTTCTGGCTGCGGTTGAAGGAAGTCCGGGAAGACACTGAAGAGGAGTTGAGGTACGAAATCGGCGTGTACGACTCATTTCCCCAGAAAGCCAGCTTAGCACCCAGGGTAGACCGGAATTTCAGCCCTTTTAGCGGTTCCGCCTCCACGTACACGTTGCCAATGATGTTGTCAGACCAGCCGTAGTTGCCCAGGCGGGTACTGATGTAGGCCAGCGGGTTGGTGATTTCCTGCGCAACGGTGGTAGAGATGCCGTAAGGATTGCCGTTGGCATCGCGGCGGATACCGGCCTGGGTCGCATACGGAGCAGCACCCGCCACCGCCGGATCAGTGATGACTGCCGGCGTAACGGGGTCCAGGTTAATGGCCGAACTCAGTGGTCCCCCGAATTCGCTGTTGGTATTGCCCAGTCCCACCGATTTGTCGTGGGCGTAGCCGGCGTTCTGGCCCACCGTAAGCCATTTGGCCAGTTTGTGGGTAGAGTTCAGCCGGATGTTGTGGCGGGTATAACGCGAAATATCCGTCGCCACGATTCCCTCCTGGTCCAGGTAGCCAAACGAAGCGTAAAAGGTGGATTTCTCACTGCCCCCGCTGATGCTCAGTTCGTGGTTTTGCCGTTTGGCCCGGGAGTTAAAAATCAGGTCCTGCCAATCGGTGCCCGCCCCCAGGGATTGGGGATCGGCGTACACGATGGGTTTTCCGGCGGCCACCGCTGCTTCGTTGCGTAGGGCAGCGTATTGTGTAGCATTGAGCAGTTGCAGTTTGCGGGCGGGCTCCGATACCCCGGCGTACCCGTTGTAATTCACCCGGATGGCACCCGCTTTCCCTTTCTTGGTGGTCACCAGGATAACGCCCGTAGCTGCCCGGGCACCGTAAATGGCCTGGGAAGCCGCATCCTTCAGCACTTCGATCGATTCAATATCCGACTGGTTCAGGTAGCCAATCCCGCCATTGTCGACCACTACTCCGTCGACCACCCAAAGCGGATCGTTGTTACCGAAAGAGGTGACTCCCCGGACGCGCACCGTGGCGCCCGAACCCGGTTGTCCGGAGCCGGCTGCAATGGTGAGGCCGGAAGTTCTCCCTTGCAGGGCCTGTTCGATCCGGTTGATGGGCATGGTCTCCAGGTCCGCTGCCTTCACGCTGGAGATGGCTCCCGTGACCACGCTCTTTTTTTGGACACCGTAGCCCACAACGACCACTTCGCTCAGCGCCCGAACGTCGGTAACCAACTGGATGTCGATGGTGCTGCGGTTTCCCACGGCTACCTCTTCGGTGACGTAACCGATGAAACTGAAGATCAGCACGGACTTATCATCTTTTACGGTCAGGGTATAATTTCCTTCCGTGTCGGTGATGATCCCGTTGGTGCTGCCTTTTTCCACGACGCTCACGCCGGGAATGGGCGAGCCGTCCGGCTGGGAGGTGACTTTCCCGCTTATTTTCAGCTGAGCCAGGGCCAGCGTCGAAAACGCTGCCAGCAGAAACGTCTGTAGTACAATTCCTTTCAGAGGAGACCAGATACGGCTGGTCAGCCGTTGGTGAGTTTGTCTCATTGGTTGAGTGGTTTGGTTTAGGAAATGAATAAAGTGGGGCCGTATGCGAACGTCACATAAAAGGCCGGATCAATTCGGCAAGCGGTGGCCGTGCACAGGCACGATTGGGCTTGCCATCGGAAAGGAAGGCTGTAGAATCAGGTCATCTGGGCTTGCATAAAAGAGATTAGGTAGAAAATGGTTGAATGATAGAGCGCTGATTCGTTTTCAGGGTGCCGAAGAGTCCGACAGCCACTGCCGCACCTGACTGAGATCTCCGTCGACGGCAGGCTCCGTCATCAGGAAAACCAGGGGTTCTTCGCCCTGCCGATGAAGGTAGATGCGCAGGTCATCGCCCTGTTGCACGACTTCTGCTTGTTGGAAATGGTGCCTTCGCAGGTTCGGAATGTCTTTTCGTTGAATCAGGATATCCATGACAGGAATGAAGTTGCGATGCTCGAATGGACAGACGCTTCACTGAATCAGCAGCTTTTTCACCACCGTTTTTCCTTTCACTACCACCAGCACCAGGTAAAAGCCCCGCGCGAAAGTCCGGTTGACCCGCAGGTACGAAACTTTCGGATCGGGCTTCGCCTCCCACAGTTTTTTTCCGGTCAGGTCCCGGATGATCAGCCTTTCCGGCCGATGGGGCAAAGCGCCAAAATCGACGGTAAAGGCTCCGCTGCTGGGATTGGGAAAAAGGGTGACAGCGGAAGCCAGCACAGGATCTTCGGTAGACAGAGGAAGGCCGTTGTGCAGGTACGTGAATTGAAGCCAGTTGAAGTTGAAACCCGCCGACAACGCCAGGAAGCGAAGGGTGTGTTTGCCGGCCGGCAATGTCACCTCCCCCGAAACGGTTTTCCAGGTTTGCCATCCGCCGGTAGCATCAAACGACAGGGCCGGGTGCAGATCGGTGGCCGTGTCATTTTCCAGCAACTGTAGTTTCAGGCTGCCCGCGGCACTCTCCCCGGCCACGCGGTATTCCACTTTGTACACCCCCGCCTCACTCACCATGACGTTGAAGTCAAGGTAGTCGCCTGCGTCGGTGTAGCCCACGTTTTGGCCACCACCCGCGTCGGTGGTGGTTTCCAGCTGAAACCCGTTGTTGACCACGAATGCTTCGGCTTCCAGTTTGCCGGGAATGGGGAGTGCCGGTACCTGGGGCACGGTCATATTGGTGAGCAATTGGTACTCAAAAGCTTCCAAAGCTGCTCCCTGTTCCGAGCGAAGGGTACCGCTCCCGTCGTAGGCCAGTTTCAGCATTACGCCGGGTGCTACCGGTTCGGCCAATTCTAGCAACAAGCCTTTGCTGCCATTCAGCCTCACGCTTCTGACAGTCTTCAGCTGTCCATCTACCAGCAAGCGAAAACCCTGACTACCAATCCCTTGATTGGACAGCGCCTGGTTGAAATGGAGCAGAAGCTGGGTTCCGTCGGGGTTGGAGTTGCCGTTGATAAACTGTAGCGGCGTGCCTTCGGGAACGGATTTCAGTTGAAAGTTCAGCCAGTTGAGGTTGAAACTACCTTGTACGACTTCTACTCGGATGAATTTGTCGCCCTTGGTCAGCGTCACTTCCTGGCCGGTAGTGGTTTTCCAGGTTTGCCAGCCCCCGGTGGCCGCAAATTCCCGGGATTCGAGCAGGGTAGCCTGACTGTTTTCCACTACGTACACGTTGATTTTGCCGGTAGCGCTCTGCCCGGCCGTTCGGTAGTCGATCTGGTACGTGCCAGTTTGCAGGATGTTCACCCGGTAGGTAAAGAAGTCGCCCGGATCGGTATGGCCCAGGTTCTGACCGCCGCCCATGTCGGTAGAGGCTTCTAGACTGATGCCCTGGCTTTCGGCCGTGTTTTCTGCTTCCACTTTACCGGGAATCCGGTTTTGGTTCAACGGATTGACCAGGTCCAGCCGCACCACGGCATCCGTAAAGGCATTCAGGGCCACTCCCGCCGTGGTCGTAACGGCCGTACCTCCGTAACTGACCGTGACCCGGTCGCCGTAGGTAATCGGATGGGCCAGCCGAATGCTCAGCACCTGCGCGTACCCGGCCTTCAGGGCCACACCGCTGATTTCCGCCGCTTCCCCGTTGACTTTTACCGTGAAACCGTGTCCGGCCGGCACCGGCGAAAAAGGTTGGTTAAAGATCAACTCAATGCTTTCACCGGTTCCCTGCGTTTGAGCGGACAGCAATTTGGGCTGCACCTGGGAAGTAGTGAGGGGACCGTTCCATTCCAAGTAATTGAAATTGAACCCGCCCCGGTCGATGTTGACCCGCAGCCGGTTGATGCCGCTGAGCAGGTACACGTTCTTCACCTCGGTAGTCGCCCAGGTCTGGTAGCCGCCAGTGTTGGGCAGGCTGATGGATTCGGTCAAAGGTAAACCGTTGGCAAACAGCGTCATCTTGCCTTCATCGCCGGAGGAGGCCGTCCGGATCTTCAGGTCGTAGGTACCAGCGGCCGCCACGTTTACGGTGTATTGCAGCCATTCCCCGTCTTCAGTCCAGCCCACCTGGTAGCCGTTGGTGGGCGCATCGGTACAGGCTTCAATGTCTACCCCGTCGTTGCGGTAAGACCAGCCTTTGTTCCAGGCCTTGTAAGTACCTTCTACTACGTGGTAATCGGCCGTATCCCGGTCGAAATAGGCGCTGCCCACGCGGCCCAGGTCGTAGTCGACGGCGTAGAGAATGGTTTTTCCGGAAAGGATGGTTTGTTTCTTAAAAGGGGCCGTGGTAGCTGTGGCGACCTGCCGGAACATGGCATCGACGTAATCGCGGCGGTAAAATGTATTTTCCAGCTTCAGGTTTTCGGTCAGTTGCATCAGGCCGGCGAAGGCTTCGCTTTCGGAAGGTTTGGCCGCTTTTCCGTTCCAGTAATCCATGATTTTCTGGTAGCCCGGGTTTACCTTCACTTCCAGCGGACAATTGAGCCCCAGCTTTTTCAGCGGCCACCAGGCCCAGCCAATGCGGTTTTTCTCCAGCAGTTCGATGGCTCCCCGGTGCCAGGAATTGGAATTTTCGCCCGTTTCACCCAGCCAGAGCGGCACATTGTACTGGTCGCGGGTGGCAAGCATTCCCTGAATGGAAGCCGCATCGTTGTAATTCCAGTACTTATGGTAGCTGATGACCAGGTTGTTGTCCCAGAGCGGAAAAAGTCCCCGGTGGTTATTTCCCCAGCAGTTGCCTTCGATGAAAAGCAGGTGCCGGGTGTCCACTTCACGAATGGCCGCGGTGATTTCCGTGTACAGTTTGCGCAGGGGAGCGTTGCCGGTTTCGGCGCAGCCATTCAAATCCTGGGCATTCTGAAAGCCCCAGTTGGGTTCGTTGATCAGGTCGTAGCCACCCATCCAGGGTTCGTTGGCGTAGCGTTCGGCCAGTTTGCGCCACAGGGCTACGGTCTTTTTCTGGTTGGCTTCGCTTTCCCACAGGGAAGGCTTGCCGCTTTCGTAATCGGAGATGGCGGCATCGTGGCCCTGTCCGCCCGGGGCGCCGTGCAGATCGAGAATCAGGTACAGCCGATTGGCTTTGCACCACTTCAGCAGACTGTCGGTCAGGGCGAAGCCTTTGTTGAGCCAGGTATGCTGCCCGGCCACCGGCTCCTGCTCAACCGGCAGGGTAAAGAGGTTGTAGTGCATGGGGAGCCGCACGGAGTTGAAGCCCCAGGCTGCCAGCGAATCAATGTCCACCTTGCGGCAGTGGTTGGCCAGCCAGGCATCGTAAAAAGCCTGGGTTTGCTGCTCCCCGATCAGTTCGCGTACCTTCGCCCGGATCTGGTGCTGCGGGTTGGCAACGGAGCTGATCTGCAGCATGTAGCCTTCCTGTAACATCCAGCCGCCCAGGCCCATGCCCCGCAGGATCACTTCCTCCCCTTTTTCGTTCACAATCTTTTTTCCATCCGCTCTCAGGAAGCCCTGGCCGTAGCCAGCCAGGCTGAAGCCAAACAGCGTAAACAGGACAAGCGCAATTTGAATGGGTATTGGTTTGTTCATCAGGTAATTATTCATTGGGTTCGGGCGTCTTTTCCGTTTCCCGGACGCGAAGCGGGTTGTCTTTTTAAGGTACGCGACGGGACACCGCCGACCAGCCAGTCGTTCCAGTCGGCGGCCCCTGGGCTTTTCACTATTGTTTCTGAATTTTCAGGGATTTCCGGAATTGTCCTTCGGAAATGGTGAGAATGTACCAGCCTGCGTGCCATTCGCCCACATCCACGGTATTCTGTCGGCCCACGTCGCCGTAGGTAGTCTGGAGCACGTTCCGGCCCAGCAGATCCCTCACCTGAAGCGTATGCTGCGACAGCCCTTCCGGCAGTTGGTAGGTAAGTCGGTTGGTCACCGGATTCGGGTAGGCCAGCGTTTCCGTTGATTCGGGCATTTCTTCCGCTTCCATCCGACCACCGGGGGCAATGGCGTACCCGAACGTTTCCCAGCCGCCTACCGTCGTGCGCACGCAGGTCATGGCAGCCGCACCGTTTTCGGAGGAAACGTAGCGGCCGTTGTTGCCAAAAAATGTCAGCCTGCCGTCGGCCGTCCGGACCATGTCAAACTTTTCCCAGTCGCCGATGGCGGTGCGGCTGCAGGTGATGGCCTGGGTGCCGTTTTCCGAAGAAACGTACTTGTTCTGGCTCCGCAGGGCCACTTTGCCGCTGCCCGCGTTGACGACCGTAAAGTATTCCCAGCCCCCGGCAGCCGGTCGGTTGCACCACATGGGTTGCGTACCGTTTTCACCGCTCACAAACTGATTGTTAAAACCCCGCAGGGTAATGGTGCGGCCCAGAATGCCCAGGCCGGGCGACACTGCACCCAGCGGACCGTTGTTGACGGTGGTATTGGCGAAGCGGATGTTGTTGAGTACGCCACTCATCGCCGCGGCACCATCGGTCAGGTAGGGCGGCCCCGCAATGCGACGCAGGGCCGCGTTGGCCGACGAACTGGTGCGTTTATAAGTCCAGTGGCACCAGCCGATGCGGGCGGCGTTCAGCTTGTCTACGTTCTGCTTGAGCCATTCGTCGGAGTTTTCGCCCGTTTCGCCCACCCATACCGGCACGTTCCAGCGGCTGCGAAACTCAATCAGGTTGATCATCCGGTTGATCTGGTTGGGGTTGCCATCGCGCACCCAGTCGTCGGCTTCGGGAATCCAGTAGCGGTGGGCATTGTAGACCAGGTTTGAGCGGTTGCTGAATTTGTTGGGCTCCAGCCAGTCGTAGTTGTTTCCCCAGCCGTTCCCCTCAATCATGATCAGGTGGTTATCGCCCAGCGCCCGAATGGCGTTCACCAGCCGGTTGGTCAGGTTGAAGATGGCCTGTCCGCCGCCCGGCACGTTGTTGGGTTCGTTGATCAGGTCCCAGAAAGCCACGGTGTTGTTGTTGATGTGGCGCCTTACAATGCTTTCCCACAAGCGAACCGTCACGTCCTGAAAGATGGCACGGTTCCACAGGTCGTTGCCTACCAGGGCATCGGCAATGTTGGCGTCCGATCCCTGGGCTCCCGGTGCCGCGTGCAGGTCTACGATCACGTACATACCCCGGGCGGCGGCCCAGTTGAGGCAATTCTCGAGCGTACGGAAACCTTCCAGGTTGGGGTCGGTAAACAGCTGGTTGTTGTTGTACCAGCTCGTCATGGAGTTGACGTAGTTGGTGTAATTTCCAGAATTGCGCGCCACACTGTTGCGCACTGCCCGTTGCGAAGCAGTCAGGAACAGTTCATAGTGCATCGGAATGCGCACGCAGTTGAAGCCCTGGTCGGCAATCCAGTTGATGTCGGCCTGGGTAATGAAGTTATCGCGCCAGTTCTGGTAAAAAGTTTCTACCTGGGCGTCGGTCTGTCCCTGGTCGTACAGGCGCTTTTTGACCGACCACTGGGTGCCACCACCCGTAAAATCGGGTTTGAGCATGTACCCTTCCTGCAACAGCCAGGAACCCAGGCCTACCCCCCGAAGGAGCACTTCCTGGTTGGCGGCATTAACAATGCGCTGCCCGTCGGCCCGTAGGCGGGAAAGCTGGGCAAAGGCAGCGGAAATAGTTCCGAAGAAGACGGCCAGTACCATCCAGGCGCAAAGCTTTGAGAAGGCTGCGCTGCCCGTCAGGCGCACAGATCCGTTGAAAACATTCAGATTTTTCATGGGGAAATTCGTTTGTTGAGATGAAGGCAATGAGATAACCGACGAACATTCACTGGAGCGCGACAAAGTGCTGGTGCATCACCGTGATTAAATGGGCTATGGACCTTTTCAGGCGTTCTCAGGCTGGTTAGCCGGCAAGAAGGACCATGCAGGCGGAAATAGGGGTACCTGACGGAATAGTGACAGGCCCCGGCTCCGGTATGGTCCCGCGAATGCCAGTACTATTAAAAGCTGTGGCGCAGCAAACACGCTAAGGGAAATGGGGCCCTGGAGAGGACGGCGAGGTAACGATTTACCATAGAATAGTTGATTTTAGGTTGTTGAATGATTTCGGATTTCGACGCCCGGGAGGGCCGTGACGACGGAGGTAAAAGTAGAGCAAAGCCCACCGAAGCCGGATGCCGGAAAGGCGCTCAATTCTACACACCTTCCCTACCCGGCACTACGCAAAACCTCACAAGCGTCCAGCAAATCATTGTTTTTCAGTTGTTTTCTGCGTGCGTTTCGCTTCATCGTTTGTGATGGCTTTTCGGGGCGAAATGGCGGTCGTCCGGTTGTGGCGGCCATGAATACCGGTCTTCGGCACGACGTTACAGGGAGTGGAGGGCAGCCGATTTCGGGAATTGTTCCAGCCTGTGCATTGGAAGGGCAGGCTTCGGACCTTCCGGCTTCGGTAAAAAATTCTTATTTTCGCCGGGTGTCGCTTACCAGCTTATCAACATACAACCAAAAAATTTGAATACCCCCGCATGGCGCCCATCCGTTCGTGGGCATTTGCTTTTATTGATTTTACTTCTCCTGGGAACGGACTGCCTTGTCCAGGCCCAGGTCAAAAACAAGGGAATTCCCTTTCTGGAGAATTATACCACCGCCTCCAGCTCAGCCATTTCCCAGACCTGGGACATTCTACAGGATAAACGGGGCGTAGTGTATTCTGCCAATAGCTTTGGCGTAGCCGAATTCGACGGCGTGAACTGGCGCTCCATCAAAATGCCCAATAATTCGATTGCCCGGTCGCTGGCAATGGACCGGGACGGCAGGGTGTACGTCGGTGCCGTGGATGAACTGGGCTACCTGGCCTTCCGGAAAGACGGAACCCTTTACTTCCAATCCCTACTCAACCGAATTCCCGCTCAGGAACGCAACATAGCGGAGATCAAGGACATTCTGGTGACTTCACAGGGCGTGTGGTTTCTGAGCAGTTTCAAGCTGTTCCACTTTCACGACGACCAGTTATCAGTGTTTTCGTCCCTCACCAGCTACGAAAGCGCCTTCCTGGTCAACGACGAACTCTACGTGTACGAGCGGGAAAAGGGGCTGCTGGTGATGCGCAACGGAAAGCCGGAACCCGTTCCGGACCAGGTCGGCTTCCGGCAGGACCACGTAAAGGCCATGGTTCCCTTCGAAAATGAAACCCTGGTCATCAGCCGCGAACAGGGCTGCTTTCGGTACGACGGGCGGGAGTTCCGGAAGTGGAATGCGCCGGTCAACGATTTTCTGATCCGTCACAAGATCAATTGCTTCAAGCGGCTCAGCAACGGATACGTGGCTTTTGGCACTTCATTGAATGGCCTGCTGATTGTAGACCAGCACCTGCAGCCCATACTGCACCTCAACAAAGCCAAGGGCCTCACCGACAACAAAGTGCATTCCATTTTTCAGGACCGGGACGGCAACCTGTGGATCGGACACGACAAGGGGCTTTCCCACCTGGAAATCAGCAGTCCCTTTAGCTATTACAACGAAAAAATAGTGCTGGGCATGGGCTACGCGGTGCAGCGCTTCGGCCAACGGCTTTACCTGGGTACTTCGCAGGGGCTATTCTCCGAACCCTGGCAGGATTACCAAAATCCGCTCACGGCCACTGAACACCTCGAACCGGTTGACAATGCGGCGGGGCTGGTCTGGAACCTGCGCACAACCGGCGATGCGCTGCTGATGGGGCACGAAGAAGGCGCCTTTCAGGTAGTCAGCAACCAGGCCCGGAAACTGTCGCCCCGGGTGGGAAGCTGGAATTTCCTGGAACTGAAAAACCATCCGGGTTACGTGCTGAGCGGCACCTATTCGGGTTTTTTACTGTACCGCAAAAACGGCCCCCTGCTGGAGTACGTGCGCAAACTGGCGGGCTTCGAAGAGTCATGCCGGATTGTAGAACAGGATGAAGACGGCACACTGTGGGTAGCGCACGGTTACAAAGGCCTGTTTCGGATGAAGCTCCAGGACGACCTTGACCGCCTGACGGACGTCCGCTTCTACGATGCCCGCCACGGTTTTCCCTCCCACCTGGGCATCAACGTATATAAAATCCGGAACGAAATTCTGTTTACGTCCGAAGCCGGCGGTATTTACAAGTACGATGCGGCCGCCGACCGTTTCGTGCCTTACCGACGTTTCGAAGAGTGGCTGGGGGCCACGCCCCGGCTGAGCAAACTCTACGAAGATCCTTCGGGCAATATCTGGTTTATGGGTCCGCGGCGGGTGGGCATCCTGAACAAACTTCCCAATGACACCTACCGGCTACAGGAAAAGATTTTTAACAAGATCAAGGAATCTATGATCCAGGGTTTTGAGTCCATTGCGCCCATTGATGAGCGGAATGTGTACCTGGGTTGCGTCAACGGCTTTATCCATTTCGATCCGCAGGTGCAGAAAGACGTGGAAACGCCCTTCCGGACGCTCATCCGGCAGGTGGAAATAATAGCCGACAAGGACTCTCTGATCTTCCGGGGCGCTTTCGCCAGTGATTTGGGCATTCAGTCGGTTGTGCAGCCGGCCAGCCAGGTGCCGGAAATGCCCTACGCCCTGAATGCCCTGCGCTTCAACTTCGCCACGCCTTACTACGAAAACCGCCCGGAAATCCGCTACAAGTACTTCCTGGAAGGCTTCGACAAAAACTGGTCGGCCTGGACCGCCAAGACCGAACGGGAATACACCAATCTGCGGGAAGGCACCTATACCTTTCGCGTGAAGGCGCAGAACATTTACGAAAAGGAGAGCCAGGAAGCCACCTACCAGTTTGTGATTGCCCCACCCTTCTACCGCACACCCCTGGCCTATGGCTTGTATGCCATCGGCATCGTGGCTTTGGTGGCCCTCATTGCGCACAGTTACGCCAAACGAAAAGCCAAAGCCCTCCTGCTCCGGCAGCAGTTGTCGGAAGAAGAAATCATCCGGTTACGCAACCAGCAGCTACAGAACGAAATTGAACACAAAAACACCGAACTGGGTACGCTCACTATGCACATCGTGAGTAAAAACGACATCCTGACCCAGATCAAGGAGAAACTGGTTACCATCCGCAGGTCAACCGACCCGACTACCGACCGGCAGATCCGGAAACTGCTGGACGTAATTGATAAGGAGACGGACCTGGAAAAGGACTGGCCGTATTTTGAACTGCATTTCGACAAAGTGCACAAAGATTTTTTGCAGAAACTGAAGGAGCGCTATCCCGAACTGAAGTCGGCTGAACTGATGCTGTGCGCGTACATTCGGATGAACCTGTCGAACAAAGAGATTGCTTCGCTGATGAACAACACGGTGCGGGGCGTAGAGGCCCACCGCTATCGCCTGCGCAAAAGCCTGAGACTGCACCCCGAAGACAACCTGAAGGAATTTCTTTTCCAGTTCGACTACCAATAAAAAAACCGCCGTGCCTCCTTTTCAGAAACGCGGCGGTTTGAACCCCAGACAGCGCAATTAACTCCTTTTGGAAAGGCTATTGATCGCGCGAACGGCGGGAATTGTAAAAGCGGTCGGCATCGAAGTGATCGCCCTGATAAAAGTCGTCGTCAGCACTGGCCGTTCTTGGGTAGCTGCCACCCGGAGTCAGGGCCGAAAGCAGGGTTTCTTCGTAATCGCGGGTCACCGTTTCGCAGTTGTACGAAGGGCATTTGGCAATGACGGCCCGGTCCAGGGTCGGAATGTGTACTTCGTCATCGTCCTTATCTACGTTGGCCAGCCCGATGGGAATGAGCACGTGGGCGTCTTCCTGCCCGTCCAGCAGGTCGTCGTTGATTTCAATATCCAGGTAGCGCACTTTCATGGCTTCGGTGTCTACGATCAGGTCTTCCACTTCGCCGATTTCCAGGCCATTTCTGCCCACTACTTTCCAGCCGCGGATGTCCATGCCTTTCTCCGCGACTTCGTATTCCTTCATGTCATTCAGCGGACGCAGCGAATTGATGCGCGCTTCCTGCCGGCTTTCGATCTGCTCCGATTCCAGTTTCTGACGTTCACGGGCCAGTAATTCCTGGCGCTCTACGTGGCTGCGCTCAATGTCCTTTTGTTCGTGCGACAGTTGCCGGAATTTCTGCCGGTAGAGTTCATCCTGCCGGATTTTGTCTTCGGCCAGCCGGAACATTTCCTCCTGCTTGTTTCTTTCCTGCTCCATCGCCGCAACGCGGGTTTCGATCAGTTCATCCTGCACGCGCTTTTCCTGTAATACCTGATCAATTTTTGCCTGCAGCTGGCTTTCTTTATCCGCCATTTCACTGTGCAAGCGCGAAAGTTCTTCCTCAATCATCGTGTCCCGCCGGGCTTTTTCCTGCTCCAATGACCGCATCTGCTCAGCAAAACGCTGTTCTTCGGACTGTTGCTTCTGCAACAAATCGGATTTGACCACCTGCTCTTCCTGCTTATAGGCTACGTTCTGACTCAGGCGGGCAATCCGGTTCTGGTATTCGTGGTTCAGTTCGTGCATTTGCGCCTGCAGCCGGTCGATCTGCTCCTGCAGTTCGCGCTGCCGCAGGATGCGTTCCTGCTCTACCAGGGCAATTTCTTCCTGGTGCATCCGGTCTTTTTCCGATTCGATGTGACGCACCTGAATCAGTTTTTCCTCCAGCACGCCATTGAGTTCGGCTTGTTCCCGCCGCAGATCAGCCATTCGTTCGGCAAATACCCGTTCGTGTTCAGCCTTCTTCTCCAGCACCTGGGCAATGTTGGCCTGATACAATTCAGACTTATACTGCTCCTGCTGACGGATCTGCGTGATTTTCTCCTCAAAAAACTGTTCGTACTCCTCTCTTTCCCGATAAATCTGCTCGAGCCGGTCCTGAAACAACTGGTCGCGTTTGCTCCTTTCTTTTTCCAGGGCACTCATATCCAGGTAGCAGTTGTCGGGCAGTGCCGTCGTGCGGTTCATACTGGTATCGTTGTGGGCGGGTTCTCCGCCATTCATTCTTTCGTTATCCATAGCATTCTCCCATTTAGAGTAAAAACAAGGTTGAAAATTGTACGTTTTTCATTTCCACTTCCGTCGGCCATTTCCCTGTCACGCGATGTATTGTTCACCGTCAGATTCCCAGTCAGCCGCCCTTCTTTCATTCTATTGTCAACTTACGACGGTTCACCCGTTTTGTTCTCTTTTTGGAAATTTGAATTTACACCGCGATCCGGCAGAAAGATTGAAAGCGGCACTTTAGGAGGGGATATCAAAAATGTCCTGGCAATCTTCCGTCGAAAAACCGTTTTTTTGTAGAATTGTGTAGCTTTAACGCATTCATTGTACCATTTTCAGATCTTTCTCCATGTCCATTTATCAGACAGATTTGACCCTTGCCCAGGAATACCTCTACCGGCTGATTGTCCGTCAATCGGCCGCTTCTGCAGTGGGCTGGTTAGATCAAACACTCCATCAGGTACGGACGGCACAAAGTAGTCAAAGCCTGTACATGGCTTTCGGAATGGCTGCCCGCCGGATGGACAAAACGCCGCTTACCCTTTCGGCAGTGGAAACTGAGCAGGCAGCCGCCCTCCGCCAGGGCTTTCGGCCCCAGGGTTGGACGTTACTGAAGGCAACGCGGGTACTGCTGCTGCTGGCCTATCCGCACGGCGATGCCGCGGCTTATCAGCAAACGCTCACTGCGCTGTTCAATGCCGCCGACGTAAACGAACTGGAGGCTTTGTACGCCAGCCTGCCGTTACTGCCCTATCCGGAAGCCTTACGCGCACGCTGCGCCGAGGGCATCCGCACCAATATGCGCAACGTACTGGAAGCCATCGTACTCGACAATCTGTATCCGGCCGATTATCTGGACGAAGAAGCCTGGAACCAGATGGTGCTCAAAGTCATCTTCACGGGTTTGCCCTTGATTCGTATCTACGGTTTTGAAAAGCGCCGGAACGCCGAACTGGCCCGGATGATTTCCGACTTTGCCCACGAACGCTGGGCGGCCGGACGTACGCTGAGCCCGGAAGTATGGCGGGCCGTGGCTCCCTTCCTCAATGACGCCAACGTTCGGGACATTCAGCTACTGTTTGAGCAGAGCAGCCAGCCCCAGCACGAAGCGGCGGCCCTGGCCTGTGCCGAAAGCGACCTGCCGGCAGCAAAAGCGATGCTGGCCGCCCATCCGGACCTACACAGCCGCATCACCAACGGCGAACTGAGCTGGGAAACGGTGGCTGAACAGTTAGCAGTAAACAGTAAACAGTGAGTAATGAATAGTAGAGACGCCATTTATGGCGTCTTTGCGTAGCGACGTTATAAAGCAACACAGTAGAGTAGTAAATAGCGAAATGAAAGGTTTATTTGGGCACTTCGACCACCAGACTATTCCGTCCGCTCAGTACAGTGTTAAAATAAATTGTTTTATACACGTCTCTATCCGCTAAGGCGGGCCGGCCGCCTGTCCAGCGGGGGCGCGTCAGCTTTGAGCGAGGAAGCATTGGACAGGCCGGGCGGCGGCCCCGCTTGACTTTTTGGTTACTTTTTTGTCAAGAAAAAAGTAACCAAATGCTTGGGAAGAGTCAAAAACACTGAATGCGACTCCTCCATTAATTGAAACAATCTTAGTTAACAACGTACTCAGTAACCTTAATTAAACCTTTCTTGGAACGGCCGGGGTCGTCCGGCGACTAGAGCCAGAAACAATGCAATCAGCCCATTAGCACATTAACACATCAGCATATAATTAGCACATCCGTTATGGAATTCATCGATCCGCATATTCACATGACCTCCCGCACGACCAGCGACTACGAAGCAATGGCGCTGGCGGGCGTGGTGGCCGTCATCGAACCGGCGTTCTGGCTGGGCCAGCCCCGCACCGAAGTCGGCACGTTTAAGGATTATTACAGCAGTCTCATTGGCTGGGAGCGCTTCCGGGCCAGCCAGTTTGGCATCCGGCACTACTGTACCATCGGACTCAACTCCAAGGAAGCCAATAATGAGGCACTGGCCGAGCAGGTGATGGACATCCTGCCGCTGTTCCTATTTAAGGAAGGCGTGGTAGGCGTGGGCGAAATCGGCTACGACGACCAGACCAAAACGGAGGAAAAGTATTTCCGTCGGCAACTGGAGCTGGCCAAAGAAGCCAGCCTGCCCGTCCAGATCCACACCCCGCACCGCGACAAAAAGGCCGGTACCCTGCGCAGTATGCACGACTGCCTGGACATGGGCGTAGACCCGGGCATGGTGATTGTGGACCACAACAACGAAGAGACCGTGAAAGACGTGCTGGACCGGGGCTTCTGGGCGGCCTTTACCATTTATCCCTTCACCAAAATGGGCAATGAGCGCATGGTGGAAGTGGTGAAACAGTACGGCCACGAACGCATTATGATCAACAGCGCCGCCGACTGGGGCATCAGCGATCCGCTGGCCGTGCCCAAAACCGCCGCCCTGATGCGGGAAAGGGGCATTCCGGAAGAATCCATCCGCAAAGTCTGCTACCAGAACGCCCTGGATGCCTTCGGACAGAGTGGACAGATCCGGGAAAGCGACTGGCAGTCAGGCACCACGATCGACCAGAGCCAGAAATTTTCCGGCAGTACGGTACTTCGCGGCGGGCAGGCCCCCAAGATTGAAGAAAACGCTTCCAACATTATTCGCTAATTTTTTGGTGCCCTCTTTTTCTGAGCCTATTTTGGAAAGGAGGGCTTTTTACTTCTCACTCCATGAATTTAAGGCCCTATTTGCAGTTGATGCGCCCCGCCAACATCATCACTGCCCTGGCGGACATCCTGGCGGGCTTTGCAGTAACCAGCACTTATTTTTTCCTCTCCGTTTATAGCTCTGCTTTGGCTGTAAATATTCTGGCCAGCCGTTTACCAATTTCTAATCTGCTTTTGTTGCTCATCTCTACGATTGGCCTTTACGGAGGTGGCGTAGTGATGAATGACGTGTTCGATGCGGAATTGGATGCGGTGGAGCGCCCCGAAAGACCCATACCCAGCGGCAGAGTCAGCAAGCAAAGCGCAGCCACCTTAGGCCTTTCCCTACTGCTCCTGGGCATCGTGGCCGCCTGGTGGGTTTCGCTCACCAGCGGACTGATTGCCCTGGCGGTGGCACTGCTGGCGGTGATTTATGATCGTTACGGAAAACACACTGTACTGGGGCCCATCAATATGGGGATGTGCCGGGGCGGTAACCTTTTGCTAGGGATGAGTGCTGTCCCCTACTTAACGAATTATGCTTCCGAACTGTATCTTTCTAGTGATTCATATAGCAGTCTGGGGGCTTACTGGTATCTGGCACTCATTCCCATCGTCTATATTGCGGCCATTACCACCATCAGCCGGGGGGAAGTACACGGGGGAAACAAGAATGCCCTTTACCTGGCTTTTGTGCTGTACGCCCTGGTGATCGGAAGCATTGCTGCGCTGAGCCTGCTAAATCCGCTTCCCTTCTGGAACAGCCTGCCCTTTCTGGCTTTGTTTGCCTACCTGATTTTCCCGCCCCTGTTGCGTGCTTTCCGCGACCGGCAGCCGCGCAACATCGGGCTGGCCGTAAAGGCGGGGGTGATTTCGCTCATTGTGATGGACGCGGCCATCGCGGCTACTTACGCCGGTTGGGCCTACGGATTGCTGGTGTTGGCGCTGCTGCCCATTTCGCGCTACCTGGCCCGGATTTTTGCCGTTACCTAAATACAACTGTCTGCCGGGAGAAACATGCCACAATCGGAAAAAGCCGACCAGAAGATTGGCTCATTTCGCCAACTAATGGCAAAGAATATCCTTTCAGGATGACAAACGGAAAGAAAGCAGGAACGTGTTTGCCTGCCGTACCCAACGCTTATTTTTCAGCTTACCGGCAAAATTTTAACCTCCGTCAGTTTCCCGTGAAACCAATATCTTTGCACCAGGGTTATCTAGCCAACCTTACGCGTATTCATTGACAACCATTTTTCCAAACCACCCAAAGCCCAGCAGCCCAGCACCCATGAGGTCACTTCAGCAATCGTTTACCATCACCTTTCGCTACGCCGTTCATTTTACCGAAAAGCTCTTTTCCATCGATAATCCTACTTTTGAAAGCGTCTTCCCGCCCGAAGCCGGCCAGAAAATAAGTAAGCTCTTTTTTGTAATTGATGAAGGCGTGCTGGAGAAAAACCCGACACTGCTCAACGAAATCCGTGCGTACGTAGCCGCCCACGCTTCCCGCTTCCAGCTCTGCGCCGAACCCATGCTGGTGCCCGGTGGTGAACAGTGCAAGAACGATCCGCAGTGGGTGGAGAAGATTCTGGAAGCCGTCAACGACTTCGGCATCGACCGTCATTCGTACATCCTGGCCATTGGGGGCGGGGCTATCCTGGATATGGTGGGTTACGCAGCCGCCATTGCCCACCGGGGGGTGCGCCACGTCCGCATCCCGACCACGGTGCTGTCGCAAAACGATTCGGGCATTGGGGTAAAAAACAGCATCAACTATTTCCACAAAAAGAATTTCCTGGGTACGTTCACGCCGCCCTTTGCCGTCCTGAACGACTTCGACTTCCTCCGCACCCTGGACGACCGCGACTGGCGGGCGGGCATTTCCGAAGCCATCAAAGTAGCGCTGATCAAAGACGCCGACTTTTTCCGCTTCATTCAGGCCAACGTGACGGCGCTCAATAACCGGGATATGGAGGCGATGAAGCAACTCATTCACCGTTGCGCCGAAATGCACATGCAGCACATTGCGGGCAAAGATCCCTTCGAAATGGGATCCTCCCGCCCGCTGGACTTCGGCCACTGGTCGGCGCATAAACTAGAGCAACTCAGCAACTATTCCATCCGCCACGGCGAAGCGGTTTCCATCGGTATGGCCCTGGACACGACGTATTCCTACTTATCGGGCAGGCTGTCGAAAGCAGAATGGGAACAGGTCATCACCACCATCCGCGACCTGGGCTTTGACCTCTATGCCCCCGAACTGTCGCTGCACCTGGAAGAAAACCAGGCGAAATCGGTATTGAACGGGCTGACGGAATTCCGTGAACACCTGGGTGGGCAGTTGACGATTATGCTGCTGGACCGGATCGGCCACGGCGTGGAAGTACACGAAATGGACCGCTCCCTGGTCATTCAAAGCATTAAAACGCTGGAAAGTCTGGGTGCGGCAGTGTAAATGGCGAGGTGAGCTAATAGAAGAAAGTTTGGAGGCTTAGATTTTTTTTTTCAATCTTAGCACTTTCAAGCCTGCTTTTTTATCGCTTATTCCTTGCATTTATGCACATCAACAAAGGTTACGATCTCACTTACTGCACCAATATCCACGCCGGCGAATCCTGGGAAGCCGTGCGGCAGAACCTGCTCGAATACTTTCCGCCCCTGAAAGCGAAATTATCGCCTGAACAGCCCATGGGCATCGGGCTGCGGCTGTCCAACCAGGCCAGCGTGGAACTGATGGAAGGCGATCATTTAGCTACTTTTCATTCCTGGTTGGAAGCCAACGGCTTGTACGTATGCATCATCAACGGCTTTCCCTACGGCGGCTTCCACCGGCAGGTGGTGAAGGATGACGTACACCAACCCGACTGGACCACGCGCGAACGGGTGGAATATACCAAACGGCTGGCGCACATCCTGGCTACCCTACTGCCCAAAGGCATGGACGGCGGCATTTCGACGGCTCCGCTTTCGTACAAACCCTGGTACGGGGGCAACCGGGAAAAAGTGAAGCTGGCTTTCCGCACGGCCACCATTCACCTATCGGAAGTAGTGGAAGAACTGATCAACCTCAAAATCAGGACGGGCAAGTTGATCCACATTGACATCGAGCCGGAGCCGGACGGACTGCTGGAAAACACACCCGAAGTAATCGACTACTTCCAGCACTGGCTGCTACCTACGGGTCGCCGCTTCCTCTCTGACCGCCTGGGCATCGAACTGATTGAGGCCGACGAAGCCATCAAAAACCACGTGCAACTCTGCTACGACGTGTGTCATTTCGCGCTGGCTTACGAAGCGCCGCAAATGGTACTGGACCGGCTACAGGAAGAAGGCATTAAGGTGGGCCGCATCCAGATCAGTGCGGCCCTGAAAGCGATGCTTCCCGAAGCCCCCGCATCCCGCCAGGCAATTGCGCAGGAATTATCCGTCTTTTCGGAATCTACGTATCTGCACCAGGTAACGGAAAAGGATGCTTCCGGTCAGTTGACCCACTACCCCGACCTCCCGCAGGCTTTGGAACAGCTCAGCAATCCGGGTAAAAAGGAATGGCGCACGCACTTTCACGTACCGGTTTTCCTGAAGGAATATGGCCTGCTGGAATCCACGCAGGACGACATTGTAGCTATCCTGAAGATTGCCCGGCAGCACCACCTGACCAGCCACCTGGAAGTGGAGACTTACACCTGGGAAGTACTCCCCGCTGACCTCAAACTGGACTTATCGGCTTCGATTGAACGGGAACTGAAGTGGGTGATGGAGCAGATGCGGTAGAGGTAGCCGTTTCTTGCCATTATAATGAAACAGTATTTTGAAACTAAAAGAGAAAGGCCGCTACTATGAGCTACCGATTGTAGGACTCAAAGTTGTTGGTATCCATTACAATGGACGCCTGAAAGTAGTATTTAATGACAAGGAAGGCAGTAGCCTGGACCTTCACGGGCCGTTTAAAATAACTCAATACAATCAAACCATAGAATATATCCCTACCAGTAAAGACGCGCTTATTCTTCTATATGATTTATTCGGAGTGATAATCAAGGAGGCAATTGCAGACAAAGAGGGGTGTTTATTTTTAGTATTCGAAAATCAACTAGAAATAACATTTGAGGATGGACCCTATGAGAATTGGCATTACACCAAAAGGAACATCAATCGTCCCCAAGAATATTTATACGTCCACGGAGGAGTAGGCAGAACAACGGTATCGGAGGGATAAATGAAGGTAGAAACGACCAGTAATACCGCCTACGCCAATCACTGTGCCATCACAGCGCCGTGCTCTCTAAATGGAGCCCTGCGCTGGGTAGTATTGGGCCAATCTGAGCAGATTATTGAAATTCATTTCTGGCTGTAACTCAAGCCGTAGATGTCATTCCGACGGGGTCGCCTAGACGTGAGGAGAAATCTATTTTTAGACGCTTACAAGAGATCTCTCCTCACGTCGAGATGACAGAAGAGATAATTAAGCTTCGGAAATTCACCTTCCATTCTCCTTCAGCCAGCCCTTTAAAGTCAGCAAATCCTTTTTCATCGCGGCAAACACTTCTTCCTGAGGGATGGTGATGGTTTTGTCGCCGTTTTCGGCACCGCCCAAGGGATATTCGTAATGGATGGAATAGGAGCCGCGGATCTGGTGCTGGTTGAGCAGGGTAAAATACTTCGGGTAATCGACCATACCCTGGCCCAGCGGCACGTTCTGCACCTGCCATTTACCCTCTTTCTGCGTCCAGTGAAAATCCTTGATGTCCAACGTGCGAATGAAAGGCTGCATGAGCCGCAGTCCGTTGGGCCAGGAATGGGCGCCTTCCACGGTGGCGTGGCGGATGTCGTACTGGCAGCCGATCCACTGCGGGTCCAGGTCTTTGATCACCAGCCACAAATCCCAGATGGAGCCGCCCAGACTGGTGCCGGAGTGGTTCTGGTAATCGCCGCGGATGTTGTACTTCTTGTTCAACTTCGCCAGCTTACTCAGCTTGCCTTTAAACACTTCCAGGTTTTGGGGTAAGCTCAGGTTTTCCGCAAAAGGCAACCATCCCAATCGGTAATAGCCGATGCCCAACTTGCCTGCCGTGCGTAGAATGGCCTCCGTATGCGGATCGTCCGGGTCGGTGATGGCCGTGGTAATCATGTATACCTCCAGCCCGGCTTTTCGGATGGCCTCAACTGCTTTGGGTAGGTCTTCGGCCACCCGGGCGGGTTCTACATGCCCATTGGGTCGCACGGTGAGGTCGATGCCATCGAAGCCGATCCGGGCAACCGCGGCCGCCATGTCGGTGTAATTCAGGAAGTGCAGATTCTTGGAAAAAACGGATATTTTTCCTTCCCCTTTATAAGGCGCTGGCTTCTGATCAAGAAACATTTCTGTCTTTTCTGCTGAACGAAGCGGCGAACCTAAAACCGGTAGCGCCGTGGCAGTTAATACAGATTGAACCAAAAAATCCCGGCGACTCTTTTTCATCAGAAGGCAATTGCGCTTTAAAGCAGCTGATAAGAAACTTAAACTCTTGAACTCTTGAACTCTTAAACTTACTTTAATCGCTCATACTCACCTTCCGGTGGTCTTTGATGTACAGCGAACCGATGACAAACGTGATGAGCGCTACTCCGATCGGATAGGCCAGACCGGCATACATATTGCCCGTTTCAGCGGCCGCCCAGGTAGCGATAAAAGGCGTCAGGCCTCCGAATACCCCGTTGCCAATGTGATAAGGCAGCGACATAGAGGTATAGCGGATTTTCATTGGGAAAAGCTCTACCAGGAAGGCGGCAATGGGTCCGTAAACCATCGTGACGAAGATGACTTGAATAAACACCAGCAGCGTAAGCATGGGCACGCTGGGGCTCAGGGCCTTCAGTACGGCGGGCACTTCGGTTCCGGCCGCATCGACAGTGGCGGCACTTACTTCGGTGATGGGTCCGGCGTATTCGTGCATGGCCATGTACAGCGGTACGTAGGCCAGAGCGGCCAGCAGACAACCGGTCATCATAATTTTCTTCCGCCCGATTTTGTCGGACAGGCTGCCGAAATACACGAAGAAGGGCGTGCCCAGCAGCAACGCCATCCCGATGATGATGTAACAGGTCACGTAGTCGATTCTGAGCACTTTTTCCAGAAAGCTGAGCGCGTAAAATTGTCCGGTATACCAGACCACACCTTGTCCGGCCGTGGCCCCAAACAGCGCCAGAATGACCATGCGCAGGTTTTCGGGGTTGCCGAAGCTCTCCTTGATCGGGTTTTTGGAGGTTTTGCCTTCCTGCTTCATTTTCAGGAACACCGGCGATTCCTGCAACCGGGTCCGGATGTAGTACGAAGCGATGACCAGGAAAATCGACAGCAGGAAAGGAATGCGCCAGCCCCATTCCCGGAAACCCTCGTCGCCCATGCTAAAACGGGTGGAGAGAATGACGCCGATGGACAGAAACAAACCCAGGGTGGCCGTCGTTTGCAGAAAACTGGTGTAAAAGCCCCGGCGGTTATCGGGGGAATGTTCGGCAATGTAGGTAGCCGCCCCGCCGTATTGACCGCCCAATGCCAGGCCCTGCACCAGCCGCAACAGCACCAGAATAATGGGAGCCAGTACGCCAATGGTATCGTAGCCGGGCAGCAGACCAATGGCAAAGGTGGCACCGCCCATCAGGATCATCGTCACCAGGAAAGTATGCTTTCGCCCCACCAGATCGCCGAGCCGGCCGAAGACGATGGCCCCGAAAGGACGGACAATAAAACCGGTGGCAAAGGTAGCCAGGGTAGCCAGGTAGGAAACCAGTTCGTTGCCGGAGGCGTAAAACTTGGCGGCAATGAAGGTGGCCAGACTTCCGAAAATGTAAAAGTCGTACCACTCAATGACGGTGCCTACCGAAGAAGCGGTGATGATTTTCCAGATGGAATCTGGCTCCAGCAAGGTGGGATTTCCCTTGCTTTCCAATTGCTGTGACATACTTGAAGGTGATGGGTAAGGTGATAATCCCTCCAATATTGTCGCTTTCTTCGGTATATGAAAGTGACACAGAAATATTTTTCACCATACCCCCTCCAAAGCGCTTTGCCGCTCCGCTTTCAAACCCTGGGAGACGTTCAGGGAGGAGTGTCGTAGGGATTTACATCGCCACCCTTCGGTTGAGAAACAGCCAATCCAGGTTGAGCACATTTTTCTCACTGCCGTTTTTGCATCTTACCGTCAGGTGAAGGTCATGCACGCCGGTCGTGGCTTTCAGGGGAACGGGAACTTCTTTCCACGCACTTAAACTCCCCGTAGGCGTCAGTTCAACTGCCCCAAGCAAATCACCTTTGGACGAATCCAGACGAAATTCCAGGCTGACACCAGGGGTGTTGGTGGCCAGCCGACAGGTAACTGATCCGACATCGGTCAGGTCGATGGCTTTGAACAGGGCATTGGAACTGCCCTGAATATCGCCCAGGTAGCGCCCATTGCCGTCCTCCAGTTCACCAATCACCTTCATGCGGTTGGCCGAATGGTAGCTCTCCGCCTGGATGCGCGGCGACCGCAGCACTACGACTGCTTCGCGGGTGAGCGGCCCGACTTTTTCCCCGCCCTTGTCGGTATAGGAAGCGGCTATCCGGTAAAAGCCCTCGCTGTTCCGGCCCTTAGGTTGGGGCACAAACGCTCCTTTTACTCCTATCCTTTCGGCTTTCTGCCCTTCTGTACTCAAAGACAGGATGTAGCGGACCATTTCGGTAGCGGACTTCTGGGTAAGCTGGGGGTGCGAAATCATCACGAAATTCTTTTTCCAAACTCCTCCACCGCCTTGGATGATCTTATTGGCCAGCCGATCGGTAGCGTGCGGATCATTGCGGTACCGTTGGGCCACTTCCTGATAACTGGGACCAATGGATGGCCCATTTAATAAATGGCAGCCTTTGCAGTCGCTTCCGTCGATCAGCACTTTGCCGGGATGCTCACTGACTGGCTGGTGGCTGGTAAGCAGTGGCGACAGGTTGTCATTGCTGGTCGAATAATCTACGAATACCTTCACTTCGCCGGGTTGGATGCTTCCCGCCTGCAGGCTGCCATCTTCGGAGTCAGTGAGCTTGACTTCGTACGGAACAGGCACTTTCTCCCAATAAAATTGCCCGTTTCCCGCTACTTCCACGGCAATCTGCGGCGGCGTATTGCCCACAATGACCTCCACCCGGGCTTCCGACTTTTCTCCGCTCGGATCGGTAACGGTGAGTGTACAGGGATAAAGGCCTGGTTCGCGGAAAGTAAAGCTGGGACTGGGTTCAGTAGACGCCGCCTGCGTTCCCGTAGAATCGAAACGCCACTGGTAGCGCAGGGAGTCGCCGTCGTGGTCCAGGGTGCCGTTGCTGTTAAACTGCACCGTCAGCGGGGCTTTGCCAGCCGTGACCGATGCGCCGGCTTGGGCAATGGGTGGACGGTTTCCCTTGTTGAAGGTGATGCGGCTGAGCTTGGCGTCTTTGTTGTTACTGTACCAGCCTTCGCCGTATTCCAATACGTACAGCGTACCGTCTTTGCCAAACTCCATATCCATGGGCGAAGAAAAGACCGTCCCTGGCATAAAGGGCTCCATGGAAGAATAGCCACCGTTTTCATTCAGCGTCACCACCTTGATCCAGTCGCGCATCCAATCGTAGATAAACAGGTGCTTGTCGTAGTATTCGGGGAATTTCCCCTCGGCGCTCAGCTGCGAATCGTAGTGATAGACGGGACCGGCCATGGCCGATCTTCCTCCCTTTCCCATATCGGGGAACTCTTTTAAGTCTTCCGCTCCGTACCAGATCATGGCTTTCCGGGCGGGAGGCAGCTTTTGCGCGCCGGTATTGTTGGGTGATTGGTTGACCGGAGCAGCCGCATCCTGGGGCTTGTGTAAACTATCGGTAGCAAAATCGCGCATCGGGTAGGCTTTATTGTCGCCCACGAAGTAAGGCCAGCCGTAATTTCCGGCATCGCGGGCCAGATTGATCTCTTCGTGGGCCATGGGTCCTTTTTCACTGCTCACGTTGGCATCGGGGCCAATGTCGCCGAAGTAAAGGTAGCCCGTTTGCTGGTCTATCGAAATGCGGAAAGGATTCCGGGCACCCATCACGTAGATTTCCGGTCTTCCTTCTTTACCGTCTCTGGAAAAGAGATTGCCTTCGGGAATGTTATACGTGCCGTCGGCCTGCGGACGGATGCGCAGAATTTTTCCCCGCAGATCCTGCGTATTGGCAGCCGTCCCCTGCGAATCAAAATTCTTCCGGCCCGGCCTCTGATCCAGGGGTGCGTAGCCGTCTTGTCCCCAGGGATTGGTATTGTCGCCCGCTGAGATGTACAGGTCGCCATTCGGACCGAAAGCCAGGGAGCCACCCGAATGACAGCAGAGTTCGCGCTGGGTGGGAATGGTCAGCAATACCTTTTCCGAAGCCGGGTCCATTTGGCCCTCTTTCAGCGTAAAGCGGGAAATGTGCTGTTTGGGCACCTCACCGGCGGGAGAATAAAACAGGTACAGGAACTGATTGGTCTGGAAGGCCGGGTCCAGCGTAAGCCCCAGCAAGCCATCGTTATTGCCCGCAAACACCTCCACTTTTCCAATCCGGGCGGTCTGCCCCGTAGTTGGGTTGTAGTGGTAAACATTTCCGTAGCGTTCCGCCCAGTATACCTCTCCGTTATCGGCCACGGCCAGTTCCATGGGTTCCTTCAGGCCTTCCGCCAGCACGGTTTTGGTAAATCGGTTCTCTTCGGGTGCCTTAGTCACCTGCCCGATCGGCTTGTTTTTTTCGGTGGTTGAACAGGAGAAGAGAGAAAACAGGCATAACGCCCAGCAGCCGGCACGGAAAAAACTCTGCATAGTTAGATTAAGATGAAATGAAAGGGAAATACTGCGTACTGGAAAGACACCGCATTTCATCCCCAAGATGCCAAAAATCATTTGTTTACAAAACTACTCATTTGGACAATCAGGAAAGTGAGGTCATCCAGGCATCCGGAATACTTGCTTAAAAGCCTGAAAAAGAATGGCAGAAGACGAATCCCCTGCCATCCAAAGTTTGCGCTTATTTACGTCATCAGTACCGTGTTAATTAAGTTTACAGAAATTGATGTTGAAGTGTTATTCGCTGGTCTAGACTTTTCAAGAGCGCTTTTGTCACTTTTTTCTTGACAAAAAAGTAACCAAAAAGTCAAGCCTGTCCAATGCTTCTTGGCTCAAGGCCAACGCACCCCTCGCTGGACAGGCGGCCAACCCGCCCAGAAGGATAAAAGAATTCTGAAAACAAACTTCAACCAGGGGATTTCGCATGAATAATTAATTGATTTTCAAATTTTAATAAACAACACTAAGCATTATTTATAGAAAAAGGAGCGCTGGCCTCTTTGCCCAGCGAGGGTGCGTTGGCCTTGAGCCAAGAAGCATTGGGCAAAGTGCCTTTTTTGCGGTTCCCCGCCGGGATTACTTTTTGGGCAAGCAAAAAGTAACAAACTTCCTTAAGTAGTTGGAATATATGATATTAAATTCCATAGTTGGCGTTAAATCAACTTAACTAAAATGGTAATCAGAGCATCCCGTTCGCGTGGGGCATGGCATCGGGAATGGGTTGACTTACGCTCCACTGCTCAACAATCAGCCCCTTGTCCAGCCGAAAGATGTCGTATACGGCATGCCGCTTTTCACCCAAAATCCCCTCGGCCTGCACTACCACAAAATTGCCTTCCCCAATGACCCGGTGCACTTTTCTGACCGATAAGCGGCGGTCGGTTTCCCTCAGGTAGCGGATGAGTCCGGCCGATCCGTTGTCGATCTCCGGATGGTGCTGCATCAGTTCCGGGTGCAGGAACTCCACCAGTTGGCTGGTCTGCTGCCCGATAAAGGCCCGCTGATAAAACACGGCAACTACCTGTTTATTGGCTTCCGTCAGGTGAAGTTCCGCCGCTTCTACTGGTCCATCCATCATCGGATGTCCGTTCGGGCTGTTTGGTGGCTCCACCTGCGTGGCATCCCAGTGTTCGACGATTTTGCCTGCTTTCAACCGAAACAGATCCACGACGACCGTATGCCTTCCTGCCCAGCCAAAACGCAGGTTGGTGACTACGTAATCTCCTTCGGCAATGAGTCGCATAAAGGGCGGGGCAGGATTGGCCGGCCTGGGCATTTGTTTGAAACTGGCCAGTGCTTCCATCAGACCCGCTTTGCCGGGTTTGACCGATGGGTTGTGCTGGATGTAGTCTTCCGACACGACCCGATCGGCATAGTCCAGATCGCCCTGGCCCAGGGTACGCCGGTAAAATTCGCGAATGACTGACTTATTGGAGGTGAGTGTATGGGGTTCCATAATTTAAATGCTTTTGAGAAATAAAAATGAGTTGTTTGATAAGCGGGAAGCGGCCGTGCTGAAGCACAGTCGGCCCTGGATGAAATGAATGGATTTCATATCAGAAAGCACAAAGCCTGGTCAGCGCTACAACCATAATGGGGTAGGTCCGTGCCCGCCGGAACAGGTTTAAATACCTGCCACGCGCAAGACAAACTGAAAATGACCTACCGGCGGAAGGTGGGTGTTTTCAGGGAAGAGGAGCGGTATGGAATGAATGGAATGTTCAGAAAGACAAATCTATCAAATGAACAGGAATGACAAAATGACTGACTCAACATTTTTGTTTAACAACGGTACAGCTATAACGCAATGGTTCAGCCGGTTGGCCGTTTGATAAAAAAATAATATAATAGTAATACTATCACAAACAAAAGTGGCAATATCTTTGTTGATAGATTTACTTAAATAGTAAGCATTTATTTATCTGCTAAACAAGCCGCGGTCGATGAGCGCAACCCTGAAAATAAGACTTACGGAAAAGCTGTACCTGCGGGACCCTGACCAGACGGAGTTGGGCCGTAAGATCATTGCCGAAAGCATCCGGATGATTGACGAAATCGGATTCGAGCATTTCACCTTCAAAAAGCTGGCGGTGGCCATCGATTCGACTGAGGCGTCGATCTACCGGTATTTCGTCAACAAGCACAAACTTCTTATTTATCTGATGTCGTGGTACTGGGTATGGCTGAATTACCAGATTAGCTTTCATACCAACCATATGCAGGATGCAGTGGAGAAGATGCGGGTCGCCATCCGGATTCTGGCCCGCCTGCAACCGCAGACCACGGGGCTGACTTACGTAGATGAGCAGTCTCTCTGCCGGATTGTAATTGCCGAAGCATCGAAGGTATACCTGACCAAGGAAGTAGACGAAGACAACCGCGACGGGCTTTTCAGCGAATACAAGGCATTGTGTGAAAGCATTTCGTGTATTATTCTGGAGATCAACCCAGACTACCCGTATCCGCACGCGCTGGTAAGCACTTTACTGGAATCCGCGCGCAAGCAGGTATTCTTTGCGCAACACCTCCCTTCCCTGACGGAAGCGCACCGCGACGACCCTGCCCACGCGTCAGCTATTGTCAAGTTTCTGGAACATTTGGCCTTTTCGGCCATTCTTCACCCTTCTTTTTAATTTTACCGCGCTATGGCCGATTCATCCTACTCCACCGACCTGCCACAACCAGGTGCCATTCGCCGGTTCATCCACCTGCTGTCTACCGAAAAGCGGGAAATCTGGTATATTTTCATCTATGCCATTCTGACCGGTATCATCAGCCTGTCATTGCCGCTGGGCGTACAGAGCCTGATCGGTTTTGTTTCCAGCGGCCAGATCGTGACTTCGGTCATCATCCTGATGATTTTCATCATTCTGGGCGTGCTCATCACCGGCGGTCTGCAGATTATGCAGCTTTCGTTGGTAGAGCACCTGCAGCAGCGACTTTTTGTCAAAACGGCCTTTGAGTTTGCCTATCGAATCATCTATGTGCATCCCGAATCGGTGATCAACCAATACCCGCCGGAGCTGGTCAACCGCTTTTTCGACGTGCTCACGGTACAAAAAGGCCTGGCCAAACTGCTCCTGGAATTTTCGGCGGCCATGCTTCAGATTCTGTTTGGCCTGATCCTGCTTTCTTTTTACCACCCCTACTTTATTTTCTTCGGTCTGGTTCTCATCGCCATCCTAGCGATCATATTCCGGTTTACCAGCGAACAGGGCATGAAGACCAGCCTGGTAGAGTCGAAATACAAGTACAAGCTGGTGGCCTGGCTGGAAGACGTAGCCCGTACGCTGAACACATTTAAACTGGGCGGAGAGTCGAACCTGGTGATTAACAAAACCGACGACTTTTCGAGCAATTACATTCAAGCCCGCAAGAAGCACTTCAAGGTGTTGCTTACCCAGTACATCAGCTTTGTAGGCTTCAAGACGCTGATCACCGGCGGCCTGTTGATTCTGGGCAGCGTACTACTGCTGAACCAGGAAATCAACCTGGGGCAATTTGTGGCTTCGGAAATCATCATCATTCTGACCATCAATGCCGTTGAAAAAGTGTTGCTCAAACTGGACGTGGTGTACGACATGCTCACCAGCACCATTAAGTTGGGAGCCGTAATGGACCTGCCAGTAAACGTGCCACAGGGCATCCGGATGGATGAACTGCCTGCTGATACGGGATTTGCCATTCGCCTGAAAAATCTCTCCTATCGCTTTCCCGGCGACCAGCGCTATGCGCTCCGGAATATCAACCTGAACATTGCTCCGGGTGAAAGGGTCTGCATTGCCGGTTACGGTGGTTCGGGCAAGACCACGCTGCTGCGTACCATGTTGGGCCTGCTTCCGTCTTATGAGGGTGTCATCACCTACGACAAGATTTCCCTGCGCGACCTGAACCACGGCAGCTTAATGAACAACATCGGAGAAGACGTAGCGGGTGAAAGCCTCTTTGAAGGAAGCATCCTGGAAAACCTGACTCTATCGCACGAAAAGGCGCAGATGGAAGATATCCGCTGGGCCCTCGATTGCGTAGGATTAACTGAATTCGTGTTTTCCCTACCCCAGGGTTTGCACACTGTATTGATTGGAGGCGGCCGGCAATTGCCACGCAGTGTAGCCAGCAAACTGGCCCTGGCTCGCACCCTGGTAAAACGCCCCCGGCTGCTGGCACTCGATGATTTTATGCTGGGTTTGGACAGCGGAGAAAAAACGCGCATTCTAGACCGCATCGCAGAATCGTCGGTTGGAATGACCGTGATTCTGTCTTCGAACGACAAACAGGTGATGCAATGGTGCCATCGCAACATCGTGTTACAGGATGGGCAATTGGTAGGCGAAGGTAACTACGAAGAAATCAGCCAGAGCGAAGATTTTGCCGGATGGATGGGAAGGACTGAGGGATTGAAGGATTAATTTATTGAGTGATTGAGCGCAATTGTTTCGTAGGCGCAGGCCTGCCCGATGGATTGAAGCAGAGCGCTTCGGCCGGACTCATTATTTATTGTAACTGTTTACTGATACCTGTTCACTGAAAATGGCAAACGTTGGGTTAAATATATTAGATCGTACAACCTGGGAGAAGTACAACTCCTTTCAGTTGGTTCACACGCCGCGGCTGGGCCGGATTATGGCATACTGGAGCCTGGGACTGTTCGGGCTGCTGGTGCTGACCACCTTTCTGCCCTGGACCCAGAACATCCGTTCGCGGGGCACACTGACCACGCTCAACCCCGAAGACCGGCCCCAGACCGTACACAGCACCATTGCAGGGCGGATTGAAAAGTGGAAGGTGCAGGAAGGTCAGTTTGTGAAGAAGGGCGATACCCTGATGGTGCTTTCGGAAATCAAAGACAATTACTTCGATCCCCAGTACCTGACACGCCTGAAAGAGCAGCTGACCGCCAAACAGGGAGCCCAGAAAGCCACTGAAAGTAAAGCCGACGCCCTGCGGAATCAGATCGAAGCCCTGCAGTCGGCTTTGCAGTTCAGCCTGGAAAAAGCCCAGAATAAGGTACAACAGGGACGGCTGAAAGTACAGAGCGACAGCATCGACTTTGTAGCCAGCAAAACCGACTTTGAAATTGCCCAGCAGCAGTTTCAACGCCAGGAAAAACTCTACCAGCAGGGGCTGAAGTCACTGACCGAACTGGAAGCCCGCCGCCTGAAACTGCAGGAATCGCAGGCCAAGCGGCTTTCGGCAGAAAACAAGTGGTACGCCAGTCGCAACGAACTGCTCAACGCGCAGATTGAACTCAGCTCCCTGAAAGCCGAATACCGCGATAAAATTTCAAAAGCGGAAGCCGACCTGGGTTCTACCATTGCCTACGTGCACGATACGGAAAGCGAAATTTCAAAAATGACCAATGCCTACGCCAACCTGGAAATCCGCAATTCCTTTTACCAGGTCACAGCCCCTCAGGATGGCTACGTTGTAAAGGCATTGAGAGCGGGAACGGGAGAAACCATCAAGGAAGGCGAAGCCGTCGTGACGCTGATGCCAAACGATCCGCAACTGGCCGTGGAGTTGTTCGTGCAACCCATGGACATTCCCCTCATCAGCAAAGGTCGAAAGGTACGTCTGCAATTCGATGGCTGGCCTACGCTGGTGTTTTCGGGCTGGCCGGGCGTGAGTTTCGGTACGTTCGGTGGCATTGTGGCAGTCATCGACAACCTGGACACCGGCGGCAATTACCGCATCCTAGTGGTGCCCGATCCGGAAGAAAAGGAACCCTGGCCAGCCCAGCTCCGGGTGGGTTCGGGGGTATACGGCTGGGCCATGCTCAACGACGTGCCCATCTGGTACGAACTGTGGCGGCAACTCAACGGCTTCCCCCCCGACTACGTGGGGTCTCCGACTCAAAACAAAGGTGCCAGTCAGTACAAGAAGGATGGTACAGAGAAGTGAGGAGCGGTACGCAAAAAACGCACGGATGATGTAGGGAGGCCCTTCGCTGCGTATTTGGGCGGAGGAGCGCCGCAATCAGGAAGGGGGAAATGGCGCTTGGAGCGGTTTTCAGCTAAACAACGTAAACGCGTCCGAATTCTTGGTTAACAAAGAATGATATCTGATATCAAACGTTTGGAGAAATTTTCTGGTGCAATGAGCTGGATTTCGATGATGAAAATACGAAAAGCGGTGTTAATGTGGCTGGCTGGTCTACTCCTGTTGCCCCTCTCCGTAGCAAGGGCATCAGTAACTGATACGACCCGCACCTTCTCCATCGAAGATCTTTTTGTGCAGATTGTCACCCATCATCCGGTAGCCCGGCAGATTGGTCTGCTTTCGCAGAAAGCCCGGCAGGAAATCCGGCTGGCCAGGGGCATACTCGACCCTACGCTGGAAGCCAAATATTACCACAAAGAACTGGGTGGGCAAAACTACTATACCCTGTGGGACAATACCCTGCGGGTACCCGTATGGTTTGGTACCGACCTGAAGGTCGGTTTTGAAAGAAACAGTGGGATCAATGTCAACGGCGAAAACATCACGCCACCGCAGGGTTTGGGCTACGTAGGCCTGTCGCTACCGCTCGGTCAAGGGCTGATCATTGACCAGCGGCGGGCCACCATCCGGCAGGCGCTGCTGCTGGCCGACCTGGCCGAAGCCGACCGGGTGAAGGCCATCAACAAACTGCTGCTGGAAGCGGCCAAAAGCTACTGGGACTGGGCCTACGCCTACCAGAAACTGCAACTGCACCGGCAAGGATTCGACCTGGCCGCCTTCCGCCTGCAAGCCACCAAAGAGCGGGTGATTCAGGGCGACCTGGCCGCTATCGACTCCGTAGAAGCACTCATGGAAACCCAGAACCGGGAGGTGCTGGTGAGCCAGTCGTTGCTCGAATACCAGAATGCCGGACTGGTACTATCGAACTTCCTGTGGCGGGAAGACAATACGCCCCTGGAATTATCGCCGGATATCATTCCTTCCTTTCAGGGCACAGAAGTCACCCCCCTGCCGGGCGATTCGCTGCAGCAGTTGATCAACCTGGCCAATGACCGCCACCCTGACCTGCTCAAATTGCGCGTAAAAGGCCGTCAACTGGACGTAGAGCGACAATTCCTTGCCGACAAACTGAAACCCAAGCTCAACCTGGAATACAACCTGATTGGCAAAGGCATGACCTTCGATGGCATTAGCCAAAACGGAAACTATTTTGCCAACAACTATAAGCTGGGCGTCTCGTTTGCCTATCCCCTGTTTCTGCGCAATGAGAGGGGAAAACTGCAGCTGAACAAGCTTAAAATCACCGAAAACAACCTGGACCAGCAGCAAACCAACCGCGAAATTGTGAACAGCATCGCAGCAGCTTACAACGAATGGCTGGCCTTTGAAGAGCAGATCCGCCTGCAGCAGCAACTGGTGGAGAATACAGAGCGCATGAGAAACGGCGAACAGGCCCGTTTCGAAAGCGGGGAGAGTTCCCTCTTTTTAATCAATACCCGCGAAATGAATCTGATCAACAGCCAGATCAAGCTCTACGAACTGAGGACCAAATACGCCAAAAACAAAGCCATGCTGCAATGGTCGGCGGGCAGACTGTCGGTATTCTGATTCCGGGCACTTTCCCAATGGGATGCAGCGTATTAGTTATCGACCAATGCCGCAATGGAAGTTCGTTTTACCCGGCCGGATTGAAGAGGTGTTTCTCTTTTCTTTTACGCTGCCGCGCTGACGGGCTCGCTTTACTCCGAATGGATTTGGTATCGGGGTTGAACGTCCATCAAATTTTCACAGAAGCTTAATACCTTGCTTACCCTAAAGAAAACATTTTCGCTTAATTTCCGGCTTTAGCCTACCCCAGATGGAAACAGGAAGCATACTCAGAAAGTTGAGCCGCCGGGCATTTATCCGGAACTCTGTTATAGCCGCTACCGGAGCAACCGTGCTTCCTTCCCTGCTTATCGGATGTAAAGACAAAGCGATCATAACCCCGGAAGGAGACGTTGGATTCAGTACCGGGGTAGCCAGCTTTGACCCCACACAAAACGGAGTCATTTTGTGGACCCGCTACAAACCGGCTTCCGGGGAGAATCAACCGGTTATTGTGCTGGACGTAAGCTCCGATCCGAATTTTGGGAATGTGCTGGTCAGTGAAACCGTGCAGATCGACACGGCCAGCGACTTTACCGTACACGTGGATGTGGACAATCTTACTTCCAACACCCGGTATTACTACCGGTTCCGGAACCAGACTACCGGCACAACTTCGGAACTGGGAGAAACCCGCACCCTACCCGCTCCCGGAGAAGCAGCCCAGGTACGGCTGGCGGTGGTTTCCTGTTCCAATTACCAGACCGGCCTGTTCAATGTATACGGTGCCGTTGCCGAATCGGAGGCCGACGTGGTGGTTCACCTGGGCGATTACATTTACGAATACGGAACCGGTGAATACGGATCCAATCCCATGACGGTCTCCCTGAACCGGCAGCACGTTCCGAAGGGAGAAATCATTTCCCTGGAAGATTATCGGGCGCGATACCGGCAGTACCGGAGCGATGAACAGTTGAGAAAAGCCCACCGCCTGAAACCCTTCATCTGCGTGTGGGATGACCACGAAATTGCCAATAATGCTTACCGGGACGGTGCCCAGAATCACCAGCCCGCAGAGGGAGACTTCGCTACCCGCAAGGCCCAGGCCTTACAGGTGTGGCACGAATACCTGTCTGCCCGGGTGGCCGACCCCAGCCGGATCTACCGAAGCTTTGATTTTGCCGGCCTGGTCAAACTCGTGATGCTGGACACCCGCGTCATTGGCCGTGACCAGCAGCTAAGCTACCTCAATTATTTCGGGCAAACGGGTTTGAACATACCCCAGTTCCTGGCTGAATGGCAAAATCCCGCCCGCACACTGCTGGGCGCTGAACAACGCAACTGGCTCGTAGCCGAACTGCAAAACAGCACGGCCCGGTGGCAGGTATTGGGCAGTCAGGTATTGATGGCGAAGGTATACATTCCGGCCGAACTACTGCTTCTGATTGCACAATTGGCTTTGGGCAACGCCACCCCGGAGTTGCTGGCCCAGTATACGACACTGGCTGCCCAACTGGTCGGCATTAAATCCCGCTTACTGGCGGGCGATCCCACCCTTACCGATGCCGAAAAAGCCAGGGTGCAAAATGTGCTCCCCTATAACCTGGATGCCTGGGATGGTTACCCTATCGAACGGGAATCGGTTTTGGAGGCAGCCCTCGGGAAAAGACTCATTGCGCTGGCCGGCGATACCCACAATGCCTGGCACTCCCAACTTTCAAGTGCATCGGGACTCAAAGCAGGAGCTGAATTTGCCACTCCATCCGTTTCTTCTCCCGGAATGGAAGCCTTTTTCGGTACCAATCCGCAAGCACTGGCAGCTTTTGAAGAGTCGAATCAGGTACTGGTTGATGACCTGCAGTACGTAGACGCTTCCCGACGGGGCTACCTACTGGTTACATTTGATGAGCAGAATGCCCGCGCCGACTATCGGTACGTTAGTACCCTGTCCACTCAGAGTACGGCCACTGTCTCCGGATACACCGCAGTAGAGGCCTAACCCAGAGTTGAGGTGGACATCCGGTTATATGTCTATGGGATAAGGTGCTTTTCGGCACCGCTTTTCCTTTAGGCGTACGCGTTCATCCAGCAACCAGGTTTTCTTCCCTTTCCGTCTCAAATTTTACAGCCGCCTTTTGCTGATAATAGGCCTGCGGTAGACTGAAGCAGAAAAGCCGCCTCCTTTCATTTACCTTACCAGCGTAATCACTTTCCACTCCCTGGACCATTTTCTAACAAATGACAACCCACCTGAAGGATCAGAAGAAGTAAATTTACTTTCTTAAAAAGTGTGATTGGCCCCAAAAAATAATACTTTTACTCAGCAACATTGTTAATAAATTATTTTTTAAATGACGGAAGAAGAAACTTTCAATCTGGAAAGCGCTTCCCGGTTAAAGGCCATTTTTGAGAATGCTATCGACGGAATCATTACCATAGATGCCCGCGGAACCATTGAAATGCTAAACCCCGCCGCCTCCCGGCTCTTTGGTTACGAACCTGCCGAACTCATTGGTCAGAACGTGAGAGTACTCATGCCGGAGCCCGACAAAAGCAGTCACGATGATTATATTGAAAACTACCACCGTACCGGCATTGGCCGAATCATCGGCATCGGTCGGGAGGTGACTGGCTTGCGCAAAGACGGCGTTACGTTCCCTTTTCACCTGAGCATCAGTGAAGTATTTCTTCCCAACCGAAAATTGTACACGGGCATCATCCGCGACATTACGGATCAGAAAATAGCGGAGGAAAAGCTTCGCCGCTACGCCGCCGAACTGGAACGCAGCAACCACGATTTGCAGGACTTCGCTTACGTGTCGTCGCACGACCTGCAGGAGCCTTTGCGCAAAATCCAGGCTTTTGGCGACCGGCTGAAGGCCCGGGAAACGGAGCGGCTGAGCGATCAGGGGAAGGAGTACATAGACCGCATGCTCAATGCTGCTGCCCGGATGCAGAACCTGATCAACGATCTGCTGGCTTTTTCGCGGGTAGACACCCAGGCGCAGCCTTTCACGCGGGTAGACCTCAACCACATTCTGCAAGGTGTATTGTCAGACCTGGAAGTGAACATTGAAAAGACGAACGCGCAGATTGAAGCGGCTCCGCTACCTGAAATCGAAGGGGAACCTACGCAACTGCGGCAGCTTTTTCAAAACCTGATTGCCAACGCCATTAAATTCCGGAAGCCCGACGAAGCACCGCGAATCCGGATTATGAGCCGGAAGATTCAGCGAAAAGCGCACCTGACCAGCACGCCCGGCGACGAACTGCTGGATATCCTGGTGGAAGACAACGGGATTGGCTTTGAAGAAAAATACCTGGACCGCATCTTCAACGTGTTTCAGCGGCTCGAAGGGCAGAAATACGAAGGCTCGGGCATTGGACTGGCCCTTTGCCGGAAAATCGCTATCCGGCACGGTGGCAACATTACTGCCCGCAGTCAACCCGGCAAAGGCTCGGTATTCATCGTGACGCTGGCGGTAAAACAAACGAAAGACGGAAAGAAGGAGGCACTCAGGTGAGTGACTGAATGGTTAAATGGCAATGATTATATGGTTAGGTACGGAAAGTGAGGAGCGTTGCACAAGTCAAACCCGCCTACGCTACGAAGGCGGGTTGCCCTCCTGCTCTTAACTGACCACCTCTTCAACTCCTAAACTCCTAAACTTCAATATGCCACACAGAAAAGTAGCCACTGTTGTAATACTGATTGCCGACGATGACGAAGAAGACCGGATGCTGGTAAAGGAAGCTATGGAAGAAAGCCGTCTTGCCAATCACCTCCAGTTTGTCGAAGACGGGGAAGAACTGCTCGACTATCTGTACAACCGGGGGAAGTTCAGCGACAAAGCCAAGTACCCGACGCCGGGCCTGATTCTGCTCGACCTCAACATGCCCCGCAAAGATGGCCGGGAAGCCATGAAGGAAATCAAATCCGATCCGCACCTGAAGGTGATTCCCATTGTGGTGCTGACCACTTCCAAGGCCGAACAAGACATTCTGCGTACGTATGACCTGGGCGTGAATTCCTTTATCACCAAACCCGTTACTTTCTCTGCCCTGGTCGACATTATGAAAACGCTGGGCAAATACTGGTTTGAAATTGTCGAATTGCCCAAAGTAGATTGAGCAACCCGCTTCGTAGCTATGGAAGACATCATTCGCATCCTGCTCATTGACGACGATGAAGAAGATTTCCTCATCACCCGCGATGTGCTGCACGACATTCCGCAGAAAAAATACAAGCTGGAATGGATTTCCGACTACCAGGAAGCCCGCTCCCGCATTTTGCTCGACCAGCACGACGTGTACCTGATCGACTACCGCATGGGTGCCCACAACGGGCTGGACCTGATCCGGGAATCGGTAGCAGGCGGCTGCACCCGTCCGCTCATTCTGCTCACGGGACAGGGCGACCAGGCCATCGACGAAAAAGCAACCAAAGCCGGGGCGGCCGACTACCTGGTCAAAAGCAGCCTGAACCCCAACCAACTGGAGCGCTCCATCCGCTACAGCCTGGAACATGCCCGCAGCCTGGAAGAGATCCGGAAATGGAATGCGGAACTGGAAAAGCGGGTAGAACAGCGCACGCAGGACCTGGCTTCGGCCCTGGCCAAACTGGAAACCACCAACCAGGAGCTGCAACAGGCGGAAAAGGAAATGCTGAAAGCCCTGGCCAAAGAAAGGGAACTGAACACGATGAAGTCGCGCTTCGTCACGACGGCTTCGCACGAATTCCGGACCCCGCTGAGTACCATTGTGTCTTCGGCGTCGCTCATCAGCAAGTACAAGGGAGCCGAAGACGAAGAAAAACGGGCCCGGCACGTCAGCCGGATCAAGTCGGCCGTGAGCAACCTGACCAGCATTCTGGACGACTTTCTTTCCATCAGCAAACTGGAAGAAGGCCACGTCAGCATTCATCCAGCCTGCCTGGATGTGGTACAGTTTTCGGAGGAAATCGTGGAGGAAATGTCGACCATTGCCCGGGAAAACCAGCCCATCCACTACCAGCACCGAAGCACGCACCGCGAAGTCACCGCCGATCTGCAGATGCTCAAAAACGTGCTGATCAATCTGCTTTCCAACGCCATCAAATATTCCGGTGCCGGTAAACCAATCGAATTAAGCACTGAAATCACCCGGACCCATCTGTGCATCCAGGTCCGCGATTACGGCATTGGCATCCCCCAATCGGACCAGCAGCACCTGTTCAACCAGTTTTACCGCGCCGGAAATGCCACCAACATCCAGGGAACGGGTTTGGGCCTGGCCATTGTAAAGCGGTACGTGGAAATGCTGGGAGGCAGCATTTCGTTCGAAAGCCGGGAGAACGAAGGCACTACCTTCCGGGTGCTTATTCCGCTGGGTCCGGATCAGGCAGCCTGTAAATAGCTATCAGTAAAAAAATCAGATGTATAAAACAGAAAAGAGCGTAAACCCATTTTGCTTCGTTATGTATGAACCATCCATAGTACGCTCGCAACCCGTTGCTGTCTTCTCGCTACTTAATTCACTTTGCTTATGAAAACCATTCTTGTCATCGAAGACAACCCCGACATCCGGGAGAATACGGCTGAAATTCTGGAGCTGGCCGACTACCGCGTACTCACTGCCGAAAACGGAAAGGTCGGGGTGGAACTGGCCAAGCAAGAGAAGCCCGACCTGATTATCTGCGACATTATGATGCCCGAACTGGACGGCTACGGCGTGCTGCACATTCTGAGCAAAAGCGTCGAAACCGCCCGCATTCCCTTTATCTTTCTCACCGCCAAATCGGAGAAAGACGATTTCCGGAAGGGCATGAACCTGGGTGCCGACGACTACATTACCAAACCCTTCGATGACCTTTCGCTGCTGGATGCCGTGGAAATGCGCCTCCGGAAGACAGATGCCCGACAGCCTGCCCCGGCCAAAGAATCCGATGGCGCTGCGCCAGCCTCTCCCGAAGCCCGGGGACTGCAGGACCTGCAACAGATGCTGACGGATGAGAAGCGGGTAACGCTGTTTAAGAAAAAGCATACCCTATTCGCGGAAGGCAACGCGCCGCACTTTCTCTACTACATTCAGCAGGGCAAAGTAAAGACTTTTAAAACCAACGAAGAGGGCAACGAATACATTACCGGCCTGTACAGCGACGGCGACTACCTGGGTTACATTTCACTGCTGGAAGATGCGCCCTACTCCGAAACGGCCGTTACGCTGGAAGACGCCCGCATCGTAGTGATTCACCGGCAGGACTTTTTCTCCCTGGTCTACAACAACCGCGACGTAGCCAACCAGTTCATTCGCCTGCTCTCCAAAGACGTGAAGGAAAAGGAAGATCGCCTGCTCAAGCTGGCCTACAATTCGGTACGCAAACGCGTGGCCGAAGCTCTGCTCATGTTTCAGAAGAAATACCAGGAAACGGCCGGACAACCCTTCGGCATGGCCATCTCCCGCGAAGACCTGTCGAACATCGTCGGCGCTTCCAAAGAAACGGTCATCCGCACGCTGAGCGACTTCAAGGAAGAAAAGCTCATCGACATCAAAGGCAGCCAGATCACGCTGGTCAACATGCCCAAACTGGAACGCATGCGGAATTAGCCAGATCGGCCGTCAATCCGCTTTGAACCATTCATACGATAATGCATTTATTGGAAGATCCCTTTAGTCAGGGCAAAACACCCGCTCACACCTACGATGCCTTCTGGGCCTGGTTTCAGCAACACGAAAAAACGTTTCATCAGACCGTCAGGCTGGGCAAAAACATCGAAGCCCATTTTTTCGATCAGCTTTCTCCCAGGTTGGATGAATTACACGACGGATTCAACTTTGTAACCGGTATGTTGGATGACAACACGGTTGAGTTGATTCTGACGCCCGATGGAATCATCAAAAATATGGTCTTCACCGAAGAACTGGTTCAGGCTGCGCCTGCTATTCCAGGCTGGAAATTTACGGCCCTGAAACCGGCCCTGAACATTGAAGATGCCCGCATCGAAATGAGTGGATATCAGTTCGATACGGAAAGCCTGTCTTTTTACTCCAACGACCATCCATCGTATCCCGACGAAATTGACCTTACGATTGTTCACCGGGACTATCAGGAAGCGGACGAGGACGCCATCACGACCGGGATTTATATTTTCCTGGACAATTACCTGGGTGAACTGAATTCCGTGTCGTGCATTGATAACCTCAGCGTGACCGGCCCCCGAGCAGCCGAACAGGAGTTGATTCCCATCCACAAACTGAAAGACTTTCTGGTCTGGCGGGAAAAAGAGTTTCTGGAAAAGTACGAAGGACGTCGCTATCAAACGGAAAATGATACCTATTCGAGCTTTCAGGCCGAACTGGAAAACGGCCGCATGCTGCTGGCCATCGTCAACACGACGCTGCTGGAATGGGACGTCAAGGCTTCGCACCCCTGGATACTGACCATCGAAATCAGGTACGACGGCGACAACAACCACGGAATGCCTGACCAGGAAACGTACGAACGGATGGATGAGTGGGAAGAAGCGTTATTGACTGAACTCCGGGATGCGGATGGTTATCTGAGTATCGGGAGGCAAACCGCCGATAATTCCAGAGAAATTTACTTTGCCTGCCAGGAGTTCAGAAAACCTTCCAAAGTGGTATTTCATCTCATCAGGCAATACGCGGACCGGCTCGACATCCGCTACGACTTTTATAAAGACAAGTACTGGAAATCATTTGAAAGATTCCGGATCGTCTGAATGAGAACAGATATGGGATACAACCTCTTTTTAGACGATTTACGCACCGTTCAGATGGTGTATCCCCACCGGCCGGAATCCGATTTCGTCATTGTTCGTAGCTATGAGGCCTTCGTCAATCAGATCCGGACTTCCGGTCTGCCCGCCTTCATCAGCTTCGACAATGACCTGGGAGAAGATGCCGGGGGCAATTTGCTGGAAGATGGCTATGCCGCCGCCAAATGGCTGGTATACGAAAGCGGTTTGGATTTAAGGCCACTTCGCTTCAAGGTACACTCCGCCAACCCGGTAGCCCGCGTCCAGATCCAATCCTTGCTGGACAATTACATTGCCTTCTTGCAAAAAGAGAACAGTTCCATTCCTGAGTAAAAGCGCAACTGCCCTTATTTTTCCACCGGCACCATAATCCGTTTGCGGTGCCTGAGGCCCCAGTCTTTCATGGCATTCATCACATCCCGAAAGGTAAGGCCGTATTCGGTGATGGCGTATTCTACACTGATCGGTTTGGTCGACAGCACCGTACGGCTGATCAACTGATTGGTCTCCATGTCCTGCAGTTCTTTGGAAAGCACCCGCGGCGTAATGCCCGTCTCCCGGACCAGTTCTTTGAATCGATAAGATCCGTGCATAAGGGTGATGAGAATGAGCAGTTTCCACTTACCGCTGATGATTTCCAGCGTATCCTGAATGGCCTTCCGGCTCTGCATACAACTCTCTCTGGCAGTTATTTCCATGGCTATCCTAAAGTATACCGGTATACAAATGGTAACTGATAGCAAATATAAATGCTTCTGCCCATAGTTTTGCCCCAGCAGTACGCCCATTCAGCACGCTTTCTCATTCAGACAGTATGGATGAGCGCTACGTAAACCATTCAACTTATTTATTCAATTTCCTAAACCATGACTTTCAACTTAATAATCATCTCTTCTACCGTACGACCCGGCCGCAAAGGACCCCTCATTGCCAACTGGATTGCTGACATAGCCCGGCAGCACGGCAGCTTCGACGTGCAGGTGCTCGACCTGGGCGAAATCAGGCTGCCTATGATGAATGAACCGCATCATCCGATGCTGAAAAAATATGAACACGATTACACACGGCAGTGGAGCGCCCTCATTGAGGAAGCCGATGCCTTCATTTTCGTGACTGCCGAATACGACTACAACTACCCGGCTCCCCTGCGCAACGCGCTGGAATACCTTTACCACGAATGGAGCTACAAACCAGCCGGAATTGTGAGCTACGGGGGCGTTTCGGCGGGAACCCGTGCCGCCAACAGCCTGAAAAATGACCTGGCGACTTTTAAAGCAGTCGCATTGATGGAGTCCGTCAATTTCCCGTTTTTCACCCAGCACGTCAATGAACAGGGCGCTTTTATTGCCCCCGAAACGGCCCAAACGGCGGCCAACAAGATGCTCAAAGAACTCCTACGCTGGACCAAAGGAATGAAACTGATCAAAGCCGATGGCTGAGAGGACCGGCCTATCATCCACGAAGTTATCTGCTCACGCTTTCCTATTTTTGCTCCTTACATGCAGGAGGAAGAATAGGAAAGCGTATTTTTTTCATCGGCATCCGTACCTTTCCCTGCCGACCTTTCTCCGGTCTGCTCTTCGCCCTTTAATATCACCCCCGTAGCTGACTCAGGTCATCGTTTTACCTTCTTCATTTACCTAATCTTGTAACGGATTGAGGGAATGAACCGGAGCGAACCCAATCGAACGACTGCTTCTTTCACACCAGCCGTTACTGACCAACGCCTGCTCCACTTCTTTTTCCTCACTGCTTATTACTCAATATTCATTCAACATGAAAAGATTTGCTATGGGTTTGTTGCTTCTGGTCTCTCTGGGAGCGGCGGCGCAGAATGAGGTAAGGGAGACGGTCGACCGGCTGGTAAGCCCCTACGTAAGTTCCGGCCATAATCGGGGGCTGGTCGTGGGCGTGCTTCACGAAGGGCGGCAGTACTTCTTCAATTACGGAGAAAAAACAAAAGGCAGTGGCATGAAACCCGACTCCAGCAGTTTGTTTGAGATCGGGTCCCTTACCGAAGTGTTTACCACCACCCTGCTGGCCGATATGAGTATGGAAGGGAAAGTGCAGCTAGACGATCCGCTGGAAGCACTCATGCCGGCTTCGGTACGGGTGCCGCGCTACGTGCGCATTGCCTGCGAACCGGTCAAAATCATCGACATCTCGATGGGCGCTGCCGAAGAAACCTACACCCGCAGCAACCGCTACAACTGCGTACCGGTAAGCCAGTCCCAGTCGGCTCCGATATTGCTCTGCGACCTGGCTACCCACACCGTCGGCTTGCCCCAGATGAAAAAGCTGCACCTACGTGACCGGAAAAACCCTTTTGCCAGGTACACCCAGGCTGACCTGTACCGCTTTCTGAATACCTACGAATTTGATACCCCGGCCACTTTTGATTATCGTCCTTCGCCGCTGGACGTGGCCTTGCTGGGTCATGCCCTGTCACTGAAAGCCGGGATGAGCTACGAAGAAATGTTGAAACTACGAATTACCGATCGGCTGGGGCTGAACGACACGCGTTTGTCGCTAAGCTACGACCAAATGGAGCGGCTGCTGCCCGGGCACAACCGGAAGGGCAAACCGGCTCCTTACTGGAACTACGATGTGCTGGCCCCGGCGGGCGGCTTGCGATCTACGGCCAAAGACCTGCTGAATTTCACGGCTGCTCAAGTGGGAAACATTCCGGGCAACTGGTACTTTACACTGGCATCGGCGCACAATCCGCGTCATCCGGTACGTAAGAAGGGACATCCCGACAGCGAAATCGGGTTGGGCTGGCTACTGAGCCCCATCGGGACGGAGGGAGCGAAGATCATCTGGTGCGAAGGGCAAACCGGCGGGTTCAGTGCTTACCTGGGCTTCGTAAAGGAAACGGGCACGGGCGTAGTCATTTTGTCGAACAGTGCCAATGCGGTGACCCCCATGGGACCGGAAATACTGGCGGCACTGCAAAAACTGTCGGTATCGGTAAGTAAGCAGTGAGTTTCGGAGGCTTCCGTGCGGCGGGCTTTCACGTAGATTGATTGGTGTTTGAGCACATTATTTCCATGAAAACCATTTTAGTACCCACTGATTTTTCGGCCCGGTCAGAAAACGCGCTGCAATACGCGCTGTGGCTAGCCCGGCAGATCAAGGCCCAGGTGTTGCTATACCACGTGCATTACTTTCCTTTGCAGTACGCTTACGTGGATGAGGCGCAACCTTCGGCCAAACAAAATGTTCAGCTCCGGATGGAGCGTCTGATGCATCGGATATTGCAACAAAATGGCGTGCTGGTCGAATCCCTGATGGAATCCGGCCTGGCCCTGGAGCGGATAACGGACCTGGTCAAAAGCCGGGAGATTGATCTGATCGTGATGGGCACCCGCGGCCTCTCTCCCACCCCCGACGAACCCCTGGGCAGCCTCACCTGGGCGCTGATTCAGGAGTGCATTTGTCCGGTACTGGCCATACCCGAGCATTGCCATTACAAACCCATCGACAATATTCTGCTCGCCGCCGACCACAAATCGTCGCGTCCTGAATATACTTTCCAGCTGCTGAGCGAACTGATTTCGGCTTTTAAGGCCAAGTTTAATATTCTGCACCTGCAAGCTGATCTGGAACGCCTGACACTGGCACAACAGGAAACCGACCAGCAACTGGAACGGTATTTTCTTTACAACGACCTGTATTTTCACTTTTCCACCAACGACAGCCTTTTCTGTACGCTGGAAGAGTTTATGGCCGAAGAAGAGATTTCCCTGTTGGTGATGATCAACCGGCAGCAGTCCTATCTGCAGGAACTGTATCACCGCAACATCGGACGCAACGAAGCCCTGCACCAGTGCATTCCCCTGCTGGTGCTGCCCGAAATGAATCAGGAGGCCTGGGTCGCTTAGCCTTTATTTCAGCGGAAAACGAAAGGGTACGTAGGGAGCGTGCCGGGACCAGGTTTTCAGCAGCAGCGAAAACAGCAGGAAAAAAAGGGCGCTGTAAAAGGCATTTTCCACGGCAAAAGTGTAAAAGTAGGTTTCGTAGTCATCGAAGTGCACTTCCAGCTTTTCGGCCATCTTGTTGAGCGCCACGAAGAAAGCCACTATGCTGTTGATTACCAGCAACGCGGCCCAGTAGCCAGTGTAGTTGTAGCGGGCACGGGTGCTCACGCTGTTCATCACGTAATAATAAAACAGCACGAACAAAAAGGTAATGCCCAGGGTCATCAGACCGACGATGGCAAACACTTCGCTTCTGACCAGCGCCGCCTGGTTGGGGTGCTCCCCGATGAACAATTCGTACAGAAAAGTGAAAAAGCCTTGCATAGGGATGGATGGACTGAAGAACTGAGGAATTGAATTGCTAAATGATTAATAACTAAATAATCAACTGTTTACTGATAACTGTTTACTGATAACTGTTTACTGATAACTGTTTACTGAAAAACTACTTCTTTACTACCGGAATCGTGATTTTGAAGTAGTCGCTGTTGTCCTGGTAAGCTTCCCGCACCCCACCGATCAGATAGGCCAGGGCAAAGGTTTTGCCTTCATTGTCTTTCACCTTGCTGTCGTCGTCTACACTCCATTCTTCGTACCAGGGATTGTCTTTTTTGGGCAGAATGAGGTCGAAGCTGCCTTCTTTGGCTTTCAGCGCGGTTAGTTGCACGTTTACGAAGTGCGTTAAGTTGTGCTTTTCGGCCAGGCTCCGGTCTTTCTGCATCAGTCCGGCGTCGTCCAGCGGGGAAATGGAAGCAATTTCTCCTTCCACATTTTTACCCCGGAAATTCATCGTATTGGCATTCAGAGAGCGCTTTTGCGTCAGCTTTTCCGGAAAAGCTGACAGATCCAGTCCGATGTTCATTTCCAGCACGTCACCTTTGTACAAACGGGCTTCCTGCAATTTCCGGTTGTCGGCACTGAGCACGTATTCGCCCTTTTTGCCGGTATAGTTCAGAACGCGGTACTCCGGTTCGCGGTTGAAATCGAAGCCCAGGTGCAGCTCTTCGTCGGGTTTGAAGCCTTCTTCCTTCAGGGTGCGGTTCAGGGCATCTACCGTGCGACCCGGTCCGAAAAACCACAGGTAGTAGGGCCTTTCCACGCCCTCGTACTTTTGAATGCCCTTCGGGTAGGGATAATAATTGCCATTGAACTGGGAAGTAAAAGCGTACACCGACGTAGCCGTACGCGCATCGACGTAGCGATTGAAGATGAGGGCTACTTCCTGCTCAATGATGGACTTGTTCTGAATGTTGAAATTGGACAGAATGCAGTCGGAGATAAAAATATTGACGGTGCCCGGCTGGTTACGGGCGGCCAGCATCCGGAATATATCGACGATCAGGGAGTTCTTGCCCACCGCCAGTTGGTTTTTCTTCATCAGGTTGAGAAACTGATCGGCGCTGGCTACGGCCTGGGTGTTGGTATCCTGCGGAATCAGGTAATACTGTACGTTTTCAATCCGATCGTTCCTTTTTCCCTTTTCCAGTTGGGCAATCAGCCGGGCCAGGTCCGATTTAAACTCCGTATCGCCGGTCAGGTAGCCTTTCATGCTGGCCGACGTTTCCAGAAACAGGTTGACCTGGCTCACTTTTACGGGTCGGGCGTCTTGCACCGGAGCGCTTTCGCTGCGCTGCTCTTCCTTGGGTTTGCTGCCACCTCCGCAACCCAGGAGCAGGAGAAGGGAAAAGACGTACAGGGCATTGATTTTCCTCATAAGCAAATGTTTGAAACGAAGCTTTGGGCAACGATTTAAAAAATAATTTTCAATGAATGGCTATCCGTACCAAAGGTATTGGAAAATTACGTCGGCCATCCGAACCACTTCAACGGCTAGGTGCTCTATCCGTTTCAAATATGGCATCCGGAAGTACGATGTCCATTTAATTTGGGATGAAAGGTGAACAAACGGTGGATTTGTTTTGCTATCGGTCCGTTTCAGGAAACCATCGAACTCCAAACGATAAAGCCGCCTGCAAATTGCGGCTCCTCACTTCAGTGGCGTCAATACCCACTGAATATAAAAAGCGGACCAGTATACCCGCTTGCCGGTATACTGGTCCGTAGCACATTTACATTAAGTTATCAGGCTAACAGTTGCCAATGACCTTACTGAGCTCATACGTTCTTTTGTAAAGCCCTTGAAAAAAGTCATCAAGAAGGGCTGCTGATGGCTTCTTCGGGCAGGCCACCCGCTTCCTGGTCTGAATCGTCGGCCTGGGCACGCAGGTCGCCTTCCTGTCCGTACACTTCGCCCACGGGGCGGCCGGCTACTTCTTCGGCATCCATGGTGGCGGTGATGGGCGGCCATTCGGTGGCTTCGGCACTCAGTCCTTCCGGCTCATCCGAATCGCCCTGGGGCGGAATGGCGCCGGCAGTAGACATTTCGTCGGCCTGCAGTTGAGTACCCGTAGCGGTGGTACTTTTTTCTTGCGCTCTTTCTTCTTTGACGCGCAAAGTATCGGAAATGCGGTTTTGATTCGACTCACTGATGTAGGTCTTGACTTCCGCTTCTTTGTCCGGTTGTTGATTATTATCCATAGGTTTGTATACAGAAAATTGATTAGATTGTTGTACGGAATTCATCGCTCAAATGATTTTCCGGACCGGTTTTGTTTGGCTATCGAACCGTGCCAATGACTGATACATCCGCTGCAAAGACCCTGAGAAAAATCATTCACGTCGACATGGATGCCTTTTACGCTTCCGTAGAACAGCGCGATCATCCTTTGCTGAAGGGAAAACCGGTAGCCGTGGGCGGAAACCGGGAACGGGGCGTGGTGGCGGCGGCCAGCTATGAGGCCAGGGCTTACGGCGTGCGTTCGGCCATGTCGTCGGCAATGGCTTACCGCAAATGCCCGGAAATCATCTTCGTAAAGCCCCGTTTTGAGGTGTATAAAGAAGTGTCGGCACAGATCAGGGAGGTTTTTTTCGAATACACCGATCTGGTGGAGCCGCTTTCGCTCGATGAGGCCTACCTGGACGTAACCCTTAACAAGAAAGAGCTCACCTATGCCCAACAGGTAGCCCGGGAGATCAAAGACCTGATTCGGGAGCGGACCGGCCTGACGGCTTCAGCGGGCGTTTCCTTCAATAAGTTCATCGCCAAAATTGCCTCTGACTACCAGAAACCCGACGGGCTCACGGTGATTACCCCCAAGCAGGCCGAAGCTTTCGTAGCCCGGCTGCCCATTGACCGGTTTTATGGCGTGGGCAAAGTAACCGCCCGTAAAATGCACAACCTGGGCATCCATACCGGAGCCGATCTGAAAGAATGGCCAGAGAAAGAACTGGTAAAACACTTCGGCAAAGCCGGGCACCTGTACCACCAGATTGCCATGCTCAGCGATGATCGCCCGGTCAATCCCAACCGCATCCGCAAGTCCATCGGCTCAGAAAACACCTTTTCCAGTGACATTACTGATCCATTTCAGGTGAAGGAAGAGCTACAGCACATTGCAACCGACGTGGCCGGCCGGATGAGCCGGAGTGCTGCTTATGGCCGTACCCTCACCCTGAAAGTCAAGTTTGCCGATTTTCAGCAGATTACCCGAAGCAAAACGGTGACGTACCTGATCAATGACAGTGAGAAGATCCTTTCCCTGGCTGAACGCCTCATCGAAGAGGTAGATTGGACGAAGCCAGTCCGGTTGCTGGGTTTGTCCGTTTCCGGATTAGACAACCTGCCCGAAATCCGCAGCAACCAGTTGCTGCTCCCATTCTGACTGGTCACTTTGTCACCGAAGTTTCTTGCCTTCGCAGCCTTTCCTGCGATTTAAGAAGTGAAAGCAACCGGCGAATGATCCCGGATATTTTACATTTCCCAAACAGAGGAGCCGACAATCGAACCGCCTGATTTCAGGTCCTTCTTTTTCAGTATTACTTCAGAAAACATCCCTCCTGCTTAATAATCTCTACTTCATCTTTCCGTTCAGGTGCGTTACGCAGCTCCACGATCGTCCCAGAAAAAATCAAATTTGAATGGAGCGGCCCAGATTTCATCATTCAAGAGAAAATGCCGTAATTGCCTTGAGAAAATGATGATTGAATGATTTTGGCTAATACCGGCGCTTGCAGACAGAATCATTCCTCTTCATACACAATTCTAAAGACTAGATCATGCATCAGCCGAATGAAATTTCCGTAGAAAGTCTTTTCAGTTTGCAAGCCCTTCAAATTGGCGACCAGGCATTTCAGAAAAAACTGATTCTGATGTACATGGATTGTTTTGAAGAATTTAAAACGCATTACCGACACGCGCTGATTAACCGGAATGTCAAACTTGTTCAGGAGCTACTGCATAAAATGCGTCCGGCCTTTCAGATTATCCAGGTAGACCTGTTAAACAATCTGATCGATCAGGGAGTGCAATTGGTGAAAGACCCCGCTTCTGACACTGAAACGCTCACGCAGATCATAGAGAGGGTAGAAAACCTGAGCAGCCGGATCATCTCCGACCTGTCGGATGCAATTCAGAAGTTACGCTGAGTATACTTACATTCTCCCGTAAACTTACAGGGGTAAGTTCGCCGGACGGGTCGCGCCCGCCAAGGGTATACCCCTAACCAAACCATGTATTTTCCTCTCTAGTCCTCACTTTATCAGTCTATTGATTCAGGGCGTTGATTTAATCACCGGATAGTAGTTCCGGCTTTCGGGAAATCATACGTACGCATCTGTACCCGCTAAAACACAATTCACATACTTCCATTATTTTCAATGCAGCAATCTGAAAGAGATGTTTCATCGGGCATTGAAAAGTATGTTTTCCCTTCCAATCGGCAGAGGCTTTTTATTTCTGCTGTTGGTACTAGGTTCTCATTTTCTGACTTCAACCATTTCGCTGGCTCAAAACAATGTGGGGATAGGAACTACCCAGCCAAATCCGCACGCAGTACTGGAACTGGTATCGACCAACCAAGGTCTATTGGTTCCCAGATTGACTACCGCCCAACGGGTTGCACTGGGAAGCAACTTGAATGCTACTCCCAACCCGCGCATCAGCAATGGACTGATGGTATTTGACTCCACCGAAAATCAATTTTACTACTGGCATTCTACGCAATGGCTTAAACTGGACAATGTCAGTGCTTCTACCAACGTCGGCGTGTGGCGGTCCGGTCCGGGTATGCCCGCTAACGACCTGGGCAATGTAGGAGACTATTATCTCGATACTTCGCAGGGAAATGTGTACGAACGAAAAACAGAAGGTTATCTTTTTATTCTGAACATCACCGGTCCCCGGGGCCTGAGAGGTGAAACCGGCATTCAGGGCCCCATGGGTCTGACTGGTCCCATCGGCTTGCCCGGGCCGCAAGGGATCGCTGGGCCAAAAGGTGACAAAGGCGACACCGGAGCGGCGGGTATAAACGGGAGAACCATTCTGAGCGGCACCACGAACCCGACTTCTGCCATAGGGGCAGAGGGAGACTTTTATATAAATACCACTTCCAGCACGTTATTCGGTCCCAAGGACAGTGGTAGCAATTGGGGAATGGGTACTTCCCTGATTGGTTCGGCTACGGGTGCCGCTGGCGGTGACCTGACTGGCAATTACCCCAATCCTACTGTAAACGCACAAGCTATTACTACTTCTAAGCTGGCCGACGGGGCAGTGAACCTGAGTGGGGCGAAAGTTTCCGGTATGCTGCCCGTTTCCAACGGAGGCACCGGAGCCACTTCCCTTACCGGAATTGTCTTAGGCAATGGCACCAGTCCATTCGGTGCCATTGCCAGCAATACGGCCAACCAATACCTGCGACGCAATGCCACCAATTCAGGCTATGAGTTTGGTACGCTTCCCCCCAGCGAAGCACCCCTGACCTTCAGCAGCGGCCTTACCCGTACTGCGAATGCCATTGGCCTGGGCGGTACCCTGAGCAGTAATGCCATACTGGGGCTGAACAGCACTTATCACTTTGAAATTCAAAAAGCCGCGGGAAATCCGGCATTATTTGTTCAGAGCAATGGCAATATCGGTATCTCCAACAATACGCCGGGTTATGCGCTGGATGTAAACGGAGCCATTCGTACGGGTCAGACTGGTGCCAGCGGCGTAGACGGCCAGTTGCTGATTGCTTCGGAACAAGGGGTTACTGACTACCAGATTACCCTGAACCCGCCGGCTTCGATGACCAGAAATACCGACTATTTTTTCCCTCCTGACGTAGGTAGCACTGGCCAGGTTTTGACTACTGACGGAGCCGGAAACTTAAGCTGGACAAGCAAAAACGCAAGTACTACTACCAAATACTTGTCTATTGATCCGACCGGTTTTGTGGGTACGGGCAAAAACGCCGGCAAAATCTTTTACTACGGCTTAGATGCCGAATTTGTGGCTACTTCCGATAAAGATCAGACTGGCATTGGCGCGGCCGTTAATCTTCCCCACGGAGCCACTATCAAAAGTTTCACCTGCTACTACTTTGATTCGGAAAGCGGAGGCGATACGCCCGACATCGCTTTTACCCTGATTCGCAAAAGTATATCCAGCAGCACAAGGCTCTCTCTTTCTACGGTGGTGTCTTCCGGAAGCTCAGGTTTTGGCAGTGGAACCGGCACTGTCGCTGCCGCTAATGCGCTGGTAGATAATTCGCTATATACCTATAAGGTGATTGCTTATATGAAAGAGTACCCCAATGATATCGCTGATGTAAGCAAAATCAAGCACCGGGTGTATTCAGTCGTTGTAGAATATGAGGAATAAGGCTGTCTGGTTTTCATTCTTTCTACTTATTACTGGTTTTAACCGGTGGGGCTTCCGTGCGGCGTGCCTGATGGTAGGTTGCGGAATTTGGCCAACACGCTCACTCAGCGCTCAGACCCTCACCAACCAGGGCCTTCTCCACCTTTCAGACAATACAGTATTTACGGTCAATGGCAGCGTCCAGAACAGTGGAATGCTCACCAACAACGGAACCTTCTACCTGAGCGGAGACTGGATCAACCGGAGCAGCTACCAGGGTCGCGGTACTTTTGTGCTCAACGGTTCCCGGCTCCAGGTCATCGATCACAGCCCCCAGGAAGACGTATTTCAGTCAATGGGCAGTGTGGTTGTGACCGGAGGGGGAGAAAAAGTGTGGCGAAGTGCGACGGAAATAGAAAGAGAACTGGTATTGATAGAAGGCCTGCTGACCCCGCTGGAAAAAGCCCGGCTGTTGCTGGGCGAAAAAACAGTCGTGACGGGAGGTACCCAGGCTTCGTACGTCAACGGTGCCCTGTACCACCGCGGCGGTGGCTACCGTTTTTTTCCGGTGGGCAAAGACGGCTACTACCGTCCGCTGGCACTGGACCAGATTGGCGGCCTCTTTCCCATTGTGGGAATGGAAGCCTTCCACTCACTCACGCCCCTTCAGCCCGGTTCGGGTGTTCAATCCATTCCCGGGAGCTTCTACTGGCAGAACAAAATGCCGGCCACGGTACTGAAAGGCACCTTCCTGAAGCTTTATATTTACGAATATGACCAGGTACAAGACCTGAACACCCTCATTGTGCTGGAGTCGGAGCAGGCAACCGGTCCTTACCGGAGTCTGGGTGGCGATGCCAGAACGGGTTCGGAAACCGAAGGAACGATTACCAGTGCCCTTCCCATCAGTGCTACCTACTTCAGCCTGGGCACCTCCGCAAAATCGCCAACCGCCCTGACGGAAGTGCTTTACCTGCCCAATACCTTTTCTCCGGAGGCTCTCAATCCGGACGAAAAAGTATGGAAAATCTACGGCCATCGGCTTACGCCAGCCGACTTTGAACTGCGCATCTACAACCGCTGGGGATCAGTGGTGCTGGAAAGCCGTTCGCTGATTGAAATGACGGAACGGGGATGGGACGGCACCAACCCGGCTACGGGTATCCCGGAAAGTGCGGGTGTATACACGTATACCCTGAAAGGAAAGCTGAATGACGGTAAACCGCTGGAAAAAACCGGCATTATTCACTTGCTGCGATAAAGATTGTCCATGCGCCAGGAGCCAACCTTTCCCTTCCCACCCAACCCCCTGCGGCAAGCCTTATTGCACCGCTTACGGGGAAAGTGCGTGGTTCTGCTCTTCGTGGTGGTGCACCTGCTGCCTTCGACGCTTTGGGCGCAGGACCCGCATTTTTCCCAGTACTACGCTGCCCCCCTCTACCTCAATCCGGCTTTGATGGGTGCGGAGAGGGACATCAGCTTCAGCATCAACCACCGGACTCAGTGGAGAAGCCTGGGATTTCCTCAGTATACTTCTCAGTTTTCTGCCATCGGAGCCCTTTCGGGTACGCATGCCAGGCGCATGCCCCGGTACTGTCTGGGATTTTCTGCTTTCAGTGACGTTGCCGGGGCGCAGGGCAGCTTCGTGGCCACGGGCGCTTCGCTTGCCGTGGCTTATAACCTGCCATTGGATGAACATCAATCGCATATGATTACGTTGGGTGCCCAGGCGGGTATCACCCAAAAAAGGCTGGATGCCGGTCAGTTGCAGTGGGGTTCTCAATTCGACCCTTCGATAGGGTACAATCCCGACCGACAGCCCGGGGCCACCCAGGATATGTATCAGACCCACTACCCGCTTACGCACGCCGGTGTAGTCTGGTACTTCAATCCGCGAAAAAGCCGTCTGCTGGCCGATTTCAGCACCTATGCGGGCGCATCGGCCATCCACCTGAGCCGACCCGATGAGTCGTTTTTTTCGGATTCGCCCAGCCGTCTGCCCTTGCTGCTCAAGCTGCACGGCGGGGCCGACTGGACCCTTTCCCCCCACTTTTCGATTTCTCCGGCTTACCTGTTTATGCACCAGAACGGGTATTGGCAAGTCAACCTGGGCACTTACCTCAGCTACCACCTGGGCGGACGCCTGCCCTGGCGGAACACGCATCCGGCAAGACCTCAGGGAGACGCCGAGCCGGAAAAAGGGATACGACTGAATATAGGCGTCTGGCATCGCTTTGGTGATTCGGTCATTGCCTCACTGGGTATGGGTCAGCAACGCTTTGCTTTCGGTTTCAGCTACGACTTCAACGTATCTACCTTGCGCCAGTATACCCGCGGGCAGGGTGCCTACGAACTTTCGGTGAGTTATAAGCTCCGCCGTAGCAGTGCCTTTCAACGATTTTCCATTCCAATGTTATAAACCCGCCCTTCGTTGGCTTTCACCTTGTCAGACGCTCATCGTACATATTGCTCCTTCCTGTTTACCACCGTACTGGCACTGAGCCTGGCCGTAGGCACCCTGTTGGCGCAGACCCCGGGAGCAGGTCCGGACAAGCTGGTGGCCAAAAGTCTGATGGAAGGGGATTATTACCGGCAACAGGAACTCTACGCGGAGGCTTCCCGGTATTACGCAACCGCGGTACGCCTGGACCCTGACAACCTGGCGGCCATTTATCGGCTGGCCGAATGCCACCGGATGACGTTCAACTACGAAATGGCGGAAAAAGGCTACGGCTCGGTGTACCATTCCCAGTCTACCGGATACCCGCTGGTGCTCTTCTACTATGCCTTGATGCAGAAAATGAACGGCAAATACGAAGAGGCGCTCCGACACTTCGGCGAATTCATTCACAAAGCCGGCCACAAGCCCAGCAGTGAAATGGCATTGACCGTGAAAAGGGCGCAGGATGAACGGGAAGGTTGTGAAATGGCCATGAAGCAGAAAATGCTCCTGCAAAGTAATTATCAGTTCCACTTGCTGGGCCCACCGGCCAACTCACCTTACCACGACTACGCGCCGGCAGTGGCCGGCACGGACAGCCTCCTGTTGATCACCTCTTCCCGCCCCGGCTCCAAAGGGCGCTTGCAGGATACCAAAATGGGAGAATCGCTGAGCGATTTCTACCTCTTCCAAAGCCCGGATACGGGTCGGACCTGGCTGGAAAAGCGCCGCAACAATCCGCTTGCAAGCATCAATACCAAATGGAGCGAAGGCAGTGGTACCTTCAACCGGAAATGCGACAAGTTTTATTTTACCAGTTGCCAGCAATCCAATTCGCACTGCGAAATTTTCGTGACCCGGCTGATCAACGGAAAGTGGCAGGAGCCCGAAAAACTGAACCGCCACATCAATCAACCCGGCTACGACAGCCGGCATCCGATGCTTTCTTCCGGAGGCGACAGCCTGTTTCTGGTCTCGAACCGACCAGGCGGAAAAGGCCTCAATGACATCTGGCTCAGCATTAGTTCTGGCGACGATAACTGGGGACCACCCGTCAACCTGGGTGCGCCGATCAACACGCCGATGAATGAACTCTCTCCCTTTTACGACAAGGCCGGTGGGGCGCTTTTCTTTGCTTCAGACGGACACAAAGGCTTGGGCGGACTGGATATCATCATGGCGAAAAGGAAAGCGCGGCACGAATGGCAGCTTACTCCGATGAGTCCTCCCTTCAACTCCCACATGGATGATGCTTTTCTGACAATGGGCACCCACACGGGATACCTGGCGTCGAACCGACCGGGCGGAAACGGCCATTTCGACATCTACACCTTTCAACTGATCAGCCACGACGCCCCCCTGATTGCACTGGACCGCAACCCACAGAAGGAGCTGCCGGATCTGGCCTATCTGCAGGATTATAACCTGGATTATTTTTCACCGAAAGATCAACTTCAGGTAGACCGAATGATCTCTAAGAAAACGGCTGGCCGGCTTTATCGGACCACCCTGCCCCTCAGTCCGGAAGACCAGCAGTTTTATGTGCAGCTATCTGCCGCCGAGCGGGCGCGGCTCAACCAGGTGACCGATCAGTTGTACCAGCAGATGAGTCCGGAAAAACGGGAAGAACTTCGGGCCAGAGATGCCTTGTACTACCAGCTGCTGCCCCAGGAGGACAGAAAACGAATTGACCGGATGGTGAAAGTCCATCAACAGGCACTGAAGGAGCAAATGCCGCTTGTTCTGACCGGCAACGACGCATCGTATTATGAGGAACTCAGTAACCCCGAAAAAAAGCTGCTCAACCGGGTCATTGCCTCCCGGATGGATGAACCGCACAGTGAATCTACCGATCCGTCAGGCCAGGAAGCTGACTTTCAATACGAAACCCTTCCCGCTCTGGCGAAAGACCGCATCAACCGGATTGCGGCGGCCCGACAGGCGGCACAGCAGCACAATGAGCCCGTACAACTGAGTGAAGAAGACGAACGGTTTTACGCGCAGTTATCACCCGAAGAAAAAAACCGCCTTGACCAGTTAGTCGAAAGCCGAATGGAAAGCGCCAAATACGGCAAAAAATCGGCTCCGGCTGAAACGTTCGACTATCAGCAGTTGCCGCTGGAAGACCAACGGCGAATCAACCGGATTGTGGCTGCCCGGCGGGCGGCTCAGCAGCATAACGAAGCAGTAAACCTGAGCGAAGAAGACGCATTTTATTACGCACATTTGTCTGCCGAAGAAAAAGCAAGGATTGACCGGATAGTGGCAACCCAATCAGACGCCCCCGCTCCCGCTTTTGATTACCAACAATTGCCGCTGGATGAGAAAAAGCGGATCGACCGCATCGTGGCTGCCCGCCGGGCGGCCCAACAGCATAACCAGACCGCCCAACTCAGTCCCGAAGACGAACAGTTTTATAACCAGCTGACCACGGAAGAGAAAAGCCAGATTGAGTTGATGGCGGCAGCTCCGCCCCGGATGGCTGCCCGCCGGGCGGCCCAACACCGGCCTTTTGTATCAAAAGCTATATCTGACATAGAATCGGCAGAAAGATCTACGCCCTTTCATACGGGTAACTACGAAAGCATCACCATTGGAGGAAAGCTGATGGACGTAGATACCGACAAACCCGCCGAAGGAGTTGAAATTTTACTGGTTAATTCAGAAGGCCAATTGGTAAAATCTACGGTCATCAATGAGCAGGGGCATTTCCAGTTCGTGCACCTGACTCCCGATGAAGACTACAATATTCGGGTCAATGAGCCTCCCAGACGAATCAGCGAGGCTTCGCGCTACCGCATACAGGACCTGCAGATGATGGGTTACGACCAGCCGGTAGCCGATGTACTATACGAACCGGTTTACTTTGACTTCGATCAGTATACCCTTCGTCCCGAAGCCCGGAAAGTACTGGATGAGCTGACTACGCTTTGTCTTTCTAAGCCAACTATGCAACTGGAGATCAATGCCTTCACGGACATTACCGGCTCGGATGCCTACAACCTGGAGTTGAGCCGCAAGCGGGGCCAGACGGTGTACGCCTATCTGGTAGCACAAGGGATCAATGCCCAGGCGCTGGTCGTGCGATTCAGCGGAAAAAGGCAGGCAAGCCACCCCATTACTGATACCGCCGGCAGGCAGGCCGACCGCCGGGTAGAAATTATCCTGAAAGGGGCTCCTTATTCCTACCGTCCTTCTACTTTCACCTACATTCTTCCAACCAGAACCACGCTGAGTGCCATCGCCCGTACTTTCGGCATGACCGTAGCTGAACTCAAAGCGCTAAATGATTTTGCGTCGGAAACCGTAGCGGCCTACCGACCGGTTCGGGTAAGAAACCACCGGAATGAAGTGGCGGTTCCTCCGACAATTCCCGCTGAGCCACCACAACCACCGCCGGGATTCCTGCCGGTTCATAAATAGCCGAATGCGCTTTGGCTTTTCGTATGCAATCTCATCCGATTGTTTCTCCGGGCAAATCCGACGCTGTTTTACGCATGCAACGCCGTAAAATAGATAGATGTTTTTCTTTTATTACACTCTCTTTTGAGTAGTCAGGGCGCTGCCCTGCTCCCGCTTTTGTGAGTCCGACCAGGGAATGGTATTTTTAATTGGTTTTTACCTTCAGGTATCATTTCTGAGCGACACTTACATGAATAGGGCAATCAAAACGGCATTCTTTCTTAGCCTCTGGCTATGGATAGGAGGCATTTCCGTTGCTCAGGCTCAGGTGAGTGACATCCGGTTCAAGCATCTCTCTCTCAAACAAGGCCTTAGCCATCCCAGTGTATTCTGCATTCTGCAAGATAGTCAGGGATATATGTGGTTTGGCACCAAATACGGGCTCAATTTTTACGACGGATACACCATCCGGACCTATACCAAAAAAGATGGTCTTTCGAGCGAATACATTCAGGCCCTGCACGAAGACCGGGATGGCACTTTGTGGATTGGCACTTTCGATGGAGGCCTCAATCGCTTCGACCGACGCACCGGAAAGTTCACGGCTTACAAGAACGACCCCCAAAAACCTACAAGCATCAGTTCTAACAATATATACGCTATTTATCAGGATCGGAGCAACCACCTGTGGATAGGTACTTTTGGCGGGGGCTTGTGCCAGTTCGATCCCACTACCCAATCTTTCAAATCCTACCAGCACGATCCCGACAACCCTGCCAGTCTGAGTCACAATGACGTCTTTTCTATTCTGGAAGACCGGTCCGGATTTATATGGCTAGGTACCTACGGAGGCGGCTTGTGTCAGCTCGATCCGAAGACTTCTACTTTTAAAGCCTATCAGAACGACCCGAAAGATGCCGGCAGCCTCTCCCGCGATGACGTATATTGCCTTTACGAAGACAAGGCCGGTTTTATCTGGGTAGGGACTACCGGCGGCGGGCTTTGCCGCTTCGACCAAAAGACAAAACGCTTTGTCACTTATCAGAACAACCCCAAAAATCCGTACTCACTCTCCAGCGACTACGTGGTTGACATTCAGGAAGATAGCCTGGGTGCCTTATGGATTGCTACAACCAAAGGAGGAGGCCTGAACCGCTTCGATCCCCAGAGTGGTGAATTTCACGCCTACGTAAATAATAATTTCGACCTGAATAGCATCAGTGCCAACAACCTGAACGGGCTGTATCTTGACCAGGCGGGCACGTTGTGGGTAGCCACCGACGGCGGCGGGGTCTGTAAATTCGAGACCCAAAACCTGGCTTTCACTACCTTCATCAGCGATCCGGAAAGCCTGGATGGCTTCGTGGCAGGTTCGGTTACTTCCATTTACGAAGACAAAGCGCGCAATATCTGGATTGGCAGCTTTGAAAATGGCTTATATCAATACGACCCCCTCAGAAAGAAGTATACCAATTATCGCAATGTGCCCGGCCAGGCCACCAGCCTGAGCAGCGACGTAGTCAAAGCGATTGGCGAAGATAATGAAGGCTACGTATGGGTAGGTACCGACGAGAACGGCATTTGTCGGCTGGACCGGCGTACCGGCCAGTTTACTACTTTCACCAAAGAAACCGACCACCTGAGCAGCAATTCCATTGAAACCATATTCAAAGACAGTCACGGCTTGCTCTGGATCGGAACTTACGGAGGTGGAATCAATGTGCTCAACCCGGCCACCAACGAATGGGTCCGGTACCGGCACGAGCCCGGCAACTCCAAAAGCCTGATTGGCGACAACATCAAGGTCATTTACGAAGATAAAGCGGGCATCATCTGGATCGGGACCAAGGATGCAGGCATCAGCCGCTTCAACCCGAAGTCAAAAACCTTCACCAACTATCAGAATGTGAAGGGGCAAAACAACTCGCTGCTCAGCAACTGGATTACGGCCATCGTAGAAGACAACCAGGGCTACATCTGGATCGGCACCTTCGACGAAGGGCTTTGCCGGCTGGATCCGCGCACCCAATCATTCACCCGATTTTCTACCAAAGGCGGCTTGCCTGACAACAGCATCTGCGGCCTGCTCAAAGACCACCAGGGCCGGCTCTGGGTAAGTACCCTGCAGGGACTGGCGATGCTCGATCCGAGAACGCACCAGGTAAAAACCTACCGGGTGGAAGACGGGCTCTACAGCAATTCCTTCATCCAGTGGTCGTATCACCAGAGCCAGAGCGGTGAACTATACTTTGGCAGCATCAATAATTTTATTCGTCTGCGTCCGGAAAAGCTCAACATCCATCCGTACGTGGCTCCCATCTACCTGACCAGCTTCAACCTTTTCAATACGCCCCAGAAACTGAGCAAGCCGCTCTCGGAGCTACGGGTGGTGGAACTGCAGCCCGGACAGAACTTTTTCTCTTTTGAATTTACGATGCTTAGCTACCTGGATCCCGAAAAGAACCAGTACGCCTATATGCTGGAGGGATTTGACCAGGGCTGGAACTACATCGGCAACCGCCGGATTGCTCCCTATACCAACCTGGATCCCGGTAACTACGTGTTCAAGGTAAAGGCCGCCGACAAGAATGGGGTGTGGAACGAAACCGGCGCTTCCATTCAGATCATCGTGCACCCGGCCTGGTATACTACCTGGTGGTTCAGGGGTGCCGTCATCGCGGCTGTAGCCGGGTTGGGCTTTGCCTTTTACCGCCGTAGGTTGCGCCAGGTAGAGGAACAGAAAACGATCCTGGAAGACCTGGTGCAGTTACGTACGGCGGAATTGATCCAGCGAAATGAGGAAATTGAAGCCCAGCGCGATAGTATTGAGGCAACCAACACCATTCTGAACGCCGCCAAGGAAACGATTGAGGAACAGAATGAGGAACTGAAAGCCATTAACAATCAGCTGGAAGAACGGGTAGAACAACGTACGGAAGAACTCCACCGCGCGTACATCAAATTGCTGGAATCGAACCAGGAACTGGATACTTTCATTTACCGGGCTTCTCACGACATCCGCGGCCCGGTTGCCCGGCTACAAGGCTTGTGCAAGGTGGCTTTGATGGATGTGGAAGACCCGAAGGCGCTGGAGTACTTCCAGATGCTGGATCAGACGGGCGAGGAAACCAATCAGACCCTGGTGCGGGTATTGCGCATCTACGACATCCGGAATGAGACCGTCAACCCACAACCGATCCAGCTTCGTTCCATGGTGGAGCGCATTGTGGTTCCGCTTCAGAAAAAATATGAGGGAACGCACCTGGAAATACTAATCCCGCCGGATTTTGGCTTCCTTTCGGATGTGCGTCTGCTCCAGATTATTCTGGAAAACATCATTGGCAATGCCTTCCATTACAGCTGCCAGACGAAAACAGATGCGTCAGTCAGAATCGAAGTGGAAAGGAAGTCCAGCAAGGAAATCAGCATCCGGGTGATCGACAATGGCTGTGGAGTGCCCGAAGAGATGCGAAAAAAACTATTCACCATGTTTTTCAAAGGGACGCACGATGCAAGTGGTGCCGGGCTTGGCCTCTACGTATCGAAAATAGCGGCTGAAAAACTGGGCGGGCAGATCCTCTACCGAAATGACAACCCCGGAGAAACCATATTTGAATTACAAATACCCAACCTGGTATCCTATGCAGTCCAGGTAGCTTCGCTGCAAACCAAGTAAAAGACTGCCTTCCGTAAACTCTATCGGTTTGACCCAGCTTATTCAGTTAAGTAGAATCGGCTGAAATCCATTTGGCTACCTAACAGTGGTGAGCTTCAGCAGGTAGTAACGGTGCGTCCTCCATCGTTCGGGACCGGAAAAACGGGGGCAAACTCAGGTTAAATTCCTGGGTTCGGGCGAACACCGTTATGGTGAGATTGCGCGGCAGAAGCTATTTTATAATTATAAAGGGGCTGAATTACCGATTCTGCCTTTAGCTTTTCGGTAATTCAGGGCAGTAAATGATTAGTAAATAAGTGAACTGTCAGGGGGAAGAGTAGCAAACCTCTTCGTCAATAAGCTCTGGAACCACTCCAGGCTTACTGACTCAACCGGAGGAGATGGCTTCGGTCGCATCCCACTATTCCTGACGCGCTCCCTCGCCATGAGGAATAATAACCCATTGCCGCGTCATTGCGAAGGTTGAGCCAAGGCAGCGCGAAAGCAACCTGAAGCAATCTGCAGGAATGAAGTCCACTGTTTACTTAAACCAGGGAGTAGCTTCGGATGACCTAACACTTTGCTATAAACAGCGAAAGGCTTATTTCATAGAGCCGGGTCAGATAACGATGGCCAGGTTTTTCAGCTGCTGGGCGCACTTCAGTCCGTTCTTCTCCAGCGCACCCAGATTAATCTCAAACCGGAATTTGCCATTGGCCGACACAAAATTGATCAGGCTTCCGGCACGACCCAGACCGTCTTTGTGGGTGATTACCAGCGTAGGCTGTCCCTTGGTTTTTTTCAGCACGGCACTCAGTTGATTACTGCTGCTCGTAGAGACAAAAAGAATATGAAACTTGCCTTCCAGTTGAGTGGGATCCGTATATCTCCGTATGACTATTTTTCGATTACTGACATTTTTCTCTCTGGCCATCTTTTGCAGTTCATCGGTTAGTTCGGTTTCTCCCAATATGCCGATGACAAAATCGCCAGTATTATATTCCTCCGGCCAGTTCACGTACTTCGTGAAGTTATAAATCAGGATGCTATGAACTTTATTTTCTGCTTCTTCTACTTTTCCCTGCGCCCACGCGGCTTTTCCCTGGAACACCCCGATGGTGATCCAGACCAGGAACAATAGCAGTGGTTGAAACAATCCTTTTTTCATAACCTATTTCATCCCGTTGATTTTCGCCCGGATCTGTCTGGACTTCTCTCTCTCATTCAGGTTGTAATAGATTCCCTCCAAAGCCCTCATGGCATTGATGTTGGTAGGCGAAAGATCATAGGCTTTCTCTACAAAGGGTTTAGCCTCTCTGAAAAGGGCACTTACCTTTTCCAGCAAATCGTACAGCACGACAATATCCAGGTCGTACTGTTGCGATTTGATGATTTCTACTCCCCGGTTGTATATCGTAATTCCCAGGTTATAATTGGCCGGAAAGCTGTTGGGGTTTAGGGCCAGCGCTTTTTTGTACGCTTCCTTTCGTTTATTAAAATATTTTTCCCGGTTGGTGGTATCGGCTTCTGCCCGCTTTTCGTAGATGAGCCCCGCTACCATGATCACTTCCGTATTGGTAGGATTGAGTTGCAGATACTCTTCCACCATTTTTTCAGCTTTGGGCAGGTTGTTCCGGTACAGCAGCATATTCAATTCGGTCAGGCGCAGCGTGGTATCGGCGGGAAATGCTTGCCGGCCCTGACTAACTGTTACCATGGCCAGGCTGTCTTTTCCGATTTCTTCGTACAAAGTACCCAGGTCGTTATACAGCAGCGGGTTACGGTACTTGAGCTGAAGGGCCTTTTCGTAGAACTCTTTCGCTTCGGCAGTATTACCCGACACCACACTGGTATAGCCGGCGTAGTACAGGGCTTCGGCGTACGATTCGTCGGCGGGTTCGGTAGCCCGCAACTGGATAAACTTCTTCAGGCCGATCAATGCTTTATCGTACTCCTGCAGGTTGTATTGCTGGATCGCTTCGTTGTAATAGGTGATGTGCAGATAGCGGGCTACCGACTGGCCGTCTTTCCGGTAAGTGCCTTTGGTATCCAGGCGCTGGCTTTTCTGAAGCGATTCCAGCGCCATTTCGCGCAAACTGCTTTCTGTGGTCGGATTGACTTTGTAGAGTTCGGAATAGACGTACCCCCTGAGGTACCAGGCACGGGGGTCACGGATGGTGGCTTCGTTTCCAACGGCCTGATCAAGGGCTTCGCGGGCTTTCTGGAAATCTTTCTTCTTAGCAAATTCATAAGCTTTGTCTACCAGCGCAGTCTGACCCCATACGGTGCCGACCACCCGCAAATACAAAAGCACCACCAACCAGAATCGGATGGAGGCACCTGACGACGCAAGTGATTTCAGTACGTGAGTCCCTGGCACAAGCAGATACTTACCTTTCATGGGCACAGTTGGCAACAAGAAGGACTTGATTCATCTTCTATCGGAATTTTACCAATGGAGCAGGCCAAACGGAGTGCGAAAAGCCTTTTATCCAAAATTAATAAAATGACAATGTATTCATGATGGTAGCCAGAAGACGATCCTGATACGGATGTAATAAATGGGGCAAATCGGTGAATAACTACCGGACTATACCCAAAGGAGCAAACACGGGTCAGAGCCCGGCGATTGCAATGATTCCTCAGCGGGTCCGTATGGTAAGAAAAAAGTCGATTTTGTTCGCTGTAGAGGCGAAAATGTGCGTTGGAGTGGTCTGAATAAAAAAATGGCGGGTAACTTATACCCGCGTGAGATTCATTGGTTTTTAATCCGGATATCAATGCCAGAGAAGCAGGAGAAAGGGCCTGGCTAGGGGCGGTGGCTACACCAGGCTTTGCTCTCTGACTTTTTTCAGCATTTCCGCCACGTTCTTTACCTTCAGCTTGCGAAACACATTGCCGCGGTGGGCTTCAACGGTTTTCAGACTCAGAAACAGCCGTTGCGCAATATCGCGCGAAGTAAGACCTTCGGAAATCAAGCGGACAATTTCTATTTCGCGACGCGTCAGATTGCTTTTGCTGCTTTCCTTGTCAAAGGAAGGTTTGGCCACGTAACTCAGCTTATCAAGCAGGGCACCGTTCAATTCGTCGCACACGTAGCGGCGACCTTCCGAAACGGCCTGAATGGCAATAAACAGTTCTTCTTTAGACGAATTTTTGGTAATGAAACCCATAGCGCCCAGCGAAAAAATTCTTTTCAGAAAGGCAAATTCCTTCTGCATCGTCAGGGCAATGACTTTTACCCATGGGCAGCGGTTTTTGATGATTTCCGTGGCTTCAATGCCGTTCATCAGGGGCATATCAATGTCCATCAGTACAATATCAACCGTCTTTTTTTCCAGCAGCTGAATCAGTTCCCGGCCATTGGGCACCTCCCCTACGACAGCTACGTTTTCGAGTTCGCCCAGCATCATCACCCAGGCTTTACGGATCATAGCGTGGTCTTCGGCAATCGCAATTTTGATGTTTTTTTCGGCCATAATATGATTCTGATTAATGGAAGACGTTGGTTAATATTTGTTAACAAAGCTGCTCATTCGCTAAAATTTACAGAGAAGAACGTAAACTTTATGGAATCTATTGACAAAATTAATACAATTTTATTAAAATAAAATGATCTTTTTATTCCAGCTTGTAAGGAAGAAACCCAGAGTTAACTGCCAGCCTCTACGGTAGCTTTGGTAGACAGCGAAAACGTAAAGCAGGTGCCTTCGCCCACCTGGCTCTTCACGGAGATCTTACCTCCATTTTTCTCCACAAATTCCCTGGTAAGAATCAGCCCCAATCCGGTACCTTTTTCATCCTGGGTACCCAGGCCTTTGTGCATGGAATAGAACAATTGGTTCAGGTATTTTTCTTCAATCCCGATTCCTTTATCCTGTACCGACACTTCTACCATACTACCTACCTTTTGAGAAGAAACCACGATCTCCGTGTCGGCAAGGGAAAACTTAATGGCGTTGCTCAGCAGATTATTCAGAATAGAAACCAGCATATCTACGTCGGCCCATACTTTGTGGCTGGCCACCACGGCATTGCGCAGGGATATGCGCTTATGGTTGGCACTGCTTTTTACAATGTTGAATACATATTCGACCAGCTCCAGCAGCTTCACCTTTTTAGGTCTGAATTCTACCTGATTGCTCTGCAGGCGTGCCCACTCGAGCAGGTTGTCGGTAAGCTTATAAAGGGTCTGCGTAGTGCGGTTGATCTCTTCCAGAAAGAAGCCCACTTCCTGGTGAGAAAAATTCTGAAAGCGCTCCTTCAGGATGTCGGTAGTTTGAAAAAGAGCGGCCAGCGGGTTGCGCAGATCGTGGGCAATCACCGAAAAGAATTTATCGCGGGTGGCGTTGAGTTCCTGCAGATAGGTGGCCGACCGGTGCTTGAGCAACGCAATTTCAATATTGGCATATAACTCAACCTCGTTGTAGGGCTTTACCAGGTACCCGAAAGGCTCCGTCTGCGTAGCCAGTTCTACCAACGAATCCTGGGAATAGGAGGTGAGGAAAATAATGGGAATTTTATAGCGGGTGTAAATCAGGCGGGAAGCCTCGATGCCGTTCATGCCGCCGGGAAGAAATATGTCCATCAGCACCAGATCGGGCTGCAATTCCCGGGCCTTTTCTACGGCCTCTTTTCCCGATGACTCAATGCTGACAATGTCGTAGCCTTTAATGAGCAGTAATTCCTTCAGATAAAGCGCCGTAATGGCTTCGTCTTCTACAATCAGGATTTTTTTAGGCTGGCTGGAAGTACTCAATTTCTGGGGTAGTTGAAGTTAATTTCAATTCGGTTTTTATTTGTTTCTTCGTTCGAACCCAGCACTTCGCGGCCCGAACCAGGGGAAGCAAGCATGCGCATCTTGCCTTTGATCTGCTCCACCAGCATTTCCACGATCTTCAAACCCAAGGACTTGGCCGAAAGGCGAACTTCTGCCAGATTGAAGCCCCGTCCATTGTCCCATACGCAAAGCTGGAAGGCATTTTCGCCCGGGTTGCTCAGTTCAACGTTCACTTGTCCGTTTTGTCCGGGTTCGAAGGCGTGCTGAAAACTATTGGTAAGCAATTCGTTCAGGATCAAGCCTATGGGAATGGCCAGATCAAGCGGAAAGTGAATGGGCTGGGGGGCTTCAATCTGCATGTGGATCGCCGAGGACTGTTTCAGGTATACTTCGCGGATATTGCGGGCCAGACTGATGATATACTCACGGGTATTGATCCTTGACATATCGCCCGACCGGTACAACTGCTCGTGTACCAGCGCCATGGAGTAAATGCGATTTTTACTTTCGTTCAATGCTTCCAGTACACTGGGATCGTTGGTGCGGTTGGCCTGCAGCGTAAGCAGCGAAACCACCACGTTCAGGTTGTTTTTGACCCGGTGGTAAACCTCCGACAGCAACACCTCTTTTTCCCGCAGGGAAGTCAGCAATTTTCCTTCGGCGATTTTGCGTTCACTGATGTCCCTGACAAATACCGCCACACCGCTTACCTCTCCGGCTTCATTCCGGATCGGGTTGAGGTGCATTTCGTAGTATACCCGATGGGGGCCGTAAGCCCGTACGGTGGTAAACTGCTCTCCCTTGAGAGCGCGGCACAGGTCTTTCCAGGTTTTCCGATGATCATACCCCGTTGCTTTGATGCTGAGGAAAGCATTTTTTCCCAATTCGATATCGACTCCGTACATGCGCTTCATCGTACTCCGGTGTTTGGAGTTGAAGCTGGTGTAGCAGAAATAGTTGTCGAGGGAAAAGATGCCGTCCTGCGTGCTTTCCAGGATGCCTTCCAGACAGGCGCTGTACAACTTTACTTTTTCCTCTGCCCGCTTCTTCTGCGTAATATCGGTGATCCGGACCAGTTCATAATTTCGATCGGAGATATGAATGGTCTTGATAATGACGCTGCCCCAGAATATATTTCCCCGGGAAGTAGTGTATTCCAGTTCTGAATTCCAGTAGCCGGTGGTACGCAGGGCCTGATCTACTCCTCTGATTTCGTCACTGTTCATGAGCTTGTGCAGCGAATGCCCGGATTTGCCGATGAGCGCTTCTTCGGAGGTGACGGCAAAGAGTTCCAATGCCCTCCGGTTGCACTGCAGTATGGTGCTATCGATGGCAGTCGTGAGCAGTAGCGCATCGGCCGATTCGTTGAAAATGCTGTTGAATACACTTTCCCGGTACATCAGATTGCTCTCTGCCCTTTTCTGCTGGGTAATGTCCCGCGAAGAAAAAGAAAAGCCAATCACCTGGCCCTTGTCCCAGATGGGATTAAATGATTCCTCAAAATACATGTCATTCCCACCCGCCAGGCGGTAAGAAGCCAGATCCGTGAGCTTTTCGCCTTCCAATACCCGCAGGCCAATAGTATGATAACGATGGCGATGGCCGGCAGGAATGAGATCAAATATGTGGTTACCTACTTCCACCTCCCGGTTCAGATACGTCAGCATAAATTGTCTGAATGCTTCGTTGAAGGTCAGAATCCGGTAGTTCAGGTCTACCGACATCATCAGGTTGCTGGAGCTGTTGATGAGCGATGATATCTGCGATTCGCGCAGGTGGAGGTTGTCCTGGGCTTCTTTGCGCGCGGTGATGTCACGGATGAAGAGCGTAAACCCCACGACCTCCCGCTTTCCGTTCCAGATGGGATTGAACAGATCCTCATAAAAACGTTTCCCGCCAGTATTTTCCACCTCAACCACCTGCATAAACTGCTCTCCCAGCAGCACCCGGTCGTAAAGCGGTTGGAGCCGTTCGATCAGTGACGGACGGGTAATTTCCTGAATGCGCATTCCCATGGGACTTTTGTTACCCAGCACCGGAGAAAAATACTTTCTAAACGCTTCATTAAAGGCCGTAATCCGGCAATCCCGGTTCAGGGAAGCAATCATGTCGCCGGTATTGTTGATCAGGGATGACAATTGAGATTCACGGAGTCGGACGGTTTCTTCAGCCAGTTGACGGTGGGTGATATCGCGCGAAACGATGGTAAAACCAACTACTTCATCACCCTGGCCCTGGATCGGATTAAACGATTCTTCGAAGTACTTTCTTTGGCCATCGGGCGACAAATAGTCAACAATTTCGATGATTTTTTTACCGGCCCAGACGCGCTGGTAAATATTCATGTAATGCGCCCTCTTGTCAGTCACAACAATATCCATGAGGTTCAGGCCCGACTCTATTTCCCGCCCCAGAAAATTTCGGACCATCTGCCGCATAGGTTCGTTAAAGGCGATGATCCGGTAATCCTTATCAACTGACAGGATAAAATCGCTGGTGTTATTAATGAGCGAAGAAAGCTGGAATTCGCGCAGGCAAATGAGTCCTTCAGCCCTTTTGCGTTCGGTGATGTCTTGGGCCAGCACCAGCCTGATCGATTGATGCTCAGATGCCGGCCACTTATGACTGGACACTTCTACGGCAATGAGGGTACCGTCCTTTTTCCGGTGAAGGTATTCATTCCTGGTCCGGAAGTTGGGATGCGCATCTGCGTCCTGGTTCATCAGCTTCTCCCGTTCCTCTTGGGGTCGTATGTCCAGGGCGGTCATCGCCAGAAACTCTTCGCGGCTATAGCCATAGTGCTCCACCGCGGCATCGTTTACTTCCAGAAAAGCCCAGGTGTCGCGGTTGATCAGCCACATCGGATGGGGATGGTGCATAAAAAGGTCCCGAAAATGCTTTTCACTTCCTACCAGCAGGGCTGAGGTTTGCGCTGGCATCACCGCAGCCAAAAGCCAGTAATGGCCTTCACCCGGTGAAGCAAAGCCTTCCCACTGCACCTCTTTCAAACCCAGAGAAGTACGTAATCGGGTGCAACACGTTGCCTTGCCGTGGGGACTTTCCGATAAAGTGTGAAGAAAATGCTGAAAGGCCGGCCGGCTGTCCGTATCAAGAAAATCAATCAACGGAAGTTTATCGTAACGATCTGCTTCCACCCCAAACAATGCCAGGGCTTTCTGATTGGCCCGCACCAATTCGCCTGCGGAATTCATTACGCAGACCGCCAACAGGCTGGTAGTGAGCAATCCCGGGTTCCATTCTACTGGTATCTCCTGTGTGTCCTGGGCTTTCCTCAGCTGACTGATTTCACTTGCCAGCGCCTGATTTTGTTTCTCAAGTTGAAGAATCTGCTTTTTCAGTTCATCGGCAGAAGGCGCTGTGGTTTTTTCCATAGCCAGGGAGGCTGCCTCAAAGGGATCAGGCATCCTCCGGGGGTTAAGGTGCGAATGATTCATAGGGTATCTGGTACAGAAGGTGCCATAAAATCCTTCCGGTGAAAGAAATGAAAAAATCACCTCTCCGACTGTAAGATAGGACTTTTTTGGCAAATGTATGTACTAACACTGACCCCTTTGTGAGATGATCTGAACAGAAAACACGTTACGATTCATTTGATACATGGCACCATTCAAAACAAAACCGTGAACACCCAACGTTATTTGCGCTTGATGCTCACGGTCTGCTAAAGTAAGGACTGTTCGGCTTACAACCGACTGCTGCCAAAAATGCCACTAAAGGCGGATCGGACGCCCAGGTAACCCCGGCTGCCCCGGAAACCGGCAATCAGGGAGCCACGACGCCCCACCAGCGGTTCTCCGCCCGAAGCCTGCCCGCTGCGTACGGTCCTTTCAGGGTCTCGGATGGTGGCCTCTCCCGGTGTAACGGCGGGCCTTGTTTTCCCAAAGTCTTCTACCGCCTGCACCACTCCCGACTGCCCATCGGTATAGTTAGCGGCCGGATCAGTAAGATCCCCTTGCGTAAGAGGCGACATCGTGGCTACCAGATGACTGAGCATAGAAACCGGAATACCGGTATTGCGAAATTCAGCATCCAGCCCACTGGTAGTCAGAAATTCATTATTTGTATCAATCCGGGCTTGTGAGTCACTCAATTGCTCTACCAGGTGATTGATGGCCACGAACTGATCGTGGTTGATGTTCAGGTAACGGGCTACCCTTTCCACACTGTCTTCCTCTTCGGGGGTATACTGGCCATCTGCCTGGGCATTGGCAATCAGATCGGCAACCAGGGCGTACTTCAATTCGCTGCTTTTCAAGGCATTCAGGTAATTTGGAAGGCGTTCCGTGGAAGGGTTCCTGGCTTCGGCTTCGATCTGTTCAGCAGCCACCGGCGATATGCCCATCTGATCGCTTAATGAGCGCACAAACGCGATTTCTGCCAGGGAGACTTCCCGTCCGGCAGTTGCTACACTGGTAATGGCACTCAGGTAAGCCCCTTTTTCCGCAGGGGTGTACCTCTCCCATAGTTGGTTTTCCATAGTCGATTTATTTTAGGTTTAACATGTAATTTTCAATCCCATACCATTTGGTAACCCGCACTGACCCGGCTGATATTATTCTTCCAGGGCATTTTTGCACCTGGTAATCCAGTCCGGAATGAAATGATTTTGAGTCCACCCAAGGTGAATCAAATGCAGGCTGTCGGTAATGATTTGCTCCGTGAAATCGTACTACCCGGTCCGAACGGAATGGAGCAATTTTATGAATGAGTGGATTGCGAACCCCTTCCGGAGAAAAGGTTTTGTATTTCCTTACGTGGTTTCGGCTCGACAGGTTACTATGGACCGGTAATTAGGCAGGATTTAAGAGGCGAACCGGGAAAATGGAATGCGCAGCAAACGATGGTGGGCAGGCCTTTTCATAAAAAGCGGCTCAGGATCGGGCAGGGAAAACTTCCGCCAGAAAACGGATTACCGCGTGGGTGAAGGCATGGTTGGAATCGCCGGCTACCATATGCCCAGCCCCCGACACGTCGACACTGCGAACCTGGGGCACCGCATTGATAAATTCGGACATCATCCGTTCGCTCACTACGTCGCTGATGCCGCCCCTGACAATCAGGGTGGGAACGGTCAGTGCTTTCGCCGCCGACATCAGCCGCTGCGTGGTTGCGGGCATATTTCGGGTACTCTCCTGCCATACCTGTAACATCCGGGGATCCCAATGCCAGTAGTAACGGCCGTCTTCCCTTTTCCGGAGGTTTTTCTCCAGTCGCCCAAGGTCAGCCGGCCGGGGGCGGTGGGGCAGGTACGCAGCTACTGCTTCGGCCGCTTCTTCCAGATTGGCAAAGCCGTGGCTGTTGGCACTCATAAAAGCAAAAATGCGCTCAATGCCTTTTTGCTCCATGCGGGGGGCAATGTCAACCAGTACCAGGGCTGAACAGATGGTTGCCGTCGTCTCCCCGGCTGCCAGCAAAGCGGTCAGGCCCCCCATCGAAGCCCCTACCAACGCCGGCTTCTGATGATTACTTAACTGATCTACAATACTCAACAGATCGGTCACCAGGTGTTCGGCGGTATAGTCTCCTTCCGGCGACCAGCTGCTGTCGCCGTGCCCACGGGCGTCCAGCGTGAGTGCATACCACCCCTGCTGCGCAATAAGTCGGGCTGAATCGCCCCAGGAATGGCGGGTCTGGCCACCACCGTGCAATAAAATAACGGGGGGCGCCTGCGGGCTACCCCAAGCCTCTGCGGTGATGGTAATGAACTTACTGGTTTGAAAACGGAGCGTATGAGAAGACAGCATAGTGAGCGCAGACCCGTATCACAATCCGGCAGCTTTTGAGTGCTGCCAGGTAATCGGCCGAAAGCAAGTTAACTAATCGAAACCGCATTTGTCTGATAGGCATTTTTACCGAAATTTCACTCCGGTGCTTTGCTTACCTTTTCCTATTCTCCCCATAAAAGTTTAGTTTTAAACACCCGTGAGCAATATTCCGTTTACGGAAACACGACTACTTCATCCGAAAAGGCCATCTTTGTGTATACACACGAAACTGACTGAAAAATCTCAGGAATTGCTTTTTTCATCAGTTCATCCCATTTCTGCTGGCTGGGTCCCATCAAGCGGAAATGATTACCCGAATTACCAGCAAATTGGAGTTTCCCTTTATCGCTTACGAACATGACTAAATCCCATCTTTTTTTACTGCTAGCCGGCCTGGTCTCCCCTATGGCCTTCGCGCAAGTAGATTCGCCCCTGAAAGCCAATGACCAGTTTGAGCAGCTGGGCACGCTTCTGCCCACTCCCAATGTCTACCGAACCGCGTCGGGCACACCCGGGCCTTCGTACTGGCAGCAACAGGCCGATTACAAAATCCAGGTGGAGCTGGACGACGAAAAGCAGCGCATTACCGGTTCGGAAAACATTACCTATACCAACCGTTCGCCCCAGACCCTGCCCTACCTCTGGCTGCAACTGGACCAGAACCTCTTTCAGAAAGAGTCGGCCGGGTTTCAGACCCAGACGGGCGGCTTCGGCAGCAACCAGCAACCCTTCAGTTCGCTGAGTTTCCTGGAAAGAGCCCGCTTCGACGGCGGTTATAAGATTACGGCCGTAAAAGACAAATCGGGCAAAGCCCTGCAGTACACCATCAACGGCACGATGATGCGGGTAGACCTGCCTGCCCCCATGAAGCCCGACACCCGCTTTACCTTTTCGGTCGACTGGAACTACAACATCAATGACCTGACCAAAATACCGGCCCGTTGCGGCTACGAACGCTTCGCCGACGGCAACTGCGCCTATCAGATTGCCCAGTGGTTTCCGCGCATGGCCGTTTACAGCGACGTAACCGGCTGGCAGCACAAGCAGTTTCTGGGCCAGGGAGAATTTACCCTGCCCTTCGGCGATTACGAAGTAGCCATTACGGTACCCGCTGACCACGTGGTAGGCGCTACCGGTGAGCTGAGCAATCCGGGGAAGGTTTTGAGTGCCGAACAGAAAAAGCGGCTTGACCAGGCGAAAACCAGCCCGAAACCGGTGGAAATCGTGACGCAGGCAGAGGCTTTGCAAACTGCTAAAAGTAAGTCTTCAGACAAGAAAACCTGGCACTTCAAAGCCAGCAACGTGCGCGATTTTGCCTTTACCACTTCCCGGCGCTTCATCTGGGATGCTATGCAGGTAGCAGTAGCAGGCAAAAGAGTTTGGGCCATGTCTTACTATCCGCCCGAAGGCAATCCGCTCTGGGGCAAGTATTCTACCCAGGCCGTGGCCCACACGCTGCGCACCTATTCCCGCTACACCATCGACTATCCGTATCCGGTGGCCATTTCGGTCAACTGGGCCCGGGGCGGTGGCATGGAATACCCGATGATCTGCTTCAACGGTGGCCGCCCCGAAGCCGACGGTACCTACGCAGAAGCCCTCAAATACGGAATGATTTCGGTCATCATCCACGAAGTGGGCCACAACTTCTTTCCGATGATCATCAACTCCGACGAACGGCAGTGGAGTTGGATGGACGAAGGGCTGAACTCTTTCTGCCAGTACCGGGCCGAGCAGGAATGGCAGCGCGACTACCCTTCGCGGCGGGGTGAGCCGCAGAAGATTGTGCCTTACATGCAGAGCGACCCTTCCCAGCTTTCGCCCATCATGAGCCATTCGGACAATATTGTTCAGTTTGGCCCCAACGCGTACTCCAAACCCGCCACGGCCCTCAACATTCTGCGCGAAACGGTGATGGGCCGCGAACTCTTCGATAAAGCCTTTCAGGAATACGCCCGGCGCTGGGCCTTCAGACACCCCGAACCCGCCGATTTTTTCCGTACCATGGAAGACGCTTCGGGTGTGGACCTGGACTGGTTCTGGAAAGGCTGGTTTTATGGCACGAAGCCGGTTGACATTTCTCTGGACGACGTGAAATACTACCAGGCCAATACCGGCAATCCGCAGCAAGAAAAGCTCCTGGCCAAAACCCGGGCCGAAGCCCAGCGGAAAACCCTCAGCCAGATGCGAAACGCCGAACAAATCAAAACCACGGTGGTAGAAGAAGATCCTTCGCTGGCTGACTTTTATAATACCTACGACCCGTACGCGGTCACTCCACAGGACCAGGCGGCTTATCAGGCCTATACGCAATCGTTGAGCGAAGAAGAAAAAGCCGTGCTGAACGCAGGCTTGCATTACTACGTACTGGAACTGAGCAACCGTGGAGGACTGGTGATGCCGGTGATCGTAAAAATGGACTATGAAGACGGCAGCCACGATGTGCTTCGTTTCCCGGCCGAAATCTGGCGGTTTAATTCCGAAACCATCCGGAAGATTATTCCCACGGAACGAAAAGTGACCGCTTTCACGCTGGACCCCTACTTTGAAACGGCGGACATCAACACGGAGAACAATTCCTTTCCGCGCAAGCCGGTGCCCACCCGCTTCCAATTGTATAAGCAACGACAAACCAAACAACCGAACCCGATGCAGCAGAGCGGTGCCGCCCAACCCAACCGGAACCCGTCGCAGGTGCAGCCAGGAAATGAGTAAGGTATTCGTTCACTTTACCCGCTTTGACCTGTCTGCCCAGAGCGGACGGGCAAATCAGGCTGATTGATCCGTAGTGTAAAAACAGTATAAAACAATCTTGTTTTTGCGCCAATCCCTTCCGCATTGGGATCGCAAACAAATGGACTATTCTTTCCCTGGAGCAAGCGATGGATACCTGGTCTCAGCAACTTGAGCAACTTGCCGCGTTTCGACAACAGTATGGTCACTGCGATGTGCCGACCGGCTGGAAAGACAACCCCCGCCTGGCCAAATGGGTCAGCCGGCAACGGTCCAATGAAGCGCACCTGTCTCCGGAACGAAGGCTGCAACTGGAAGAACTGGGTTTTCACTGGAAAAGTGATATGCAGCAGCAACAGCAGGAGCAATGGGAGGCCCGCTGCCAGGCCTTGCGTACCTTTGTCCAGCAACACGGTCACGCCCGCGTTCCCTCCGGCCAGCCGGATTACCGGTCGCTGCGCAGTTGGGTAGACCGCCAGCGACGCGACTGGGATCTGCTTTCTCCCACCCAGCAGCAACAACTCCTGTCGGCAGGTTTTCCGCCCAAGGCAACGCTTCAGGCGCAGGCTGACCAGGCCTGGCAAAAAATGTTCGTTCGCCTGGAGCGTTACGTGCAGCTCTTCGGAGATGCCCGGGTGCCCAAGGGCTGGTCCGTGGATCCCCGACTGGCGGGTTGGGTAGCCCGCCAACGCACTTACCCCGAGCGGCTCAGTCCGGAGCAGAAGCAAAGGCTCGACCAGCTCGGCTTTGTCTGGCGGAAAGACCTCCGAAAAGCCAAGGAACGGCAATGGCAAACCCGGTACCAGGAGCTAGTCGCCTTTCATGCCCAACACGGGCATTGCCGGGTACCTGATCAGTACGCCGAGAATCCTTCTCTGGGCAAGTGGGTGAGCTGGCAACGTCAAAGACAAGCCTCGCTGACCAAGGAACGCCGCCGCCAGCTCGACGCGCTGGGTTTTGTCTTCACCATTGAAAGAGAAAAAGAGAACCGCTTGCGCTGGTTTCGGATGTACGGCAAGCTAAAAGCCTTTCACCGCACCCAGGGTCACAGCCGCGTGCCGGAAAACTGGGCCGAAGACCCGTCGCTGGCCATTTGGGTAAGTGTGCAACGGCAGGAAGGTAAGCAATTGCCAGACTGGAAACGAAAGAAACTGGAAGCACTGGACTTTGCCTGGTCGGAGCAACTCAAGGAAGAACGGCGCGCCAACTGGGAGAGCCGCTACGAGGAACTGCTTGCCTTTCATCAGCAACACGGTCACTGCCGGGTGACGCTCAAAAACGCCCCCAGCCGAACCTTCTTTCACTGGGTGACCAAGCAACGGCGTTTTCCCGGGCGAATGACGGCTGAGCAACGGTTCCGATTGAACGAACTGGGTTTCCAATGGCCTGAAACCAGCAAGCAGGCCAAGCGTCAGGCCTGGGACCTTGCATTTGAGCAGTTAAAAGCTTTTTACCGACGTACGGGCCACTGCCGCGTGCCGGAAGGATGGGCCGAAGATCCCAAGCTTGCCCATTGGGTGGCCTTCCAGCGCCGACAGGAAAACCGGCTGCCCGCCGATCGCAAAAAGCGGTTGGATGCCCTCGGCTTCGAATGGCAGGCTGATCTGCAACAGCAAAAGGAACGCGAATGGATGGAAGTGTACGAACGACTAGTGGACTTCCATCGGCGATTCGGTCATTGTCAGGTACCTTATAACTGGACCGAAGATACCCACCTGGGCCATTGGGTGAATCGGCAGCGCCGGCAAAAGGAACGAATGCCGGAAGCACGCAGGCAATTGCTGGAAGCCCTGGGATTTGAGTGGCAGGTCACCCGAGGACCACGCCCCGTGAACATTGTACAGTAAGCAGTGACAACGAGTGATTTTCAACGTTTTCCAGGCCATCAGCTTCTACTAGTGCATTGGAAAGCTAGTTTTAGAACTTGATGGCAGAGCAGTATTCGGCATGTTTGACTCTTCACGAGTGCTTTTGTCACTTTTTTCTTGACAAAAAAGTAACCAAAAAGTCAAGCCTGTCCAATGCTGCCGCCCGCAAGGCTGACGCGCCCCTCGCTGGACAGGCGGCCGGCCCGCCCAGATGGACAGTTTCGTATTTCCAACAATTAACTTTCCAGAGCACTAGCCTGCCAAAGCGATCCAACGGAACAAAACTTCTCCACTTTGCCCGGGTGCTCATGACAAACGTAATATTTCCTTAATGAAAAAATGACAATGTACGCTTGGTTTTATGCTACTTTTGAAGAGTCAAAAAATCCTGTTCTTCATGCACCTGCCATTCGCTCATTGGTTATTGAGTCTGATTCGGGAAATCCGGCTGCGGTCATTCCTTCTCTTTGGCGTGGCATTCATTCTTTCGGCATTCAATGTGGAAGCGCAGGGTCTGGTTATCAATGAATTCATGGCTGCCAACACTTCCACGGTTGCTGACGAAGACGGGGATTTTTCCGACTGGATCGAACTGTACAACGGCGGCAATACGCCCATTCAACTGGAAGGATACGGTTTGAGTGACGATCCTTCCCTGCCCTTCAAATGGGCCTTTCCCAATCGGGAAATAGCGGCCAAAGGGTATTTGCTGGTGTTTGCTTCCGATAAAAACCGCCAAACCGGTCCTTATTTACACACCAATTTCAAGATCAGCGATTCGGGCGAAACGCTGCAACTGGTCAACGCGCAGGGAACAGTCATCGACACCAGCCCGGCAGTGAGCCTGGGCAACGACATGTCGTACGGGCGGCAGCCGGACGGCAGCCCCAACTGGGTTTATTTCGCGACGCAGGCCAGCCCGGGAGCGGCCAATCCGGCTTCGGGAGGCAGCATCCAACCCGTTGCGCCACTCTTTTCCCAACCAGCCGGGTTTTACACGGAGCCGGTTACCCTGACCCTGAGTACGTCCACGGCCGGGGCGGTGATCCGCTACACGCTGGACGGTTCCGAACCCACTGCTACCTCTCCGCAGTTTACGACTCCGCTGGTACTGGGCAGCCGGGCAGGTGTTCCCAACTCAATTTCCATGATTCCGCCTAACCAGGTTACGGCGGGTCCTTCCGCTTTTTTGCCGCCCCTCAGTGAAGTTTTCAAGGTGCACGTGGTGAGAGCCCGCACTTTTCTGGCCAGCTCCGAGCCCAGCCCCACGGTTACGCATACTTTCCTGGTCGATCCCCAGATCAATCAACGCTACCCTTTACCGGTCATCTCCCTTTCTACCGACCGGGACGGCTTTTTTGGTGGCAAAAACGGCATTTACGTACCCGGCGACGATTACAACGGTGACCCTGACCGTTCGGGCAATTATTACCAGCGCGGCGATGCCTGGGAAAGGGCGGCGCACCTGGAATTTTTCGATACCGACCGCAGCAAGGGTTTTTCCCAACCGGTAGGCGTTCGAATCCACGGCAGTGCTTCGCGGGTAGATCCGCAGAAGTCTTTGCGCATTTACGCGGATGAAAAGTACGGGAAGGCCAGCATCCAGTACCCGCTCTTTCCCGACAAGCCCATTTCGGAGTACAAAAGATTTCTGCTGCGCAACGGCGGCAATGACCGTTCCTTCAGCCTCATCCGCGACGTCTTTATTCAGGGCCTGGTCAAAGACCTGAACCTGGACGTGCAGGCCTCCCGGTCGGTGATTGTCTTTCTGAACGGGGAGTACTGGGGCATTCATCAGATGCAGGAGCGGCTGGACAAGTATTACCTGGCCAGCAACCACGGCGTACACCCCGACAGCCTGGACTACCTGGAAATGGACCGGGAGGTAGCCGAAGGAGATGCCACGCACTATCAGGCGATGCTGGATTTTATCAAATCCAACGACCTGCGGGTAGCCGCCAATTACGACACGTTGGCCAAATGGATGGACGTGGAGGAGTTCATCAACTACCAGGTTTCGGAAATTTACGCGGCCAACATCGACTGGCCGGGCAACAACCTGGACTACTGGCGACCCAAAAGGGCCAAAGGCAAATGGCGCTGGATCTTTTACGACCTGGATTTTGGCTTTGGGCTGACGGAGAACTCCGATTTCGGGCGCAATATGCTGGCTTACGCACTCTATCCCGACGGACCTACTTTTCCGCTTCCCAACGCAGCCAATACCCCTTACAGCACCTTTCTGCTTCGCAGCCTGATGGAAAACGAAGCCTTCCGAAACCGCTTTATCAGCCGCTTTGCCGACCTGCTCAATACGCATTTCAAACCTGCAAGGGTGGTGAACCAACTGGAAGAAATTAAAACCCGCCTGACACCCGTGATGCCGGAGCACGTGGCCCGCTGGCGGTCTCCTATGTGGGTGAGCGACTGGGATATGCAACTGAACACCATCCGAACCTTTGCCCAAAAGCGACCCAAGGAGCAACGCCAGCACCTGGCCGATTACTTTCGCTTAGGTGACTCCCTGAAGCTCACTTTACAGGTATCTGATCCGGCCAGGGGGCGTGTCGTGATCAACTCCCTGACCATCGACGAAAAAACGGCGGGAGTCAACTCCAATCCGTATCCCTGGCAGGGCATTTACTTTCAGAACTTACCCATTCAACTAACGGCCCTGCCCAAACCCGGCTTCAAGTTTACGGGCTGGCAGATCGTTACCCAGTCGGGGGCTACCCTGCCACAGGATGCCTCCATCCAGGTGCTCCTTTCCCAGGATGCCATCATCACCGCCCTGTTCGAAGCCGAAGGTTCTCCTCTCCTCTCCATGCCCACTCCTTTCGATCTGTCCAAAGGATCGTATGCTTTCACGGAATGGCTTGCTTCTCAACCCGCTGCTTCTTATCCGCCGAACATGGTTTTTCAAAGGACGGATACGCAGGACCCGGTTTGGAATAGCGCCGAAGTCGCGAACTATACGGAAGCGTACAGCCAGGCTTCGGGAACGCGGGTCAATGGCCTGGGAACCGACGGCTTTTCTTTTATCAACACCGGCAGCAATGGCAACCTGGGATCGGCCGTGCTGGCGCTGAATACCGCGGGCAGAACCAACGTACGCCTCAACTGGACCGGCGGCACCGTGACGCCCAACAACCGGACGTATGCCATCCGACTGCAATACCGCATTGGCAACGGGGCCTGGACCAACGTGCCGGGCGCCCTTGAATACGTACGGAATGAGACAGCCGGACATTCGCAGAAGTTCAGCCTCAATCTTTCGCTGGCCACTTCCCAGGCAATAGACGACCAGGCCTTTGTGTACCTGCGCTGGAAGTACTACTTCGTTTCGGGCAACAGCGGTCCCAGAGCGGAGTTACGGGTCGCCGATGTTTCGGTCAGCAGTACGGCTCTCCAGGCAGCTCCTACCCGCCTGGTGGTAACATCGGTAAACAATGATCGGTCTCCTTCCCGAAATGCGCCCTTTGGTTTGCAGATCGAATCGCGGGACGAAGCGGGAAATCCGCAGCCAGTTACGGCCAATACGGTGGTAACGGTGTTATTGGGTACGGGAAGCGGGGTATTGAGCGGCAATATCAGTGGCACCATTCTGAATGGACAGAGCCGAGCCGAAATCAGTGGTTTGCGATATAGTAAAGCAGAAAACGTAGTGAGTCTGGTCGTATCCAGAACGGGCGGGCAGGCATTGTCCGCGGGAACCAGCGCTCCCTTTCAGGTGCTTCCCGAAGCTTCTCAGCTGGCCTTTACGGGTATATACAACTACGGAGCGGCGGGCACCCTTTTCCGTTCCTTCAGCGTAACCGCCCGGCGGGCTGATCAATCTGTAGACGCCCATTTTTCCGGCAACGTAACCATTGCCATTGCCTCCGGCTCCGGCACCCTTTCGGGCACGCTTACCCGCCCCGCCGTAGCCGGAGTAGCCGACTTCAGTGATCTGGTTTTCAGCCAGGGCGATTCGTACACGCTTTCGGCCACCGCCACCGGTCTGTCGGGTGCTACGTCGCCCGCCATCAAAGTCGCCGGACTCACCGAAGTGCTGATACCCCAGTACGTGCAGGGCAAAAACGGTGATAACACGAACCGGCTTCCTTATGCTTTCCGGATAACGCTGCATCACCTCAATGCCAACGCCAAATACCGGTACTTTCACCAGATGGTGCTGCCAAACGAAGCAGTAACGGCTAACGGAGCCGGCAATGTGATATTTACCAACGAATCGGCGTTCAGAAGAGCGACTTCCTTTTCCCTGAACCAACCCGGCCAATACGGAGAGTTTACCACCGATGCCAGTGGTTCGTATACGGGCTGGTTTGTAACGGAGCCAACCGGTAACAACCGCTTTACTCCGGGCAATCAACTGCGCCTGAAACTGATCCTGAACGATGGCGGCGGCGGGTCTGATCCGTTTTTCCGGCTGGCAGGCAGCGCCCCGATTACTGTGATTGACATGGGAACCCAAACCCAGAACGGAAGCGCCATCGTGGGCAACTCCTGCGCCGAATCGCGCAACCTCATTGCCTTGTACGACCAAACCGATGCCACCGGGCACCCCATTGCCGCCACCATCGTGGAAGATGACGGCGTAGCCAACGCCACGCAATCGGGCTACGCGGCTTTTTATGCCGGTCAGGTAGACGGGAAGGCGGGAAGCTGGGGGACCATCGTACCGAATGCATTGCCCAATGGTATCCGGCGGATTGAACAAAGGAGCTTGCTTACCGGAGAAATATTGACCATGGCTACGTCGGCCAACGGAACCTGGGGAAGCACCCAGACCGCACAACCTTCGGGCAACCTGCTGCTGATTCCGGCTACGGCGGCCCCACTGGTTGTTACCCCGACGATTGCTCAGGAAAATGCCGAACTGGTGTCCAGTGCTCCTTCCGGCAACCAGTGGTACCTGGACCAGACACCCGTTGCCGGAGCAACGGCTCAACGCTATATGCCCACCCAAAGCGGCAATTACCGGGTGCTGGTCAATAAGGCAGGTTGTCCGGAAAACTTTTCGGCTCCCTTCCCCTTTGTGCTGACCGACCTGCCCGGCCAGACGACGGATGCTGCCTTGCGGGTGTATCCCAACCCGACCAGCGGAAACGTGAAAGTACATTGGCGGCAAACTCAGCCAATTGGTACGGTGGAAGTGCGTTTGATGAATCTACTTGGCAAAGAAATCTTCCGTCAGTCTGCCGATATGGTTGGTTCCGAAATGGAGGCAGAAATCGATCTGGGTCAGTATCCCAATGGCATTTACCTGCTCCAGTTCCGGTCAGGCAAGCAAATTGAAACGCGAAAAGTATGGATACAACGGTAGGAACGCCTAAATGAAATGCATCAGGCGGCAGCAGCTATCTTCACGCTTTCAAGCCCGTTTGGTGGTAAGCTAACAAAACGCGGCTACCCACTTTTTCTATTACAGCAACCGCATTCCCGAATCAACGCTGCATCCTGGATAAGGCCAGTAGCATCTTATTCAGCTTTTCGGCCCTGTCTTTCCGATAATCTTCTTCAAAAGACCGCAACAGCAAGGGGAGGAGTTGTCTTTTCAAGGCTTTTTGAGTGAGTTGGTAGAGTTCAGCCTCTATTTTGCCTTCCAAAACGTACTGTCCAAAGCCAATGGCAATGATGGCGTTGTCTTGTCCGAGCAGGCACATATCCCCCATGGGATGGGCAGACAGGTATTCTTCAATCACCAGCGGGTCCGTTTCGTGCCAGTCGAATTTGGGATAGCCCCATCTTTTGACCAGTTCTTCCAGATACTGAACCGGATCCTCGGTTTTTCCCTCCGATCGCCACTGCCTGAAACCAGAGAAGGCATCGGCCCCATCGTCATTCCCAAAAGGGGCACTTTCATCGGTTTCGTCCCAATAAAAGGATTCCGTCAGCAATGTTCTGGCTTTGGGATGAGCCGTTGCGGGAGACAATGCAAAGTAGATCCCTTCTTCCAGGCTCAGTGGCAGGGTGTCCGGTTTTTTTTCAATAGCAGACTGACCATACACCACCTGGCAAACGGTGAAAATAATGAACAGTGTAAAAAATGGCTTGCTTATCATACCCAACGGCAATGCAGGAGCAATTTTATCAATTTTATTCGTAACGGATGGATTTGTTTTCCTCAGGTACACGATCTTTGCGGGAGAACGACTCAAACAGCATAATCAATAACTTTCATAAAGCTTTTATATATACGCTTTTCTACTCTACTAAGATGGCCTACGTGGTATACGGAATTCCGAATTGTAATACGGTCAAGAAAGCACTCAACTGGCTCAACGACCACCAGATTGCGTACGAATTCCACGATTATAAAAAAAAGTCGGTCAGCCCGGATAAGCTGCAAAGCTGGACGCAGCAGCAGCCCTGGGAAAAACTCCTGAACCGGGCAGGGACTACCTGGAAGCAATTACCGGAAGAAGAAAAATCGTCCGTTCTTCAAACTTCCCAGGCCATAGATCTGATGCTGAGAAAAAATTCCGTCATTAAACGGCCCATTATTGAAGACCCGGCCGGCCGGATCGTTGCGGTAGGATTTGATGAAAGCCAATACGCGCAGCTCTTTCGGGTAAATGATCTGCGCTGAGCTCCCCACCCATTCGATGAACGACGGGCTTGCGCTGGAATAATGATTTTCCAATTAATTTAAAGTTTATTTAATCCGGTATCCAGCTAATACGGATTCAGGTATACAATTGATTCTTCTCATTAAGCCTCAAAGGGTGAATCTGGCAGGAGAATGAGTTTGATTCGCAGCGATAATTAAATGAAGAATCCCTACGATTTGCTTGAAAACTTGGCTAAATTAAGTAGAGATCACATTCTGATTTGCTACAAGGGCCCCTTTCTCAATCGTGTACTGGCTTTGATAGGAGAAAAAATCAACCTGCTAGTCAAGGAAGATCCCCTGTTGAGTAAAAAGGTATTTTCTGTCTTTATAGAATTGGCCCAGAATATTGCCTATTACTCGGAAGAAAGGTCTTACGTTGATGGCGTGAATGGAAAAAGCTACGGCCGGGGTACCTTTGTCATCTCTGAGTCAAACTCGCACTACCGCCTGACATCAGCCAACCTCATTAAAAGAAGCTGGGCACCGGAAGTGTTGGAAAAATGTGAGATTATTAACAATTTAGGTGCGGAGGAACTCCGGAAATTAAAGAGAGATCTGCGCAGGCAGCCCAAGAAAGACGGTCAATTAGGTGGAAATATTGGCCTGGTAGATATCGCGCTCAAAGCTGGCACGCCTTTGAAAGCAGAGATTACCAGTGTAAATAATTCCCATTCGTACTTTGTTTTATCCATAGAAATTTCCAAACGATTAAACGCAGAAAAATTTATTGATTAAATGGAAGATTTATTCATTCAAGGAGAAGAAAGTACTTTTTTTATTCCAACAGTCAGTTTTTCAGCAGAAACCGGCATTTGTGAATTAAAAGGAGAATCTTATCTGGAAGATACTTTCGCTTTTTACCAACCTTTAGAAGCTTGGCTAAAAGAATATACGACTACCGTTCGCAAACCTATTACTTTCAATATTGGCCTTTCCTATTTTAACACCTCTTCTTCAAGAAGCATTCTTGACGTGTTGATTATATTGAAAGAATACCAAGACAGTGGTGGTAGCGTAATAGTTAACTGGTACTTACAGGAATGGGATGAGGACATGCGGCAAGACATCGAAGACTTTTCGCTGGATTCCGCTCTTCCCATCAACATTCTGCAGCTGAACTCAAAAAGTTAGCACCAACATCGATTACGCCCAACTATTGATACGCAAATCGCCTAGGTAATGAGCATTATTCTCATTATCTAGGCGCTGAATTGTTATATTCAATATAAAAAACTCAAAAGAATTTTTCTTTTTTCGTGTTTGATGCCCAACACAATTCACAGCCGTTCCACAAATAACCTTTCCCTTCTTACACCGTAACCGCCGTCTTGAACTCTGACGTAAAGTGGAATTGAATATCCGGGTTGTTCTGGATGGTCATTCGGAGTACCCAGTCCGACTCCGCCAGAAACACAGGATTGCCGTCTTTGTCTATCCCGATGCTGTGGCTTTTGATGCGGATGAAGTCGGCCAGTTTTTTCTTGTCGGTGGAGGTTAACCAGCAGGCTTTGGTCAGGTTCATCGGGGCAAAGCGGCACGAAGCACCGTACTCCTGCAACAAACGGTATTGAATTACTTCAAACTGCAGATCGCCCACCGTTCCCACGATCTTCCGGTTGCCGGGCTGCTGGGTAAACAACTGCGCCACACCTTCGTCGGTCAACTGCTGAATCCCTTTCTCCAGCTGCTTCGACTTCATTGGGTCGGTATTAATCAATTCCTTGAAAATCTCGGGTGAGAAACTGGGAATGCCCTGGAACATCATTTTCTCTCCTTCGGTGAGCGTATCGCCGATTTTGAAGTTGCCGGTATCGTACAAGCCCACTACATCGCCGGGGTAGGCTTCTTCAATGATGCTTTTGTCCTGGGCCATGAAGTTGACCGGGTTGGCAAAACGCAGGTTTTTGTCCAGGCGGACGTGGTGAAAAAATTTATTGCGTTCAAATTTGCCCGAAATTACCCGCAGAAAGGCAATGCGATCGCGGTGGCGGGGGTCCAGGTTGGCGTGAATCTTGAACACAAAACCGCTGAACTGTTTTTCGTCAGGTCCGATGACCCGTTGATCGGTAGGACGACCGCCGGGCGTAGGCGCAATGCGGGCAAACGTATCCAGCAGTTCTTTTACCCCAAAATTGTTGATAGCACTACCAAAAAATACCGGAGCCAGGTTCGCGTCCAGGTAATCCTGATGACGGAAAGGTTCGTAAACACCTTCGACCAATTCCACATCTTCGCGCAGTTGGTCGGCGTACTTACTGCCAACCATTTCATCCAATTTTTCGTCGTACAGGTCCTTAATGCCCACGACGTCATTCTCTACTTTGGTTTTATTGGGACTAAACAGGTACAGGTTCTGATCATATAGATTGTACACACCCTTGAAGCTATCGCCCATGCTGATGGGCCAGCTCAGCGGCCGGACGTGAATCTGTAGCTTTTCCTCCAGTTCGTCCAGCAGGTCGAAAGGATTCTTGCCTTCGCGGTCCAGTTTGTTCACAAACACAATCACGGGCGTATTGCGCATGCGGCAGACTTCCATCAGCCGTTCGGTTTGTTCCTCCACCCCTTTCACGCAGTCGACCACCAGAATCACACTGTCGACGGCGGTCAGGGTGCGGTAGGTGTCTTCGGCAAAATCTTTGTGGCCAGGCGTATCCAGCAGGTTGATTTTCACGCCCTGGTAATCGAAAGCCATGACGGAGGTAGCCACCGAAATGCCCCGCTGGCGTTCGATCTCCATAAAGTCGGAAGTGGCTCCCTTCTTGATTTTGTTGGATTTGACGGCACCGGCGGTCTGAATGGCTCCCCCAAAAAGGAGAAATTTTTCGGTGAGCGTCGTTTTTCCGGCGTCCGGGTGACTGATGATGGCGAAAGTGCGTCTTTTATTAATTTCCTGGCTCGTACTCATGGAGTGGTCTATCAAACTGCAAAACTACAAAAAAACACGCTGGTCAACGATAAGAATTCACTTTAATGTATCATTGTAAATCGCCACAGGCGATACACGATAAAAGGATGGCTTTTATTAATTCCTCTTTCAAAACCGTATTTTTGTTTGATGCAAAGAAAGAGGGAGTCCGGAAAGAGAAAGCACAAAGGAAGAACCAGGTCCACTCCCCGGCCGGTTCCTCCGGAAGGTAATGGTTCATTTAAATGTAAAAACTCCTAAACTCCTAAACTCCTAAACTCCTAAACTCCTAAACTCCTAAACTCCTAAACTCCTAAACTTATTCTATGAGAGATAGTCTGAAAGGACTTCAGAATGCACTCAGGTACGTACTGGAATTTACCATTGTAGAGGTAAAAAACTACCACGTCACGGTTTTTGACGTCCTGGTTCTGATCTTCATTTTCATCGTTGCCCGCTTCCTGCTCTGGGGCGTACAGAATTTTCTGAAGCGCAAAATATTTACCGGCGGCCGGGTAGACGCGGGTCGTCAGTTTGCGGTCATGCAACTGATCAAGTACCTGGTGTACCTGATCTGCTTCTTTTTTGCCTTCCAAACCCTCGGCATCAACATCTCCCTGCTGCTGGCGGGCTCCGCTGCGCTGTTGGTGGGTGTGGGCCTGGGCTTGCAGCAGACCTTCAATGACTTGGTTTCCGGGCTGATTCTGCTGTTCGAAGGCAGCGTAAGCGTGGGTGACATCATTGAAATCAATAACCTGATCGGTCGGGTGACGGCCATCGGCATTCGCACCTCCAAAGTAGAAACCCGCGATGCCATCACCATCATTGTGCCCAACTCCAAATTCATCGTCGACAACGTGACCAACTGGAGCCACGCCCATATGCATACCCGCTTCAGTGTAAAAGTGCACACCTCTTACCAGTCCGATCCGGAGCTGGTCCGCAAAGTATTGCTCGATTGCGTGAAGCCGTTCAAGGACATCGCCGAAAAACCAGTCCCTTTCGTGCGGCTAAACAACTTTGGCGAAAGCTCCCTGGATTTTGAGTTGCTTTTCTGGACCAACAATATGTGGCGGATTGAGCACCTGAAAAGCGAAATCCGGTTCAGTATTTACAAGGCATTCAAAGAAAACGACATCAAAGTACCTTTCCCGCAGCGCGATATCTACATCCACCAGGCAACCGACAATGCCGAGCCGGGTATTATCCGTAGTTACAAGGACCTGCTCAAGGACAAAGACCCGAATAAATGAGTCAATGGGGTGATGGGATAATATGCTGATTAAAGTATTCTTATTGTTAGAACAGGCAGTCAAGCAGCGTGCCTGGTAGCTGATTGCTGCCGTCAAGCGCTCATCCCTGGGCTTTCATTTGCCTGCCAAACCATTGGCCGATTCATCCATCAACTGCATGCTTCCTGTTAAGACTTGAGATTCTGAGGGCAATTGTTTAGCTTTTAGCTTCCTAAGCCAGGGAATTTCCATGGACGCTTCATCTACTCAAGCATTTGCCCACCGACATCGTCGGCTGCTGTTTCTTTCATTGGGAATGGCTTTGCTCCTGCTGGCTGCCTACGGGGCTTTTTCCCGTTTTTCAGCCCCCGCCGAAGCCATTGACTACAACCACGACATCCGTCCCATTTTTAATAATAAATGCATTGCCTGTCACGGAGGCGTAAAAAAGCAGGCGGGTTTCAGTTTGCTGTTTCGCGAAGAAGCCCTGGGCAATACCCGCTCCGGCCGGCCCGCCATCATTCCGGGCGATGCCGATGGAAGCGAGCTGATGCGCCGGCTGGTACACGAAGACCCCGAAGAACGCATGCCGCTTGACGCTCCGCCCCTGAGCCAGGAAGAAATCGACAAGATACGCCGCTGGATTGATCAGGGGGCGCTTTGGAAAGATCACTGGGCATTTGTAAAACCCCAACCGGCTCCTCTGCCAGCCGTGAATGAGACTGGGTGGGCACGCAACGGCATCGATCGGTTTATTCTGCAAAGACTGGAACAGGATTCACTCGGGCACGCTCCGGAAGCTGACAAAATTACCCTGATTCGCCGCCTCAGCCTGGATCTGACCGGACTGCCGCCCAGTCCGGAACAGGTGCGGGCTTTTCTGGCCGATACTTCTCCCAAGGCTTACGAAAAGGTGGTGGATAGCCTGCTGGCCTCTCCCCACTTCGGGGAACGCTGGGCCGCCATGTGGCTCGACCTGGCCCGCTTCTCCGACACCAAAGGCTACGAAAAAGACCAGTACCGCAACGTCTGGCGCTACCGTGATTACGTGATCCGGTCGTTCAACGAAGACAAACCCTTCGACCAGTTCACCATCGAACAGCTGGCCGGCGACCTGCTGCCCCACCCAACACCCGAACAATTGATTGCTACGGCCTATCACCGCAATACTGCCAACAACGACGAAGGCGGCACCGATGACGAAGAATTCCGGACGGCGGCGCTCCTGGATCGGGTAGCCAATACCTGGGAAGTGTGGCAGGGCACCACGATGGCCTGCGTACAATGCCACAGTCATCCGTACGATCCCATCCGGCACGAAGAATTTTACCAGTCGCTGGCCTTTTTCAACAACACCCGCGACGAAGACGTCCCCAACGAATCGCCCACGCTGGCGCACTTTGAGCCCGGTGACGAAGCAAAAATCGAACAACTGAAAGGGTGGATCGGGGAAGTGCTCCCGAAAAGGGAAGCTCCTTCGGAAGCGCAATGGCTGGAGAACCTCATCCGGATCGGCGAACCCAAAGTGCATCCGCACGCGTTTGATTCGCTCACCAATGCTGCCCTCATCGACGGAAAGTGGCTGGGTGGTGGTCAGGGCGGCTTCGCCCGACTGAAAAACATTGACCTGACCGGAAAGACGCAAATGATTATCAGCTACGGGGGAGAGCAAGACAAAGGTTGGGTAGAGGTTCGAAAAGACCGTCCGGACGGTGCCATCATCGGGCGGCTTCCTATTCAGAAAGCGGGCAATATGTGGGATTCGGGACAATACCGGAAAGTACTCATTGACCTGCAACCCACTGCCGGCAGACAGACTGTATACCTGGTTTTTCAGCACCCTGCTGCCGCCAATCCCCAGGATTATGTGTGTTCCATCGAATGGGTACTTTTTACGAAGGCTTTTCCGGGAGCTGGTCAGGCTGCGTACGAATCTTCCAAAAGCCTCTTCATTTCCCTGCTCAACACCAACCCCGAACGAACACCCATTTTTCAGGAAAACCCGGCCGACTTTCATCGTAAGACCTTCGTCTTCACCCGCGGCGACTGGCTCAGCAAAGGGGCCGAAGTGCAGCCCCGCACGCCTCAGTTTCTTCCGGATTTCAAAAGCTATCCGGCCAACCGGTTAGGATTAGCCCGCTGGCTGGTAAGCCCCGACAATCCGCTGACCGCCCGGGTAACGGTCAATCGGTTCTGGGAGCAGTTGTTTGGCAATGGCCTGGTGGAAACGATGGAAGATTTTGGCTCTCAGGGTACGCCACCTTCCCATCCGCAATTGCTCGACTGGCTGGCCCTGCGCCTGATGAACGAACACCACTGGAGCATCAAAAAACTGCTGAAAGAAATGGTGATGTCGGCTACGTACCGGCAACATTCGGCCACTACGCCCCAACTCACCGTCCGCGATCCCGCCAACCGGCTGCTGGCACGCGGCCCCCGGTTCCGACTGACTGCCGAACAAATCCGCGATCAGGCATTGGCTACGGGCGGGCTTCTCCACCTCAAGATGTACGGCAAAAGCGTGATGCCGCCGCAACCAGAGGGTGTATGGCAGGTTGTGTACAGTGGAATGGAATGGAAAACCAGTCCGGGTGATGAGGCCTACCGCCGGGCGATTTATACCTTCTGGCGGCGTTCCAGCCCCTACCCTTCGCTGCTGACCTTCGATGCCGCCGGACGCGAAGTCTGCGTGTCCCGCCGCATCCGGACCAATACGCCGCTGCAGGCCATGGTGACCCTCAATGATACGGTGTACTTAACGGCTGCCCGCGGATTGGCAGCGCAAATGCTGGCGGCAGATCAACATCCCGATGAACAGATCAGACGGGGTTACTACGGGGCGCTCTTCCGGGAGCCCTCTGCGTCTACCCTGGCCATCCTGAAAAAATTGTACGCCGAAGCCCAACAATACTACGCCCAAAATCCGCGGGAAATGGCTAAATTCCTGGCTGACAAGCAGGCCGAAAAAAAACCGGACTGTCGACAGAAGGCCGCGCTGACGGTAGTAGCCAACGCCATCATGAACCTGGATGCGTACCTGATGAAGGAGTGATCCACCCCTCCCGGCCTCCCCTTCGCAGGGGAGGAGTGGGCTGATGGAGGAATTGGTTGGAAGAATAAGGTGAGAAGGAGTCATTTACTCAGATTAGTTGCACAACCGATATTTCAAAAAGAAGCAAAACCAGTATTGATGGACAAATTTATCTATAATCGGAAGGCTTTAGAAGACAATCGGCGGCAACTGAGAAAGCAGCCGACGCCGGCGGAAGAGCTCTTATGGGGATATCTGCGAAACAAGCAGCTGGCAGATCGAAAGTTCAGGCGACAGTTCAGCGTAGGGAATTGTATACTGGACTTCTACTGTACCAGCGAAAGACTATGCGTCGAACTGGACGGCCAGCAGCATTACACGGAAGAAGGCCTAACATACGATCAAGAAAGAACCCAGTATCTTAACAGCCTGGATATCCGTGTCATCCGGTTTAAAAATCAGCTTGTACTTACTTCTGTTCAAAAGGTATTAGCAGAAATTAAAATCCATTTCAGAGATTAGCATTTGAACAAAAATCATGTCCCAATTTGGAGAATGAATGGTTTTCTATTCATTAGCACACCAACCTAAACTATTTTGAAAATAATCTCCCCTCCTATGTAGGAGGGGCAAGGGGAGGTAAAATACACGAAAACCAAGGAAGACCAATAGGTATCTGATGGATATGAGAGCGTGTTTGGGATGTATTGTTAGAGTAAAAACCTCCAAAATTATCCATTAGGCGGGCTGGCTCAAAAATCCAGCCCGTAGTGGAACGCGAGGGTGTGTAAGCCTTGCGACAGGAAGCATTGGATTTTTTGCCCGGGGGCCCCGCTCTTTTTGGCTCATTTTTTGGGCGGGGCCGCCCAGGCAAGCAAAAAAGAACAAAAAGGTCCAGTTAAAATTGGCAGTACAAAATTTGGCTTACCCCGGTTTTTGTGAAGTATTCTTCCCAAACACGCTCTGGGGCTTGGGCTCGCCTCAGCTAAACCAGATTTTGCGTAAGGAAATACAATTCCATATCATCAATTCCCACCAACCCGTTGTCATCGTACTACTGTTCGGACGGCGGCGGAACTTCCGTACCCCAGGACTGGTTCGGCTGCGCTCCCATGGTAAATACCAGCTTCCCCCCTTTCATCAGCTCCTCGCGGTATAACCAGCAGTTGCGCAAAGGCTTACCGTTGAATTGCACCGACTGGACGTACAGGTTAGCGGGCGAATTATGATTGGTTTCGATGACCAGCTTCTTCCCGTTACCCAGTGCAATGGTCGCTTTCTGGAAGAGCGGGCTTCCCAACTCGATGATGGGTTTGGCATCCGTAAAGCCTTTCACGTCGAACAAGCCCAGGGCGGCCATTACGTACCAGGCTCCCAACTGGCCCTGGTCTTCGTCCTGTCCGTAGCCGTAGCCGTGGATGGGCTCGGTACCGTAAAATTCCTCCCCGATCAGCCGGGTCCATTTCTGGGTGAGCCAGGGTTTGCCCGAAAAATTGAACAGCCAACTGATGTGCAGGCAGGGTTGATTGCCGTGGTTGTAAATGGACTTGATCCCGGCGAACGCATCAATTTCTTTGCCCCCGCCAAAGCCGGTTTTGGCCGAAGCGGTGAAAATGCTGTCGAGCCGGTGGTTGAAGGTCTCTTTCCCGATGGCTGCAATCAACGCCGCCGGGTTATGGGGCACGTAAAAGGTATACTGAACGGCATTTCCCTCCTGAAAGCCCCGCCAGGGCTCGAACGGGTCGAAGGGCTCCACGAAGATGCCGTCGGCCCTTTTGGGCTGCATCAACTTACGCTGGGGATTGAAGACGGACTTCCAGCCGTTCGCGTAACCGATCAGTTGCTGGTAGTCCGCTTTTTTTCCCAGTGACTTGGCCATTTGGGCGGCTGCAAAGGCGCTAAAGCTGTATTCCAGCGTGTGAGAAACTGAAAAACGGGAGCCGGTGGAATCCGTTTTATCCGGATCCAGAAAGGGGACGTAGCCGTGCTTGAGGAAGGCCCGGGTATCCATCTTGCCAGCGCCTACCTTCCGGTTTTGCCAGCCCAGTTCATTGTTCCTGACTGCCTCATAGGCAAGCCCGACGTCGTAATTCCGGATACCGGCCTGATAAGCACCCGCAATGGCCAGACCCACGAAGTTGGTACCCACGCCGGACACGTACTGACTGTTGGCAATGCCATCGCCGAACCAGCCCCGGTCCTGGTAGAGTTGCAGTTGCGTAGAGACAAAATTCCCGTACCATTCCGGGTAAGCCAGCGCCCATAGCTGCGTGATATTCCAGAAACCGCCCCAAATGGCATCGGTGTTGATGAACTCCGGCCGTTGACCAGTGCCATTCGCTGGCAATTGGCCCGTTAAACCGCCGTGTTTGGGGTACGCACCGTTCACGTCGCTGGCGATGCCCCGGCCCAGCAGGGCGTGAAAAAGGCCGGTGTAAAACTTCACCTTGTTGGGCTGGCTGGCATCTTCTACGGCAATTTTGCCTAATTCCCGCTCCCAGGTTGCCTGCGCCCGGGCTTTGGCCTGATCAAACGTCAAGGTGGCGGCTTCGACCCGCAGGTTTTCCCGGGCCTGGGCCGATGAGGTGTACGAAAGCCCTACCTTGATTTCAATCGCCTCTTTTTCGCCCGTTTGGTAATTCAAGAACAACCCGGCCCCTTTTCCCTGGGCCAACGACGTGTTCTCCCGGATACCCGTTTGGGTAAAGGCTCCCACCCCCTGCGGTTTTTTACTGAGCTCCCCGTAGAAGTACATGGCCACTTTTCCTTCCGGGTCGTACAACTGCACGTATTTGGGATACGTGATCACAAATCCTTCAAAATGGGTGTCGTCGACCATTTTTATGCCGGCATCGGTTACTTCGCCGCTTTCGCCCTGCTTGTTGCCAATGTCCAGGATGAGGTGCGAACGGTCATTTTGGGGGAAAGTGTAGCGGTGAAAACCCACCCGTTTGGTGGCCGTGAGTTCGGCAGTAATGCCGTAGTCATCCAGCAACACTCGGTAATAACCCGGCTGGGCCACCTGGTTTTTCCGGTCGAACCGCGAACGGTAGCCACTGTCCGGCGCTTCCAGATCGCCGGGTTTTACTTTCAATTCGCCGGTGGTAGGCATAAAACTCACGCCGCCAATCTGCCATTCGTGAAAATGCACGAACCCTTCGATGGAATTTTGCCGGGTGTCGTATCCCACGGCTTCCCAACCGGAGGGATTCCCATAGTGACCGTTGGTGGAGGGAGCCAGTTTGGCCATGCCGTAAGGCACGGCAGCCGGGGTGTAAAAAAACCAGCGGCTGTGGGCCGTACCCACGTCCGGATTGACGTATTGCAGTACCTTTTGGGCCCTTGCGCCGTACGAAGCCAGCAACGCCGCCAGTAAAAAAATGCCTGATGGGTGGAATAGTTTCCGATTGAATGCCATGGATTTACCAGCTAATGAGTTAAATGGGGTTTTTACGTATCATTCATTCCGCCATGAACAACCACGGCTGATCTGTAGGGCATCACTTGGTTTACGGTCCTGTTCAGGGGCTGCCTGGTTTGTTGGCCGTACCTCACCACTACTTCGCCCTCAACGGCGGGTAAACGTACTTCAGAATTAGGAGGGGCAAGGGGAGGTAAAATATACTCACCCTAAACCGAACCAAGGAAGACCCACTTATAGGTATCTGCTGGATCAGCGGCTTTTGTTTGCTTCGGCTACTCCCTTGTTGAATTGATTTCTGAACTGGCTGGGCGTTGTCTTTTTGATTTTGAAAAACTGTTTGTTGAAGTTCACCGGTGTGTTAAAGCCGCTTTCAAAGCAAATATTGATAATTGGTTGATCGGTATCCTGTAACAATTTACAAGCGTAACCCACCCGGATTTCATTCAGAAACTCCACGTACGATTTTTTGCTGCTCTTTTTGAAATAGCTGCAAAATGCCGTCACACTCATATTGGCAATGGCGGCTATCTGGACCAATGTGATAGGTTCCTGGAAATGGGTGATCGTATAGTGAAAAATTTGATCGAGCCTTTGCTGATATTTTTTGTTCAGGAAGCTCATCTGGCGGGTAGAAAGGATCGTTTTTACGTCTTCCCTTATAATTAGCTCCAGGCAACGGCACAAGGTGCTGAGGCGACTAAAACCTTCGACGTTTTCTAACTCCCGAATCAGGCTGGCTAATTTGGCTTTGTTGCTACCTTCCATTTTTATTCCGTTCATAGAGAGGGCAAACAGCTCTTTCAATCCCATACTTTCGGGTATGTTCAGGAAATCAGCCCCCCAAAAATCATCCCTGAACTGCACAACCACCGCGCTGGCCACCTGGTCTTTCACCTGCTTCTGAAACGTATGCGGAAGGTTGCTCCCTAAAAAGAATACATCACCTTCGGCAAATTCCCCCACGTAATTACCGATAAAACACATACCCCGTCCCTCGGTAAAAAGAATCAGTTCGTATTCTATGTGCTGGTGCCAGGGTACTTCGAAGTTGGGAGTACGGTAGGTACGTGCCACAAAGGAAGTATCGCTATTGAGCGGGAGTTTTTGTACAAGAGGCTTCATTTAAAACAATACTAAGCGTTTTCCAACAATGAAATTACTTATCTTAGTAAGATAGTTTTGATATTGAATAAAATAGTAGTCGTATTCGGGGATTTTTTCCGGTAATTATGTAAACGCATTAGCTGGTCTGATGCAAGAGCGCCTGGGAAGTAAAAAACACTCACCATGAATCTAACCGAAGAAGCCCGGCTACGGGAAGCCGCTTACCTGACCCGGCGGCACTTTTTGTGGCAATGCACAACCGGCCTGGGAGCCATGGCTTTCGGATCGCTACTGGGCTGCGCCGGAAAAAGTCACGGGTTGGTGCCGGAGTCTTCGCCGGGTATTGTCCGCGACCTGAGCAGGCCTTTTGAAACCCTGCCGCCGCATTTTGCCCCCAAAGCTAAATCGGTCATCTTCCTGCACATGGCCGGTGCCCCTTCGCAACTGGAGCTTTTCGATTATAAACCCGCCCTGCAGCAACTGGACGGACAAAATTGTCCACCTTCGCTGCTGGAAGGCAAGCGCTTTGCCTTCATCAAGGGTGTGCCGCAGATGCTGGGGCCACAGGCGCAGTTCAAACAACACGGCCAGTCCGGTGCCTGGGTGTCGCACCACCTGCCTGAATTTGCCAAGCAGGTCGACGAAGTAAGCTTCCTCAAAGCCATGCACACCGACCAGTTCAACCACGCTCCGGCCCAGTTGCTCATGCAAACGGGTGGTGCCCGGCTGGGTCGGCCCAGTATGGGTGCCTGGGTCACGTACGGGCTGGGGTCGGAAAACGAAAACCTGCCGGGCTTCATCGTGCTGCTGTCCGGTGGGAAGGCCCCCGACGCCGGGAAAGCCGGCTACGGCAGCGGCTTTTTACCCACGGTTTACCAGGGCGTGGAATGCCGGCAGAAGGGCGAGCCGGTGCTCTACGTTTCCAATCCGGCGGGCATGAGCCGCGACCTGCGCAAAAGCTCCCTGGATGCCATTACGGCCATCGACCAGTTGCAGTACGAAGAAACGGGTGACCCGGAAACGCTTTCCCGGATTTCGCAGTACGAAATGGCTTTCCGCATGCAGGTATCAGTACCCGAAGTGATGGACATCAGCCGGGAGTCCGAATCGATCCGGGAGATGTACGGCGTGCAGCCCGGTCAGGCTTCCTTTGCCAACAATTGCCTGCTGGCCCGCCGGCTGGTGGAGCAGGGCGTGCGCTTCGTGCAGCTGTTCGACTGGGGCTGGGATTCGCACGGCAACGACCCGGGCAACGCCCTGGACAAAGGCTTTGCCAATCTGTGCCACAACATCGACCGCCCGATTAGTGCCCTGCTCAGCGACCTGAAACAGCGCGGTTTGCTCGACGAAACCCTGGTAGTCTGGGGAGCGGAGTTTGGCCGCACGCCGATGCAGGAAAACCGGGAAGGGAAGAAAATGGCGTATAAGGGCCGCGATCACCACACCGAAGCCTTTACCGTCTGGATGGCGGGCGGCGGCATCCGCAAGGGCTATACGCACGGCGAAACCGACGAAATCGGCTACTACGGCATCCGTGACCGGACCGATATTTTCGACCTGCAAGCAACTATTCTGCATCAACTGGGCCTGAACCACGAAAAGCTGACGTACCAGTTTCAGGGTCGCCCTTTCCGGCTCACTGACGTCAAGGGCAAGGTAATCCGGAAAGTCATTACCTGAGGGAAGTTGAACTCCTGCGTAAAAAAACGTATTTTTAATATACCGCCTGATGTTGAAAGACATCTGCTCATCAACAAACAGAATTTGACCCATGAAGCGCAAGTGGAAAATTGATTTTTCCGTCCGCCAGACGGCTTTCTGGGCCGCCTGGTTGATTTTCGGAGCTACTTTGTTCTACGTGCTGGGCGGCTGTAGCGGCCGTCAGGAAGCCAGTCCCGAACTGGCCGACTTACCCGAACGGGTAGACTTCAACTTCCACATCAAGCCCATCCTTTCCGACCGCTGCTTCAAATGCCACGGCCCCGACGTGAACGCCCGCAAAGGTGATTTCCGGCTCGACACCGAAGAAGGCGCCTTCGGGGCGCTGGACAGTCTGGGAAAAACGCACGCCATTGTGCCCGGCGATCTGGGTGAAAGTATGCTCTACGAACGGTTGGTCACCGAAGATCCGGAAATGCTGATGCCCCCGCCCAATTCCAACCTGAGCCTGACCCGTTATGAAATCGCCCTCATCGGAAAGTGGATTGAGCAGGGAGCCGAATGGAAAAAGCACTGGTCTTTCCTGCCGCCCGAAAAAAGCCCAGTGCCCGTTGTAAAAGCAAAGGAATGGCCCAAAAATGCCATCGACCATTTTGTATTGCAGCAACTGGAGCAAAAAGGCCTCTCCCCGGCTCCCGAAGCCGCCAAAGAAACCCTGCTGCGCCGCCTCTCTTTCGACCTGACCGGCCTGCCCCCCACGGTGCAGGAAGTGGATGCCTTTCTGGCCGATACCTCTCCCAATGCCTACGAAAAAGCCGTAGACCGGCTGCTGGCTTCCCCGCACTACGGCGAACGCATGGCGGTGGAATGGCTGGACTTGGCCCGCTACGCCGATTCGCACGGCTACCAGGACGACGGCATGCGCAACAGCTGGCCCTGGCGGGAATGGGTGATCAATGCTTACAACCGTAACCTGCCCTACGACCAGTTCATTACCTGGCAACTGGCCGGCGATATGCTGCCTAACCCGACTCAGGAGCAGCGACTGGCCACCTCCTTCAACCGCAACCACCCGCAGACGCAGGAAGGCGGCGTGGTAGACGAAGAATACCGGGTGGAATACGTGGCCGACCGCACCAATACCTTTGGCAAAGCCTTCCTGGGCCTCACGATGGAATGCGCCCGCTGCCACGACCACAAATACGACCCCATTTCACAGAAAGATTACTTTTCGCTTTTTGCCTTCTTCAACAGCAACAACGAATCGGGCATCATTCCCTACAATGGGGAAGCCTCTCCCACGATCATTCTGACCAGCCCGGAAGTAGAGGAAAAACTGAAATTTATCCGGGAAAAGCTCCGTCCGCACGAAGCAGGGCTCCAGCCCGAACGGTACCGGAAAGCGTTCGGTGAATGGTTGAGCACGGCCCGCCAGTCGCCGGAAAAGTACGTCCGCAAAGAAACCGGACTGATCGGCTCCTTTTCCTTTGAAGAACCCCAGAGTAAGGATGAATTTAAGAATGCTGCCAAAACCAAGCTGACGGCCAAAGTAGGCGGCGATGCGGACAAAAAGCCGAAAGTCGTTCCCGGAAAAGTGGGCAACGGCCGCCTGCTGATCGGTGATGCGGGCATTGATTTTACCAAAGAACTGGATTTTGACCGGCACCAGCCTTTCAGCATCAGCATCTGGACCCAATTGCAGAAGACTGGCGAAGAAGGTACGCTGTTTGCCAAGTGCAACGGAGAGTTTGAAGGCAGCCGCGGGTATCGCTGTCTGCTACGGAAAGACGGCTCCCTGCAAATCAGCTTCAGCTACGTGTGGCCCGACAACTGCATCGATTTTGTCACCCAGGAACGGCTCGATACCAACCGCTGGTACCACCTGGCCCTCACCTACGACGGCAGCAGCAAAGCCACCGGGGTCAGACTCTTTATCAACGGCAAAGAAGCGCCCCGGAAAGTGCTGGCCGACAACCTCCACAAGAGCATTCTGTACGGGGAAAAGAAAACCCACTGGCACGAAAGACGCTTCGAAATTGGTAAAGACTTTCGGGGAAGCATCAAAGGCGTGGCCGTGGATGAAATGAAAGCCTACGGTCGGCAATTGTCCGCATTGGAAATAAGGGAGGAATCCGGTGAAAGTGGCTTGATTGCCCAACTGTTGAAGACACCCGACGCGCAGCTTTCCGACGCCCAACGCCAGGAACTGTTTGAATACTACCGCCTGAACTACGATCCGGAGTACGCCGCCGAATTGAAAAAAGCCACGCAGCTACGCGATGAGGAAAACCAGCTGCTTACCGACCAGCCTGAAGTGATGGTGATGCACGAACTGGCGGAACCCCGCCCGGCCTACCTGCTGGATCGCGGGGCCTACGACGCACCCAAAGAACGGGTCGAGCCGGCTACCCCGCACCAACTGATTTCCTTCGACAAGCAACTACCCCGCAACCGGCTCGGGCTGGCCAAGTGGCTGCTCAGTCCTCAGCATCCGCTCACTTCCCGGGTGATGGTAAACCGTTTCTGGGCCATGTGCTTCGGTCAGGGTCTGGTCAGTACCTCAGAAGACTTCGGCAACCAGGGTTCCCTGCCTACGCACCCCGCCCTGCTCGACTGGCTGGCCATTCGCTTTGTGGATTCGGGCTGGAACACCAAGGCTTTGATGAAAATGCTGGTGATGTCGGCCACTTACCGTCAAGTTTCACTGCCTTCCGAACAAGCCAAAGAACGCGATCCCGACAACCGTCTGTACAGCCGCGGCCCGGCCTTCCGGCTGAGCGCAGAGATGATCCGAGACAACGTGCTGGCAGCAAGCGGCTTGCTGGTACGCAAAATAGGTGGCCCCAGCGTGTACCCTTACCAGCCCGACAGCCTTTGGGAAGCCCTGGCTACCCGCAATAAAACCCATTACGAACAGGGCCACGGCGACGACCTGTACCGCCGCAGCCTGTATACCATCTGGAAGCGCAGTTCGCCGCCCCCGTCCATGATGAACTTCGACGCGCCCGACCGCTACTTCTGCGTAGTTCGCCGGCAGAAAACGGCCACGCCGCTGCAATCGCTGGTGCTGATGAATGACCCGCAGTACGTGGAGGCTTCCCGTCTGCTGGCCGAACGGATGATCCGCGAAGGGGGTGACACGCCCGAAAGCCGCATCGATTTCGCCTTTAAAGCGCTTACCAGCCGGGCCGCCCGACCGGAAGAAAAAGATATACTGAAAAAGCTCTACCTGGAAGAATGGGAGGATTTCCGGAAGCAGCCCAAACGGGCGCTGGCCTTACTGAAGTCCGGGGAATACAAACGAGACGAAAAGCTGGACCCGGCCCAGGTCGCCGCCTGTACTATGCTGGCGTCGACGGTCATGAACTTTGACGAAACTGTGGTGCGGAGATAATAACACGCCACCCGTAGGAACACGCCTTATGAAGTTTAACCAAAAAAGCGTCCCATTTTAGACAGATTACCGTGCAAAGAAAGCTTGTTCAAATTGATATTAGGGTACATTTCCAAAGGCTTGCCTATTCAAGGGCGTTTTTGTCACTTTCTTTGCTTGATCAAAGAAAGTAATCCCGGCGGGGAACCGCAAAGAAAATCAAGCCTGTCCAATGCTTCAACGCTCAAGGCTGACACGCCCCTCGCTGGACAGGCGGCCCGCCCGCAAGGATGGGGTGGTTTAATAATTAAAACTCATTAGGCGTGCTCTACGGTGAAATACAAACAACTAATAGCCGAAAGCTGATTGCTGACAGCTACTTAAAGACATTCCAATGAAAGCAGAAGATCACATCAGACAGGTGGCACACCAGCTCAATCGGCGGGAGTTTCTCAAGGGCAGCGTGCTGGGCCTGGGAAGCGTGGCGCTGGGCGCTTTGCTCAATCCGCTTCCATCGCTGGCTTCCACCCTGCGCGGAGAAGGATCGGACGTGCCGCGGCTTCCACATTTCGTACCCAAGGCCAAGCGGATCATTTACCTGTTTCAGAGCGGTGCCCCTTCCCAGTTGGAACTGTTCGATTACAAACCCAAGCTGAAGGAGATGTTCGGGCAGGAGTTGCCGCCTTCGGTGCGGGGCAACCAGCGGCTTACCGGCATGTCATCGGGGCAGCGCTCCTTTCCCCTGGCCTTTGGGAAGTTTGAGTTCGAACAGTACGGAAAAAGCCGGGCCTGGGTGAGCGACCTGATGCCTTATCATAGCCAGATGGTAGACGACCTCTGCTTCATCAAATCGATGCACACGGAGGCCATCAACCACGATCCGGCCGTTACCTTCGTGCAGACGGGTTCCCAACAGGCCGGCCGGCCCAGTTTCGGCTCCTGGGTGAGCTACGGGCTGGGCAGCGACAACCAGAACCTGCCGACCTTCTGCGTCCTCCTGTCAAGAGGGCGGCAAGGCGACCAGCCTCTGTACGCCAAACTGTGGGGCAACGGTTTTCTGCCTTCGGAACACCAGGGCGTCATGTTCCAATCGGGCAAAGATCCGGTACTGTACCTCAATGACCCGGCGGGCATCGACCGAACCAGCCGCCGCCGGATGCTGGACTACCTGGGCCAGTTGCACCAGCAGCAGTTCAGCCATACGATGGACCAGGAAGTCAACTCCCGCGTGTCGCAGTACGAAATGGCTTACCGCATGCAGACTTCCGTACCCCAAACCCTGGACATCTCCAAAGAGCCCGATTACATTTATGATATGTACGGACCCGAATCGCGCAAGCCGGGTACTTTTGCTGCCAACTGTCTGCTGGCCCGCCGGTTGGCCGAAAAAGACGTGAAGTTTATCCAGCTTTATCACCAGGGCTGGGATCAGCACGGTGATCTGCCCAAAGACATCAGGATTATGGCCAAGAGCGTAGACCAGGCTTCGACGGCGCTCATCAAAGACCTAAAGCAGCGGGGCATGCTGGAAGATACGCTGGTGATCTGGGGTGGCGAATTCGGCCGAACCAACTACTCCCAGGGCAAACTCAGTCCGGAAAACTACGGCCGTGACCATCATCCGCGCTGCTACACCATCTGGATGGCCGGGGCTGGGGTAAAGAAAGGCTTTACCTACGGCGAAACCGACGAATTTGGCTACAACATTGTCCGCGATCCCGTCCACATCCACGACTTCCAAGCTACGGTGATGCACCTGCTGGGCGTAGACCACGAAAAGCTGGTTTTCAAGCATCAGGGCCGCCGCTACCGCCTGACCGACGTAGCCGGAAAAGTAGTAAAGGGAGTGATGGCGTAAAGAATGAGGGATTGAATAACTGAGGGATTGAAGGATTAAATTCAAAGTGGAGCTGGCTGAATGATTGAAGTGCGTTTTCGCTTCACTACTCGCTATACTGTCCTTCGTCTGGCAACCCCGTCAGAAGGCCAGAGCGAAACCATGTCCGGCATCCATTCCAATGCACAATCAAATACCCGGTTCGTCCATTGAATATTTCTATAACTTCCAAAATAACAAAAAACTTATTTACACATTCAACCTATAACCCAACACTTCATTTCCATCCGTATGGACAACCAACCGAATTCCAGAAGAGCCTTCCTTAAACAGTCCGTGCTGGCAGCCGGCAGTACCCTGGTAGCCAGCCAGTTTGCCATTAATATCCTCGGGAAAGCGGCCAGCCCGGATGCGCAGGTGATCGGGCACGGTGCTTTCCGCTACCGAGTAAACAAAAGCTGGAGCCAGGCCAGCCCCCAAACCACGCCCGTACTGAACTGCCACGAAATGGTGCAGGACCGAAAGGGCAGACTGATCATGGTGACCGATGAAGTGAAAAACAACATTCTGATTTACGATAAGTCCGGGAAGCTGCTGGATTCCTGGGGCACGCGCTACCCGGGCGGACACGGACTTACGCTGTCGCCGGAGGGGGAAGAGGATTTTCTCTTCATTACCGACTGCGGCTATTTCACGGGCAAAGACAATAAAGGACAAGCCCAGGCTGGTTCCGTTTTCAAAACTACCACCGATGGCCGACTGATTTTCGCTCTGGGACACCCTTCAACCATTGGCGTTTACAAACCGGAAGAGAAGTTTATGCCAACGGAAGTGGCCGTGGCCCCCAACGGCGATTTTTACGTGGCTGATGGCTACGGCTCGGATTACATCATTCAGTACAACCACCGCGGCCAGTACATCCGGCACTTCGGCGGCCACCAGAATGCCAATCCGGAGCACAACCTCAACAACGCCCACGGCGTAGCAATCGACCTGCGCAATCCCCAGCAACCCCGGCTGGTTTGCACTTCGCGGATGGACAATGCCTTCAAGTTTTTTACAATGGACGGAAAGTACCTGGAGACAGTGAAACTGCCCGGCCTGTACGTGTGCCGTCCGGTGATGGACGACACCTATCTGTACGCTGGCGTTTGCTGGTCCAATTCGCGGGAAACGGGCAAGCGGATCGACAATTCCGGCTTTGTCACCATTCTGGACCGCAACAATAAAGTGGTTTCCAATCCCGGCGGCACGGCACCCGAATACCGCAAGGGCGAACTGCAGCCCATGTTCCAGGAAGGTAACGTCTTTTACCACGGCCACGACGTCTGCGTGGACAACGACAAGAATCTCTACGTGTGTCAGTGGAATGCCAACAAGACGTACCCGGTGAAACTGGAACGGGTGTAAGGCCGGTCTTTTCAGGAATTTCTGTTTTAATCAAATCTTCGTCAACCCAATTGGCTGACAGCTGATCGCTGATAGCCAATCGCTGTAAGCCCCCTATGTCATCCGACTTTACCCTGTTTATCGGCAGATTTCATCCGCTGATTGTCCACCTGCCCATTGGCATTCTGTTGTTTGCCGCGCTGCTGGAATGGCTGTCGGCCACCCGTAAAAACGAAGGCTACGATAAGGCGACCCAAGTAGCCCTACTGATCGGTGCTGTCAGCGCTTTTCTGTCGGCGTTGGCGGGTTATTTTTTGTCGGAAGGAGGTGGTTACGACGATGACGTGCTCTTCTGGCACCAGTGGCTGGGTATTTCCATCGGTGTGCTGGCTCTGGTGGCCTGGTGGCTCAAGCGCCGTCCCCGTTACAACGTACGCATCATTCGTGCCAGCGCCAGCCAGTGGATGATCGTCCTGGTCTTACTGGTCATTGGCATCACCGGACACCTGGGCGGCAGCCTCACCCACGGCAGCACCTACCTGAGCGATTACATGCCCGCTCCCTTCAAAGCCTGGCTGGGTGAAGAGAAACGCCTGGTGCAGCAGGAGCCACTACCCGCTCAGGTGGATTCCGTGAAGGTATTTGCGCAGATCGTCCAGCCCATTCTGAATAACAAGTGCGTGAGTTGTCACAAAGCAGGCAAAGCGCAGGGAAAACTGCTGCTGGATTCGGAAGAGGGCATCCGCAAGGGCGGCAAAAGCGGACCCGTCATTGCTGCCGGCGACTGGGAAGAAAGTGAATTGGTACGCCGGGTAACGCTCCCGCCTACCAGCACCAAATTTATGCCGGCCAAAAATCTGCCGCCGCTTAATAACCTGGAGATCAACGTTCTGAAGTGGTGGATTGCCAACGGGGCAGATTACCAGAAAAAGGTGGCCGCCACCAAGCCCGATGACAAAACCAAGTACCTGCTCACTGTGTACCTGGGACTGGATACGGACGCCAAACCCGTCGTGAAACTACCGGAGGTGCCGGCTGCCAGTGCAGAAACGCTCAAAAAGCTGAAGGAAGCGGGCATTATGGCCCGACCGTTGTCGCAGGAAACCCACCTGCTGGACGTTTCCATTCCGGGTGCCCGCAACATGAGCGCGGAACAGCGCCGGGAGCAACTGAAACAACTGCTGCTGGTAAAGGAACAGGTCTACTGGCTCAACCTGAGCGATGGCGGGCTGGTCAGCGAAGACGTAAAGATCCTGAGCCAACTGCCCCGCCTGAACCGACTTCACCTGCAGAAAAACGACATCAGGGACGACGGCATCGGCTACCTGCGGGAACTGAAAGGGCTGGAATACCTCAACCTGTACGGCAATCCGCTGACGGACTCCTGCATTCCGGCCATTCAGGCCCTGCCTTCCCTCAAAAAAGTCACCCTCTGGCAAACCCGCCTCAGCGATAAAGGCATAGCGGGACTGAGTACGCGATCGAATCAACTGGAGGTAAACTGATGCCTTTTATCATTAAAACAACTACCCAATGTCTGCTTATCCATCACTTTTGGCCATTTGATGAGCGCTGCTGCAAGTCAGATAGATTCTGTATTACTACCTGCCCCATCATCAAACCATTTTGTAAAGGATGGGCATAGCCGCAACCCGATTGGCAAAAAAATGGGCAAGCACAAAAGAGCGAAAAGATCCTTTGAACAACAGCGAGGGCAGCACATCCGATAACCGATCCCATCTACAATGATTTATCAGCGTGTACGGTGGATGGTCATTCTCTACGGGCAGCAGTACGGTAGAATTATCCAGACCCGTTTCCTGTTGAAACCAACCCGCTGTATATTCCCACACACCCAGGTTCTGTTCTGCGTCATCTGCAAAGAAAAAATTGAAAAGAAAAACCCCCTCCCTTTGATGATCGACATCCCGGATCCGTTTTACATTGGAGGCCAGCGTAATGTACGTATGCGCGGCCGCAGATTTCATTGCCTGCTCCATCGCCAGATACGCAGGATGGGACTGAATATTCCTCAGTATTTCCCGGTTTTGCGCTTCAATCAACACCACGACGTCAAAACGGGCAACGTGCACTTTGTCTTTTCTCTGCGCAATGAACTTTCCGCGTCCCGGCGGCCTGATCCAGCTTTTAAAAAGGACGGCACTGAGTACACCCGGCAACTGATCTAACTGCTGACAGGTGGTTTTACATTGTTTCAGCAGCTTTTTCTTTTTGCTGCTGGTCATCAGAAAAAAAGGCAGAACCGTGTGATCTACTTCGGCAGCCAGAAGCAGGTAGGCGTGATGGGTTGGCTCAGTAAGGGTTACTTTCCGAAACCGATTTTGCGGATTGACGATGGTTACTTGACGGAGGCTTTGCATGGGTCTGCTGAGTAAGTACCCTACAAAGGGACGTATTCAAACGGCCCCGTCCTTTTACAAATGATAAAAAATTACTTCCTGGCCCTGATTCTGCTCAAAGATACCTGCGTGATGCCCAAATAATTGGCCAGGTCTCCCAAACTGATGCGCTGAAGCAGTTCGGCGTTTTCAGCCAGAAAATGGTCATATCGTAACGAAGCATCATTGCTCAGCAATTCGCTGACCCGGTGAAGCATATTGACACTGGCCATCGACAGAAACAGCCGATAGAACCGTTCAACCGAATGGTGTTTCTGACAGAGCAACTCCAGATCGCTTTTGCTCAGGTAATACACCCGGCTGGGTTCCAAAGCAAGAATCTGATGAGACGTATCCCGTTGAGTAAGAAAACTTTCCAATGAGGTGAACATGGTATTTTCAGGAAAGAAGCGCAAAATGACTTCCTTTCCTTCGCGATGGAAGTAAAGCTTGACCAACCCCTGTTCCAGAAAATAGAGATGGCGGCAGACCCGGGACGGAGAAGCAATCCATTCTCCTTTGGCATACTCCCGGAACTTCAGTACAGAAAGAAGCTCCTGCGTAGCGGCGGCATCCAATTCCGTGATCTTCCTTACAAAAGTAATCAACTGATCCATCAGACGCGTAGGGGCAATTTCAATGCTTTGATCTGCTCAAACCGAAGGGCAGCGGAAAAGGGAGCATCCGGCTCTGCTTTCCGCTGTTCGATTGGGAAAGTTGTTTGCCCAATATATCATCTTTCAACAAGAACACCACGTTTGTTTTATCCCTTCTCAATTGTCTTTTGAGGCGCTTCTCATCTGGTTATCGAGCCGGCGGCTGGTATTGATTCTCCGGTCAAGCACTTGGTTATAGTCCCTGGCCAGTTTGTCTCCGTAGATCGTATACGCCTTGCTGGCCCAGAATTTGGCTTCTTCCAGCCGGCCCATCACTTCGGCCGCAATGGCCCGGTTGTAGGCCGCTCTGCCGGCAGTCTTTCCGGTAGAGGTATTGACGATCATTTCCCAGACCTGGGCGGCACCTTCCCAATCATTGACGTAGGCCATGCGGTAGGCCTGCTTCATCTCCGGTCGGCCGCCCTTGTTGTAATACGTTCGGTGAAGGCGTATCCAGGTAGGTGTAATGCGCGATGCGTATTGCTCCCCGATCAGGTAGCTCACCCGGTCGGTGGCTGCTCTCTTTTCAATGAGTGCCGCGATGGCACCTTCGGGTGTAAGTCCGCCGGCCGTCCAGAGCAGTTGGTGGGTAAACCGGAACTCATCCTGGATGCTCCGGAGGGCCGGGTCGTACACCCGGAAGCCGATTTTCACCTCCGCCCGGAGATCTACCTTGAATTGAGTACCTCTGGGAATGAGGCCGTCATTTCCGGTGAGAATCCGGACACCGGGAATAATCTGCACGTCGGTATCGAAGGATTCGATGGTACAGATGGCATCGGCCTGATAGGCTTCACAGATGCGGTTTACCTCCTGCCAGCTCAAGGGAGCGGGAAACAGGGTGCCCGTTCCCGAACCTGGCAGGTTTTCAGTCGTCTGTTTGATCTGGTAGCGGGGTGAGTTGCGCAGTACGGTATTGAGCCCGGCAAAGGCGCTGGTCACTCCGCTTTTGTCTTCGTACAGGCCTTCCCCGGTCAGAATCCCTTCTACCACGTTAGCTTTGGCATTCTGTGGAAGGGTCCTGTTCACCAGTGCCAGGGTTTTCACGTGCTCAGGCAAAGTCACCGGCGAAGGTTGCAGCGCATTGAATGAAAGATGGCTTTTTTTGGAACAGGAACTAAGCACGAACACAGCCAGCAGGGCCAGCAGACTGAACCAATTCAAAAGGAGTCGAAGCCCTGAAGAATAAGGGCTTGAAGGTACAATTGCTGTCAGACTGGCTGCCCTGGCTGCGTCGGTTCTTCTCTCTCCAAACCTTTCGGCTTCGGATGCGGAACTGCTTATTTTCATCTGGTTACGGGTTTATCAAATCCACGTCTCAATGATAGCAGAAGCAATATCAAAGCACCGAACCATCTGACCGAATTTGGCAGGCACGTATGATAGAAGCTGATTATCAACCGAAAAAAGGCAGTTAGGCTATTTTTATCGGCTCGCTATGAACGATCTCAATCAGAGAAGCCAATTCTTTGTCACCAAGGCCATTCCGATCCGCCATCTGTAAAAAGTCCTTGATTACGGATAAGAATTCCGTGTTCAGCTGATAGTGTTTGGCGGCTTCGTAGAGGCGCTGGGTTGCGCTTACACTGATGGCCAGCGGGCTTTGTGAGACCGCAAAGTCATTGTTCTTGATCACCCCAATCTGGTGCTTGAAAAACTCCGTAAAGCCAGGGGTGATTTCCCCTAAGATGTCCTTAAAAGCGTCCAGATCCAGGCCGGATTTCTGGCATAGGCCCACTCCGTGTAAAAGCCCCACGTAGGAGCCGTATAACCAGGATAAAGTAGCCAGGTCCATCGCAGAAGCCAACAGTGCCTTGGGGCCCAGGTATTTCAAATTGCCTCCGAACACTTTCAGGGTGTCTTCGTGCCGGGAATACACAGAGGGGTTTCCGGAAAGCAAAATAGTGGTGTGAGGCAAACCCATCTGGTCAGGCGCTACCTGCAAGGCCCCGTTGATATAACCCGCATTGTGCGCGTTGAGCCAGGCTTCCATCTCCTCCGCCTCTTTGGGACTGCCCGTAGTGAAGTTGATAATGGTTTTGCCAGCCAGGGCCGATTGGTTTTTGATGCCATGCAGAATGTTCTTCATGGCCTGATAATCGTACACGCACGTCACAATGAGGCGACTGGCAGCAATGGCCTCATCTGGCTCAGGCTGAATGAGCACCCCCGACAAGGCATTGGCCCTGGAGAGGGTTCTGTTCCAAACGTGTACTGAGTACTGGGCATTGACCAGCAGTTCCGCCAGTTTTACCCCCATGGTTCCCAAACCGATTACGGTTATTTCTTTTTTCGGTGCCATATAAAATGAAATTAGATTGATGGCACAAAGTTCGGATTGACGCCGGGAGACGGCAATAACCGAAAAAAGATTCGGTATGGGTTTTCCGGGGAAGAGTGAGTGAGCTATCTAACGACAGCCATTACTTACAGCTTCAGCAAGGGTGTTGAAATTACCCCTTTCATCCTCAAACAATTGCTTATTTTCCCGACCCCACTTTTCCATACTGTCAATGATCGGTAAAATGGTCTTACCAATGTCCGTTAAGTTATATTCCGTGCGCAATGGAAAACCGCCGAAAACCTTTTTTTCGACGATACCCGTAATTTCCAGTTCCTGCAATTGCATGTCAATTACCCTGGGTGTAGCATCGGCAATTTGCTTATGTATTTCGCTGGGCCGCTTGTACCCATGGCGAATTGCATCCAGTATGCAGGGTTTCCATTTGGCCCCGAATACCTTCATGGCGATTACAATACCGCAGCTCAAATCTTCCGGAATTTTATGTTTATACATGTGGGAGAAAGTTTGTTTCAAATTGCTTTAAGTGCATGGACACAATTATCTCTAGCAGGTTTCTTGAACAAGAAACTAAAATTCAGCTACTGATACGCATCCACTTTTTACTTTAAACGGTCTACTCACTTAATTGTGGCTTCGCCTTGCAACGTATCCATCACCTGGTAGTGCTGCGATTGCGCATCAAATCGTTTGAGGAGCTTCTGCGCCGCTTCGGGAACAACCGCCTTTTCATAATCGGGTCCGGCGAAGTCTTTTACTGCTTGCAGGTGATCGAAATGCATCAGCGTGATGAACTCCACTTCCTCTGCCAGGGTTCGCCTTAACAGCTGAATACCGATGAAGCCCGCTATTTTTTTGTTTACAATTCCCTTAAATATCTCCTCTCTGAGCAACGCCTCATAGGCATCGGCGTCAGACAGCGTGGTGTACCCATGCCATATTCTTGCTATCATAGTCTGATGGGGTTAATGTGCTGATGTGCTAATTAATTATATTGTTCTTTTAATTTCAGGTAGTTACCTTCAAAAGACTGCAATTTAAAAGCGTGTGCGCTTCAATTATGCTTGATTCACAGAGAAAACGGAAAAAATATGTATTCGCTGAATGAGTACGACAAAAAGCTGCTGAGGCTTCTGCAACAGAACAACCGATTGACAACGCAGGCTCACTAAACTAAGAAATGAGAAAATTATTGAGGCGGATTTTTCGATTATTTCACCGCAGGCGGTTGGCATCGGCATTACCTGTGTGGTGGATGTCATCCTGCACAAGGGGAGTTCGAAAGCCATTGACAGGTTTAAAATAGCCATGCAAAGCCACCCGGAAGTGGCTCAGTGCTATTACGTAACCGGCACCTACGACTTTGTACTGATCGTGCATACCAGAGACACGCAGCACTTTGAGGCATTTTCTAAAAACCATCTGATGGACAATCCCAACTTAAAACACTTCTATACCCACGTAGTCATGGACAGAGTGAAAGTAAGTTATGGCATTACCATATAAGGTTTCAATAGGGTTATTTTTTTGTTTCATTGGCTGAGGCAAGCGGACAATTGTATCAGAAAGTGTCCGCTTTCGTACAGTGACTATCAAGAAAACCCGGACAGCACACCAATCACCCGCTTTTTTTGACTGGAACAGGGTTTGATTCCTCTTTGCTTCAACTATTCCTCATTATCACTATGAAACGATTCCTTCGATTAGGCATGGCCCTGCTCCTGGGTGTTAGCGGCTTTAGTTGCCAGCAAAAAAAATCTGACCTATATCTACAGCAAGCCTCACCGGGCTTGGAGCCCGCAGTATTTGCAGAAGGAAACATATCGCTGAAAGAACAGTATGAGTTTGGTTCGGTTTTCTCCCGGGACGGCAAAGAATTTTATTACGCCGTAGAAGTGGCCAGAAAGCCCTTTATCCAATTTTCCAGATTGGAAAACGGGCAATGGACCCCGCCTACCCCCCTGCTCAAGCACGAGCACTACGGTTACAATGACCCTTTTCTCTCTCCCGACGAACAGAAATTGTTTTTCATCTCCGATCGTGCCCTGGACGGAGCAGGCCCCAAGAAGGACATCGACATCTGGTACGTGGAGCGGAAAGGCGATGGCTGGTCGGAGCCGATCAATGCCGGCAGCGCGATCAATTCCGATAAAAATGAGTACTACATCTCCTTTACCAGCAGCGGAACGATGTATTTCTCTTCCAATTCGGCTACTGATTCAGTTCAGAACCACAATTACGACATCTACACTTCCCAGTACAAAGAAGGTGCTTTTCAACCGACCCAGAGACTGGGTAGTGCCATCAACAGCGAACATTACGAAGCCGATGTGTTCGTTGCCCCCGACGAAAGTTACCTGATCTACTGCGCCGAAAGACCCGATGGCTACGGCCAGGGCGACTTATGGATGAGTCTCCGGGATGAAAACGGCCAGTGGCAGCGAGCCAAAAACCTGGGTGATGCCATCAATACCAAAGGTTACGAATTCTGCCCTTTTGTGTCGGCCGATGGCAAATACCTGTTCTTCTCCCGCGACGGGGACATTTACTGGGTAGAAGCCCGGCTCATTGGTATAGGAAGCAAATAAATTCCCCGTCTCTGCAATTACGCCGCCCTTATTACTTCCGGTGCTGCTCCAGCGCCCGGATAATGGGCGGGTGCTCTTCGACAGCAATTGGTTCGATAATCAGATACTTATCCGAATCTTCTCCGCTGTATAAGGTGATAAAAAGGTTCTCTTCCCGGTGATAAACCGAATACCGGAGATAAGGAGCCTTTTCCAATCGGTCAAGAAAATCTTGTAGATTAATAATCATAGGCAAAGTTGTTTGATGCCTGGAAATTGGCCACATTGCCGCCCCCTCAGACAGGTCAGAATTAGTCACGGGGAAATCCCCATTTCACCAGCTCCTCCTCTCCCTGGCAGGTATCCAGCAGCGTTTCTTGTACCGACTGAATATAGTATAGTATGTTACCTGGAGTAAATTCGGGTTGAGAAAGCCCCAGCAACTGATCGCGCTCTTTGAACAACTCCTGAGCGAATTTCAGGAAGCGGAGAGCTTCTTCGTGCTTGCGTTGGGCGGCGCTGGCTTTGGCATTGATTTCGGCAACGTGGTGAATTTTGAGGGGGCTCTCCACGCCATTCTGTAGATGCCGGGCTACAATTTGCAATGCCATTTGCAGAATGGCTTCTGAATTTTGCGGTAATACTCTTGTCGACGTTTCCATTGCTTGATTGAGTTAAGTAATTGAATGTAAATAGCTAACAAAAATTGACTATCAGCTTTACTATAAGACACTTATGAGAAAAACAGTATAAAGTAATTTTGTTCATCTTCATATTTTGAGTGTAAGGTAGTTGAAGGTATAGTGTTGATGAGCTTTCATACTCTGATGATTCGTATTTGATGACTCATCCACTTTGTACTTTCAACCTTTCACTCTCTTAATGGGTGTTTCCCACTTGTGCCTGGGCTTCGGCCACCTCTACGCTGATCTGCGACGAGCGGGTGAGGATGTCCAACAGGCTCTTTTTATAAGTAAGGGTTTGTCCGGGAGCAATCGCTTCGCGCAGGGTGAAAGACTTGACTTTTTCCTTTCCTTTCCGCGTCATGATCGTATATTGAATCCGGATGTCGGTATAGCTGGTCAGGCTGGCGGTATTCCGTATGCGGCCTTCCAGCACGGTCTGATTCAGGGCATTCTTGTGCCACTGACTGCTCACTCTCAGGAAACGGGCCGGATGTTTCCTTTCCAGCTGATAAATCGGATTGTTCAGCAGGCGCCAGGCCAGCCGCTGGGGTTGCCGCTCCCGGTTTTTGCTGAGCAGCCCCTGATCCCTTCTGAAAGTGCCCTTTTCGTTCGGCTGAAGCAGCATCGGGGTTCGCAGCGTATCAATATCGGAGTAAAAAGCCACCTTCCCGCTGGCTACGAATACTTCGACGGTCGGATCGGCGGGGTACGCCTTTACCTCGAAAGAAGTACCCAGTACGCGCGTTTGCGTCACGTCGGTCTGCACAAAAAACGGACGGGAGGCATCGGGTCTCACTTCGAAGAAAGCCTGCCCTTCCAACCGGACCCGGCGTTCGGTCTGACCGTACGCATCCGAATAACTGAGGGCACTGTGCTGGTTGAGCCACACGCGGCTGCTGTCGGGCAGGTAGTAGACACTGACCGAATCAGTGGAAGAGACAGAGCGCACAGTCGGTTGGGGGACAGCCTGCGCCAAGGGCGGCGTAGTGGGTAGGGGCCAGATCGCCCAGCCAATGCTCACCAGGATCAGGAAGACGGCTGCGGCCGCCCAGGGGTAGAATCGGAAGGGCATTGTCAACTGCCGGACCGGGGTAGCAACTTCCGGTTCCGCTTGCAGTCTTTTTTGCAGGCTTTGCCATTGGCTTTTCGTTTGGGGGTCGGGCTGGGGCAATTCGTCAGCCGCCTGCCACAAGCGTTGCGCCTGTTCAAAAGCCAGCCGGTGATCCGGGTGACGATTCACCCATTCGAGCAATTGTTGCTCCTCCGATGGGGATAATTCGCCCGAAAAATACCTTGCCAGCCAAGCCCACTTGTTTGTATCCATAGCGCAGAGATTGATTCTGTTGCCTGTAAAGCAAACAAAGCGGGCCTTACCCCCAAAAAAAGAATTTAAAAATTCAAATTATTTTATAATCTATTGAAAGTCAGGTGAAATAATTTCATCGTTCACCAGGTTATTGCCAGCAGCAGGCTGATCATCAGCAGAAATTCGCGGGTCAGGAAAGGTTTGAGATCCTGGCGCAGTTTCTCCAGCGCAATGCCCATCTGGTTTTCCACGGTTTTGAGCGAAAGGTCCAGTTGGCTGGCAATCTGCTTGTACGAAAGGCCTTCCTGCCGGCTCAACAGGAAGATCACCCGGCACTTGGGCGGTAGCCGGTCAATGGCCTGCTGAATGCGCACTCGCAATTCCTGTTCAGCCAGTTGGTCGGCCTCACGCAGGGTTTGCTGGCTGGCCTGCTGGGTATATTCCTGCTGCCGGACGCGGGTCCTTTTCTGGTGCTCCAGGTAATTCAAAGCTGCATGGGTGGTGGCTTTGTAGAGGTAACTCCTGGTGGCAGGGCCCAATTCGACGGAATCCCGGTTTTTCCAGAGCTGATAAAAAACGTTCTGAACCAGATCTTTGGCTACATCCTCTTCCCTGACCAGGCGAAAGGCCAGCCGGAAAAGCATGGGCTGATGGGCATTGAAAAGCTGTTCGACGGTAGTTAAGTCAGACGACGGCTCCGGGTCAGAATGCATCATGAAAAATCAAAAGCAAGACAAACGGGCGACGTATTCAGCGTTCCAATACACGCGCCCCAAGCAAATCGGAAAGTAAAATAAGGAAGGAATTTAAAAGTCCATCACGCGGGGTTGCCTTAGCCGGTCAGGGCGTTGCCTACTATCGCAGAATTTCTGAATAATTATGCAATACTTTATCCTCAGGTGCTGAATATCGGGACAGAACTTACTCATCCGATTCCTCCTCTTCTTCCGTCTTTTTTCCACCGGCCAGCCGGGCAGGATAGCGCGCATTGCCTTTCATTGAAAACCAGATAATCCGGTTGAGCAAATCGTCGTTTCCCCGGTCAATCTCATGAAAAGCGTACTGCACCGACTGCTGGGTAAACCGGAGGGCTTTTCCCTTCAGCTTTTCCGGAGCCGCATTCATTTCGTCCAGGGGAATGCGGTTGTTGAGCGAAGTAAACCGGAAAGCGTGGTCGGGCTGGTTGCTGAAGCAGTCGAACATGGGCAGGGCGGTGGCATCCAGTACGTTCATGGGCGGTAAACCCAGGATCTGCTCGATGGTTCGGACCATGGAGGTCTGGTTGTAATTGGTACGAACCGTTTTTTTCAGGCGGGAATAAGGGCTGATCACAAAACCGGTAGTGCGATACGCCGATACGTGGTCCCAACCGGCCTGTGAATCGTCTTCGGTAATAAAAATCACGGTGGAGTCGGCAAAACGACTGCGCGTCACTGCCTCTACTATTCTACCAACGGCCAGGTCGTTGTCGGCCACCATAGCCCTTGGGGTGGGATAAGCGGGGTTCATTCCGGCAGTATGGTCATTGGGCAGGGCCATCACCATCAGATTGGGCAACCGGGCACCGGGTCGGGCGGCGGTTTCGTTCAATTCCCGAATAAAGGCATCTGCCCGCATCTGGTCGCTGACGCGCTCGTCGTCACCCCCCGGGAAATCGGCCGCCAGAAAGGGACGGATGCGGGAGACGGTGGTTTTGTTTTGAAAAGGGAAGGTTTTCCCCTCCTGACGCAAGCGGTACAGTGTCCGCCAGTCGTATTTTTCGGTGTCAAATTCGCATTCCACGGCTTCTCCGTACATCCGTACGGTTTTTCCGTGGTCCAATGCATTGTTCCAGAGCAATCCTTTTTTGTGGAAGACCATGGCGTCGTACAGCACGTGCGGATAACTGCGAAACCAGGCCCGGACATTTTTCTCCGTATAGTCGGTGGTGATGGCGGCATTTACCCAGTGATGTCCTTCGGCCGAGGACTTTCCCGATGCATAGTAATTGTCCATCAACTGATAATCACGGGCCAGCTGGTGCTGATTGGGCGTTACACTGTCACCAAAAATGCAGAGTGAGGGCATGCCCCGGCCTTCGGGCATGTCGCCCAGCACCTGATCGTACGTACGGTTTTCCTTGATGATGTAAAGCACGTACTTGAATACCGAGGGCTCGCCGATGCGTTCCGGCACTGGCCTGGGAGCCACGCCCGGACGGGGTAACTGCTCAGCCAGGGCCAGCCGGAATTGCTGGCTCAAACGTCTCACCTTCTCCGTGTAGCGCTGAAGCTGCGCTTCGTCCGGCAGCGGAATGAAGGAGATAGAGGCCAGTTGTCGGTGTGAATTGTAGGCTTTCTGGTCAGAACGGGCCAGTTGTCGGTTCATATTGGCGGGCTCAACCGGATTGGCTACGCGCGCACCGACGGCTTCCAGGTTCGTAATGTACAGTTCATTGTGGTGGCATACCATGCCGGAGGGATACGCTTCCGTTGGAATGTAGCCTTTTACCTGGCTATTGCCTTTTCCCGTAGAGGAGGCCCTGCTGCCCAGACTTACCACGCAGATGGCATTGTCCAGGCCATTGGCCACGTACAAAGTGTTTCCTTGCGCATCAAGGGCCAGGGCATTGGGTGTGCTGCCCGGGTACCCCGGCCCCGAACGAAACAAACCCACCGCAATGGAGTCACTTACCTGGTCGGTACGGGCATCGATCACGGATACGTAGTCGCTGTTGCCATTGGCGACGTATAACCAATGTCCGTCCGGGCTGGCAATGATGGCATTGGGGTGCAGGCCTACCGATATTTCATTCAGCGGCTTTCCGTCTGCCAGGCCAATCACGGATACGGAGCCCTGCGCCATGGCTCCCGTTGCCGGGTCTACGTAAGCCTGTCCCCAGGGAACGCCCGCCGTTTCTTTTCCATCGTTTGCCTGGGGCAACGGACCCGCCCAATTCGTGACGTAGGCCTTCCCGTTTCGGAGACATAACCCAAAGGGAGCCACCCCGGTAGGAGCGGTCCAGATTCGTTCTCCGTCCCTTACCCGCACTTTCACCAGCTGGTTATTACCATTGAGCACCGCATAGAGCATCAATTCACCGACCTCTTCAGTCAGGGCTACTTCGTTGGGCAGGGCCGTGGTGGCGGGTGCCAAGGGTTCGAAAGGGATGGCTTTTACCAGCCTGACACGTTGACCGTCCCAGGTGGCCTGCATCACGTAGGAGTTGGGTTCCGACCGGCTGGCGGCTCCCCAGAATACGAAGGTAGAATCACGGTGCCAGATGGCCTTGAGGCCCGAAAAGGTGCTCATGCTGTTCTTATACGTCGGCTCATTCCGGTAACTCCAGCGGTCCAGCTGGCGTCGGGTTTTGGAATCGAAGAAGGCCAGCCCATAGCGATCTTCCACGACCAGGGTCTGGCCATCGGGCAGCAATACGGCATCCAGACTGTGGTTTTCCACATCGGACTCTCCGAACCGGACGGTTTCACCCGCTCCGTCGATCAGGCGATTGTAGGGCATGAGGAAGGGAGCATTCTCTCCGTATAAGGTGCTGTCATCGGTGGCGGCCCGGTGGGCTCCTGGCTGCGTATCTACGGGGCGGGCGGTCCGGGTACCGCTACAGCCAGCGATCATTACATAGGCCAACAAACCAATGCCTGTGGCCCGGGAAATAAATCTGCAAAGCATCTTTCAATGAAAATAGAAGTAAACAAAAGCGAAACAAACGTAAGGAGGCCGGTGATTCGGAATCATTACCACTCAAAAACAGCTATTCAAGGTAAAATCCCAAGGGAAAGCAAGGGAATAAGTACCTGGAATAAAAGAGAAGGCATTATTTACTTTGCCCCTGCTGCCCATTGCTGAGTAGCAGACCGTAAAGTATCAACACCCCTGGTTTTGAGCAGATACCCGGGCAGGTTGGAAGCACTGCCGATGGCGTTCTGCGGAATTGTGATGATTCTCTTCGGTCCGTTGCTGTTGGTTTTCTCCGTACAGGGATCTTCGCATTTCCCAGTATACTTCAAAACCACGTTCGCGAAATAGCTGATTCAGGGATAAGTCCGTCAGGGCCCGGCTACGTAGCAGTTCGGGAAGCTCTCACTGCATTTACCTTGTCCAGGGCATTTTTTCATTGATGGTATCCATCAGGTTGGCAAAAGCATGCGGCAATCATTATTGAGTGTTAAAGGATGTTTAACGGATTTACATCAGAAGTCAAAGATGACTTGCTTTCCACCGGGATATGCCAGAGATAACCTTCTGGTAGACAACAATCCATTTGAAAGACACAAATCGGAATGATTTATTTGTAGTTCGGAAAGGGGAAGGGCTGCGGTCTCCTTCTAAGGGACTGCTGGGCTTTGATCTCCCTGATGTGCCTACTGTCGGTTGGCGTTCGGGTACAGCCGGTGGGCCGGAATGATCTGCTTGGGCAGGCCGGGACCTTTCACAAATACGTCGAGCCAGCCGCCCCCGCCACCATTGAAATAAGCTACCTGAATCGGGTGCGAACCGGCAGTCAGTGAAACAGTTCCTTTCCGCTCCAGGGCACCGTGATCTCCGTCATTGTCCAATACTTCCTTCCCGTCAATCCACAGCTTGCTGCCATCGTCGGAGTACGTGTAGAAACTATAGTCTCCCGCCTGATCAAGTTGCAGGTTGCTATTGAACACGACCGCAAAACTGCCTGCCCGGTGCGGAATCGAATCAATCCGGAATTCGTGCACCTGGCCCTTTCGAACGGGGGATAGCCGATCAAAGGCGGGCAGCGAAGTCCAGTTTTCTCCTTCGTAATAGGCATAATTGATTCCGTTTCCACCTTGGCTGCTTACCAATCTGAAAAAAGCCTGTGTCGTAGGACTGGAAGCCGGGCCGTCAAAGGCTTTGGCTTTGATCACGGTACTTTTTTCGAGGGAAAAGGGCTGTTGGTAACTGAGCGACTGAGAAGTAGGTTCCGAGCCGTCTAAGGTGTAATAAATGCGTTTGCCGGCCGGATGCGCCATCGTGACGCTGGGTTGCTGGTCAACAAACAAGCCACCCGCCGGGGCATTTCCCTGCGCCACCGGCTGGATGACGGGTGCCGGCAACTCCTCCACTACCATACGGGTTGCTGGATCGTCATAGCCAACAAAAGCGGCCTTCACGGGTCTGCCAATCCATTCGTAGGGTGGTGTCAGGCCCAGGGCAAAAGCGACGGTGGCGGCATTGTCGTAGGTATACACCGGAAACTGAAGGCGATACCCTTTTTTCACGCCTTTTCCGCAAAGAATAAACGGAATTTCAATTTCGGCCAGGGTTTCTCCCCCGTGCCCCTTCCCTACCCCACCGTGATCAGAAGTTACAATAAAGAGGGTCTGGTCATAAGTACCCGCTTCCCGGGTGGCCTGAACGATTTGTCCAATCAGGGAATCGGCCCTGGCGATGGCGGCCAGATAAGCCGGGCTACCGTGGCCGGATTCGTGTCCAGCGTGGTCTACGTGGTCCAGGTGAACAAAAGTAAAAGCCGGCTGCTTGCTTTTCAGGTACTGAGCCGCTTTTTCGGCGGCATCGGCTTCGGTTTGGGCCGCTACGTCGTAGGATACGGCTTTTTTCTCAAACAGACGACCGAAACCCGCCCAATGGTAAATAGCTCCAATCTCTGCATCCGGTTTCTGGGCACGAATCAGCCCGAAAATGGTGGTAAAGATCGGCTCTGTGCCTTCTACTACCGAGGGAAGCAAATGTTCGTCCCGCTCCCAATCGTTGGAGGTAACCCCGTGTTGTTCCGGCCCCGCCCCGGAAATCATGGAGGCCCAGTTGGGACTGCTGCTGGTAGGCAGTACGCCCCGGGCGTGCAAAGTAAAGGCCCCCTCACGCATGAGTGAATCCATGACGGGCGTAGCGGCTTTCTGAATGCCATCCGGACTCATGCCATCTACCCCGATCACTACCACGTGTCGGATTTCTATTTGATTGGAATGCTTACATTGAAGCAGTTCCAATGCACTGGCAGCCAGCAATAACGTAATCAGACCTTTGCGCATATCAGGTTGCGTATTTTTTCAAAACTAAATACACGGCTCTGACTTTCAATACATAACCGGTTAAATAACAGATTTTTAACTTACGCATAACGCAACAACCCCCGGTGAGCGGACAAGTTGAATGATGCCACTGCGCCACGAAAACGCCAGATCAAACAGTAAGGTCATTTCTACGTGTCTTTGAAGTCCGGTGGCTGAGCGTAGCCAAAGTCGGGGTGGTTCTCAGCGATATTTATTTTTTTTCTCTCTCCCACAACCCTGACCAACTACCGATTCTCTCCGGCAACTGATTGTCCTATGCCCTTCCGTGTTTGATTATCCATTTCGATTCCCTGTCACCTATGGAGATGAGGATATTTTTAAACATCTTGGGCCGGACTCAATTTCTTTTATTCCTAATGATGAAAAAATCGGTGCTTTTACTGCTTTTGGCTCTGGTGGCAATCAGGCTTCCCGCGCAATACCGGGACAAACCCCAGCAACTCTCCGTAGCCCGCTCCCCGCAGGCGGTGGGTATGTCTGCGGATAGAACCCAGCGGCTGGATGCGGTACTTCAACAATGGATCGAGCAGAAGAAGCTGCCGGGCATGGTCGCCATTGTGGTGCGCAACGGCCAGATTGTCTACCATAAGGCACTGGGGCAGGCCGATCCGACCCACCACCGCCCGATGAAGACCGATGCTATTTTCCGGATTGCTTCCATGACCAAGGCGATTACCTCCACAGCGGTCATGATGCTGTACGAAGAAGGCAAATTCGGCCTGGATGACCCGGTGTCGCGCTACATCCCCGAATTTAAAAATCCCCGGGTCATCCAGGATTTTCATTGGAAAGATACCAGCTATACTACCCGACCCGCCCGAAGTGAAATCACCGTCCGGCAACTGCTCAGCCATACTTCCGGCATCAGTTACGGAGTCATTGCCAATGAAGAGCGCTTCTCCGCCATCAACGCCAAAGCCGGCATCACGGATCTGTTTACTACCCAACCCGTACAGCTTGCCGACAACATCCGCCGATTGGCCCGGCTTCCCCTACAGCACGACCCGGGCGAAAAATGGACCTACGGACTGAATACCGATGTACTGGGCTACCTGGTGGAAATCTGGTCGGGCAAACCACTGGATATATTCTTTCGGGAGCGCATCTTTGAGCCGCTTGGTATGCAAGACACCTATTTTTACCTGCCCGATGCCAAGAAAGAGCGGTTAGTGCCTGTTCTCAAGCCCGACAGCACTCGTCAGTGGGTTCATTACCCGGTGACCTTCTACGATCCGGAATACCCGGCGCAGGGCGCGAAAACCTATTTTTCGGGGGGTGCCGGCTTGTCAAGCACTGCCCGCGATTACGCCCTGTTCCTGCAGATGCTGCTCAACGAGGGTACTTTCCGGGGCAAGCGCCTGCTCAGCCGCCCCACGGTAGAATTGCTCACGGTTTCCAATCAGACCGGGACCTTATTTGGCAACGGGGACGGGCATTTTAGCCTGGCTTTCGAGGTGGTAGGCCCTCAGGGGCACGACCGCGGGAAGGGCAGCGTGGGCAAGTACCGGTGGGGCGGGTATTTCAATACCAATTACTTCGTAGATCCGAAGGAGAAAATCGTGGCCGTGCTGATGAAACAGACCCAGCAGGTACCAAATGACAATTCCGAAGACGTTTTTTTGAGAATGGTTTACCAGGCCATTGATGACTGAAGTTTTCCAGACGGCTCCTTGCCACTGGCAGCATGCCACAACGGGGAAGCAGGGGCGGGAAACCCCGCCGCTCCGCAGCAAAATTGGGCCGATAATAAGCGGCGTCTTTTTCTGTCATTCCGCCGGAATGAGCTGGAGTTCTGCCAGGCATTCGCTGACGGATAATTCATTAAAAATCCCGAAGGAAGTCTTAGGTATTATCCCTCACTTTAAGTTTGCCAGAACCCTAAAATGTAAACGCAGTAACCATCCGCAAAGCAAGGCTCACTTACTCCCTACCCTTCAACCGAACAAAAAAATACCCCAACCGTAGCGGTTGGGGTATCTCGGTATTACCGGCAAGAAGAAAACTTCCGTCTCCCTTTTCCGGACTCCATTCTTCCTTCTTAAGGCTTGAGCCAGGCGTCGCGGAGGGCCAGTTGCTCGGGCGTCGGGTTGGGCAAGGGAACCACCTCAAACTTCTGGTCGCCGTCGATTAGCACGGCGGGGGCGGTCAGTTTGGTCTTCACTTCCTTGCCATCTTCTCCTTTGCGAACGACCACTACTTCTACCTTCTGGCCGGCTTTGGTATTTCGTTTGAAGTCTTCCAGGGTCTGGCTGAAGGTATCGGGCGTCAGGGCTTTACCGTTCAGCGACAACAGTTCGTCGTTTTTGCGGTATCCCAATTTCTGCCCGAATTCGTTCATCTGTGACACGTTGGCCACCACGATGCGGTCGGTTTCCTGATTGAAGCCCAGGCTGATTTTGCCCAGCGTGGCTACCTTGCTCTTTTCTCCTCCGCGAAATTCCATTCCTACCGATTCGAACACTTCTTTAAAAGGCAACGGTTCATTGCCTTCCACGTAGCGGGCAAAGAACTCCCGGATTTCCGGAAAAGTCATTTTGGCAATCTGATCAAACAACTCATCGTCCTTGAAAGACTTGTCTTTTCCGTACACTTTGGCCAGATCGGCCATCATGTTCTGAATACCGTACTTTCCGCCCGACAGTTGCCGAAGTTTCACGTCCAGACAAAGTCCGATCAGGGCCCCTTTCTGGTACACGTTGCCGTACTGGTCCTTGTGCACATCCAGACACAGTTTGCTCATCGTCGTAAACGACAGCGTATCGATGAAGTCCGTGGCGGCGCTGTTCATCTTCTCCCCGATCATTTCCAGGTACGTATTCAGGTCGATCAGTCCGTACTTGATTTGCATGTGGCCAGCCGAATATTCCGTCACGCCTTCGTACAGCCACAGGTGTTTGGACATGCTGGGCTGGTTGTAGTCGAAGTTGCCGATCTCTTCGGAATGGATGCTGAGCGGGGTCAGGATGTGGAAAAATTCGTGGGAAGACACGTCGCGGATGGTCTGGGTGAGCATCTCCGGACGGGCTTCGGGCAGGCAATAGAAAGAGGAATAGGAATGCTCCAGCGCTCCCATCGCTCCCGATTTGGTGGGCTTGTCGAACAGGTAGATGATGAAGGCGTACTTCTGGATGGGCAACGTGCCGCCCAGGTATTCTTTCTGTGCCGTCAGCAATTCCTCAATGTTGTCGGCGATGGCCCGGGAAGTCACTACGCCGTTGGGTGAATACACCGACACCAGGATGTCGGCTCCGCCGATTTTCAGGATGGTGGTATCGGGACGGTTGTATAGCATGGGCGCATCGGTGAGGTCCATGTACGAAGTGGTCACGTAGGTGTCTTTCGTGGGCGTGCTTTCCGTGGCGATGAGCGAAGTGGAACCGTAGAAGCCTTCGGGTTTGGTGACTTCAATCTGGTATTTCATCTTTTTCATATCCGAGAAATACCCGAAAAAACCGTGGGTGTTCAACGCAAACACTTTACCGGAGTCGATGCTGGTGCCGGCGGGTTCAAAGATGAAGTTGTCCAGGTTGGTATCGTAGGTATCGTCTACCGTATAGTTGATTTCGTAGAGCTGGTCGGCATTTCGGATCTTCCAGCTGTTGTCGTCCAGCTTTTCTATCGGCAGCGCTTTGCCGTTTTTATCGAGGGCTTTAAAATCGGAAGCAAAGCGGCCGAAGTCATAATTGGCGTAGGTGCCGGGCACAATCTTAGGCAGGTGATAAACCACTTCGTTTTGCTTGATGGCGGGCGTTTGCAGCGTCACTTTCAGCTGGTCATTTTTTACCTTGGTGAGATCCAGCGAAAACCGGTAGGTATCACGGGGCCCCTTCACCTGCACTTCAGCGTGCTTTTCCGCCTTCCGGTTTTTCTTTTTTTTGGTTGAACCTTCCTTTTGCGCTTCTACCTGGCCAATCATTGCCAACCAAAGGAAGCCAAATGCAATCAGTTTTTTCATGAAATTGATTTTTGTCTGAACGGTAAACAGCAAATTTACTGCCTAATTGGCAAACCACCCTCACCCATTTCAGTTATCAGTGAACAGTTATCAGTGTACGCTTATTAATAAGCTGGGATAAATGTTTTTGTGATTAGACCCTGTGCTTGAGATGAACTAAAAAAAACCGTTAAATATCAGCTATTTAATTCAGTTATGTTTTGCTAAAGCCCTAGTCAATTTTACAATCAGGGGTGAATCAATGGCTTCTACACTATATACACTACAAACTGTTTACTGATAACTGTTCACTGAATCACCTCCGGTTGGTACGCCAGGCAGAGGGAGCTTGCGCAGCCTGTCCATTTTCTGATCCGTTGGCAGCCACGGCCGGCTTTTTGTGCTGCATCAGGAAGTGTACCAGGGCGGCGGCTACGGCGGCCTCTGCTTCGTCTCCCCCTTCCTGGAGGACCGACGGCGAAAAGTACTGATTGACAAAATGGGTATCAAATTCGCCGGAAAGGAAGGCCGGGTGCTGCATGACGAACCGTCCGAAGCCCAGCGTAGTCTCAATGCCGGTGATCTGGTATTCGTCGATGGCCCGCACCATTCTATCAATGGCCTCCGTGCGGTCTTTGCCGAAAGTAGTGAGTTTGGCAATCATCGGATCGTAGTAGATGGGAATGTCCATGCCTTGTTCGAAGCCGTCGTCTACCCGCACACCGATTCCCTGCGGGCGCACGTAGGTATGCAGACGCCCGATGTCGGGCAGGAAGTTGTTTTTCGGGTCTTCGGCATACACCCGCACTTCCACGGCGTGACCCAGTATTTTCAGGTCTTCCTGCGCAAAGGGCAGTTGCTCGCCCTGCGCCACCCGTATCTGCAGCTTCACCAGGTCCACGCCGGTAATCTGCTCGGTCACGGGGTGCTCTACCTGCAGGCGGGTATTCATTTCCAGGAAATAAAAATTCAGGTCCTTGTCCACAATGAATTCGACGGTACCGGCTCCGTAGTACTGGCACGCCCGGGCTACGTCGACGGCTGAGCGGCCCATCCGTTCCCGCACTTCGGGCGTCAGCACCGAAGACGGCGCTTCTTCGACCACTTTCTGGTGCCGCCGCTGAATGGAACACTCCCGTTCAAACAGGTGCACAATGTTGCCGTGCTGGTCGCCCATAACCTGAATTTCTATGTGTTTGGGCGAAGTGATGTACTTCTCTACAAACACCGATCCGTCGCCGAAAGCGGAAGTAGCTTCGCTGACGGCCCTTTCCATCTGCTCATCGAACTGCTCCTCCCCTTCCACAATCCGCATGCCCTTACCGCCCCCACCCGCGCTGGCCTTGATGAGCACCGGATAGCCCACTTCGGCCGCCCGCCGTTTGGCGGCTGCCCGGTCGGTAATGGCCGCGGGTGTGCCGGGTACCATCGGGATATTGTAACCAGCCACGGCAGCTTTGGCGGCCAGTTTATCGCCCATGACTTCGATGGAGTGCGGAGAAGGGCCAATAAAAATCAGACCGGCATCGGCTACTTTCTGGGCAAAAGCGGCGTTCTCCGACAGGAACCCGTAGCCCGGATGAATGGCATCTACGCCCAACCTCTTACATACCTCAATGATTTTGTCGCCGCGCAGGTACGACTCCGACGAAGGGGCCGGTCCAATGCACACGGCTTCGTCGGCCAGGCGCACGTGCAGGGCGTTGCGGTCGGCCTCACTGTACACGGCTACGGTCTGGATGCCCATTTCGCGGGCGGAGCGAATGACCCGCAGCGCAATTTCTCCGCGGTTGGCAATTAGTATTTTCCGGATGGGTGATGGGTTCATAGTTAGAAATTACATCGAAATAAATACAATACAGGCAAGGTGCTACCCTGAATGGAAGGCGGTAAGTTAGCAATTATACGATGGGACGACAAATCGTTGTCCAATTCGTCGGAATACGGGAGAATGGAGCGAATTATGCGGGATGCAGCACGCAAGTATTTTTCGGATCATTACATGGCCGCTTTTCCCGGTTATTTGCATTCCACTGAATAACTCGTATTTTCGCAAAATTTCAACACATATTCTCTTTCAAATACATCGTTCATAAATCATTCCCAACTAAAACAAAAATCAAGTGGATTTATTTGAGAAGCTACTGCAAGACCGTGGTCCGCTAGGCATGCACTCCAAGCAGGCGCACGGGTATTACGCTTTCCCCAAACTGGAAGGTGAGATCGGGCCAAGGATGAAGTTCCGGGGTAAAATGATGCTTAACTGGAGCCTGAACAACTACCTGGGCCTGGCCAACCATCCGGAAGTACGCAAAGCCGATGCCGATGCCGCCGCCCAATACGGACTGGCCCTTCCCATGGGAGCCCGGATGATGTCGGGTAACAGTGATTTGCATGAGCAATTTGAAAGAGAGCTGGCGGCATTTGTGGGCAAAGAAGACGCCCAGTTGCTCAACTTCGGCTACCAGGGCGTGATGTCGGTGATTGATGCGCTGGTAGATCGCCGCGACGTGATCGTGTACGATGCCGAAGCCCACGCCTGTCTGATCGACGGCGTACGCCTGCACATGGGCAAACGCTTTGTGTATACCCATAACAACATTGAAAGCCTGGAGAAACAACTGGTACGCGCCACCCGCCTGACCGAAGAAACCGGCGGCGCCATTCTGGTCATCACCGAAGGCGTGTTCGGCATGTCCGGCAATATGGGCAAGCTGAAAGAAATCGTGGACCTGAAGAAGAAATTCCAGTTCCGCCTGCTGGTCGACGACGCGCACGGATTCGGCACCATGGGTGCTACCGGAGCGGGCGTGGGCGAACACCAGGGCTGCCAGGATGGCATCGATATCTACTTCTCTACCTTTGCGAAGTCGATGGCCAGCATTGGTGCTTTCGTGGCCAGCGAATCCCAGGTAATCGACTACCTGCGTTATAACTCCCGTTCCCAGATTTTCGCCAAGGCGTTACCCATGCCACTGGTAGTGGGCGGATTGAAGAGACTGGAACTGCTGAAAACCCGTCCGGAATTGAAGAACAACCTGTGGACCATCGTTCATGCTTTGCAGAACGGCCTGCGGGAAAGAGGATTTAATATCGGTACTACCGAAACACCTGTAACGCCGGTGATCCTGAGCGGAGGCGTGGGCGAAGCCGCTCAACTGACCATGGACCTGCGGGAAAATCTGCACCTCTTCTGCTCGATTGTGATCTACCCGGTAGTACCCAAAGATGTAATTATGCTAAGATTGATTCCGACAGCGGTGCACACCCTGGATGATGTAAATGAGACCCTGGATGCCTTCGATAAAATCACCCACAAGCTGAAAAGCGGTGTTTATGCGAATGCAATACCAGCCGTACCGGCCTAAAAATAAAATGTTTATTTCAAAACAAATATTTGTACATTTTATTTTAATTCATAAATTTCGGCGTACAATAATCATCCACTTCAACCTTAAATTTTAACAGAATGAAAAGATTTGACGAAATCCGAGATATGGTTATGTCTTTGGAAAGCGATTTTGAGAAATTCTATGACAAAGGCAACCAAGCTGCCGGAACCCGGGTAAGGGCTGGCATGCAGAAGCTGAAAACCCTGGCTCAGGAGATCAGAAGCGAAGTTCAGGACAAGAAGAACGCTACCGCCAAATAAATTTCAGACTCAATCAATGAGGAAAGTGCCTGGTTACAACCAGGCACTTTTTTTATAGGCGCTTGCCTTAGAAGGCTCATTTACAGGCACATTCAACAGATTATCTTCCCGAATGGCCTTTTTCAGGCGATTCGCCAGCTCCTCGGAAGCGGGCAGGTGAGGCAGGCGCACCTGAGCGCCACCAATGCCGATGATCTCCAGCACTTTTTTCACCCCCACCGGATTGCCTTCTTCGTACAGCAGAGAATTGAGTGCCATAAACCGACGTAATTGCTGGTTGGCTTTTTCAAACTCTCCCTTGATGGCCCAACGGATCATCTGAGAGAAATCGGCCGGGAAAGCATTGGCCAGTACGGAGATCACGCCGACGCTCCCAATGCTCACCATGGGCACTGCCAGCAGGTCGTCGCCCGACAGCAGCGAAAAATTATTTTCTTTTCCCTTCATAATTTCCAGCATCTGCACCCAATCGCCACTGGTTTCCTTGGTGCCAATAATGTTGGGATGACGGGAAAGGCGCAACGTGGTTTGGGCACTTAGATTGGAGCTGGTACGGCCAGGAATATTATATAACAAAACCGGTACGGGGCAGACATCGGCAATCTGCTTGTAATGCTCATAAATGCCGTTTTGGGAAGGCTTGACGTAATACGGACTGACCGAAAGGATGGCATCTACCCCACTGAAATCCGTCTGCCGGATGGTCTCCAGCACTTCCTGCGTATTATTACCGCCGATGCCGTACACCAGCGGAAGCTTTTTATTATTCTGCTTCACCACAAAGGACAGCACTTCTTTCTTTTCTGTCTTGTTCAACGTCGCTGACTCACCGGTAGTACCCAGCACCACCAGGTATTCGACTCCGCCTTCGGTTACGTGGCGAATCAGCTTCTGCAAAGCCGGGTAATCTACCGATTGATCTGCAGTGAAGGGAGTTACCAGCGCAACCCCGGTCCCTTTCAATTGTAAGGTCATTGCTTATGTTTGATTGTAATCTGGTTTTCTATAATGTATATATGCATTTCAGGCAGGTCTTTACGCCTGATTTTTATCCTGCCTGGCCACTTCCCCGCTTTCACTGATCCGCCGGGTATAGGCCAGCATGTCGTCAATGACCGTAGCCAGGTCCTGTCCCGGCACCGGATTGAACATCAGCTCAAACAGTCCGGGCTCTTCCGGCTGGTAGATTCCGATCCGGAACCGCGCTTTGCTCTGGGCCATAATAAAGTCGAAAGGCAAAAAGGAGGCATCGTTCAGGCAGTACAGGTAATCAAACTCTGTGCTGACAAAACGGTCTACGACTTCATTCTTAAACTGCCCCAGCACCGTCAGGTCTTTGTTGGTAAAATAATCAAACTTAAAATCGAAGGGATTGCTCCGCTCCTGGGGAAAAAACGACAGCGCCTTCACATTTTTCCCTTCTTCGCGCAAACGCTTCAGAAATTGATTGATGGCCTGCGCATCCTTGCCTTCGTACTTCGAATTGAACAGCACCCCAATATTTTTCGCCCGCTCGTATTGTAGCATCACCCGGCTGGCCGCATTGTTGCGCAAAGCGTGTTGGGAACGCAACAGGAGAAAATAGTTTTTCAGTCTGGACAGCATAGCCGGGTTGTATGGATGAACAATGGTTGGTTGTCAACGGGAATGAATCAAGGGAATTCGTTAACCGAAGTCTGCTCAGGCTCCTTCCAGCATCTGAATGAACTCCTGTTCGGTCAGGATGCGTACGCCCAGTTGAATGGCCTTTTCGCGTTTGGAAGGCCCCATGTTTTCCCCGGCCAGCAGATAATCCAGCTTACCCGAAATACCACTCAGCACTTTCCCACCGTTCGCTTCGATTTTCTGCTTGAGTTCATCCCGTTCAAAGTTGGCGAAAACACCCGACACTACGAAGGTTTTGCCCGCCAAACGTTCACTTTCCACCACAATTGCTTCTTCCTGCGAAGCCAGTTGCACCCCGGCCAGCCGCAGCCGCTCTACGAAGGCCTGGTTGTTGGGGTCGGCGAAGTAGTCCAGCACGCTCTGCGCAATGCGCCCCCCGATTTCGGGTACGGCAATCAGCGACTCAAAGTTGGCGGCCATCAGGTTGTCGATGTTGCGGAAGTGAGCGGCCAGCTTTTCGGCTACCGTAGCGCCCACGTACCGGATGCCCAGCGCAAACAGCACGTTCTTGAAGGGCACCGTTTTCGACTGCTCAATGGCGCTCAGGATGTTCTCTACGGTTTTGGTCTTGAAACTCACCTTCCGGACTTTGCCCGTGAGCGGATCGACAATGGCCTTTTCCAGTCCGAATAGCGCCTGGTGGGTCAGATCGTACAATTGATCGGGTGCTTTTACCAGCCCTTTTTCATAGAGCAGATCAATCTTTCCTTCGCCCAGACTTTCGATGTTCATGGCCTTCCGCTGGATGAAGTGCTCCAGCTTGGCCTTCATCTGGGGCGGACAACCTTTGTCATTGGGACAATAATAGGCAGCCTCTCCTTCGGTGCGCACCAGTGGGGTGTCACAAGTGGGGCAGCGAGTGGGATAGGTCACGGGCTGGCTCAGCAAAGGTCGCTTCGTAAGGTCTACCCGGGTAATCTTCGGGATGATTTCCCCGCCTTTTTCGATGAACACCGTGTCGCCCAGGTGCAGGTCAAGCCGGGCAATTTCATTGGCGTTGTGCAGCGTCGCCCGTTTCACCGTCGTACCAGCCAGCAGTACCGGCTCCAGGTTGGCGACCGGCGTCACCGCACCCGTGCGGCCCACCTGGTACGACACACTTTTGAGCACCGTAGCGGCAATCTGCGCCTGGTATTTATAAGCAATGGCCCAGCGCGGACTTTTGGCCGTATAGCCCAGTTCTTCCTGCTGGTCGTAGCGGTTGATCTTGATCACGATGCCATCGGTGGCCAGGGGCAGGTTGAAACGCTCCGTGTCCCAGTAATGGATGTAGGCCATCACCTCTTCGATGTTGTGACACTTCTTCCAGGACGGCGACACGTTGAAGCCCCATTCCTTCATCTGGATCAGGCTGGCTTCGTGGGTGTCGAAGGGCGGATCGTCGAAGAGGAAGGAGTACACGTAGCAGTCCAGTTTGCGCTTGGCCACGATGGACGAATCCTGCATTTTGAAGGTGCCCGAAGCGGCGTTGCGCGGGTTGGCCAGCAGGGCTTCGCCAATGTCTTCGCGCTCTTTGTTAATCTGAATGAAAGATTCCAGCGGCAGAAAGCCTTCTCCCCTTACCTCAAACACGTCGGGAACGTTATTGCCCTGAATTTTCAGCGGCAGGGTTTTGATGGTCCGCACGTTGGGCGTGATGTCGTCGCCGCGCACGCCATCGCCGCGGGTCACGCCCCGCTTCAGCACGCCGTTTTCGTAGGTCATACTCAGCGAAATGCCATCGAATTTCATTTCGCAGATGTATTCAAAGTCGTCGCCGATGAGTTTGCGGACCCGTTTGTCAAATTCGCGGATGTCGTCTTCGGAGTAGGAATTGGCCAGCGACAGCATCGGAAAGCGGTGGTAAACCGTTGGGAACTCCTTGGTTATGGTGCCTCCTACCCGTTGCGTGGGCGAATCGTCCCGCCTGAGTGCCGGATTTTCCTTTTCCAGCTTCCCCAGTTCTTCCAGCAACTTATCAAACTCAAAATCCGAAATCTCAGAGGTGCTGTTCTGGTAATACTGGTGGTTATAGTAATTAATCTTTTCAATCAGTTCGTTGATGCGTTGCGGGGTATCGGGCAATTTCATAGTTAGGTGATTAGGAAAAAAGCTTGTTAATTGGACCCATCTGATTACTTCATCCCAATTTCTCTTCTGATCCAAGCTCTCAAAATTCATCATTCAGAATTCAAATTCCAACATTTCCAATCCAAAATCCCTCCTGTATATTTACCGCCATGAAACCACTCATAGCCCCCTCCGTGCTGGCCGCCGACTTTGCCAACCTGCAGCGTGACGTAGAAATGATCAACCAGAGCCAGGCCGACTGGCTGCACATCGATATTATGGACGGGATGTTCGTACCCAACATTTCATTCGGCATTCCGGTCTGCGCCGCCATTCACCGGCACGCCCAGAAACCCCTGGACGTACACCTAATGATCGAACAGCCTGACCGCTACCTGAAAGCTTTTAAAGACGCCGGTGCCGCCCACATCGCCGTGCACATCGAAGCCTGTCCGCACCTGCACCGGGTGATTGGGCGGATCAAGGACCTAGGCTGTAAGGCGGGCGTGGCCGTCAATCCGCACACGCCGGTATCGCTGCTGCAGGACGTGTTGATGGACATTGACCTGGTCAATCTGATGTCGGTAAATCCGGGATTTGGCGGGCAAAAGTTCATTCCGCACACCTACGAAAAAGTGCGGCAACTGCGCCGGATGATCGACGAACGCGGCCTGGATGTGCTGATTGAGATCGACGGCGGCGTAAACGAAGAAACCGCTCCCCTCCTGCTGGAAGCCGGCGCCAATGTACTGGTAGCAGGCAGTTTCGTCTTCAACGCCACCAATCCCCCGCGGGTGATTGCGGAGTTGAAGGCGTTGGGTAATCTGGCATAGCAGCTTTCCTGCATCCGTAGCACAGGCCTTAAGGCCTGCGCTACGGATGAGCTACACGTGTTCCAATTTGAAAAATCCCGTCAAACCGGGTATCTTTTGCCACACCGAACGTCTAAACCCTCCTTTCATGAAGAAGTATCTACCTGCGTTCCTCTTTGCCTTCTTTCTCTCCATTACATTTTCCTTTGCCCAGAAAACACCCACGATTGCCGAAAAAACGGCGGGTTTTCAGAAAATGCCGGGCTTCTTTCCCCTGTACTGGGATGAAAACGCGGGCAAAGTCTGGCTGGAAATTGACAAGCTGAACACCGAATTCCTGTACGTCAATTCCCTGGCGACCGGCGTCGGCTCCAACGACATCGGGCTGGACCGGGGCCAGTTGGGACAGGAACGCATTGTCTACTTTCAGAAAATCGGTCCCAAAGTGCTGCTGGTGCAACCCAATCAGCAGTACCGGGCGGTGAGCGACAATGCGGCGGAGAAACGTTCCGTGCAGGAAGCCTTCGCCCAGTCGGTGCTGTTTGGCTTCAAAATCGAAGCCGGCGACAACAGCCGCGTGCTGGTCGACGCCACCGACTTCCTCTTCCGCGACGCCCACGGCCTGGCCGACCGCATCCGGCAGATGAAACAGGGCAACTACAAACCGGAGCCTTCCCGTTCGGCCGTGTACGTACCGCGCACTAAAAGTTTTCCGCAGAATACCGAAATGGAAGCCACGCTCACCTTCACTTTTGCGGGCGGCAACGATGCGGGCAACTTCGTGCGTTCCGTCGTGCCTTCGCCCGAAGCCATTACCGTGCGCCAGCACCATTCTTTCGTACAACTTCCCGACAACGCCTACCAGCCCCGCGCATTCGACACCCGCTCCAGCTACATTCCGATTACGTTTATGGACTACGCCACGCCCGTGCAGGAATCCATTACGAAACGGCTGATTATGCGCCACCGGCTGAAGAAGAAAACCCCGGGAGTGGCGGTGAGCGAAGCAGTGAAACCCATCGTGTACTACGTAGACAATGGTGCGCCCGAACCCATTCGTTCGGCCCTGATCGAAGGGGCCAGTTGGTGGAACCAGGCTTTTGAGGCGGCCGGCTACAAAGATGCCTTCCAGGTAAAAGTGCTGCCCGACGATGCCGACCCGATGGACGTGCGCTACAACGTGATCCAGTGGGTACACCGCTCTACCCGCGGCTGGTCGTACGGCGCTTCCGTCACCGATCCGCGCACCGGCGAAATCATCAAAGGACACGTGTCGCTGGGTTCGTTACGCATCCGGCAGGATTATCTGATCGCCGAAGGCTTGCTGGCTCCCTACGAAACCGGAAAGCCGACAGATGACAAAATGATGCAGATGGCGCTGGCTCGTATCCGGCAATTGTCGGCGCACGAAGTGGGGCATACGCTGGGTCTGATGCACAACTACGCCGCCAGCACCAACGACCGCGCTTCGGTCATGGACTACCCGCATCCCAAAGCCTGGCTTGACACCAACGGGCAGATCGACCTGTCGCAGGCCTACGCCACGGGCATTGGGGAATGGGACAAGGTGGCCATTACATTCGGCTACCAGGATTTTGCGCCGGGAACGGACGAAAAGAAAAGTCTGAACGATATTTTGCAAAAAGCCATTGGCCGGGGGCTGCTCTTCATCACCGACCGCGACGCCCGCGACCCGTCCGGGGCTCATCCGCTGGCGCACCTCTGGGACGAAGGCAAAGACCCGGTGGAAGAGCTACGAAACGTGCTGGCCGTGCGGCAGAAGGCACTGGAAAAGTTTTCGGCCAACAACCTCCGCGAAGGCACGCCGATGGCGCTGCTGGAAGACGTGCTGGTGCCCATTTATAATTACCATCGCTACCAGACCGAAGCCGTTTCCAAGCTGGTCGGCGGGCTGAATTATACTTACGCAGTCAAAGACGACGGACAATTAGTGACGGAAATCCTGCCCGCGGCGACTCAGCAAAAGGCGCTGGACGCGCTGCTGCACACGCTGTCGCCGGAAGTGCTCACGCTGCCCGAATCCATTATCCGACTCATTCCACCGCGTCCGGCGGGTTACGAGCCCACGCGCGAACTGTTCAACAAACGCACCAGCCTCACCTTTGACCCACTGGCGGCCGCCGAATCGCTGGCCGACTACACGGCTTTCTTCCTGCTACGGCCGGAACGGGCTGCCCGGCTCATCGAACAGAAAGCGCGGGGCGGCGGCCTGGGTCTGGAGGAGGTGATCAACGCGGCCATCAACCAGACCTGGAAAGCCCCGCGGCAGAGCGGATTGGCAGGTGAAATACAACTGATTGCAGAGCAGGCACTGCTCACGCACCTGGTCGAACTGGCCAATAACGAAGAAGCATCGCTGGCGGTCAAATCCGTCGCCAATCAAGGGCTGGAAACGTTGCGCCAGTGGATCAGCGATGCCCGGCAACCGAAAAAAGGCAGTGCCAAGACCGGCGCTTCGGATAGCCGCTACCTGGCGCACCTCAACTATGCACTGGAACGAATGAAGGAGCCGGAGAAACACAAAATATACATGCTGAAGGAGCTCCCTCCCGGTGCGCCTATTGGAAGCGTTGATGAAATAGAGTGCGGATGGATTGATTGAAGGACTGAAGGATGGAAGGATTAATTTGGTGATTGAGTGGCTTATTATTGTGACTCATCAAACTAAAAGCTGATTGCCCATGCTTCGACCGCCGCACTGCGAGATGGCTTTACAGGGCAACGTCGCTACGCCAAGACGCGATGAATCGCGTCTCTACGATTCATTACTCATTGATTCACTGATTACTATTCATTGAAAATGGAATTTGAAGCCTTTGAAAAATATCCTTCGGTAGAGAATGCGGCGGCGCTGGTGGCACTGTTGGAAGAACACGGCATTGCCTACAAGCTGGAGGAAAACCGCCGGGGCTTCGATCCGACCTTTGCCCACCATCCCTTCATCACCGATGTGGTGGTCAAAATCAGGCCGGAGGACTTTGCCCGGGTGCATCTGCTGATGGAAGAAAATGCGATGCACCAGGCTATTGATCCGGACGAAGCGCATTACCTCCGGCAGTTCAGCACCGAAGAACTGCTGGAAGTGCTGCAAAAACCCGAAGAATGGAGTAAAAACGACGTAGCTCTGGCCAGGAAAATGCTGGCAGAGCAGGGCGTGGCCATTCCCGAAGCAGAAATACAACAATGGAAAGCAGCGCACCGGGAAGACATTCGGAAGCCGGTAGCAGGCAGTCGGGGCTGGATAATCGCCGGATTTCTGCTGGCGCTCCTGGGCGGCTGGATCGCCATTGCGATGGGCTGGAATTACTACGCCAACACCAAAACCGATCCGAACGGCCAGAAGCACCCCACTTACGACCCGGCGACCCGCCGTACGGGGCTGATCATGATGGGAGTAGGCGCGCTAAGTCTGGTCACCTGGTGGCTTTTTCGCCTATATCGATAGGTTGCCGGCTTCAGATTCGGGTGCAAACGTGTATTCTGAAACCAAGCGCCTTCTTCAAGACCCTTTCTGAACTGCGCCTTGGCTTATCGGCCTACCGATGTCGGCAGTGCGGACCAGACCCGGGATTTTTCGTGCATCAGTTCTTCAAAAGACACCCGGCCGATTTTTGATTCCACCCAGCAAATCATATCGAACCATTTCAGCAATTGCCTTTCGTGGGGGTCGGTCGCCAACTGGTTCAGTTCGTCCTGAAACTGCCTGAATTGTTTCATCGAAGGCGGGGAAGCGACGGCCTTCTTCAAGAAGCGCATGGTCAGTTTTTCCAACTTGAACAGCTTTTTTTCCACCTTCAGCTTTCTTTCAATCGACCGAATTTCGTACTGCAGGTAATCGTAGTTGTTCAACTCAAAATGGACGACCAGTCGCAACAGCCGGCAGAGAATGTGTACCTGGTGCGAAATGTAACCCGGTGACGCGTTTAGTACCCGATTGAGGTGCCGAAGCGCCGTGGGTAAGTCCTGACGTCCGAAATAAACCAGTGCCGTCAACAGTTGAAGCGTAGCGCCGAAGTTAGGCGGGATGACGCTGGCTTTACCGGAAAGCTGCGGCTGGTAAGACTCCACCAGCCCAAAGGCTTCCACAAACTGCCCCAGATCAATCAGGCGAGCCAGTTGATGCTGGTAGACAAGTTGCCCAATGAAACCGTCCAGGTTTTCCGACCGGGCGGGAAGGGCCTGGAGGTGCCCGATAAAAAACACCATTTCCTCGTATTTCCGCATCGCGCGCAAGTCGGTGAGCAGGCTATTGATCAGGTACAGGTAGTGGATGGGAGCATCGTTGAGCAAACGGGGATTGTCGGCAAATACCTGGTGAAGCTGATAAGAGAGCCGCAGACTTTCCGTGTCATTGCCCGTCATCATAAAGTAAGTGGACTGGAAATGCAGGTGGATGATGGAAGAAGACAGCGAATTGTAGTGCTTATTGGAAATAATCTGAAACTCTTCTAACAACAGGTCGTTGAGCTGTTCCGTTTCGTGCTGACTCCGGGTGGGTCCCTGGTGAAAATACCGGTAAGACAACACTTCGTACAGCGCGGAATGCCAGTTAAGCCACGATTCCTGATTAATTACCTCGTTGATTTTCTCCTGCCGGGCCACCAGTTCTGCCTCATCCATACCAGGAAACTCCAGTTTGGTAAGGAATTCCAGTTCCATTCGGGCCAGGATCAGAAAGTAGGGAAACTTCTCATAACGGATGGCCAGCGCCATGGCCTTTTCCAGTTCGTCAAAGCAAATGTCCATCAGCCCTTTATTGAACAGAATCTGACAATCGCTGATCCGGTGCATCAGCCGGCTATCGATGGATTTGTCGGTTTGGAAGCTGCGCAGACTTTTCATAAGGGTCCGGTACAGGTGTTTGCAGGCCGTTTCGAACACAGCCTCCGGGTGCTGTCGGGAAAAGTCAGCGGCAATGGCAGTGAGATCATCGGTGCATTGTTCCAGCAGTTGATACAGACCAACGTATACTTTATGGCCTCCCTGCAATTCGCAGAACAACCTGAAATAGCGCTTTTCGGCCTTGGACAGGGATTGAATGAGTAAATGCAACGTGCGAACAGCGGCCATAGGATTGTCTGAAATAACGCAAAATACGGTCTTTTCCCTGATTACCAAAGCTCGTTTCTGGAACGCATAAAGTGTACACATGAAGGGAGTGAAGAGTTGAAAGTATAAAGTGGATAAGTGATCAAATACGAACCATCCAATGATGAAAGCGCATAAAATCAACGCTTTCAACTACCTTACTTCTTACTTGATTATTTGCTCATAATACCCGTTTCCTGCCTTTTCAGGCAATGAACTCCCGGCGCCACCTCTTCTGAGAATGCCCCGTTAGGAATGTCCGGATTGAAAATAGTTGGCGCTGCATTTTGAAGAAAAAACAGCACCTTGGGAAACACTTTTTTATTCTCCCCATGCGCAACAACATCCTGGTAGTCGGCAGTACCAATACGGATATGGTCATTAAAACCAAGCATTTTCCCCTTCCCGGAGAAACCGTCCTGGGCGGACGGTTTATCATGAACCCCGGTGGAAAAGGTGCCAACCAGGCGGTTGCCGCGGCCCGGCTGGGCGGGCAGGTTGCTTTTATCACGAAGCTGGGAAATGATATTTTCGGCAAACAGGCCATGCAGCAATTTCAGAAAGAGGGCATCCTCACCGACTACGTCCTTTCTGACCCAGACCATCCTTCGGGCGTAGCCCTCATCACGGTAGATGCCAAGGGTGAAAACAGCATTGTGGTAGCGCCGGGCGCTAACGGAGCACTTACGCCACCCGATGTGTTGCTGGCCAGGCCGGAATTTGACCGGTGTGCCGTCGTGCTGATGCAACTGGAAGTGCCGCTGGAAACCGTCGCCGCAGCAGCGAGCCTGGCAGCCAGCCTGGGAAAAAAAGTAATGCTCAACCCGGCCCCCGCCGCGCCGCTTTCCGATGAATTATTGCGCAACCTCTTTCTGATTACCCCCAACCGCGCGGAGACGGAGGCGTTGACTGGCATCCCACTGAAGGACTTGCCTTCTATGGAGGCGGCCGCCCGGCATCTGAGGACCAGGGGCGTCGAAAACGTGGTCATTACGCTGGGAGCCGAAGGCGCTTATCTCTGCAATGCACACACCTCCCGGCTCATTCCCACCGTCCGGACGGAAGCCGTCGATACCACCGCCGCCGGTGATGTGTTCAACGGGGCACTGGTAGTGGCTTTATCCGAAGACATGCCCATGGAGGCCGCCGTGGAGTTTGCCAACCGGGCGGCGGCCATCTCCGTCACCCGCATGGGAGCGCAGGCGTCTGCCCCCTTCCGCCGGGAATTGCAGGCCGTCAGATAACTTACTCCCCGGCACTATCATTCGCCCGCATTCAAGACCTCAGGTCCGGGCTTACTGAATAACTGATTCACTTCATCATTACACTCTATGTTTATCATCGAAACCTACGCGACTGCCGTTATTTTCTGTCTGGTTACCATGCTTTGCTGGGGTTCGTGGGCCAACACCCAGAAACTGGCCGCCAACCACTGGCGATTTGAACTCTTCTACTGGGATTACGTGCTGGGGATTCTGCTCACTTCCCTCCTGTTTGGCATTACGCTGGGCAGTACGGGCGAAACTGGCCGCAGTTTCCTGACGGATATCCGGCAGGCAGACGCTTCCTACATCGGTCAGGCCGTATGGGGAGGCATCATCTTCAACGCCGCCAATATTCTGCTGGTGGCGGCCATTGCCATCGCGGGCATGTCGGTGGCTTTTCCCGTCGGCATTGGCATTGCGCTGGTGTGGGGCGTTTTGGTCAATTACCTGGATAATCCACTCGGCAATTCCACGCTTTTGTTTCTGGGCGTGGGCCTGGTGGTGGTGGCCATCCTGCTCAATGCCTTTGCTTACCGCCGAACGGCAGCCAATGCACAGCAGGTATCGACCCGGGGACTCACGCTTTCGGTGGTCGCCGGCATTCTGATGGGCTTTTTTTACAAGTACGTAGCCGCGTCCATGTTTCCTGACTTCACGGTGCCCGAAGCCGGCAAACTCAGCCCTTATTCGGCGGTCTTTTTCTTCGCCCTGGGCATTCTGCTCAGCAACTTCCTTTTCAATACCGTCCTGATGAAACGTCCTTTCAGCGGCGCACCGGTCAGCTACGCGGATTACTTCCGGGGCAGTGCCCGCAATCACCTGATGGGAGTGCTGGGCGGCATGGTCTGGTGCGTCGGTATGTCGTTCAGCATCATTGCTTCGGGCAAAGCGGGTCCGGCCATTTCGTATGGACTGGGACAGGGCGCTACGGTGGTGGCTGCCATCTGGGGCATTTTCATCTGGAAAGAGTTCAGGAACGCCCCGAAGGGTACGCCGATGCTCCTCAACGGCATGCTGCTGTGCTACCTGATCGGCCTGGTGTTGATCATTGCCGCCCGATGATTCGCGAAGCGCCGGGCGAACTCTTTTCGAAGCCGCTTCCAGCCTGCTTACATAAAAAATTACCGCAATAAGCGATTTAACGCCAAACCATTAAGCTCACGCATTAACTCAACAAAACCTGTTATGCTGAATTCTGAAAAAGTGAAATTACTCTTTCTTCTGCTGTTTTGGTGCCCAATGGCCATGGCCCAGGAACTGTACCTGGATGGTGCCTGGAGGTACACTTCTACGGACAATGCTTCATTTTCGCAGCCGGACGCTGTTGATAGCCAGTGGAAGGAAAAAAACGGCAACAACCTTTTGTTTACGGAAAAAGAGCTGGCACCGGAAAGTAAATTTCTCTGGCTCCGGAAAAAGGTTGTCATCCCTGCTTCCCTGCAAAAGGCACTGTCTAAAACCGGGGCGCTGTCTCTCTTCCTGGGTAGAATTTATCAGTCCGATGAAGTTTTTTTCAACGGGAAATTAATAGGCAAGACGAATACCGCCACGACCAAAAGGGCTTACATCATTGATCCGCAGCAGGTACGCTGGGACAAAGAGAACTGGATCGCCATACGCATGAGTTATTGGGGAGGCAAATGTGGCGTTGAAGCCGCTCCTCCGTACCTGGGTCCTGCCGTTGCCGCCAATATTTTCCACCTCAGTTCCACGGCCCAGGGCACCGACCCCAAGCAACCCGTAAAAGACAAACCGGTGGTGTATACATTTTCCGTCACCAACAATTCGCCCAAAGTAACGGAAGGCGAAGTAAGCGCGGATTTTTACGATTTTTCCAACCAAAAGCTCCGTACTGACCACCAGAAAATCACGCTTTCGCCGGGCAATAACCGCGTCGGCTTCTCCTTCCGGTCTCCCGGTGCTTTCCTCAAAATCCGATACACGCTGACCGTTCCGGAATTGGCCTACACGGCCAGCCGAAATGATGAGTACGGGTACGAGGAGATAGTTTATCAACCAGTCGGCATGCCCATTGCCGATCAGGTGAAGGACCTTTTTACCCCGGCAGAACTACAGCAGCAGGTGATTGAGGGCTGGTTGGGCACCCGACTGGCGGCGAATGAAGAAAAACGTTTGTACCAAGTAGATGAAGAAGCGCTGCTGGCCGGCTTCATCAACCAACCGGGCGATCATCCCTGGATTGGGGAACACGTAGGCAAGTTTTTGGATGCGGCCAGCAATACCTACCGAAGCAGCGGCAACGCGGCCCTCAAAGTACAGATCGACCGTACGGCGCAGCAGTTGATAGCCGCCCAGGCCGCCAATGGGTATTTCGGCACCTATACCCCGGAAAATCACTGGACCAGTTGGGACGTGTGGTGCCATAAATATAACCTCATCGGTCTGTTGAATTATTATTCCCTCTCCGGCTTTGAACCAGCCCTAAACGCCTCCCGAAAAGCGGGTGATTTGCTCTGCCAGACCTTTGGCAACGGGCCCGGGCAGTTGGATATCATCCGGTCAGGAACCCACGTGGGCATGGCCGCCACCAGTGTACTGGAGCCCATGGTAGACCTGTACAAGTACACCGGAGAGAGAAAATACCTTGATTTCTGCCAGTATATTGTGCAAAGTATGGAGCAGAGCAACGGCCCCAAGCTCATGTCGACCCTGGAAGCCACTGGCGGCCGGGTGGATAAAACCGCCAATCGCAAAGCCTACGAAATGATGTCGAACTTCCTGGGTCTGCTCAAAATGTACAAGCTCAGCGGCGAAGAACGATTTTTCCGACCGGTAGTGCTGGCCTGGAAAGACATTGTCACCCACCGCTTGTACATCACCGGCACCACCAGTTCGTTCGAGCATTTTCACGGGGACGGGCATTTGCCTGCGGGCGAAAATGACAACGTGGGAGAAGGTTGCGTCACGACTACCTGGCTGCAACTCAATTACCAGTTGCTGTGCATAACTGGTGAAATGAAGTACGTCAACGAACTGGAACGTTCGGTTTATAATCAGCTGACTGCCGCCGAGAACCCGCAAAGCGGTTGCGTGAGTTATTTTACGCCGCTCTCCGGAGTAAAGCCTTTCAGTTGTGCCATTACCTGCTGCATGTCCAGTGTGCCCAGGGGCATTTCCATGATCCCTCTTTTCACCAACGGAAAGCTCCGCCAAAGTCCCTCCTTTCTATTTTACCAACCCGGCACGTACACCACAATGGCCAACCATGCCCCGATTTCGTTTCAGACCGTCACCCGTTTTCCCCTCGATGGCCAGGTAGCCATCACTGTGACCACTGATCGCCCGGTGCAATTACCGCTTTCTTTCCGGAAGCCTTACTGGGCCGAAGATTTTACCATTCAGGTAAACGGTAAAAAGCAAAAGCTGAGCAACCACGAAGTAATTACCGTCGATCGGGTCTGGAAAAAAGGTGACCAGATCTCCATCCGTTTCGCCATGCCCGTCATCGTACTACCCGGTGGCCAAAGCTATCCCGACTGCATCGCGCTGCAAAAAGGGCCGCAGGTACTTTCGTTTGACAAAAGCCTGAACGCCATTGACCCGGCTGCGCTTTCCATTGACCCCGACAGGGTACAGCTTCAACTCAACCCGTCCGTGCTGCCGGATAAATGGATTGGTACGGCAGCGTTCCAATTGAAAGCCGCCGGCCAAGCCGATCAAAACGTCATTCTGGTGCCTTACGCCGATGCCAGCCAGACCGGTGGGTCGATCACTACCTGGCTTAAAAAGAAAACCAGGTAAGTAGGCCTAAATGGGGATGTGAATTCATCGGAAGGGCCTGGTGCCTCCTTACAGTTTGCTCTTTCGTCCGAATTGGTAAGGCGTGCACTGGACGATTTTTTTGAACTGTTTACCAAAATTGGCCATGTTGTTGAATCCGCTTTCGTAGCAGACCTGACTCACACTGACGTCGCTTTCCATGAGGCGCTTACAGGCGTAGCCAATCCGGATTTCGTTGACAAAATGGGAAAAGTTCTTCTTGGTGCGGTTTTTAAAGTAGCGGCAGAAACCGGAGTAGCTCATCATCGCCAGATCGGCCACTTCCTCCACGCGGATTTCCTCCCTGAAGTGGTTCATCACGTACTCAAACACGGCGTTCAGCCGGTCGCTGTCCCGGTGGTTCTGCCCGGATAGTTCGGGGCTCGACAACAGGGCGTAGTCGGTCGATTCGGCCAGGGTGGTCAGCAGCGAAAGCAGGCAGAGCAGGCGGTCCATTCCCTGCAGCGGCAGCATGGCCTGCATTTGTTGCGTAGCCTCCTGCCGTGCCTCCCCCCGGAAGTGGATGCCCATCCGTGACCGCTCGAACAACAGGCGTATTTTCTGCATTTCCGGGATGCCAACGAAACTTTTCCCCAGAAATTCTTCCCGGAAATGAATGACCAACGATCCGCCAATGGCCTGGTCCTCGTCCTTGCGGTACCAGTGCGGCAGGTTCGGCCCCAGCAGATCCAGTTCGCCTTCGCGGTAATCGGACACGTGGTTGCCCACGAACCGCTTGCCGTGGCTTTTCAGAATGAGCACCAATTCGTATTCGGCGTGGTAATGCCAGGGCGTTTCGAACTGAGGGGTCATAAACCGGTCGGCCACGAAGGACGATTGCTCCGACAGGGGTAATTTCTGAATCTGCGGTTTCATAGCGTGAGCGGGATCAACTAAGCCGATAAAGTACAAAAATGAACAGACACCGCCCCAATCCTGTCAAAAAAGTTTCTTTTTTTGACGGAAGAGTAGTAGCAATCGCCCGGGCAGCTGACGACATTTGTCATACATCCACTTCCACCCATCAACTTACAATCCTATGTCATACCTTCGCCTATCACCCGCCCAACAGGAGCAGTATCAGCAGGATGGGTACGTCATCGTACCGGGTCTGCTGCGTCCCGAAGAAGTTACCCTGCTCTACGGCCTGGCTACTGACGATGCCACGCTGCGCTCCCACGCCTTCGACCTGAGCGATCAGGCGGGCAAACGGACCAAACTCACCCTGTGGTTCACGCCCGGCGACGACACCTACGGCCTCCTGACCCGAAGCGAACGAATGGTATTGGCCGTACAAAGTCTGCTGGGAGCGGGAGAGGTTTGTCACTTCCACTCGAAACTCATGCAAAAGGAACCGCGCGTGGGCGGGGCTTGGGAATGGCACCAGGATTACGGCTACTGGTACAAAAACGGCTTTCTCTACCCCGATGCGATGATCAGCGTGATGGTAGCGCTCACGGAAGCCACGCCCCAGAACGGCTGCCTGCAAGTGCTCAGGGGATCGCACCGCCTGGGTCGGCTGGAGCACCTTTTTGCCGGTGAACAGCAGGGAGCGGACGCGCCGTTCGTGGAAGAAGCCTTGAAGCGGTTCGAAAAAGTGTACGTTGAACTGCAACCCGGCGACGCCCTTTTCTTCCACAGCAACCTGCTGCACATGTCCGAAGCCAACCTGTCGGAAAGACCCCGCTGGTCGCTGATTTCGGCTTACAACCTGAGCTACAACGTGCCTTTCCGCGAAAAGAACACCTCCTGCATCACCCCGGTAAAGGTGGTGGCCGACGAGCGCATTCTGGCTTCCAAACCCGCCGGACTTTCCGAAGGGACGGATTTCCTGCGAAAAGAGAATGAGATCACGCTGAATGTTCAGTAAACCGCACCCACGTTCACTGGCGTCCGGCATCGGCCTCCGGACTTTGCCCTTCATCCAACCATGAACCCAAGCACCGACATTTCCCTCGATTACCTGCCTCGCCTGCCCCGCAACCGGGAAATGGGCATCGGGTGCATCGGAGCGGGATTCATTATGGCCGACTGCCACCTGGTGGCCTACCGGCAGGCGGGCTTCAACCCGGTAGCCATCACCTCACGCACCCGGGCCAGCAGCCAGGCCGTAGCCAGTCGCCACGGCATTCGGAAAGTATACGACACGTACGCCGAACTGCTTCGTGATCCCGCCGTGCAAATTCTTGACCTAGCCCTGCCTCCCGGTATACAACTGGAGGTAATCCGGGAGGCCGTCCGGCACCGGGACCACCTCCGGGGCATTCTGGCGCAGAAGCCGCTGGGCGTCAACTACGCCCAGGCCCGGGAGATCGTCACTTTGTGCGAAGAGGCCGGCATTGTGCTAGCGGTAAATCAGAACATGCGCTACGACCAGTCGGTGCGGGCATTCAAGTCGGTGCTGAACGGCGGACTGATGGGCCAGCCGGTGTTTGCTTCCATCGATATGCGCGCGATTCCGCACTGGATGCCCTGGCAGGCCGATCTGGGCTGGATGACCCTGCGCACGATGAGCATTCACCACCTCGACACGTTCCGGTACTGGTTTGGCGATCCGGAGCGGGTGTATGCCAGCGTCAGCGCTGACCCGCGCACCGCCCGGCAGTTCGCTCACGAAGACGGCATCGCCCTCTACATCCTGGAGTACGCCAACGGGCTGCGCGCTTCGGCCTGGGACGACGTCTGGGCCGGGCCGGCGCGCGAGGGCGCCGGGAGCGATCTGTACATCCGGTGGCGGGTCGAGGGCACCGAAGGGATGGCCCGGGGAACGATTGGCTGGCCCGATTATCCGGCCCGAACGCCCAGTACCCTCGACTACACCAGCGTGCACGCGCCGGGGCAGTGGTTTGCGCCCCGCTGGCCGGAAGTCTGGTTTCCCGACGCCTTCGTCGGACCGATGGCTCAACTGATTTGCGCCATTGAGGAGGGAACGGAGCCGGAAATAGGCGGACGTGACAACCTCCGAACCATGGCCCTGGTGGATGCCTGCTACCAGAGCTGCCGCGAACACCGCGCCGTTTCGCCGGACGAAATTATCCAGGCTTTCTAATGCATTCGTCGCCGGCGACTACCGCCCGGCTACTTCATCAACCCGCTACCTACAATGTTACAAACCGGTATTTTTACGGGCTACTTTCCTTATTCACTGGAAGAAACGGCCCAACGCATTCGCGCCCTCGGCTTCAATACGGTTCAAGTGGACGTATCCTTCCGCGACATGGACCTGTCGACGGAGGGCCTGACCCAGCAAAAATGCCGGCGAATCCGGGATACGTTCCGCCGGCACAACCTGCCCATCTGCTGCCTATCCGGCTACACCAACCTGGTTCACCCCGATCCGGCGAAACGAAAAACCAACCTGGCCCACCTGCGCCAGATCATCCGGTTTGCCCACGACCTGGGCTCGCCCTACGTGATCAGTGAGTCGGGCACCTTCGATCCGAACAGCGATTGGGTGCACCATCCGAAGAACAAAACCGAAGAAGGTTACCAGGAATGCCGCCGGGTGATTGGGGAACTGGTGGACTTCGCCCGCGACCACGGGGTTACGTTTCTGGTGGAGACCTACGTCAACAACGTGATCGGTTCGGTGGAAGAGACCCTGCGGCTTTTTGCCGACGTGAACGATCCGCACCTGGGCCTGCTGATGGACCCCACCAACTATTTTGAAGAACACAACATCGACCGGATGGACGGGACCCTGCACGCTATTTTCAACGCCCTTTCGCCCCGCATCAAGATTGCCCACGCCAAGGACGTAAAAAAGGCTGAATCCTACGGGGGTGTGCAAATGGCCCAGATCGACGCCAGTGAAGCCCACGCGCTCCGCGGCGTTGGGATGATTGAACTGCCCGCACCCGGACTGGGTTCGCTCAACTACGATCTGTACCTGCAGCGACTGAGCCGCGATCATCCCAACATCCCGATCATTATTGAGCACCTGGACGAAGCGGACGTACCGCGCGCAAAGCGGTTTCTGGACGAAAAGCTGCTTGCCAACGGGTGCTAAGTAGTAGATAGTAGTCAGTAGCCAGTGAATATTCTGCTGGCAAACTGGCTTAGAGCCAACATTGGCTTTATAGTTTAAAGTATCCTTCTACTTTACTTCCATTTTTAACTCCATGTCCTGTGCCGCTTGCTTAGTACATTACCCTTTCTTCTTCCTATGATTCGTTTTTTAAATAATAAAGTATTCCAGGCACTTCTACTCATTGGGTTGCCGCTGGGGCACGCGACCGGTCAATCGGGTGGAAAACCAACCGGCCCACCGGCACCCGACGAAACCCGTTTCCAGAAAGTGGAACTGGCCGCCAACCTGGACGAACCCATGGAACTGGCCGTGCTGCCGGATGGCAAGGTGTTGTTTATTGAGCGGAAAGGCGCTGTGAAACTGTACGACCCCGCGTCGGGAACGGTGAAGGTGGCCAACGTGCTGCACGTGTTTCACGAACTGGAAGACGGTCTGCTGGGGCTGGCGCTGGACCCTGAATTTGCGAAGAACCGGTACGTGTACCTGTATTATTCGCCGCCGGGCGAAAAGCCCCTTCAGCGCGTCTCCCGCTTCCGGATGAAAGACGAAGAGCTAGACCTGGCTTCGGAGCGCACGATTATCGAAATCCCCACCCAACGGACCGAGTGCTGTCATTCGGCGGGGTCACTGGCCTTCGGCCCGAACCGCACCCTGTACATTGCAGTGGGCGACAATACCAATCCGCACAATCCGGGCTATTTTAATTCCATCGACGAGCGACCGGGACGCGAGTTCTGGGACGCCCAGCGTACGGCGGGCAACACCCACGACCTGCGGGGCAAGATCCTGCGCATCCGGCCGACGGAGGTGGATGGAGGGGCAGGAGGGGCTGCCTATTCCATTCCGGAAGGGAACCTGTTTCCCCCGGATGGCTCCAGGGGCAAGCCCGAGATTTACGCCATGGGCTGCCGCAACCCCTACCGGATCGCGGTGGACCCCAAAACGGGCTACCTGTACTGGGGCGACGTGGGTCAGAACACCGAAGACAACCCCGCCCGCGGGCCCATCAGCTACGACGAATTTCACCAGGCGAAAGTGGCCGGCTTTTTCGGCTGGCCCTACTTTGCCGGCGACAACCAGCCTTACGCCGATTATGACTTCGAAACGGGGAAGATCGGCCCCTTTTTCGATCCGCAGCATCCCGTCAACGATTCAAAAAACAACACCGGCAGCCGCGAACTCCCGCCGGCACAGCCCGCCTTCATCTGGTATTCGTACGATGAATCGAAGGTGTTCAACCACCTGGGCACCGGCGGCAAGTCGCCCATTGTCGGCCCCGTTTACTACGCCGACCAGTACCCCGCCAGTACCGGTTCGGACGGCGGACCGCGCCGGTTCCCCGATTATTACAGCGGCAAGCTGTTCATCGCGGAATGGATGCGCGACTGGATCAACGTGGTGACCATGGACGAAAGTGGCCGTTTGCAGACCATTGAGCGCTTTATGCCTTCCACCGCGTTCGACCATCCCATTGACCTGGATTTCGGTCCCGACGGCGCCCTGTACGTGCTCGAATACGGCACCTTCTGGTTTGCCCAGAACAAAAATGCCCGGCTGATCCGGGTCGAATACCACGAAGGGAACCGGGCGCCCGTAGCCAGGGCCACGGCCAGCAAAACGAGCGGCGCAGCGCCCCTCACGGTGATCCTTTCGGCCAAAAAATCATTCGACCACGATCCCGGCGACGCCCTGACCTACCAATGGCGTTTTTCCGATTCTCCGGGCGCCAAAGCCACGGGTATCACGGCCCAACACACCTTCATCAAACCGGGTATTTACCGGATCAAACTGACCGTAACCGACCGCCGGGGCGGGAGCGCCACCGACGAAATCACCGTGGAGGTGGGCAACGAAACACCGCAGGTAGACGTGGTGGTGACCGGCAACCAGTCGTTTTACTGGCCCAACAAGCCCGTTCCGTACCAGGTGAAGGTGCGCGACCGGGAAGACGGCAGCCTGGCGGACGGGCGCATTGCGCCGCAGGACGTGGTGGTGACGCTCGAACGGGCCGACATGGGCACCGACCTGACCTTTCTAGCGCAGCGACAGGCCCAAACCGCCGGCAACTACTTTCATCCCGGCCTGGAATTGCTGCAGAAGAGCGATTGCCGCTCCTGCCACCACGCCGAAGAGAAGTCGGTGGGACCCAGCTACCGGCAGGTAGCCCAACGCTACCGGGACGATGCCGGCGCCGTGGAAACCCTGTCGGCCAAGATCATCCGGGGAGGCAACGGAAACTGGGGTGAAACGGCCATGTCGGCGCACCCGCAACTGAAAAAAGAGGAAGCAGCCGAAATTGTGCGGTACATCCTGAGCCTGAATCAGGCGCCGGAAATCAAGAACCAGGTGCCGGTGAAAGGCCGCTTTACGCCCGATGAAGGGGCCGACGGGAGCTACATTTTCGCCGTCACCTACCGCGACAAGGGCGGGAAGGAGGCGGGACCGCAAACGGCCAAGAAGTACGTGCGGCTGCGGAACGCCCGGATGAAAGCCATTTCCTGTGACGATTACCGGGATGCGGTCAAGTACAACGACCGCCTGATCAAGTTCACCAAAACGGGGGCGTACATCCTTTTCCGCGACCTGGACCTGACCGGTTTGCGGAAAGCCACCTGCCGGATCTCCAGCCGTTTTCCGGGCAAGCTGGAACTCCGGCTGCGGTCGGCGGCAGGCCCCCTGCTGGGAACGATGGAGACCGATCCGACCACCAGCGCGCAGAAACGCCCCGATGCCACCACTGTGGACGCCGTATGGCAGGAAATCCCCGTCAACCTGAACCCGCCTCCCGCTTCGGGGCGGCAGGACCTGTACGTGGTGTTCAGGGCACCGGACAAGTCGGAGGCCAACCAATTTGTTACCTTCGACCTGGACTGGATTTACTTTGAATAACCCAAACGATTCCGCTCCGTCTTTCCCATTTAGACCCGGCAACAAACGGACGGAATGGCAGTTGTCGATCGGAGATGGGGCGTGCTTCCCGGTCGGTAGTAACTTACCCAATGCTTCCTATTCACTTCAAAACGCAAAGAATCCCCCTGTATGGCAAATTTGGTAATTGACACAATAAAAGCGCGTACTTTCGATGCCATCGTGATTGGCTCGGGCATCAGCGGCGGCTGGGCAGCCAAGGAACTTTGCCAGAAGGGCTTAAAAACCCTGGTACTGGAACGGGGTCGGCAGGTGGAGCACATCAAGGATTATCCCACCACCAACCTGAATCCCTGGGATTTCAAGTACCGGGGGCGTTTGCCGCTGGAGAAGCAGGCGGCGAACCCCATTGCCAGCCGCTGCTACGCTTTCGACGCCACCACGGAGCATTTCTTCGTCAAAGACCAGGAACATACTTACGTACAGGAGCGCCCTTTTGACTGGATACGGGGTTATCAGGTAGGCGGAAAATCGCTGATGTGGGCCCGCTGGACCCAACGCTGGAGTGATCTGGACTTTGAAGCCAACGCCCGGGACGGTATAGCCGTTGACTGGCCCATCCGGTACAAAGACCTGGCGCCCTGGTACAGCTACGTGGAAAAATTTGTGGGCATCAGCGGAAACCGGGACGGCCTGCCGCAGGTACCCGACGGTGAGTTTTTACCGGCTTTCGACATGAACTGCATGGAGAAACACGTCAAGGAGAAAATTGAATCGGGTTTTCCGGGGCGCAACCTCATCATCAGTCGCACGGCCAACCTAAGCCAGGCCCAGCGCATTCACCAAAACCTGGGCCGTGCCAATTGCCAGGCCCGGAACTTATGCCACCGCGGCTGCCCGTATGGCGGGTACTTCAGCAGCAACTCCGCCACCCTGCCCGCCGCCCGCGCCACCGGAAATTTAACCCTGCAACCAGACTCCGTGGTGCATTCGATCATCTATGACGAGCAAAAACAAAAAGCGACCGGCGTGCGGGTGATCCATACGCACACCAAGGAAATGACGGAGTATTACGCAAAAATCATCTTTGTCAATGCCTCTACCCTCAACACCACTTTGCTTCTGTTGCATTCTACCTCCGGTCGGTTTCCCCAGGGTTTGGGTAATGAAAGTGGCGCACTGGGGCATTATCTGATGGATCACAATTACCGGGTAAGGATACGGGGCACCTACAGCGGTTTTCAGGATCAATACTACTATGGCCGTCGCCCGACCGGGGTGTACCTGCCCCGCTTCCGGAACGTGGGTGCCGACCAGCAGAGCGCTTTCCTCCGGGGATATGCCTACGCCGGCGGGGGCTCCCGCGAAGGCTGGCCAAAGGTGCTCCGAACCGATGGGTTCGGTGCCGCCCTGAAAGAAGAAGCCAGTCATCCCGGATTGTGGCAGTTCAGTTTAACCGGCATGGGAGAAATGCTGCCTCAATACAGCAACCAGGTGTCCCTGCTGCCCGGCCAGCCGGATGCCTGGGGCATGCCTACGCTTAAAATTGACTGTGGCTATGGCGCCAACGAAGAAGCCATGACCAAGGATATACTCACCGCGGGTGCAGAAATGCTGGAAAAAGCCGGCCTGTCCGACATCCAGGCCACGGATAGCCACCAGGCACCCGGCTTGGGTATCCACGAAATGGGAACGGCCCGCATGGGACGCGATCCCAAAACCTCGGTGCTGAATGGCTTCAATCAGATGCACAGCGTCCCCAACATGTTCGTCACCGATGGCGCCTGCATGACTTCGGGAGCGTGTCAAAACCCTTCCCTCACTTACATGGCCCTGACGGCCCGGGCGGCTGATTACGCCGTGAAGGAATCGAAGCGCCGGAACCTGTAAAGCCGATCGAATGCAGCCGTCTGTTGCACCGCAAATTTTTCAAACTTTATTCATTCACTCCCCAGCAAGCCTTTTCCTATGAAATCAGAACCCCATTACCCTTCCCGCCGTCACTTCCTTAAGGGAGCCACCCTGGCCCTGGGTGCCCTGCCCCTGGTCAGCCTTACCGACGACCTTTTTCCTCCCGCGTCAGACAAAGGCAAAAAAGTGCGGGTCGGGGGGCACGTATGGGTGTATTCGGCCCCGCAGCCCAATTACGACTGTACCCCGGTGATGGAGCAGGTTTTCTCCGATTTTCGTTACGCAGGCATCGAAGGCGTGGAATTGATGGAGCGCAACCTGCGGCACGTCGAAGCGGTGGACCGCCTGGGTTCGCTCAGGGAGAAATACGGCGTGCCGGTCATGGGCGCTTCGTACGGAGCCAATATGTGGAACCGGGAAGAGCACCCGAAAATTGAGGAAGACGTGGAACTGGTGGTGGGCCGGCTGCAGCAGTTAGGAGGCCAAACGCTGGGCCTTTCGGTGGGCGAAACCAAGGCGCCTAAAACGGAAGCGGAACTGGATGCGCAAGGCGACCTGCTGAAAAAAATCGTGGCCCTTTGCCAACGGAAAGGAATCGTCCCCAACCTGCACAACCACACCTACGAGGTGGACAACAAGCAGCACGATCTGAAAGGCACCCTGGCGCGGGTTCCCGGCATCCAACTGGGACCCGACCTGAACTGGCTGATCCGCGCGGGCATCCAACCGGCCGACTTCATCAGTCAATACGGTAAGCGGATTGTCTACGTGCACCTGCGCGATCAACTGCCAGGCGGCGAATGGTCGGAAGCCCTGGGCGAAGGAAGCACCGACTTCGCGGCCATCGCCCGGAGCCTGAAAAAAATCAATTTCTCTGGTCTGGCTGCCATCGAACTGGCTCACCCGGCCGGTTTTCAACTTACCCGGCCCCTGAAGGAAAGCTGGAAAATAAGCCGGGACTTCGTAAAACAAAAGCTGGGCTATTAACCGCGTCTTCTCCATCCGGCTTTTCTGTAGCAAAAAATGGATAAAAAGGGTAGCTTTTCGACCGAACAACCACCTACCACCCATACAAAATGACCATCCAATTCTTTTGTCCGCGCTGGGGAGCGGAGCACCATCCCTTCGACATTTTCTGCAAACAGGTGAGGGAAGCCGGTTACGACGGCATTGAAATGAGCCTGCCCCCCGACCGGCACGAAAAGCGCGAATTACTCCGGATCATGGAAGCGTACGGGCTTTTGCTGGTGGCGCAACACTGGGAAACCGTAGAAGTATCCCTTCCGAAACACCTGGAATTGTACGCCAACTACCTTTACAACCTGGCCGAAGCGCAACCTTTGTTCATCAATTCCCAGTCCGGAAAGGACTTCTTCTCTTTTGAACAAAACGGGGCCGTGCTGGAAAAGGCCGCGGTCATTGCCCGGGAAACCGGCGTGAAGATCATCCACGAAACCCACCGGGGCAAATTCAGTTTCTGCACCACCTCCACCCTGCCCTTCCTGGCTGCCTTCCCCGACCTGCGGCTCACGGCCGACTTTTCGCACTGGTGCAACGTGGCCGAGACTTACCTGCAGGACCAGCCGGATGCCGTACAAACCGCCATTGAGCGAACCGACCACATTCATTCGCGGGTGGGCTTTCCGGAAGGACCGCAGGTCAGCGATCCGCGGGCACCGGAGTGGGAAACGGCGCTTGGTTACCACCTCCAATGGTGGGATGCCATCGTGGAAAACCACCGCCGGCAGGGCAGCGCTTCCCTGACCATTACCACGGAGTTCGGCCCCGCTCCCTACCTGCCCCTGCTGCCTTATACCCAACAGCCGGTAGTCAGCCAATGGGACGTGAACGTGTATATGAAAGATTTGCTGAAGAAAAGGTACCGGACGCCCGCTTGATTTTTGCATTTTTTAGCCAACTTGGTCCGCGAAAACCACATCCGGCCTGCTTCCCATGCTTACACCTTCGCTTCGTACTTTCTCATTTAGTTTCCAGCTAAGCCTTTTGCTGTTCACGCTGCTATCGGCGGCGGCCCACTCCCAAAGCAAAGCGCCCCTGACCGTAGCCTCCTACAACCTGCGCTACAATACGTCCAACGACGGCATCAATGCCTGGCCCAACCGGAAGGAATGGGTAAAAAGCCTGGTGCGTTACCACGGCTTCGATTTGTTTGGCGTGCAGGAAGCGTTGCGGGGACAGCTGGAAGATGTAGCTGAAATGTCGGAATTTGCCTTCCTGGGCAAAGGCCGCGACGACGGAAAGCAGGGCGGGGAGCATTCGGCGATCTTCTACCGCAAAGATCGGTTCAAGGTGCTGGCCTCCGGCGACTTCTGGCTGAGCGAAACACCGGATCAACCCACGAAGGGCTGGGATGCTACCTGCTGCAACCGGATCTGTTCCTGGGCCCAGTTCAGCGACCTGGAAACGAAAAAAACCTTCTACTTTTTCAACGTGCATTTCGACCACCAGGGCGTGGAAGCCCGTCGCCAGTCGGGCAGGCTGATGGTGCAGAAGATCAAAGTGATCGCCAAAAATCAGCCGGTGATCTGCACGGGCGACTTTAACTCTACCCCGGACACGGAGCAGATTCAGACCATGCAGACGCTGTTACAGGATGCCTACCGGATCACGGAACTGCCTCCCTACGGACCGGAAGGTACTTTCAACGGCTTCGATTACCAGGCCCCGCTCAAAGACCGGATTGACTACATTTTCCTGAGCAAGGACTGGACGGTGAAAAAGTACGGTGCGCTTTCTGATGCCAAAGACCAGCGTTATCCCTCCGACCATTTGCCGGTGGTAGCAGAGCTGAGGTGGAAGTAATGGCAAATAAGCAGCTGTCGGCTATTGGCTTAAAAATAAGCCCTTCAGGAAATAGTATCCACTATCGTTGAACATCTATTTACGACTGGTAATCCAGACCCATTGTCTCTTGTCCAGCGCCGACAGGCTGCCTTCCACTTGTCATTCCAGAGGAATCTGGCCCACCACTACCAGAAAAAAAGCAGGAAATGGGCTGTCTGGCCGGCTTCAACTGCGATTACCAGTCCTTGCTCCGGAGGAGCTTCCTGTTTATAGCACTAATGTCAAGCGTAACCCTGGCTCCATCGGAGCCTCCTTCCACACATCAAGGAGGCTCCGCTGAGCCAAATCAAGTTTCAAGCGACTCTACTATAAACAGGAGGCTCCTCCGGAGCAGGCAGGAGGCACAAAGAGGAGTCCTAAGCGTAGAAACACGAGACAGAACCTGGAGCCCGGAGCACAACACTTGGAGCACGGAGCCTTTCGGAGAAATGATGGAGGGCTGCAAGTCAAAAGGCCCGTCCGCTGCTCCCACCGATCAAAAGCGGTATTCAAACTGTTTCCAAATTAGGCTTCCTTTTATGGCCGAAAGCAGGAATGCGTATATTTGCCCATTATGAAACTGGCTTCGCTTCTTCTGAGTCTGCATATTCTGCTCGGCAGCCTGCTGCCGCACGCCGACTATACCGAATTGTCGAAGCTGCCCGATCTCTATGAGCATTACCAATTGCACCTGATGAAGTCGAAAGGGAAGCTCAGCCTGACTGACTTTCTGGCCATGCATTATACCGACTCCCAGCACCAGCAGTCGGAAGGAGACGTGGAACTGCCGTTTCAACATCACCATACCTGCCTGGGTGCAGTCGTCTACTTCCTGCCCGATTTCCATTTTCAGTTTACGCCCATTCAACCTTCCATCGACCGGCGTTATCCGCCCCTGTCACCTACTTTTCCTACCGCTTTTATCACCATTTTCCAGCCGCCCAAATTGAGTAACCTGCTTTTCTAAGCAGGAAATACTGGATTTGACTTCTTCCAGCCACTCACTGGTGGCAATCAATGCTGTGCTATGCTATCGTTGGGTTTTTGTCACCAGTGCTCTTTCGTGCTCTACGTGTAGTCTACCAGCCATTAGCACATCAGCACATTTTTTCTTAGCCCATTCACTCATTGTCATGCTTGACCGGATCATTCATTTTTCTATTCATAATAAGCTGGTTATTGCGATTTTCACGTTGGCGCTGATCATCTGGGGCAGTTATTCCATTACCCAACTCCCCATCGACGCCGTGCCCGACATTACCAATAACCAGGTGCAGGTGATTACCATAGCACCTTCGCTGGCGGCCCAGGAACTGGAGCGGCTCATCACCTTTCCCATCGAACAGTCGCTGGCTACCATTCCCGACCAGGTAGAAATGCGCTCTTTCTCCCGCTTTGGCCTGTCGCTGGTCACGGTGGTATTTAAAGAGAACGTGGACATTTACTGGGCCCGGCAGCAGGTAAGCGAACGGCTCAAAGAGGCCCAGACGCAGATTCCACCCGGTATTGGCATTCCGGAACTCAGCCCCGTTACGACCGGACTGGGGGAAATTTACCAGTACATCATCCGGCCCAAAAAGGGTTACGAACATCGGTATTCGGCCATGGAACTGCGTTCGGTCCAGGACTGGATTGTGCGCCGGCAGTTGCTGGGAACCCCCGGCGTGGCCGACGTGAGTAGCTTTGGCGGTTTTCTCAAGCAGTACGAAATCGCGCTGGACCCGGAAAAGCTCCGCAGCCTGCACCTGACTGTGGCAGAGGTGTTTACCGCCTTGGAAAAGAACAACCAGAATGCCGGGGGCGCTTACATCGAATCGAAAACGGGGCCTTCGGATGCAGCGCACAGCTATTACATCCGCAGCGAAGGGCTGGTCACCAACCTGGACGACATCCGGAACATCGTCGTGCGCAACCATCCTTCGGGCATTCCCACGCTCATCCGCGACGTGGCCGAAGTCGGTTACGGACACGCCATCCGGTACGGAGCCCTCACGCACAACCACAGTGGCGAAGTGGTGGGTGCCGTGGTGCTGATGCTGAAAGGGGAAAACTCATCCAAGGTGATCCGGGCAGTGAAGGAAAGGGTAAGCACCATTGCCAAGACGTTGCCCGAAGGGCTGACCATCGAGCCATTCCTGGACCGGACCAAACTGGTCAACAATGCCATCGCCACGGTGATCCGCAACCTGGCCGAAGGAGCGCTCATCGTCATTCTGGTGCTGGTGCTGCTGCTGGGCAACTTCCGGGCGGGCTTGGTAGTAGCCTCCGTCATTCCGCTTTCCATGTTGTTTGCTATCTCGATGATGAACCTGTTCGGCGTGTCGGGCAACCTGATGAGCCTGGGAGCCATCGACTTCGGCCTGATCGTTGACGGTGCCGTGATCATTGTGGAGGCGGTACTGTATAGCATCGCCCTGAAGCAGTACGCGCACGTACTTAACCAGCCGGAGATGGATCGGGAAGTGTACGAAGCTTCGTCCCGCATCCGGCATTCGGCCACCTTCGGCGAAATCATCATTCTCATCGTGTACCTGCCCATTCTGGCGCTGGTAGGCACCGAAGGCAAGATGTTCCGGCCCATGGCCCAGACCGTCTCCTTTGCGATCCTGGGCGCTTTTATCCTTTCGCTTACCTACGTACCCATGGTATCGGCCCTGTTTCTGAGCAAACGACCGGGTCCGTCCCACGAAGGCGGCTTGTACAGTCGGCTGCTGGCGAAACTGCAGCGCGCTTACCAGCCGATGATTGAATGGGCTTTACGGAAGAAGGGCGTCGTGATCGCGTCGGCGCTGCTGCTTTTTGCGGCCAGCCTGCTGCTCTTTTCCCGACTGGGCGGCGAATTTATCCCGACGCTGGACGAAGGCGATTTTGCGGTAGAAACCACGCTGTTGCCCGGCAGTTCGCTCAACCAAACGGTGGAAGTGTTCAGGAAGGCGGGAGAAATCCTGCTTCGTGACTTTCCGGAAGTGAAGGAAGTCGTGGGCAAAATCGGTTCCTCTGAAATTCCGGTAGATCCCATGCCGGTGAACAACGGCGATATGATCGTGACCCTGAAAGACCGCCGCGAATGGACCAGCGCCCACACGCGCGAAGAACTGGCCGAAAAGATGAACGAAGCCCTGTCGTCCATTCCCGGCGTCACTTTCGGTTTTCAGCAACCCATTCAGATGCGGTTCAACGAACTGGCAACCGGTGCCCGCCAGGACGTGGTGCTGAAGATTTTCGGGGAAGACCTGGACGTGCTGGCACGCGAAGCCAACCGGATCGGGAGCCTGGTGCGGAAAACGAAAGGGGCTACGGATTTGTACATTGAGCGGGTGACCGGCCTGTTGCAGATTGTGGTGCGTTACGACCGGGCCCGCATAGCCCAGTACGGACTGAACATTGCCGACATCAACCGGCTCATTCAGACGGGCTTTGCCGGGGAAACGGCCGGGATGGTGTACGAAGGTGACCGCCGCTACGACCTGGTAGTCCGGCTGGCCAGCCAGCACCGGCGCAACATCGAAGACGTGCAGAACCTGTACATCCCACTCCCCGCTTCGTCACGTGCCGATGGCATTCACCCATCCGACAACCAGATTCCGCTGTCGCATGTAGCCACGGTTTCGCTGGAACCGGGACCGATCCAGATCCAGCGCAGCGATGCCAAGCGCCGGATTACCATCGGCTTCAACGTGCGCAACCGCGACGTGGAAAGCGTGGTCAACGAACTCCGGGAAAGGGTGGAGCAGCAGATCCGGCTGCCGGCGGGGTACTACGTTACTTACGGCGGCCAGTTTCAGAACCTGATCGAAGCCCGCGAAAGGCTTTCGATCGCAGTACCCGCCGCACTTCTGCTCATTTTTGTCCTGCTGTATTTCACCTTTTATTCCGCGCGGCAGGGCCTGCTCATTTTCACGGCCATTCCGCTGGCGGCCATCGGGGGCGTGCTGGCACTGTGGCTGCGGGGTATGCCCTTCAGTATTTCGGCGGGCGTGGGTTTCATTGCGCTGTTTGGCGTGTCGGTGCTCAATGGTATCGTACTGATCGGGCAGTTCAATCAGCTGCGGAAAGAAGGGATGAAAAGTCTGCGGGAAGTGGTGCTGAAGGGCACGGCGGTCCGTTTGCGTCCGGTCATTATGACCGCTATGGTGGCTTCGCTGGGTTTTCTGCCCATGGCGCTTTCCAATACGTCGGGGGCCGAAGTGCAGAAGCCACTGGCTACGGTGGTCATTGGTGGGCTGGTTTCTTCTACCCTGCTCACGCTGTTTCTGCTGCCGGTGCTCTACGTACTCACGGAAAGGTGGGCGGAGCGCAGAACCTTACGAAAAATCCGGGCGTCCCTTTCCAAGACACCCAAAGGCAATCCCATTCTGCCCACGCTGCTCTTCTTGCTGGCAGGTGGCGGTCTGGTGCAGGCCCAAACGCCTTCCGGTCCATCCATTACCGCTTCCGTTTCCACCCAACCCCTCACGCTGGACCAGGCCCTGGAAACCGCCCTGCGCAACAACGCCGGTATGCGGGCAGGGCAATACGGGATTGAGCAGCAGCAAAGCCTGCGCAAAACGGCCGGTGACCTGGGCAACACTACCCTGACCTATACCGGCGGGCAGTACAACAGCATTTACTACGACAATCAATTCAGCCTCAGCCAGACCATTCCCTTCCCGACTACGCTGGCCCGACAGGGCGCGCTGGCCCGTTCCAGGGTACAGAGCGCCGAATTGCAACTGGCCGTTACGCGCAATGAGCTGGTATATCAGGTCAAGGCCGCGTACTATCAGCTGGCCTATTTTCAATCGCGTCAGCTCCTGCTCCAGCGCCAGGACAGCCTGTACGCCAGCTTTGCCCGGGCTTCCGGTTTGCGTTATACCACCGGCGAAAGCAACCTGCTGGAAAAAGCCACCGCCGAATCGGCGCTGTACGAAGTGCGTACGCTGCTGACCCAAAACGAAGCCGACATCCGCATTTATCAGAGCCAGTTGCAGACCTTGCTGAACGTTGGGGAGCCAGTCACCATCGCCGAAGCGGGCCTGAGCAAGCGCCCTTTCCGGATCGACACCCTTTCGGCTACGACCGAAGCGCCCGACACGCAACCCAATCTGGCGCTAGCCCGACAACAGGTGGAAGTAAGCCGCCGGAACCAGGAATGGGAGCGCTCCCGCCTGATGCCCGAAATGATTCTGGGCTATTTCAATCAGTCGCTGATCGGCTTTCAGAACACCAGCGGCTATGCCGGAGCCACCGAACGTTATTTCGACGGTCGCACCCGCTTTACCGGCTTTTCGGCGGGCATTTCCTTTCCGCTCTGGTTCCGTCCCCAGGCCGCCCGCATTCAGGCCGCCGGTTTAGGCAGGCAGGTGGCCCAGGCGCAGGCGGATCTGGCGCAAAAAAACTGGCAGGGCCAATACCATCAGGCGATTCAGCAATACCAAAAGTACCGGCAGAGTGTGGACTACTACGAACAAAATGCGCTGCCGCAGGCGGAACTGATCCTGCAAAACGCCCAGAAAGCCTTCCGGGGCGGCGACATCGGCTACGTGGAATACCTGCAGGGCCTGAACCGGGCGCTTGCCATTCAGACCACTTACCTGAACATTCTCAACCAGTACAACCAGGCGATCATCGAACTGGAACTTTTGCTTGGCGTGGATTGATGGGGTGATGAAAATACCTTTTATTACCCCCAACCCCCTAAAGGGGGCTAAAAGGACTTACAGCCCCCTTTAGGGGGTTGGGGGTACAAATACGTGAAATGATTCCATTTTTCTAATCTTACTCACACTTTCTCCCAGTAGAAGGTAAAAAATGGAATCATTGGGTGGTAGGGGAATCGGTCCGCCTACGAGGAACAATTAATTTAAATTCAAGAAGGATTCACTGATGAAAATACAATTCGCTTTTATTCAACCATTTGCCATTCTGCTTGGTGCGTTGCTTATCTCTTGCGGACAGAGTACCAAGGAGGAACCGACTGCTGAAACGGCAGGGGAAACCGTAGAAAGCAGCCATCTGGTACAACTGACTGCCGGACAATACCAGCAGGCGGGCATTGAGCTGGGTCAGATTGAACAGCGCCAACTGAGCCGCTACCTGCGGGTGAATGGCGTACTGGACGTACCACCCGAAAACCTGGTGTCCATTTCGGCACCGATGGGCGGCTTCCTGAAAAGCACGCACATGCTCCCTGGCACCCGCGTCCGGAAGGGTCAGGTCATTGCCGTAATCGAACATCCCGACTACATTCAGTTGCAGCAGGATTACCTCGACAGCAAAAGCCGACTGGAATACGCCACGCTGGAGTACAACCGGCAGCAGGAACTGAACCGGGAAAACGTCAATTCGGCCAAGGTGTTCCAGCAGAGTACGACGGAGTATCAGGTACTACAGCACCGCGTAAAAAGCCTGGAGGAAAAGCTGAAACTCATTGGCCTCAATCCCCGGCAGCTCCAAAGCGAAGCCATCTCCAGTGCCATTCCCATTCACACACCCATCAGCGGCTACGTGAAGGCCGTCAACGTGAACCTGGGGAAGTACGTCAACCCGGCGGACGTGTTGTTCGATATCGTCAATACCGAACATATGCACCTGGCCCTGTCGGTGTTTGAAAGGGACATTCCCCGCGTGCGGGAAGAACAAAAAGTCCTTTTTCACCTTCCCAACGAACCCGAGAAGGAGCGCAGCGGCACCGTACACCTGGTGGGCAAGTCCATTGAAGCCGACAAGACCGTGATGGTCCACGTACACTTGAACCAGGACGACCCTACCCTGCTGCCGGGCATGTACGTCAATGCCCGCATTGAAACCGGCGACAGCACGGCGTATGCGCTGCCCAGCAATGCCATTGTGAACGCGGAAGGCAAAAGCTATATTTTTATCGTAAAAAACCCGCAGGATCACGCCTACGAAAGAGTGGAAGTCCAGCCGGCACTCTCGGAAAAGGGTTTTACGGCCATCGGGCTACCGGCGGGCGTCGAGCCGGCCCGGACGCAGGTAGTTGTGAAGGGAGCCTTTGCCCTGCTGGCCAAGATGATGAATGTAGAAGAAGAGGATTAAACGAAAGCGGGATTCAACCCGTCAGGTTTGCCCATTGAACCCAATATTCACTCCGGGCCAACCTTCCCATTCATCGCGCGTTAGCATGGAAAACACTGCTGACAACCATTCAATCAGACCGATGCAAGAACAAAAGGGCATTACCATTAATATGGGTGAAGGGTTAATTGAAGACATTCTCACCCGCGAAGAACAGGAACGACTGACACCGGAAAGGGTTATTCAACTGCTCAGAGAAGGCAACGACCGCTTTGTCAAAGGCTCCATTACCCTCCGCAACCACCGCGAACAGGTACGAAAAGCGGTGAATGGGCAGTTTCCCAAAGCCATTGTGCTGTCGTGCATCGATTCGCGCGTGCCCGTGGAAGACGTGTTCGACCGGGGCATTGGTGACATGTTCGTAGCCAGGGTGGCCGGCAACTTTGTCAACGAAGACATACTGGGCAGCATGGAGTACGCCTGCAAAGTGGCCGGGTCGAAACTGGTGCTGGTATTGGGACACGAACACTGCGGGGCCATCAAGAGCGCCATCGCCGGGTTTGAAATGGGAAACATCACCCGCATGCTGGCCAAAATAAAGCCCGCGCTGGATGCCGTGACTGACTACCACGGAGAAAAGAGCAATACGAATGAGGAATACGTACACCTGGTCACCGAAAAAAACGTGCAACTCACCATTGCGCAGATTCGCCAGCAAAGCCCCATTCTGAAGGAGATGGAAGACCAGGGCCAGATCAAAATCATTGGCGGGCTGTACGACATGGATACCGGGAAAGTCAATTTCCTGGAGTAAACAATCCGCTCACTCCCCGATCAACCTGGGATGGCAACGGCCTTTCCATCCGACCACGAAAATGTGCTGCGTCCTGCCCACACGGCGGGACGTTTTTGTTGTGAATCATCAACCTCCCCGGCATTACGGCCACTGAAGGCGGCCATTTCCCACTCATCCCATAACCGCATCTTTTCTGCCCACTTTTCGATAGCTTCAATCATATAGCCCGTTCCCAACCGGGACCGGCCGGCTTCCTGGCTCCGTGCGGTAAACGTCCACGCTTTTCTCTTACGGAAATTTCCCCTGCGCGTTACTCCTTTACTCACTCCTACCCCAAACGCCATGACTGGTTTTTATACTTTTCTGGTAGCGGCCGTTTTCAGTATGGGTTTCCTGTCATCCGGCCAGGCTTCTCCCTTTCCTTCTGCGTGCGCTTCCGTAATGCCCCTCAACCGGATGGTGGACGACCCCGACAAAATGCCCCGTGCCACCGGTCTGAAGGCGGAGTATTACAATGGCACTCACTTCGAAGAAAAACTGCTCACCCGAACCGAAGCCCAGGTCAATTACGAGTGGTCGGGCAAACCCTGGCTGCCTGGTCTGAACGAACTCTCTTTTTCGGCCCGCTGGACCGGCGTGTTGTACGCACCGGCAGAGGGCACTTATACGCTGATTGCCCGGGTAGACGATGGCATCCGCCTGTGGCTCGGTGGTCAGCTGTTGATTGATGAATGGCACGGGCAATCGGTGATCACTTACAAGCGAATCGTCCGAATGAAGGCTGGCAGGTACTACGATCTGAAAATTGAATACTTCAACCACTACGGCCCCGGAGCCATGCAATTGTTCTGGGAAGCCCCCGAAACAGCCACGGCTTCTCCCGATCTGGTGAATAAAGGGGCGCGCACCCTGATTCCCAAAGATTTCTTTTTCAAATCGAAGCCGGTTTCACCGGTGAGTCCGACAGTGGCAAAGGGGGGCGAAAAGCCCAAGCAAAAAAGCCGGATCGCCCTGGCAGGCCATTCACCAGCCAAAAGCAAATCACCAGCCCGCCAGTCACCGCCCCCATTGGCCAATCCGGTAAGCAAGGCGGCTCCCGATACTTTGTCTAAGCGGGCGCCCGAACTGGAAAGTCTGGGAAGGCCGGAGCCCGGGAAAGCCATCGTTCTCAAACGGGTGTTGTTTGTGCAGAGTCAGTACCTGTTGCTGCCCGAATCGCACGCGGAGCTGGATCAACTGGTGCGCATGCTGCTCAACTACCCCGACCTGCGGATTGAAATTGCCGGCCACACCGACAACCAGGGCGACCCGCGGCTGAACCAGGCCCTGTCGGAAAACCGGGCGACCGTGGTGGCCGCCTACCTGATCCGGAATGGGGTGGCCGAAAGCCGGATCGAAGCCAGGGGCTACGGAAGTACGCAGCCCATCGCCGACAATTCGGATGAAGCAAACAGAGCCCGGAACCGGCGGGTAGAGTTTACAGTGAAGTAGGGCAATTGCCCCCGTAATAAGCTGACTGTCAAACAAAAAAAATATTTTTGGAGCCAGGCAACCCTTGCTGCTTTTTAGTCGTGGGGACAGCAATGCATTCACTTCTATCCACTCCTAAAACCAATCACTTATGAAAACCACCACGCTCCTTTTCTGCACGCTATTTATCGGCATTGCGCTGCTGTCCTCGTGCCGGAACAACGAAGACAGGATTGCCCCAACCTCCGGTTCCAAAGAAAGTGCTGCCCGGAAAGCCGCTCCAAAACACTTTTCGGCCCACCTCACCAGCGATCAGGAGGTAAGAACCCCGGCCGTGGTTTCTACCGCACAGGGGCAGTTCAACTTGAAACAACGAAACGACGGCACCTGGGAATTTAAACTGATTGTGGCCCAGTTGGAAAACGTGGTGGGTGCTCACCTGCACCTGGCACCGGCGGGCAGTAACGGGGGAATTGTAGTCCACCTGTTGCACGGAACGGTGAACGGGCCAGTAAACGGTGTCCTTTCGGAAGGCACGATTACCGCTGCTGACCTTACCGGGGCATTGGCCGGAAAAACACTGGACGACCTGGTAGCTGCCATTTCCGCAGGCAATATCTACGTAAATGTACATACTACCGCCTACACAAGCGGAGAAATCCGCGGTCAGGTAGATTAGAAAAATGCATTTTACTGTCTGAAAAAAGTCCTGTTGGCAACGACAGGATTTTTTTATTCACACTGTGGCCTTTCCAGCGAAAAGTTTTTCAGCGCCCTTCATCAATCACAAAAGACCAGCCCGTCGCCTGAACCAGTGGAGATTGTTGGGAAAAATAGGTAGGTTTGGCCGGTTTTCACCTATCCTTTCAGCCTATACCGATGACCTTAGAACAAATCCAGGAAGCCGCCCGTTACGTCCGATCCCAACTTGACTTTCATCCCCGCGTAGGCATTATTCTGGGAACCGGGCTGGGTGCCCTGGCCAGAGAAGTGGACGTACAGGTAGCCATTCCCTACGACTCCATTCCGCACTTTCCGGTTTCGACGGTAGAAAGCCACACCGGCCGGCTGTTGCTGGGTACGCTTGCCGGACAGAAAGTAGTGGTCATGCAGGGACGCTTTCATTATTACGAAGGTTATACGATGCAGCAGGTCACCTTTCCGGTGCGGGTGATGAAGGTGCTGGGCATCGAACGGCTCATTGTGTCGAATGCCGCCGGTGGCCTGAATCCGGCCCAGGAAATCAGCGACCTGATGATCATTGAAGACCACATTAATTTACAGCCCGAAAATCCGCTGACCGGCCGGAACCTGGACACCCTGGGCGACCGTTTTCCGGATATGTACGCGCCTTACGACCAGCACATGATCCGACTGGGCCTGGACATAGCGGCGCAGCACGGCATCCGGGTGCACACGGGCGTGTACGCCAGCGTGCCGGGGCCCAACCTGGAGACCCGGGCGGAATACCGGTACATGCGCACCATCGGGGCCGATGCCGTGGGCATGTCTACCGTGCCGGAGGTAATTGTAGCCCGCCAGATGCACCTGCCCTGTTTCGCCGTGTCGGTCATCACCGATCTGTGTACGCCGGACAAGCTGAAGCCCGTGTCGATTGCCGACGTGCTGGCCGCTGCCGCCAAAGCCGAACCCTGGCTGAGTCTGCTGACGAAGGAAATGCTGAGCCGACTCGCTCAATAAAACTTTGCGTTCGAATCAAACTTCCAGACCCTGAAATAGGTTTCCTTTTTAAACGTTACGAATCCGATGAGTATGCCTCAACATCCATTTACCCCCCGCATGAAACAGTTGTTTTCCGTCTGCGCGCTGCTGGGCTTGCTGCTCACGGTGGGCTGCCAGTCTTCTGCTCCGGCTAACCAGGAACCGGAAAACCGGCCCATTCCGACCGATATGCACGCCGACGCTAAAACGATGGATTTTGATCTGAGCCTGCTGGCGTCGGACAACGATCCGGTCTGCGGCATGCCGGTGAAGGCGGGCGTAGCGGATACGGCGCAGTACCAGGGAAAAATTTATGGCTTCTGCAACGAAACCTGCAAGCACAACTTCGTTCAATCTCCGGCTGAATACCTGAGCTCAAAATAAACGCGTATGAACAAGCAATCGATTCTTCCGGTTATTCTGCTTGCCGCCGTCCTGGGCTTTCTCGTTGTGGGCGGCTACAAGGCTTACAACAGCGACAAACCGGCCAAAATCCTTCCCACTTTCGGTCAGGATGAGCGCGATTCGGTCACGGCCGACGGCAAAACCATTCCGGTATCGGTGGTGCATACGGTCCAGGACTTTTCCTTTACCGACCAGACCGGACAGCCGGTCACCCCAAAAACCTTTGCGGACAAAATCTACGTGACCGACTTCTTTTTTACTACCTGTCCGGGCATCTGCCCCCGGATGACCAAACAGATGGAGCGGGTGTACGCCAGGTACAAGGGCAACGAACAGGTAAAGTTCCTGTCGCACACGGTAAATCCGAAAGTGGACTCCGTGCCGGTACTGGCTGAATACGCCGAAGAGCACGGTGCCGATGCCCGGCAATGGCACTTTGTGACCGGCGATAAAAAGCAGTTGTACGACATGGCCCGGTACGGTTACTTCGTCACGGCTGTGGAGGGCGACGGCGGCGAAAGCGACTTCGTACACACGGAAAAATTCGTGCTGGTCGACAAGGAAAGGCGCATCCGTGGCTACTATGACGGCACCGACTCCAGCAAGGTAGACGAACTGATGAAAGATATGGACATCCTGCTGGCCGAATACAAGTACCGGAAGAAGAAAGATGGAGGGAGTAAGAAGTGAGGAGTGTGAAGGATGATTAAAGGATTTAATGGCTATATGGTTGAATCTGCCAGGGGGCTGACAGCCGAAACTTTTGTTTTTTGACGTAGGGCAATCTATTTCGCTTTTCTGATGCAGGCCTGAAGGCCTGCGCTACGGATCAATTTAATTAAGTGATTTGATCATTTACACCTTTCCCGCTCCTGGCTTCTCACTCCTTTCCACTAATACTCCTCTTCTTCGTCCAGGAAAGCCCGGTAGGCGCGTTGCAGTTCGTTGTAGGCGTGGGTCTTTTGTTTTTTCAGGGAGATGGCCAAGCCTTTCTGAAAGATTTTTTCGGCTTTTTCTCTCATCCCCAGGTCTGCATAGAGCTTGGCCGCGTGGTAATACGTAGCCACGTAATCGGGGTGTTCATGCAGTAACTGCTCGTAGTATTCCATCGCCTTTCCCGTATCGGAGTTCGTGTACTCGATGGCAATCGCGTACAGCGTAAACGCGTCGTTGGGGTCCTGCTTCAGAAATTCGAACAGTTGGTTCAATCTTGAATCACTCATTTACTGGCTTGCTTTGATGAGAGAATATTTGCCAATAAAAGAGTAAGATTTAAACTCTGCAAGTAAGCGGCCTACTTTTTAAAATGTTAGGTTACCGTTCGTTACGTTGCCGGCCTTTCTTCAGGTCCCGGAATGATCCCGGTCGGTCTCACCGGATTTCATTAGGACCTGTCTCCCGGGCTTTTTCCGGCAGGAGCGCGGTACCTTCCGCTTCCAACCGGCCAACTGCCTAAAAAGAATTAACTGTAAAGAGAAATGTTTCCCCGAATACGGCCCCGAACGTGAAAATACCCCGTACAGGGTTCGATAATTGGCAAATCTTGATAACTTCGCGGCTCATTCGTGGTTATTCAACAAACAATTATTCAATCCTCTATGAAGATATTAGTTTGCATTACCCAGGTTCCCGATACGACTACCAAGATTACTTTTACGGATAACAACACCCAGTTCAACAAGGCCGGCGTTCAGTTTATCACCGGCCCCTACGACGACTACGCCCTTTCGCGGGCCGTAGAGCTAAAAGAAGCGACGGGTGGTACGCTTACCGTGCTGAACGTGGGGCAGGCCGACACCGAGCCCACGATCCGAAAGTGCCTGGCCATTGGCGCCGACGACGCCATCCGCGTCAATGCCGAACCCACCGACTCCTATTTCGTCGCGGTGCAGATTGCCGAAGTAGCCCGGCAAAACAGCTATGACCTCATTCTGATGGGCCGCGAATCGATTGATTATAACGGAGGTCAGGTGCATGGTATGGTGGGCGAACTGCTGGGCATTCCTTCCCTGTCGCCGGTGATGAAGCTGGACATTGAAGGCAATAAGGCCAAACTGACCCGCGAAATCGAAGGAGGAAAAGAGTACCTGGAAGTGAACCTGCCGCTGGTGGCGGGTTGCCAGGAACCCATTGCGGAGTGGAAAATCCCCAACATGCGCGGCATTATGTCGGCCCGGACCAAGCCCCTGAAGGTGGTAGAGCCCGTATCGGCCGATGCCTTTACCCAAGTGGACAAATACGAACTGCCCGCACCGAAGGGAGCCTGTAAGATGATTCCGGCCGAAGAAGCCGAAAAACTCATCAGCCTGCTTCGCACCGAAGCCAAAGTGCTGTAGAGATACAGTCAGCGGTCCGCCACTCAAAGGTTCCATCTTTTTCCTTCAACAGAAAGCATGGCGCAGGTGGAGAAAGCTGGAATCTTTTAATAAGCACCGCATCGGCGAACCGATTATCAAATTAGCATATTAACACATTATTAATCTCATCCATTCAAATGAAAAGACTTCTAATCGTTCTCCTTTTTTGCTGGATTTCCGATGCAGCCCTGGCCCAGGCACCGCTGGTGCCCCGTTACGAATACATGCAGGTCACGACCATCGAATCGCTGATTGCGGGTGGTGCCGGCCGTTCGCGCATGCTGGTGACCGACCGCAGCGGCAATGCCCAGGAACTGCCCATGTCCAACGTATTTAGTCTGGGAGGTATCAACTTCGGTAACATCAAGGACAACGATAAAGCGATTACCATCAAAATGAATGAGCTTTCCGAACAGGGCTGGGAACTGACCGAAACCACGACGGCAGCCAACGACAACCTGTTCATTACCCGTTACCTGCTCAGAAAGCCGAAATAATGTAGATGAAGTGAGTCGCAGGAGAAGGCCTGACGAAGGAATGGTGCTTCCCGAGGGGAACCATCCGGCTTTATTGCGACTTAGTACACAATCAACACGCTCAACTCAAACCAAACTATGTCTGTACTCATTTTTGTAGAAATAGCGGAAGGTACCATCAAGAAATCGTCTCTGGAGGCGGTCGCCTACGGGGCCCAGGTGGCACAGCAGGAGAATACATCGGCGACGGCCCTTGTGATTGGCCAGGCACCTGCCGCCGAACTGGAAGCCATCGGCAACTACGGTGCCCGGAAGGTGCTGCACGCCCACGAAGCCCGTCTGGAACACGGTGTGATCCAGGCTTATACCACCGTGCTGGCACAGGCCGCCGAAAAAGAAGGGGCCAACGTAATCGTACTGGCTACCTCATCGCTGGGGAGTGCGGTATCGGCCCGGCTGGCTGCCCGGTTGAAGGCCAGTCTGGCGACCAACGTGGTCGACCTGCCCAACCTGTCGGGTGGCTTCAGGGTAAAAAGGAGCATCTATACCGGAAAGGCGTTTGCCGAAGTAGAAATGAAGGGCGACAAGAAGATCATCGCGATCAAGAAAAACGCCATCGATCCGCAGGTAAGTGCTGAAAAAGCCAGCGTAGAGACTTTCTCTCCCAGCCTCAGCGATGCCGACTTCAACGTAAAGATCACCGAAACCGTACAAGCTACCGGCGACATCCTGCTACCGGAAGCCGATCGGGTGGTATCGGGCGGCAGAGGCCTGAAAGGTCCCGAAAACTGGAACATCGTAGAAGACCTGGCCAAAGCCCTGCACGCGGCGACTGCCTGCTCCAAGCCGGTATCGGACCTGGACTGGCGGCCACACCACGAACACGTGGGACAGACCGGCATCAAGATCAGCCCGAACCTGTACATCGCGGCGGGCATTTCGGGGGCCATCCAGCACCTGGCCGGAGTCAACTCCTCCAAGGTGATTGTAGTGATCAACAAAGACCCCGAAGCACCGTTTTTCAAAGCCGCCGACTACGGCATCGTGGGTGATGTATTCGAAGTACTGCCCCGTTTGACCAAGGCAGTCAAGGAGCTGGGATAAAACAAAGAGCAGAGCCATTGCCACACCGTTGCCGGCGTGGCAATGGCTCCAAAGCGGGTATTTTTTTGTAATACCCTTTATTTTCTGTGGAGGAAAGAGAATATTCCCGATTTTTATTTTTTTAACTTTGTACCTTTCCGCCTTATTGATTGAGATGATAAAAACAGTACCGTAAGAGTTGATCAACTGATTTTTCATTTCCGGACCCGAGACCATTAATTACAGTGAATAAAATCAAACTTGAAATCCTTGGCCTTTCTTCCAGTCAGTCCCAATCCGGCTCCTTCGCCCTGGTATTGGGGGAAGAATACGGCAACCGGAGATTGCCCATCATCATCGGCATGTTTGAGGCACAGGCCATCGCGATCGAAATTGAGAAGATCGTGCCCAACCGTCCGATGACCCACGACCTGTTCAAGTCATTTGCCCAGAGCTTCCGGTTTGCTGTCACCGAGATTGTCATTTCCGATCTGAAGGAAGGGGTGTTTTATGCCAAGATCATTTGCTCCGACGGCATCCGCAATACGGAAATCGACGCCCGGCCTTCCGACGCCATCGCCATCGGCCTGCGATTCAACGTGCCCATTTATACCTTTGAAGCCATCTTATCGGAAGCCGGCATTGTCTTTACTGATTCTCCCGACGAAGATGAGCCACTGGTCAAAAAAGAAGAACCCGCCCGGGTCAATCCCACTTCTCCCGAAAAATTCAAGGATTACCCTTTCGAACAGTTGAAGCAGATGCTGGAAGAAGCCCTGGAGAAGGAAGACTACGAAAGAGCCGCCCGCATCCGCGACGAGTTGAACAAGCGGAATTAAGGCTTCATTGCCTCTTAAATGAAAAACCTGCCGGTAGAAACCACACTGTACTAAAAACGGCGTTGGTCCTTCCGGCAGGTTTTGTTTTGTCAGGTAGTGGAAGTTGAAAAAAAGTGTTGCCTACAACGCTTTCCGGTAGCACACAATCCGATTGGCTTCCGTAAAGCCCGCTTTAAGGTGAAAAGCCTGACTCTGCCGGTTGCTCAGTTCCGTGTCGGAAGCCATTTCGATGCAGCCCCGTTGCCGGCACCACTCCTCTCCGGCCGCCAATAGTCTTTGACCAATCCCCGTTCGCTGGTAGCTTTCCGTCACGTACAGCCCTTCTACGTACCCTACGGGTGATGAATCGGTTCCTTCTACGTAATCGGTTCGTAACGAAAGTGCGATGAAACCCACGTATTCTCCATCATTGGTTTGATACAGAAAAGCCCCTTCCTGGGCGCTATTCAGTATGCGCGTAGCATCTTCTGCACCTTCTTCATAGGTGGAATCCGGCCACAATTCCAGGCAAAGGGAAGTAAAGGCACGGGCATTGGTTTCGGAAAGGCTTTCGATGGACATGGCGTATATCTTTAGAAAGATGGGTTGCTTACTGCAAGCGCTGTGTACCCTTTCGCTACCTTCATCCACCCGTTTAGCCGGTAAAACTTTTCACAACGAAGGCTTTATACATTTTAAACAGGTGATGATTTTTGGTTCTAACGTTTGGGCCGATTGTACCAACGATACTGTTTCCATTGCTTCAACCTCTTCCACTCAGACGGGTATTCATCAGAAGCCTGACCGTTTTCCCCTACTCTTTTACCTCCTAGATCAACCAAGGACTTAAGCAAAGAATTTAAAAAATAGCGATTATGATCCGAGGCTGAATAGTGGAATTCTAATGTAGTCTCTTTTACGTCGAAGGTTAGTGACCGAAAAGAAGGAGTGCTAAATTGCAGGTAATTTAAATGGGTAAGTTGATTTCGCAGTTGACTTATTTCTTCATAGCGCTGCAAACTAATAAGTTCTGATACTTGCTGTTTTAGTCGGTTATACGCTTCAATGTCCCGATGTAGTAAAGTGCTAATCTCTAGTGGATCGGAGGTGACTTTCGTCAAATTCAACTGAGCCTCCATCTGGAGGTTCAAACCAGTTTGTAGTGCAAACTGCGTTTGTATGTCAGCAAATGGTGGTATAGTTGGTATAAATCTTATTTCAGCAGATCCCACTCCCATAGTTATTCTCTTTATAGTTGTAAAATACGCAATCAGCCGGTTCAGACCTGTCCGGTTATTCTAACTAACACGAAAAAGTAGTCTCATCCAAAAGGCAACGGTATTTTTACACCCCTCCAAAAGCAACCAAGGCCCCGGAATACACGTAGCACCCGACAATGATCTCCTTTCAGACAGTCCAGTAAGGTCGGACGGTTCAACCTTTTTTCGCCAAAAAAGACGGAAAGGATTAATTTACTGTGAAATAGCTTTTCAAATGAATATATATTGGGCACAAATATGATATTTGAAGGCCTGAACACGACAATCACTTTATCCTGCAAAGAATGAAAATCCGATTTCAAATTGATTACCGCACCCAGTGGGGACAGCAGCTTTTCATCTGCGGATCATTGCCCGAACTGGGAGGCTGGGATGTACACCGTGCCCCGGTCATGACCCATCAGTCCGGAGGAAGCTGGGAGTTTGAACTAACGATCCCCGGTATCCCCCCATCCGGCTTTCAATACAAATACTTTGTCAGAGATACCCAGGGCACCGAACAGTGGGAAATGGGTAACAACCGGACGTTTTTTCCGGACGTACGCAAGGATGCCACCGTCGTTGCCCGGGACTGGTGGCGGACTACCAGCCAGGAAGAAGCGGCTTTGTTCACTTCTGCCTTTCGCGATGTGCTGCTGAATCCCCAAAGCGGCGGGTCTGCCATACCCACTAAAAAGAAAAGCAGCAAAGGCAAGGGAAGCTACCGGTTCCAGATCCAGATGCCCCAGGTAGAACCCGGCAGCCAGCTCTGCATCGTCGGAAGCGATCCGGCGCTGGGGAGCTGGGACGCAAAAAAAGCCCTGGTCATGGACGGAAGCGGCTTTCCGCTCTGGCAGGCGGAGGTGAGCCTGAGCAACGCGGAGGTGATTCGTTATAAATACGGCATCTACGACCCGAAAACCAAGCAGATCCGGCAGTGGGAAAGCGGCGACGACCGTACGCTCTGGCTCAACCCCAGCCCGGAAGTAGACCTGTACATTCAAACCGATGAGAACTTCCGGTTTACGGGACCCAAGTGGCGGGGAACCGGCGTAGCCATTCCCGTATTTTCCCTGCGTACGGAGCAGGGAACCGGCGTCGGGGAGTTCCTGGACCTGAAAGCACTGGTCGACTGGTCGCTGAAAACCGGGATGAAGCTGATTCAGATCCTGCCCGTCAACGACACGGTAGCTACGCATACCTGGGTTGATTCGTATCCTTACGCCGCCATTTCGGTCTTTGCCCTGCATCCCATTTACCTCAACCTGGAGGCAATGGGCACGCTGAAAAACAAAAAAGACCAGAAGTTTTACAACGATCAGCGCGTAGCACTTAATAAGAAAGACTTCGTGGATTACGAAGCCGTGATGAAAGTGAAATCGCGGTTTTTTAAACAACTGTACGATCAGGAGAAAAAGGCATTCCTGGCCGATCCGGCTTTCCAGCAATTCCTGGCCGACAACCGAAAGTGGCTGCAACCCTACGCGGTATTCTCCTACCTGCGCGACCTGAACGGCACTTCTGAGTTTGACCAATGGGGCGAATACGCTCGCATCAGCCAGGAGCAACTGGACGCCCTCTCGTCGCCCGACAGCCCGACCTTCGACGATGTGGCCGTGCATTACTTTATCCAGTTTCACCTGGACAAGCAACTGTTGGAAGCCGCCACGTACGCCCGGCAACGGGGCGTAGTGCTCAAAGGCGACATTCCCATTGGCATTTACCGCAACAGCGTAGACGCCTGGCTCACCCCCGAACTGTATCACATGAACAGTCAGGCCGGGGCGCCTCCCGACGATTTTTCTGCCACTGGTCAGAACTGGCGCTTCCCGACCTATAACTGGGAACGCATGGCCGAAGACGGCTACGCCTGGTGGCAGGCCCGTTTGCAGAAGATGGCTGCCTACTTCGACGTGTACCGCATCGACCACATCCTGGGCTTTTTCCGCATTTGGGAGATTCCCTCCGAAGGCGTGGACGGATTGCTGGGACACTTCAGTCCGGCGTTGCCCTACAGCCTCAACGAAATGGCACAGCGGGGCATCTGGTTCGACTACGAACGCTTCTGTACGCCTTACATCCGCGACCACATGCTCTGGGATCTTTTCGGTGAACTGCGTGATGAAGTAGTCAAAACGTACCTGACCGAATACCAGCCCGGGCATTTCCGGCTGAAACCCGAGGTAAACACCCAGCGACAGGTAGAAGAGTTGCTGGTGCCCGCTGCCGACGAAGCCCCGGAAGCCAAGACCAAACGGGAGCGTATGAAGGCAGGGCTTTTCCGACTGATCGGCGAAGTGCTGTTCCTGGAAGTACCCAACTCCAACGGAGAAGCCTTTAACCCGCGCATTTCCTTCCACCAGACCTATTCGTACCGCGAACTGGACGGCGGCCTGAAGCACAAGCTCAACGAATTGTACGTCGACTACTTCTACAAGCGGCATGAGCAGTTCTGGCGGGCGCAGGGCCTGACCAAGCTACCAGCCATCAAAAACGCGACCGACATGCTGGTCTGCGGGGAAGACCTGGGCATGGTGCCCGATGTGGTGCCCGGCGTAATGCACGAACTGGGCCTGCTGAGCCTGTACATCCAGCGCATGCCCAAAGACCCCAAGGTAGAGTTTGGCCATCCCGACCACGCTCCGTACCTCTCAGTAGTGACGCCATCGAGCCACGACATGTCGACCATTCGGGGCTGGTGGGAAGAGGACCGGGACAAGACCCAGCGTTTCTACAACCACATCCTGGGGCACTACGGGGAAGCGCCGGTCTATTGCGAACCCTGGATTGCCCGCGAAATCATTGTACAGCACCTGTATTCGCCGGCCATGTGGGCCATCTTCCCCATTCAGGACCTGATGGCAATGGATGCCCGACTCCGGCGGAAGGAAACGCATGAAGAGCGGATCAACGTGCCGGCCAACCCGCAGCACTTCTGGAAGTACCGCTTCCACCTCAACGTAGAAGATTTACTGAAAGAAGCGGAATTCAACGCCTCCCTGCTGGAAATGAGCAGCCATTCGGGACGGAAAACCCAGTGAGAAACCTTCCGCTTCTTCGCGTAGCAAACGAACGCCTGGAGAACCCAAACCCTCCAGGCGTTCATCTCTTTAGTAATCAAAAAAAGGTGGCCCGTAAATACAGGCCACCTTTCACGTTCATTAACTGTTTGTTGCATTCTGTATGAATACGCAGAACATCGCTGCGCCCCCCAATGGAGATTTCAAAAACTTACTATTTAGCTTCCTTTTGAGGAAGTGTTTTCTGAATGGACTTTACCTTAGACTTGTTGCTAATTGAAAAAGGTCATTTGTATTGAAATCCATGCATTAAAATAAATATATCATTCTACATCCCCCTACCCCCTTCAAAGGGGGAATTTTGGCGAACTCATTCCCCCTTTGAAGGAGCGGTCCGACGCATCGGCAGGGGGATATTAAAGGGCGATATAAGCGCAAATTGCTGTGTGTCAATGCACAACGAACCTATTTTCATCCCACCTCAATACCCTGGATTTTGCTGATACAGGCCTTTGGTAAAGTTGATTTCGCGCTGGGGAATCGGTAAGTATTCATCCCGGCCGGCGGTAAACCGGGCACCATTGAGAAACGATCTTCTGGTTTTTTCTTTGGCCAGGTACGCGTTGAGCGTGGGTTCGGCAATACCCCAGCGGACCAGGTCAAAGAAGCGGGGGCTTTCCATGGCAAACTCCAGCCTTCTCTCCCACTGCAGCGCTTTCCGGGCAAAGTCCTGCGACCAGTTGCCGGCGTCGTAGGGCTTGATCAGGTACTTGGAAGGGGCCGTTCCGTCGGCTTTGCGCGTCCGGGTAGTGCTGGCAGCCGCCCTTTCCCGCACCTGGTTGATCAGCGGCAAAGCGGAGGCCTGCTGTCCCAGTTCAATGTACGCCTCTGCCTGCCAGAGCAACACGTCGGCGTAGCGAATGATGTCGATGTTTTTGGAGGTACCGATAAAAGGCCCTTCTTTCTTGTAACAGGAGCAATCGGCCGCCTGCTGTTCTTTCATGCTCTGGAAGAAACCGTATACCCCGGCATCGCGCACCCAGCTATTGCTGAACAGTATATTGGGCTGGTACTTGTACGGATGGCCGTCGATTCCGATGGTGTGGTCGACGCGCGGATCGACGGTAGCGGTTTTGAAGTCGATCTCCCCGTTGTTGAAGTCGTCAAACTTCGGCAGTCCGTTGGCATCGGTTCCGAAGGCGTTGGCCAGGTTCTGGCTGGGCTGGTGAAATCCGCAGCAACCGTACTGAGGTGCTCCGTGCGGGTAATTCAGGCCGGTTACCGTGCTGATTCTGCCCAGCGAAGTGCCGTCATTGATCGAATACTGGATGGCAAAAATGGACTCCGGCCCGTTGTCGTAGCCATCCAGGAAGTTTTCGCCAAAGTCGGGTTGCAGATGGTATTTACCGGAATTAATGACCAGTTGGGTGAGCGCCACTACTTCCTGCAGCCGGGACTGGTTGATGGCCGTGACCCGGTGGTTTTCGTCCTGTTCGTAGGCCTGGTACAAGCGGAGTTTGGCCAGATACGCTGCCGCTGCCAGTTTGTTGGCCCTGCCTACCTGGGTTTGGGTTTCGGGCAAATGGTCCATGGCAAACTGAAAGTCTTCAGCAATTTTATTCCACAAGGCATCATTGGTATACTCCCGGTTGGACGTTTGTAATATCTCGTCGTTCGTGAGGGTTTCGTCGACGTAGGGAATGTACTTGAACAACATTTTCAGCATAAAATGCGAATGCCCTCTCAGGAAGCGCAACTCCGCCTGCCGGGTCACCTTCAGCGGGAAATCCGTTTCGGAAAGCGCATTGAGAGATTTCAGCGCGAAGTTTGCCCGTGAAATGGCCCGGTAGAAGTTATCCCAGGTAAAGGGGTGCATCCAGCCGTCGCCCTGCTGGGCCTGCGTCAGGTTGTATTGCTCGTAAAAATTGATGTCCTGCACGTCGGCAACCCCGCCGCCACCTTTGTAGGCATCGTCGGAGCGCACGCTGCCGTACACCCACATGCTGGTCATGGGGCCTACCATGTCGTCATTGCCTACCCCTGCGTAGGCGGCGGTCACGAGCGCATCCGCATTTTCGGCAGTCATTACATTGGCAGTTGAAAGCGTGCCCTGAGGCTGGTATTCCAGGTAATCTTTGCACGAACCGAGCGTCAGCAGGCCGGCTACTAAGGCACTATGGATGAATTTATTTTTCATTGTCGTAGGTCTTTTTGAAGGTTAAAGGGAAACGTTTACGCCAAAAGTGAGTACCCGGGGAACGGGAATGGTATTGACATCAATCCGCTCCGGATCGGGACCCTGGAAGCTGCTGCTCTTTATCCAGAAGAGGTTTTCTGCCATCAGGTATACCCGCAGCTTCTGCATGCCACCCACCTTGCCGATCACCGATTCGGGAAGGCTGTAGCCCAGCTGGATGTTTCTCAGCTTGAAGTAAGAAGTGTTCACGTTGAAGTAATCCGAAGTTCTGGTTTCCCCGTTGCTGTCCGATAAGGTCAGGGCCGGAATCGTGGAACTGGTATTTTGCGGAGTCCAGGCATTGAATACACCCGGTCCTACGTTGTCACGGCCGCGGATGAAATTGTTGTAAAAGGTATAGGGATCGAAGCCCGTCCGGCCAGCTACTCCGGAACCGAAGAAAGAGAAATCGAAATTTTTGTACCCAATGTCAACCCGAACGCCATAGTTGAAGCCGGGAAGCGTGGTGCCGAAAAACTCCTGGTCCAGGGAGTTGATCACGCCGTCGTTGTTGAGGTCCACGTACCGGATACGGCCGGGAGCGGCACCGACCTGGTCGGCGTGCGCATCTACTTCCGCCTGGTTCTGGAACAGCCCGGCAGTCCGGTAGCCAAACAAGTCCAGTTGGGAATGCCCGATGATTGTGGTCACGGCGTTGCCGGCGAAAGCCGAACGTACTTCTTCGGGCAATACCGTGATCTTATCGCGGAAGCGGAAGAAATTGGTGGAAACGCTGTAGGTGAAGTCACCCTTTGGCTTTCCGTAGTAAGCCAGGGAGAGCTCCCATCCTTTGTTGGTTTTGGTAGCGCCATTGACAAACTTCAACTGCCCTTCGCCCACGGCCGATGCCACGGGCGGCTTAATCAGAATATCCCGGGTTTCGCGGGCGAAGTAATCGAAGGAACCCACTATGCTGCCTTGCAGGAAGGCGAAATCCAGACCCACGTTCACTTCGTCGGTGGTCTCCCATTTAAGGGCCGGGTTGGCTCCCTGGGTGGAGACGAAGCCAGACGGCAGGTTGCCCGTATTGGCCCCGTTCAGGTCATAGGCGGTGCCCACGTTCCAGTACTGGTCGAAGAAGCCCTGGTGCCCGTTGGGAACCTGCGATGCCCGGGTTCCGTAGCGGGGCTCGAACAGGCCGAACCGGGCCAGATCACCGATGTCCTGGTTACCGATTCTCCCGATGCCCGCCCTCATTTTCAGGTTGGTAAATAGGGTCTGGTCTTTCATAAACGCCTCCTTGTCGATTCTCCATCCTACGGAAGCGGCCGGGAAGAACCCGTACCGGTTTTGCTCCCCGAAGCGGGAAGAACCGTCCCGCCGTAAGGTGAGGGCAGCCAGGTACCGGTCAGAGAAGGCGTAGTCGATGCGGGCAAACTGGGACAGGAGCCGACTGCCGGTCGAAGTGCCGGTGCTGTTGGCATTGCCCGAACCTGCGCTCAGCACGAAGAAGTCTTCGGTCTGCACGGCGAAGTTTTCCCGGTAAGCGGTAATATCATCCAGGTTGTCTTTGATGGACTCTACGCCGGCAATCACGTTGAAGCGGCTGTCGCCCAACGAGAAATTATACCGAAGGGTATTCGTCCAGGTCAGGCTCAGGAACGAATTCGTGCTGAGTGTCAAGCTATTGAGCGAACGGGCAATGAATCCTTCTTTGTAAGACTGCTCGATGTTCTTGTTCGTGAAAGAAGCGTTGTCGGCCCCCAGAGAAGAACGGAAGACCAGGTTCTCAATCGGTTCGATTTCCGCGTAGACGTTGCCGAACAGGAACGATCTTTTCGTATTGTCCCATTTATTGATGTCCTGCATGTGCAGCGGGTTGTTCCGGTCGGAATAGCCCGAACCAATGGGACCGGCATACTGACCATCCGAGGTGTAGACCGGAATGGTCGGGGCCAGGGTAATGGCCAGGCCGGGCGTCGGCGCACCTCCCAGATCGGTGGCGGCCAGCGTTTCCTTGGAGGAAACCGCCTGGGCATTCACCCCGAATTTGAACCGGCCGTCGAATCGGCTGGTGACGGCGTTGATGCGGCCGCTGACCCGGTTGTAATCCGTGTAGCGCAACATGCCCGAATTGCTCAGGTAACCCACGTTGATCAGCAGGGAAGATTGCTGATTGCCGGCCGAAAAGGACAGGTCGTTATTGGTCACGTACCCGGTTTTGTACATTTCTTTCTGCCAGTCCGTGTCGCCGGCCGGCGTCGTTTGGTCTCCGCCCACGAAGGGCTTGACCGAAACGCTGTTGAGTACCGGGTTCTGAAAATTGCCGTTCCAGTCAAAGTTGTAGATTTCACCGTATCCGGAAGCCGGATCTACCCCGTCGTTGACCGAAGCCTGCCAGAGCGCCCGGCCCCGGTCTACCGCATTGAGCATCGTAAACCGCTGCGGCTTCTCTGACTGGGAAGAAATGCTGGAGTTGAACTGGACATGAACTTTGCCGTCGGAGTTGGCTCCGTTGCTGGTCGTCACGATCACGACGCCGTTCGAAGCCCTTGCCCCGTAAATGGAAGCCGAAGAGGCGTCTTTCAGTACCTGGATCGACTGAATGGTGCTGGGATTCAGGCTCTGAAAAACCTGGGTGCGCTTGGTAGGTACCCCGTCGATGATGTACAGCGGATCGGTATTTCCCAGGGTATTGACCCCTCTGATCAGAATCCGGCTGTTGTCACCGGAGGGCGTGCCGGTCTTTTCGATGTACAGCCCCGGCACCCGTCCCTGCAAAGCCTGCATCGGGTTTCCCGAACTGGCCGCGGCAGTGCGTAGCGGCTCCAGTTCAACGACGGCTACGGCACCGGTCAGATCCTGTTTCCGGGAAGTCGTATAACCCACCACCACTACTTCGCTCAGCGATTTGATATCCGGGGCCAGGTTGACATCCAGGGTTTTTCGTCCGTTGAGGGGTACTTCTTCGGGCGTATAGCCAATGAATGAAAAGATCAAGATGGCATTTTCAGCGGGCACCTGGAGCGAATAAGCACCGGAAACGTCGGTCGTGGTGCCGATCGTGGTGCCTTTCACCACCACACTCACCCCGACCAGGGCTTCTTTTTGATCATCGGTTACTTTTCCGGTGACCGTGAACGTACCCTGCCCGCGCAATCCAAAGGAAAGGCAGAAAAGCAAGGCGGTAAATAGTAGGCTGTTTTTCATTTCTAATTAGTTTGGAGTTGACAAAAGGTTTGAGTTAAATTTTTAATGTACCGGCCTTCTACTGAGACCTTTGTTTACACAACAGACAAAGCTTTCGCAGGCCAGGCCCTTCACGGGCAGGCGATCTTCGTTTTTCTCAAAAGAGATGGTTTAAAAGTGAGGGATGAGTGGTTGTTTACTGACTTTTCCAGATGGTCTTCAATTGCCACATGGTGCCTTTCAGTACGGTCACCGGCTTCCCTTCGGCGACCAGGCTGATCCGGTTGAAATCATCGGAGGGGAAAAAAATCTCCGTCATGGCGGTGGTTCCATTGTCGGCAAACAGTTCGGCGGAAGCCACGTCGAAAAACAGGTGCAGCCGGATGGTTTTGTCTTTGGATGAACGGGGAGCCACGTGGATTTTTGCCCCAAATTTGTCGGAAAACGAAAGGTCACCGGATTGGGTACGGTCGCTGAAAAACTGGTTGTTCGTCGCATTGTAACCAATCGAATAGCGCTCTCCTCTGGCATTAGACAGTTCGACCCGGAAAATGCCCGAAGCGGGTTTCTCCAATTCCAGCAGCACCTCCGACTGGGTAGGCACGAAGCCCAGTTTGCCGGTCAGATCAAGCGTTCCGTTGACGGTGGTTTTGCCCAACGCAAACGATTGTGTCCGCAGTTTCTCCAGTTCCTTCACCGGCTGGGCAGCCAGGCGATAGCCATCCGGTGTCTGCCGAAGTTCCAGGGTGCGCGGCAGCGTGTTGGCGGAGCGCCACACCGCCGTCGGTACCACATTGGCGTAATCCCAGTTGCTCATCCATCCCAGAAACAGGCGCCGTCCGTCCGATTTCGGCACATCCGACCAGGTAACACCGGCGTAGTTGTCGCGGCCGTGGTCCAGCCACACGGCTTTTTCGTTGCCAACGGCAGCGGCAAAAGCGTCATCCAGACGAAACGTTTTGCCATCGAAGTTGCCCACGAAGTACTGCACGCCCGAACCGCCGTTGGGTCCGCCGGGATTGATGTTGAGCAGCAGCACCCACTTGGTGGTATTCCCCACCTTCATCGGGAAGAAATCGGGGCATTCCCACACGCCGCCGTGACTACCAAACTGTTTGCCGAAATCGCTCAGGTGCTGCCAGCTTTTCAGGTCCTTGGAAGCCCAGAACTGCACCTGATCCTGCGCCGCCAGTACCATGATCCACTGTTTGGTCCCCTCATCCCAGCGTACTTTGGGGTCCCGGAAATCACGGATGCCCGGGTTGGCCACGACCGGATTTTGGGCATATTTGGTCCAGGTACGGCCTTTGTCGTTGCTGTAGGCAATGCCCTGGGTCTGGTAATCGGTTCGGCCGCTTTTCTCCCCCTTCGGATCGTGGTAGGTAAAGATGGCAATCAGTGGCGGCTGGCCATTTTTGCCCAGCCCGCTGGTGTTTTTCCAGTCGACCACGGCACTACCCGAAAAGATGTAACCCAGGCTGTCGGGATACAGGGCAATCGGCAGGTTTTGCCAGTTCACCATATCGGGGCTCACGGCGTGCCCCCAGTGCATGGGTCCCCACACCGTACCGTCCGGGTAGTGCTGGTAAAACAGGTGGTATTCGCCTTCGTAATAGACCATCCCGTTGGGATCGTTCATCCATTTGGTCGGCGGAGAAAAATGGAACTGGGGACGGTGCTTTTCGTCATACGAAGCGACGGGTACTTCCTTGGGAACGTGCTGCGCTTTCAGGGACGTGGCTGAAAGGATAGCACAGCTTAAAACAATTCTGAGTACAACTTTCATAGGACAAACGGTTTATTGATGCGTGGATGTAGAATCTGCTGGATTTCTCCAAACGTTAAGAGATGGATAACTTCAAAGACTTTCCCGGGCCTTGGCCACGTGGTGGAACCACTGGAAAGTCTGGCTTTAAGTAAGTAGCTGGTTTAAAAGCAAAAATCTATTGAACAATGCGGATATACTTCGTTATTGCGAACCAGCACGCCGTCATTGCGAACGATAGTGAAGCAATCTGCTGGAATGAAGTCAGCAGCCCACTTTGCCGCCGGAGACGGGTGGCCGCTGCCATTGCTTCGTCGTGAAAAACTCCTCGCAATGACGCGCCAGGATGAAAATAATCTCTTCACTCAGTACACACAGAGTTGATGAATCATAAAAACCTGATCAGCAGTATCTTGCTACTCATCAACTTTGCACTTTTTTACTTTCTACTTACTTTACCGGATACTAAAAATGAATACTGGGGTCAGGTGCTGATCAAAGCGTAGATAAATTCCTCCGGCACGTCTGGCGTAGCGCCCCGCTGGGTGGCCACGTAAGCCCCCACGGCACAGGCATAAGGCAGAATGCGGTCGGCGGGGGCTCCGTCGAGGTACATATGCAGGAATGCCGCCAGGAACGAATCGCCACTGCCAATGGTATCGGCCACGGTAATGGGAAAGCCCGGATGTTCGTAGTATTCGTCGCCCTCCAGCAAAGCGGCACCCTTGGCTCCCCGGGTCAGGCAGACGGCCTGCAGTTCGAAACGATCGCGCAGGAAGCGCATTGCCTCCTTTTCTTCGGACGGCCCATCGTACCACCCGATCACTTCTGCCAGTTCGTGGTGATTGATCTTCACGATATCGGCTTGCTGCATCAGCGATTCTACCGAGGACTGGCTGTAGTAAGGCGGGCGCAGATTCACGTCAAACACTTTCAGAAGCGCCTTTTCCAGGAGTTGGTACAGGGTATCACGCGATGCCTGACTGCGCGCGGCCAGACTGCCATACACCAGCACATCGGCCTGACTCACCAGTTGGCCCAGTTCCTCACTGTACTGGATGTAGTCCCAGGCCACCGGCTGCACGATTTTGTAAGTGACTTCGTTCTGGTCGCTCACGTTTACCTTGACTACGCCAGTCAGGTGCGTATTTCCCAACTGAACGTAATCCGTGGATAAATGCTTGCTCCGCAGAAAGTTGAGCAATTCCTGCCCCAGGTCATCGCTGCCCACCCGGCTGACGATCACGGGATGCAGGCCAAAATTTTTGAGGTGAACGGCCACGTTCATGGGTGCTCCGCCGGGCTGTTTCCCGGTTGGAAGCATGTCCCACAGCATTTCGCCGAAGCAAACAACAGTCGGTTCCATCAGTAATTGAGTTTGAGAGGAAGTGACAAAGTTAATGCAGGATCAGTACGTCATCCACGTGCTCCAAAGAAGTACCTTTGGTCTCGGGCATCATTTTCCAGGCAAAAATCAGCTGGAGCACCATCATCACCGCGAAAAACAGGAAGGTGTGTCCTCCTCCGAAGCGTTCGGCGATGTAGGGGAAAGAAAAAGCAATCACAGCCGCCATGATCCAGTGGGTAAAGCTGCCCAGGGCCTGACCGCTGGCCCGCACTTCATTGGGGAAAATTTCGGAAATGAATACCCAGATGACGGCCCCTTGCGAGAAGGCGAAAAAGGCAATGAAGGCAAACAGGTAAACCGGTACGTTGAAGCCGCTGAAATCTTCCGTATAAAACGCGTAGGAGACCAGACTCAGCGAAATGATTAGCCCCGCCGAACCGATCAGCATCAGCGTACGGCGCCCTACACGGTCGATGAAGTTGATGGCCAGCAGCGTAAAAACCAGGTTGATCAGACCGATTCCGGCCGAAGACAGCAGGGCAGAACTGGTGCCCAGGCCGGCCATTTCGAAAATGCGGGGGGAATAGTAAATGATGGCATTGATTCCCGATACCTGATTGAATACGGCAAACAAAATGGCCAGCGTAACCGGTCTGCGGTAACTCTTTGAGAAAAGGTTGGCTTTTTTGTTGTGTTGTGATAGCGCCGAAGCCGTCCGGATATCCGAAAGGGTTTTTTCAGCTGCCAGCGGGTCGATGCTTTCCAGGATTTTACGGGCCTGGTCGATGGCCTGTTTTTTCATGACCAGCCAGCGCGGGCTTTCGGGCACTCTCAGAATGGCGATCATAAATACCAGCGAAGGCAGGGCCTGCACGCCCAGCATCCAGCGCCAGGAATCGGAACCGGCTCCCTGCAGCAGGTAATTGGATAAGTAGGCAATGAGGATGCCGAATACGACATTGAACTGAAAAAGGGCCACCATGCGTCCCCGGGAGCGGGCAGGTGATATTTCGGAGATGTACAAAGGAGCCGTCACCGACGATGCGCCAACGCCCAAACCACCCAGGAAACGGAAGGCCAGGAAGGCGTACCAGTCGTTGGCAAAGGCCGAACCCAGCGCCGATACCAGGTAACAGACGGCGATCCAGAACAGGGTCTGCTTGCGTCCGAGCCGGTCGGAAGGAATCCCGCCCACCAGGGCTCCCAGCACCGTACCAATGAGCGCAATGGAAACGGTCAGCCCGTGCTGGAATACATCCAGGTTCCAGAAGAGTTGAATTGATTTTTCTGCGCCGGAAATGACTGCGGTATCGAAGCCGAAGAGAAAACCGCCCAGGGCCACCACGATGGACCAAAAGAGTACTTTGGTATTTGTCATTAGGATGCTGATGAAAGTTTCAGCTAAGCTAAGCGGTCAGCAGCCAAAGGGAGGTTTGAATTCCTTTCTAAAAAATCAAAAATCGTATCTATTCTCAAAAACCAGACAAAATGCTCTCTATCAGCCATTTAATTCCAAAATTGAATTTGTTTTTCCAACGTCTTTTTAAAAATCGAATCAAACCTTTTCAAATTTGTTTCATTCATCGATGGTTTTAAAGACAGAGGAGATCCGCAGAGAAATCCTGAATCCCCTTCACTCTACTTTGTCAGATTGGATTACTGTCATTCCGACGTGAGGAATAATGACAACCGAGTATAGAAATGAGAAAAGAGTGGAAGCAGACTGCGTGTAGGTGATTAAGAAAAGCCAAGTCTGATAAAGTTGGGCTGCCACAGCTTCTGATTGGGCGTTATGCTTTAGAGAGATCGCTTTTCTCAGTAACAACCGGTTTTGAAAACCAGTCGGTGCCCATGAAGGCTTCGCAGCTTTTTAACGCGCCATATCCCACCAGTCGGGGTAGTGGTTAGTTATACTTTCCAAGCTCCTCCGGAGCTACCGGTTTATAGCGAAAACAGGATTCAGCACTTATTGGCTCCAGCGGAGCCGCCTATCTACAAAAGGCGGCTCCGCTGGAGCCTTTTACTTAGGATTGTACGTTGCTATAAACCGGTGGCTCCTCCGAAGCTGGTTTAACAAGCTCATTCACTTTGTACTTTAAACTGTTCACTCACTGAAGTGCCCAGTTATATCACACCGCCTTTTTGCCGGTCCGGAAATCGTTGGGGGTCATCTGGTATTTGGCTTTGAAAGCCGTCGAAAAATAGGTGGAGGAAGAGAAGCCAACCTGACTGGCGACTTCGGCGATGGAACAGTTTTCCTGCTGCAAAAGCAGTTTGGCTTTGTTGAGGCGCACCTGCTGAATGTAGTCATTGACCGAATACCCCAGCAGCGCTTTTACCTTGCGATAGAGCTGTATCCGCGAAAAACCCAGATCGTGGGCAATGGCGTCGACGGTGAGGGCTTCGTCGGACAGGTGTTCTTCTACGTAAGCCGTAAAATTGCTGATGAACTTTTTATCCAGTTTTCCGGGAGCCGTGCCCGTGCTTCTTTGCCCGCCCAGCGACAGTTTAGCGACCATGTGTTCGTTGAGCAGTTGCCGGTTGCGCAGCAGGGTGTTGATCGTTTCCCGCAGCACCTGCACGTTGAAGGGCTTGGTCAGGTAGGCGTCGGCTCCGGTTTGGATGCCTTCCAGCTGGTGCTCTACGGCACCGCGGGCAGTCAGCAATACAAAAGGAATGTGCGAAGTCCGCAGGTCGGCTTTCAGGATGCGGGCAATCTGAAGCCCATCCATACCTGGCAGCATGACGTCGCAGATGATCACATCCGGAACATGGTCAAAAGCCAGCTTCAGACCCCGGTTGCCCTCTTCGGCTTCCAGCACATTGAACGTTTTCCCCAGTTTGGCCCGAATAAATCCGCGTAGCTCATTACTGTCTTCGATCAACAGGAGGGAGAGTTCCTTGTCGGCCGTGGGCGCACTGTCATCGGCGAATACGGCGGCTTCGTGGGTGTCGGCGTAGATTTTCCCGTCCTCATCAAAAGGATTGTCGCTTACCTGCTGAAGCAATTCTTCCTGCTTTAGATGGGCGGTTCCCAGGGGCAGCGCAATCGAAAACGCCGTAATTCCCTTCTGGCTGCTGACGTGGATGGAGCCCTGGTGCAGACCGATGAACTCTTTGGAAATGGCCAGCCCCAGCCCCGTTCCGATGGATTTGTAGGTTTCTCCCTGGTAGAAAATATCAAAGGCGTGGGCCATTTCTTCGGGTGACATTTCCTTGCCCTCATTTTCTACCCGGATGCTGACCTGCCCACCTGCTTTTTCCAGATAGATATAAATGCGGCCCCCGTCGGCCGTAAACTTAAAGGCATTGGACAGCAGGTTGAACAATACTTTGTCAATCATATTGACGTCCAGCCAGACGTGCAATGCCGTTTCATTGGTAATGAGCCGGAAATCAATGCGGCGGCTACCGGCGATGCGTTCGAAGGGACGCATAATTTCCCGGATAAAGCCCACTACGTCGTTTTCGGTAGCCCGCACCTGCATCTTGTTGCCTTCTATCTTCCGGAAGTCCATCAGTTGGTTGATGAGCCGGAGCAAGCGGGTGGCATTGGTGCGCACCATTTCCAGTTCCTGCCGATAAAAAGTACTCAGTTTGTCGCGGGCACTGAGCATCTCATCTACCGGACCCAGTATGAGCGTAAGCGGCGTTCTGAATTCGTGCGAAATATTGGTGAAGAAGCGGAGCTTGGCTTCGTGGGCTTCCCTGGCCTGTTCGGAGATGGCCTCAATCTGGTCTTTTTGCCGGCTGATCTGCTGGTTCTGCGCTTCCAGTTTCCGGTTGATCTTCCGGTTGACCCTCAATGCCCAGAAGAAAAAAGCCCCCAAAGTAATGGCCAGCAGCAGAGAAGCCGACAGCACGTAGAGCAGGTTGCGCTGGTTCTGGTAAATAATGATCTGATCATCGATCTTTTTCTGCTGCCTTTCGATGTCTTTCTGCTGGGAAAGGATTTTGTTGGTCTGGATGCGGATCGTACCCACGTTGGTAGAGTCAATAATGACTGTGGGGAGCATGGTTTCGCGCTCAAAAGGCTCGTTGCGCAATATTTTCATTGCCGTCCGGATGGCTTCTTCGCCCCCGGTCGGGTAGAGAATGGTGGCGTCGAACAAGCCCTTGGCCACGAAGTCGATGCCTTCGTTGGGACCGGGCAGACCGTCTACGCCGATGACTTTTATTCTTTTCGTCAAACTTTCCCGTTGCAGCATTTCCCAAACTCCCAGGGCCATGCGGTCGTTTTGGGCGTAAATCAGGTCGATCTCCGGGTGCTGTTTCAATACGGCAGGCAGTTTTTTCTCCACACTGCTCCGCTCCCAATCGCCGTTTATTTGGGTAAGCAGCCGGATTTCCGGGTATTTATGCATCATTTCGACAAAGCCCCGGTGGCGATCTACTGCCGGAGAAGAGCCCGGTAAGCCGGTAATTTCCAATACCGTTCCTTTTCCTTTCAACAGGGCGGCGGCGGTGGTTCCGGCATTTTTTCCCACTTCATAATTGTCGGCTCCTACGTAGGCCGTGTAGTTGTGCGAAGCTGTCCGCCGTTCCATCAGAATCACCGGAATGCCTTTTTTGTACGCTTCGTCGACAATGGGCGTCAGCGGTTCGACTTCGTTGGGCGATACAATGAGCAGGTTGATGGGCTGACGCAATAACTGCCCGATCTGGGCGATCTGCTTCCGGCTGTCACCTTCGGCATCTTCCATGATCAGCTCGACGCCCGGATGAAAAGCCAGTTCCCGTTTCATCCCTTCGTGCATGGTTTTCCGCCAGGTATCTTTGCCGGTACATTGCGAAAAAGCAATGACGTAACGGTTTTCCTCCTCCTTACACCCGATCAAACTAACCAGCAGGGACAAAACAATTCCCCTTACCAGAAGCTTTGCATTACCTGTTGTTGGACGGAAACTCAATAACATAAAAGAGACTGCAACCAGTCGTTTGAAAATAAAGTGTGCAAATGTATAAGTAGCGATCCGCAATGCGCTTTGAGCTAAGATACGTATGTAAAAAACGGCGTCGCTGATAGAACCCGTAGGAACACGGGATGATAGCAGTCAGTGAACATGCGATTCTAAAAACTTTCCTCCCCAACCAATGGCTTCACTTTTTATTCGAATGTGAATGTACTCAGATTACGCGAAAATACCCGGTTGAAACTGAGTAAGAAACAGACCCAGGCCAACCCTTCCAAGGGTTCAGAACCCTTGGAGGTTGGTATAAAAAATATAACATATTTTCTTGAATTACCTATTTTTTGGTATTGCAAAATCAAGATTAACCTTCTAATATAGGCGATAAATATTTCACTGGAAAACGCTCTTTCTTAAGACGTTTCATACCGCCTTTCAGAAGATTTCCCAAAAGTCGGATTGCCTTCACAAGCCCATTGAAGTGTTCTGATTCAACCTTTCTATTTCCGATTTCTCATTTATGTTCAGCCCTGGCTTCAAGCCCCTGCTCCTACTCACCTGCCTGGTGCCGGGGTGCCTGGGTTTTCGCTCCCCCACCTCCGACGACCTTACCCTGCTGGAGGCTACTTCTTACGTACAAATGACCGGAATTCGCGGAGGCGGCAAAACCACTGAATACAGTTTCCGGCTGCTGCTGCACCGGGAGGGCATCCGGTTTGATACCGCCTGGGTCGGACAGGACGGCTTTCCGGTAAAAGTATTCCGGAATCGGGTACCTGCTGAAGGCTCCCTGCACGCGAATGACACCCTGGTTTTGCACCTGGCTGCCTTTTCGCCTGCTGAGGAGGCCGTCTCACCCAATGCTCCGCCTGCTTCTCCGCTTTCGTTACCACCCCCGATCCGGTACCAGGGAGCAGCGCTCATCCGGTATTTTGTCAAGGACCAGCCGCGATTCCTGGTCTGCCAGAAGATTGAAGGACTGAAGGACTGAGGGATTGAAGGAGAAAAGGAGACCGGAAGAAAGGTGGAATTGCTTGATTCGCCAAGCCAATTGCTGCCCCGTTCGTTCAGGCGTCGCCTAAGAAGCAACATTGCACTCCGTCGGTCTGTCCCGGCGGGGAACTGCGAAGCGGCCGGACTCATTACCCACTGTTTACTGAAAACTGAAAACTAAATCTATGATGAAAACCTCTCCTATTGTATTTTTCCTTTTCCTGCTGCTGGCGGTCACGTTCCGGGTTCAGGCCCAGCCCTGGATGAACGCGGTAAAAAAACAGGACGCCAATTTTTACGAAATACAAAAAGCTTTCAACGACTATTGGGCGAACAAGACGCCCGAAAAAGGAAAAGGATACAAGCAGTTCAAACGCTGGGAATGGTTCTGGCAGCAGCGGGTGTATCCAAGCGGTAACTTTCCGAAAGCTTCCTTCGAATTTGAGGAGTGGCAGCGCTACGTCAACGCCCATCCGCAGTATCGCCGGCAATCCAACAGCCTGGGGCAGGACCTGACGACTATGGCTCCGACACCCACGGGTACCTGGTCGCCCCTGGGCCCCGCTACCTCCAACGGAGGTTACTCAGGAGTGGGTCGTCTTAACTGCATTACCTTCCACCCTACCGACGTCAACACCTTCTGGGTGGGAGCTGCCGCCGGAGGTCTGTGGAAAACCACCAACGGCGGCAGCAGCTGGAGTACCCTCACCGACGACCTGCCCGTACTGGGCGTTTCAGGTCTGGCCGTTGATTATACCAATCCCAACGTGATGTACCTGGGCACCGGCGACGGCGACCATTACGATACCCGCGGCGTTGGGGTATTAAAATCGACCAACGGGGGCATTACCTGGAATCCTACCGGACTGAGTTGGACAGTTCAGCAAGGAATTGTAGTCCGGGCGCTGGTGATGCACCCGAGCAACCCGGCCATCCTGCTGGTGGCGACTTCCGACGGAATTTACAAAACCACCAACGGCGGCACCTCCTGGACCAAAGTACAAATCGGCAACTATTCGGAGCTGAAACTCAAACCCGGCGATCCGACCGTGATGTACGCCGCCAGCGCCGGGATGGGCAATACCCAGGTGTGGCGGAGTACCAACACCGGCGATACCTGGACGGCCACCACTTCCTTTTCCGGCCTCAACCGCATTGCCCTGGCGGTGACCCCGGCCAATCCTTCAGTAGTAGGCGCTTTGTGCAGCAGCAGTGCTACCAGTGGGTTCGCCGGGTATTATACTTCGGTCAACAGCGGCGCTTCCTTCGAGTTGAAATACGCACCGGGAGGCTTCAATTTGCTGGGATACAACGTCAACGGTTCGGACGGGGGCGGCCAGGGCTGGTACGACCTGTGCCTGACGATTTCGCCCACCGATGCCAACGTAGTACACGCCGGCGGAGTGAACATCTGGAAGTCGACCAACGGGGGCAGCAACTGGGCCATCAACACGATGTGGTACGGCGGTACGGGCGTACCGGAAGTACACGCCGACAAACACTATATGGCCTATCATCCGCTCAATGCCAGCCTGCTTTTCAGTTGCAACGACGGTGGTTTGTACAAAACAGCCAACGGTGGCGCTTCCTGGCAGGACCTCAGCAATGGCTTGCAGATCACCCAATTTTACCGGCTGGGCGCATCGGCGACCAACAGCAACGTGCTCATTGGTGGCACCCAGGATAACGGAACCAAAATAAAGAATGGCAATGCCTGGACGGATGTGATCGGTGGCGATGGCATGGAGTGCCTGGTAGATTATACCAATGCCAACATTATGTACGGTACCCTCTACTACGGCGACCTGTTTCGCAGCACCGATGCCGGAGCCAACTTTACCCGGATCACGCCCGCCGGACAGTCGGGAGGCTGGGTAACGCCCTTCATCATCGATCCGGTCAATCCCCAAACCTTGTACATTGGCTACCGGGACATTTACAAAACCACCGATCGGGGCAACAACTGGACCCGGCTGTCGACCAACCTGAGCACCAGCGATCTGCAAGCCCTGGCGGTAGCTCCTTCCAATACCCAGACCATTTACGCCGCCACGTACGCCACATTGTACCGCAGCACCAACGGAGGCAGCACCTGGAGCGGTCTCAGCCTGCCTTCCAGCAATACGCCGACTTCCCTGGCCGTACATCCCACCGATCCGCAGACGATCTGGATTACTTTTTCGGGCTATTCGGCGGGGACCAAAGTATACAAATCGATCAACGGCGGCGCTTCCTGGACCAATATTTCCGGCACCCTACCCAACCTGCCGGTCAACACCATTGTGTATCAGAATGGCAGCAGTGACGTACTGTACATTGGTACCGACGCCGGCGTCTTTGTCCGGAATGCTACAATGAGCGACTGGCAGGCCTTCGATACCGGTCTGCCCAACGTGGTAGTGACGGAACTGGAAATTCAGTACGCGGCGGCTAAAATCAGGGCGGCGACCTTCGGAAGGAGTATGTGGGAATCCGACCTGTTTTCCGGCTTTTCCGGTCCTACGGGTCTGCTGGCTACTTCGTCTTCAGCCAACCGGATCGACCTGACCTGGGCCGACAATGCCAGCAACGAAACGGGCTACGTGCTGGAACGCTCCGTCGGCGGCCCGGGCAACTTTACGGTGCTGGCCAACCTGCCTGCTAATACAACCACTTACGCCAACACCGGTCTTACTTCGGGCACCAATTACTGCTACCGGGTCAAAGCCATCAACGGAGCCACCAGTTCGTCTTACTCCAACGAAGCCTGCGCTTCGCCGGGCGACATTGTGATGTCGGGCACGCCCGTCACCACCTGCACGGGCACTTATTACGATCCGGGCTATCTATCTGACTACTTCGACAACGCCAATCTGATTCAGACCCTTACGCCCACCACCGCCGGTGCCAAAGTAAGGGCCGTTTTCACCGCGTTCAGCACCGAAGCCGGTTACGATTACCTACGCATTTACGACGGTCCCAATACCAGTTCGCCCCTGATCGGTACGTACCACGGTACCAACGGACCGGGTACCGTCACGGCGACCAATGCCAGCGGTCAGCTTACGTTTCAGTTCACCTCCGACGGCAGCGTGGTCAGTGCAGGTTGGCGGGCTACACTTTCCTGCACCGGCGTTTCCAATCCGACCATTGTGAGCTTTGCGCCTGCCAGCGCACCCGTAGGGGCGGCGGTTGCCATCCGCGGAACCAACTTTGCTTCACCCGTCACAGTCCGCTTCAATGGAGTGGCCGCTACCAACATCAGTCTGGAAAGTGCCAGTCTGGTCGTGGCTACCATTCCCGCCGGAGCCACTTCCGGCCCCATTCAGGTCGTCTCCAACGGTACTACGGCTACGTCGGCCAGTAACCTCACCATTGGACCGGTTACCTCCATCTGGCAGGCCAAGACCGGCGTACCTACTGCCCGCGGACAACACGGGGCCATTCCCCTTACTTCCAATGGTAAGGTCTACCTCTTCGGGGGCACGACCACCGGATCGGACATCCTGAATTCTATGCAGGTGTACACCACCAATGACTTCGCCTGGGCCGCCGGAGCTCCTATGCCCGCCGCTTCCCGTGGTTTTGCCTATGCCATCGGTTCCGACAAGCTCATCTACGTCTTCGGCGGCTACGGCACCACTGATTACGTAAACCAAAGTTTCCGGCTCACGCCCCTGACCAACACCTGGACGGCCCTGGCCAACATGCCTACTCCCGTCTGGGAAGGAGCGGCTACCGCCACCAACGACGGCAAGATCTATGTCTTCGGCGGGCAAGCGTCCGGCGGCCTCACCAATCTGACGCAGGTGTATACCATCGCCACCAACACCTGGTCGACGGCCGCTCCCATGCCCGTGGCCCTGATGCAGCACCGGGCCGTGACCGGCTACGATGGCAAGATCTACGTCTTCGGCGGCAGGACTTCTACCGGCAGTGGCCTGACTGATGCGGTGCGGATCTATAACCCGGCCAGCAATTCCTGGAGCGTAGGCGCTTCGATGCCCATTCCTAAAAACCAGTTCGGTACCTTCCGCAACAACGACGGACGCATCTTCATCATCGGAGGCAAGGCCAGTCCTTACAATAACACGGGGCCATATTTTCATACCGTAGAGATTTACACGCCTTCCTCCAACAGCTGGGCCACTGGTCCGGAACTGATCCAGCCGGTGGGTGAGATGGTAACGATGAATTCGATCGGCAACGTGTTCCTGATGGGCGGTGCCACGGGCACTTACCGCAACTTCAACTGGCGGCTGGTGCTGCCCCCGGTAGCGCCCTCTAACCTGGTGGCTACGGCCGTGTCGGCTTCTCAGATCAACCTCACTTACAACGACAATTCGGGCAATGAGAACCGCTTTGAGCTGGAGCGGTCCAGTTCGGCAACGGGTCCCTGGAGCGTATTCCACACCAATTCGCCCAACCATCCCTTCTACAATCATACCGGACTAACGGCCAACACCACGATTTACTACCGGGTGAAGGCTTGTAATTCGGCGGGTTGCAGTCCTTACTCCAACGTCACTTCGGCCAAGACTTTCAGCACCAATGCCATTGCCCGTATGGGTGTCGAGCCGGAGTTGAAACTTACGTTACAGGCCTCACCCAATCCTTTCAACCAGAAAGTAGTGCTCCATTTCACGGTAGAGAAGAGCCAAGCGGCCAAGCTGGAGATTTATGACCTGAAAGGAGTGCTGGTAGAGAAACTCTTCGACGGGGAAGCCGAAGCCGGGAAGGATTACCAGGTAGAATGGAATACGGCCGTATTTAAGTCTGGTTTGTTCGTTGGCCGACTGGTCAGCGGCGACCAGTCCGTCAGTCAGAAGCTTATTCTGCAGAAATAAGGGAGGTATTTAGGCCTTCCGCAAAATCTCCTAAAACCCTAAACCGAATCGTCGGACCGCCCCTAAAGGGGGCTTCTACTCTGTAGTAAAGTCCCCTTTAGGGGATTTAGGGGTAAAGGGGCGGTCCGTCGATTCGGTTTAGGGGTTTTGCGCGGGGTCGCGTTTTTCAACCGCCCTCCGCTTTGATTCGCATTGAAAGTGAATGGCTGACCGCTTCTTAGTGCTCGTCTTTCACCATCAGCGTGCATAAACCAGCCAGGATCATAGAGCAGCCGCCCAGCATCAGCGTAAAGACCGGTTGGCCACCAAAGAGCTGATTGGTAAAGAACCCTAGAATGAGGCCGGCCACTACCTGCGGAATGACAATGAAGAAGTTAAACACGCCCATATAGTAACCCATCTTATTGGCAGGCAAAGCCCCGGCCAGCATGGCATAAGGAATGGACAGAATGCTGGCCCAGGCGAATCCAACACCCACCATCGACAGGAGCAGCAGCTTGGGATCCTGGATGAAGTAGATAGAGATCAGACCGATTCCACCCAGCGTCAGACAAATCAGGTGGGTCATGCGCCGGCTGGTGGCTTTCGCAATGGTGGGAAGCAATAAGGCAAACAGACCGGACAAACCGTTGTACACCGCAAAACAAACGCCTACCCAGTCCGCACCTTCGTTGTACTGGCTGGAAGTCGTATCGGAGGTATGGTAAATGTGGCTGGTGATGGCGGGCGTAGCGTAAATCCACAAGGAGAAAAGAGCCAGCCAGGAAAAAAACTGAACAACGGCCAATTGACGCATCGTCGCCGGCATTTCAAAAATGCCCTGAAAGGAATGCTTCAGCCCATTTAAGAAACCGGCCGTACGTCGCTTCTCTTCTTCAAACTCCTGCAGATTTTCCGGCGGATATTCTTTCGTGCGGATCACCGTCCAGAGCACGGCCAGGAAAAACACAATGCCTCCAATGTAGAATGCATACCTGACGGAGGGCGGAATTTGCCCGGCTGGGGCTGTATTGGGCACGTCGAACCAGTTGGTGAACATCCAGGGCAGACACGAAGCCACGACGGCCCCTACTCCGATGAAAAAGGTCTGAGCCGCAAAACCCGTAGTGCGTTGTTCGTCGGGAAGCAGGTCGCCCACCAAAGCCCGGAATGGCTCCATGGAAATGTTGATGCTGGAATCCATAATCCAGAGCATGCCGACCGCCATCCACAAAGCCGTGACGTTGGGCATCACCAGCAGGGCGAAGGAGGCCAGAATGGCCCCGATCAGGAAGAACGGTCGTCTTCTACCCCAGCGCGGGCTCCAGGTGCGATCGGACAGGTAGCCAATGATGGGTTGCACCAGCAGGCCGGTAATGGGCGCTGCCAGCCAGTACAAGGCGATTTCGGTACCGCCCAGGGTTTCGAAAATGCGGCTTACGTTGGCATTCTGCAGGGCAAACCCAAACTGGATGCCCAGAAAGCCGAAGCTCATGTTCCATATCTGCCAGAAACTGAGCCGGGGCTTTTGTACAATTGGAGAAGAAGGGGTGGAAGTCGAAGCGACAGTCGCCATGGAGTCAGTCAGTTGATGGATGAAAGTGTAGTGACAAAATCAGATACGGAAGATAAGAATTGTATCTGAATTTCTATCCAGGCAGTAGTGATTTGCCAGGGGAAAGAAGGTCGTTTACGTGAGCTATCTGCTTTTTCTCCCTTGTCATGCTGAAAGCATCTTGCTTGCCACTACCGCTATCAATGGATTATGCTCCGTTCAATCAATCCTGTTGTGCCAGCGGTGGGCAAGATTCCTTAGGAATGACAGAGCGGAAAGACAAAGCGTGATCAGCCAGAGCCGCTATTCTACTCTTTTGTCATGCTGAAAGCATCTTGCTTGCCATTATCGCTATAGATAAATGAATACGCCTCCACTCACTCCTCTGTGCCAGTGGTGAGCAAGATTCTTCCGGAATGACAGAAAGAAAAGGCAAAAGAAGTAGCAAACCGTTATCACTGCTCTACCCTTTTGGCATCGAACCCTTACTGCTTCCGCTCAATCCGGAAAATACCCGCTCCCCAGGCGGGAAGCCGGATCTCTACGCCCGCCGTCGGACTTTGGGTATCGCGCAGGGTAGCGGAGGTGGCCGTGATGGGAGCCGCGTTGTTGAGCAGGTCGGTAAAGGTATAGTCGGTGTTGGGTTCCAGTCCCATGGCTTTCCAGGCTTCGGCCGGTATCTTGACGAAAGAATGGTGGGGCTGACGACGGTCGAAGTTGGCCACGATCAGCAACTTTTGGTTGGGTGTAAAACGCAGGTAGGCGTAGTTGAGCGAATCGTTGAAGCCCTGGCTTTTGCCATGTTCATTGGCAATCTGCAGGGAGTAGAATTCACCCCGACGAATGGCTTCGCTTTCCTTGCAGACGTTGAGCAGGCTGGAATAAAATTGCCGCAGCCGCTTCTGGTTTTCGTCCAGCTGGCCTCCGTCAAACTTTCCTTCGTTCATCCACTGCTGATGCGCAGGCACGCCCCAATAGTCAAAAATGGTGGTGCGCCCGTCTTCGGAGCTGAAGCCTTCGTTGCCGTTGGCCCGCTCTCCTACTTCCTGGCCGAAGTACATCATAATCGGTCCGGAGCCCAGGGTGGCGCTTACGGTCATGGCAGGCACGGCCGCCCAGGGGCTTTTGGCAAACTGCTGGGAAGCAATGCGTTGCTCATCGTGGTTCTCCAGGAAGCGCAGCATGTGATTGGAAATGCCCCGGCTTTCTTCCTTCCAGCAATACGTAATGCCGTTGACGTGCCCGTGGCCTTCCATCAGGCGACGCAGCGAATCGTAGAGACCAACCTTGTCGTAGAGGTAGTCGAATTTGCCCAGCCGGATGTAGTTGCCGTACTCCTTCGGGTTGTAGATTTCGGCAATGAAACGGATGTCGGGATTGATCTCCTTGATTTTCGGAATGGCCCAGCCCCAGAATTCCACCGGCACCATTTCGGCCATGTCGCAGCGGAAGCCGTCCACGCCTTTGCGTGCCCAAAATGCCAGGATGTCGTGCATCTGCTGCCAGGTAGCGGGAATGGGGTTGAAATGCGTGGCCCGGTTGTTCTGGTAATTGATGCCGTAGTTGAGCTTGATGGTTTCGTACCAGTCGCCCACGCTGGGTTCGGCCGAAAAAACGTCATTGCCGGTGGCTTTGGCGGGTTTTTCCACGTAGGGTTGGAGCGCCTTTCCGTTCGGCCGCAAAGGACTGCCTTCTACCAGCAGCGGATTGTTGCTGTGGGGTACTTTCAGGGTTTGCCCGGGCAGGTAATAAAAATTATTGTTCGGATCGAAAGCTTTGGTCTGGTCATCTTTCTCCCCCAGGTCTTCGACCCCGGCCGGCTTGGCATCGGAGTAATATTGCCGGGCTACGTGGTTGGGCACAAAGTCGATGATTAGCTTCAGGTCATGGTCGTGGGTCCGTTGGATGAGGGTTTCAAATTCGGCCATGCGGTTTTTCACCTCCACGGCCAGGTCCGGATTGACGTCGTAATAATCCTTGATGGCGTAAGGAGAACCGGCCAGCCCTTTCACCACTTCCGGATGATCCAGCCGAATGCCGTAGGCAGTATAATCGGTTAGCACGGCGTGCTCAATCACGCCCGTGTACCAGACGTGGGTAACGCCCATCGCTTTGATTTCCCGCAGCGCTACGTCATTGATGTCGTTGAATTTTCCTACGCCGTTTTCATCCCGGGTGCCGTAGTATTTTCGGGTGGTGTTTTTATTGCCAAACAGCCGGGTGAATATCTGGTAGATAATCAGTTTGTTATCAGCAAATTTTTCTTCGGTACGGGTGGCATCGTGGGCAATCATAGAATCAGATTCAATCATTTGGGCGTTTTTGCGGGAATTGTTGGAAGAACAAGTGGCCATGGCAAGGGCCATTGTACAGGTGAATAAGACTTGTAAAACATGTTTCATAAACGGACTCCAGGCGTTGGAGTTGGTTTGTCGAAGGAAGTATTGGCCTCAAACGACCCACAAAAGTACAATGAACCGTTTGCTTGAGCGGGAAAATTAGACAGTATTTCCGAATATGGAAAATGGCGGCGGTGTGCAGACACAAAATGTGCGATCGGCAACGGCTTTCATTCCATATGGGGCCTTTTGGCTGAAAACTCATTTTCGGAGAGCCGAAAGCCCGTTCTTCGTGAATTAGCAAATGGAAAATTCACTTTTCTACTGAACACCTATCGTAGGACTTACGGGGGGCGTCCCACGCAAAAAGTTGAATAATAGCCGTTGCGGTCCGCCGCGCGGTTGCGTCTTATGACCGCGCGGCGGCCGCCAACAACTTGCCGCAATTCCATTGCGGGTACATAAGACCCCACTTGGAACGGCGGCAAGGGCGGTAGAGTATACTATTGCTTAAGTCCTACTATCGTTAAAAATACCCTTTTCTCAAAAAAGATATGGTTGCTCCCACTCAAATAGACAGAAAGCCCACCTGGACGGACGAATGTAGGATTCATTCGGTCTGAATACCCGTTTAAAGGGAAAAAGAATGCGGCAAATCAGGTCATTTCGGGTTTTAAAAAACCGCTGAAATGAACAACCAGTGCCGGTTACGCGTAGTTGAAAAGGCAGGGAACGGATTTTTTGTGCTTCCTGCGTTAAACCATCGAATTGGCTTTCAGTCTACTACGGAAGAAGGCAATTGAATCGGCAAACTGAAACCCTTATTTCCATGCGCACGCGTACTTACTTTACTGTTTTCTCACCCACTGTTTTCAAACGGATCATCCTGCTGGCTGTACTGTTTACTTGTTGGCTACCCGCGGCAAAAGCCCAGGACGACGAACCCGGCGTAGCGCCCCCTATGCCGGAAGAAAGGCCCAGGAGCGGTAGTATTTCGGGGAAGGTAATGGATGCCACCAACAACCAGCCGGTGGAATTCGCTACGGTGGCCCTCTTCGCCCGCCGCGATTCGTCGTTGGTGACGGGCGGGGTGACTGACGAACAAGGCAACTTCCGGTTAGAGCCGGTATCGCCGGGGGCTTACCGAATCAAGATTTCCTTCATTGGGTATCGTACCAGTACTAAAGACACCCTGGTCATTTCCGCCCGGGCACCCCAACGCAACCTGGGCACGATCCGGCTGCGTTCGGCTTCGCAGACGTTGAACGAAGTCGTGGTGACCGCAGAACAGCCCGTCTTTCAGCAATCCATCGACAAGCGGGTGTTCAACGTGGAGCAGAGCATCGTGACGCAGGGCGGTTCGGCTACCGACGTACTGGAAACGGTGCCTTCCCTGGCCGTAGACATCGACGGCAACCTGACGCTGCGCGGCAGCGGCGGCGTGATTGTGCTCATCGACGGCAAGCCTTCTACCCTGACGGGTGCCGACCGGTCGGCCATTCTGGAACAGATTCCGGCCAGCGCCATCGAAAGCGTGGAAGTGATTACCAATCCTTCGTCGAAGTACGATGCGGAAGGGATGTCGGGGATCATCAATATAGTACTGAAGAAAAACAAGCTGCAGGGTTTCAACGGACAGGCCAGCGTATCGGCCGGCACCCGCGATAAGTACAATGGCTCAGTCAACCTAAGCTACCGCACCAACAAGTTCAACCTGTACACCAACCTCAGTTACCGCAACGACAACCGCTTTTTCCGGGGTACCACCAACCGCCTCAATACCGCCGGCGATATGATTCGCTACCTGGACCAGAACACCTATGCACTGAACAAAAACGTGAACAGCCTGATTCAGCTGGGTATGGATTACTACCTGACCCAGCGAGCCACATTGGGCTTTTCGGCCCGCTATTCCGACAACCGGGGGGCACAGAACCAGGAAATCAGGTACGAAAACCGCAACCAGGAACGAATTCTGGATGGCTTATCGTACCGCAACAACCGGAACGACAGCAAAGGTTACAACGCCGAACTCAACCTGAACTACCGGCAGACCTTCGAACAGGAAGGCCGTGAGCTCACCGCCAGCGCCACCTATTCGGGTGCCAACAACGACAACCAGAACCGTTTCAACCAGCAGATCTACAACCCCGACGGCAGCCCCAGCGAAGAAAATCCCATTCTGCAAAACAACCTGCGCGACGTGCGGAATTCCGTCACTACCCTCCAGGCAGATTATATCCATCCGGTAGGGCCTAACTCCAAGCTGGAAACGGGTCTGAAAAGCATCATCCGGCAAATAGACAACGACTTTGTTTTTGAAGATTATCGCTTTGAACAGGGTGCCTTTGTCAACAATCCGCTGTACAGCAACCGTTTCCTGTACAATGAGCAGGTGCATTCTGTATACGGAATATTTAATTCAACTATCAAAAACTTCGGTTATCAGGTGGGTGCCCGGCTGGAACAGACCCTGACCGAATCGGAGCAACGCACTACCGATGAAAAATATCCTTTCAACTACCTGAACTTCTTCCCCAGCGTTTTTCTCTCTTATAAGTTGAAAAACGAACAGCAGCTCCAACTCAACTACAGCCGGCGCATCAACCGGCCCAGTATCTGGCAATTGAATCCGTTCGTGGACGTGTCGGACACGCTCAACATCCGGTTCGGCAACCCGCGGCTGCGCCCGGAGTTGACCAATTCCTTTGAGTTAAGTTACCTGAAAGGCTGGGAAAAAGTATTCCTGACTTCATCGGTCTACTACCGGCACTCCACCGACGAACAGGAGCGCTTCGTCACGGTCGATCCCAACAACGTGTCCACGACCACTTTCATCAACCTGGGTTACGAAGATTTCTACGGGCTGGAACTCATCGCCCGGACCACCGTCACCAGCTGGTGGAACCTGACCACGACGTTCAACTTTTTCCGAAAAGCCATTGGCGGCAATATTCAGCAAACGGACTTCAATACGTCCAATACCACCTGGTCGGCGGCACTGATTTCCAATATGAACATTCCGAAAGTGGCGCAGGTACAGATTACGGGCAACTATCGGGGCGCACAGGTAGAAGTGCAGGGTATCCGGAGGCCGGTGTACGGCATTAATATCGGCATCAAGCGGGACGTGCTGAAGAACAAGGGTACCGTGAGCCTCAACGTGAGCGACGTGTTCAACGTGCGGGAATTCAACTCCGAAACCAATGGCCGCGACTTTTCCCAGGTATTCTACCGCAAACGCGAATCACAGATTGCCACCCTCACCTTTACCTACAAGTTCGGCCGTTTCAACGATCCCGAAAAACGACGCTCCCGCAATAATGGTAATAATGAAGACAGAGGCGGTGAAGAGGATATGTTCTGAGGAAGCGATCAGCTTTTTAGGGCGAGGTGCTGATTTAATGAATGGATGAGTAGGAACATGCCCGGCGTGGACACGCCTTGAGGCGTGTCCACGCCGGGCGTGTTCCTACAAATTGTTTGCCTGCAATTACGCTGCGCTTACCCTTCTTTTCACCACCGGCTGGTAGCCGGATCGGCCGAAGAAAATCAGGTACAGGTAGCAGATCAGCATGGCCAGGTAGGCCGTCTGCGTGCCCAGGTGATCGGAAAGCAGGCCTACGAAGGGAGGAAACACGGCACCGCCCACAATGGCCATAATGAGCAGGGAAGAACCCACTTTCGTGTGCGAACCCAGGCCCTGGATGGACAGGGGAAAAATGACCGGCCACATAATGGAATGACACAGGCCAATGGCCACTACGGCCAGTAGCGCGGGAAGTCCGCTGGTATTGTAGGAAAACAGAATCAGCGCAGCCGCAACGACGGCGTTGAAAGTCAGGGCGGTAGCCGGCTTCACTTTTTTCCCGACCACGAAAATGCCGATCAGCCGCCCGATGCCCGTCAGCGCCCAGTAGATGGATACGTAAGTAGCACCTTTCTCTTCGGTAAAGTCGGGAATGCCCAGCGACTGCCCGTAGCGGATAATAAAACTGGCGACGGACACTTCGGCCGCCACGTAAAAGAAAATGGCTCCGATGCCGTACACCAGGTTGCGGTGCGCAAATAAGCCTCCCTTGCCGCTTCCGGATTCAGTCTCATCGCTTCCCTCCTCTTCCTGTACTTCGGGTAATCCGGAGAAAAAGACCAGCACGGCTACCAGCACCAGCATCACCGCAATGATGACATAAGGCAGAATGACCCGGGCTGCCACGGCATCCAGCGTGGATTCCTGCTGAGCCAGCGACAAAGACTCCAGTTGGGCGGCAGTGGCATCCGCGCCTCCCAGCAGCAGCCGACCAAAAATCAGCGGAGCCAGGAATCCAGCGGCATTGTTGCAGACGCCCATGATGCTTACCCGCTTGGGCGCACTTTCCATGGGTCCCAGAATGGATACGTAGGGATTGGCGGCGGTTTGCAGCAATGTCACGCCGGAAGCCAGCACACCCAGCGCCACCAGGAAGTAGGCGTAAAAACGGGTTTGGGCGGCGGGCACAAAGAGCAGCGCCCCTACGGCACACACCAGCAGCCCCACCACGATGCTTTTCCGATACCCCAGCTTTTGGATGAGAAAGGCCGAAGGGAGCGACATCAGGAAGAAAGCCCCGAAAAAGGCCGACTGTACAAAAGCGGATTGGAAGTCGGTGAGCTGGCAGGCCCTTTTCAGGTGGGGCATCAGTACGTCGTTGGCATTGGTTGAAAAGCCGAAGAAGAAGAACAGGATGCCGATGATAAAGAGCTGAAAAACGTAATTTTTGGGCGTGTGCGACTTCGCCCTGGAAGCAGCAAGGGTAGAAACCTGGGCCATAAAGGAGAGTTTAAGAGTTAGAAAGAATGAAGGGCATTGGCTATTCCGTAAAGCACTTTTCATCGGAATTCCGCTTATCTGATGGGCAGTAAAGTAAGCTATTTAAAGTTGATGGTTGCGCTTGATTCGACGGTCTGGAGTTTTCCCGATCGGTTTGTCACTTTTTGGCATTGCCCCAAAAAGTAACCAAAAAGGTCTAGCCTGTCCAATGCTTCAGCGCGCAAAGCTGACGCGCCCCTCGCTGGACAGGCGAGCCTCCCCGCCTGGATGGATAGATGCGTTTTTAAAAGAATGTAAACACTATATATGTAAGCGTTATACACCCGATTTGATGGCGCGATGCCTGGCTGACGAATGAGACTTTCCGGGTTTTGGAAACCTGGAAAGTCTTTGGTTCGATGCATCCGAGAAGCGGGGTAGATAGATGGCCTCCTTATTTCACCACCAGTTCTGCCGGAGCACTTTTCCGACCGTTGGGGGCAATGGTCACGGCCCGCACGGTCAGGTTCAGGTTCAAGGGCACCGCCAGGGGCTGGGTGTACAACTCCGCCGTTTCGTCGGGCATTTTACCGTCCAGCGTGTAGCGGATCTCCGAACCGGGCACAAGGGACCGGAGCGTAAACACGGCTTTGGCGCCCTGATTTACCATTCCGGCGCTGTCCAACCCGAGGGGTTCCGGCACCCGGTAGTTGATCTTTTTTAAATCCAGCAGGGCAAATTGCTTACCCAGTCTTTGCAGAAACTCTTCGTAGTTTTTGTTCGCCGCCGGGGTCCAGGCCACTTCCGACAAAGCGATCAATCTTGGAAACAGGGCGTATTCCACTTTGTTGGGCGTGGTGATGTATTCCGTCCAGAGGTTGGCTTGCGGCCCCAGAATGTGCTTCTGCTGGTCGGGCGTCAGCTCTTTGGAAAGCGGGTTGTAGCTGTACACTTTCTCGATGGGCAGGTAGCAGCAGATCATGAGCGGTTCGTAGGGGCTGTGCGGCACCGGATTTTGGCCGTGGTCGAAATACATGTGCGAAGCGGGCGACATCACGACGTCGTTGCCGTGCTTGGCAGCTTCGATACCTCCCGCTTCTCCCCGCCAGCTCATCACCGTGGCACCGGGCGTTATGCCGCCTTCCAGAATTTCGTCCCAACCCACCAGCTTTTTGCCTTTGCCCTGCAGAAATTTCTCGATGCGCCGGTTAAACCAACCCTGCACCTTCTCTACATCCTTGATCTTTTCCTTTTTCATGATGGCCTGCACGGCGGCACTTTCCTTCCAGCGGGCCTTGGGGGCCTCATCACCCCCGATGTGCACGTACTTGCCCGGAAACAGGGCGCATACTTCCGTCAGCACGTCTTCAAAGAAACGGAACGTGGCTTCGGTTGGACATACAATGTTTTCGTTGACACCCCACATAGTCCATACTTCGTAGTTCCCCGGTTTGCAGGCCAGTTCAGGATACGCCGCCAGCACTGACACGGAGTGGCCGGGCATTTCAATTTCGGGTACAATGGTGATGTAACGCTTCCGGGCGTACTCCACCACGTCCTTGATTTGCTCCTGGGTATAGAAACCGCCGTGTGGCGTCTGATCGTATTTGAAGTCTTCGGGCGTTTTAAAGGTCTGTTGCGCCCCGATCAGGGTTTCCTTCCGGAAGGCGCTCACCTGCGTCAGTTTGGGGTATTTCTTGATTTCAATGCGCCAGCCCTGATCGTCGGTCAGGTGCCAGTGAAAGGTATTGAGCTTATAAGCCGCTATGAAGTCAATGTATTTCTTGACGAACTCCACCGGAAAAAAGTGCCGGCTCACATCCAGCATGGTGCCCCGCCACCCGAAAGCAGGCTGGTCTTTCACGCTCAGGTAAGGCAGGTTCCAGGCCGCCTTCGGATCGGCAGGCAACACTTGCAGCAGCGTTTGCATGCCGTAGAAGAGTCCGGGTCCGTCGGCAGCGGTGATGGTTACGCCCGTTCCATCTACCACCAGTTGATAGCCTTCCTTGCCAGCTGCATTGGCAGCCGTTTGCAGCCGAATGTTGGCGGCTTTGGCATCGGTCGTGGTGCTGACAGTGCCTCCCATTGGAGAAAGCAACGCTTTTAACAGATCGGCCACGTTCTGACCTTCTGCATTGCCGGCAAATACAACGACGTTTTTGGGCAAGACATACGTACCCGCCTGTATCGTCTGCTCCAGTGGCTTAGGAACAATGCTCAGGGTATTGGTTGTTGTGGTAGTCTGGGCCATCAGCTTGGACAAATGCAGACTGGTGAACAGCAAAGCGGCAAAAAAAGAGAATCGTTTTTTCTTCATAAGGTGAATGGGTGAGTTTCTGGTTTTAGTTATTGTGGATTGGATGAAGGTTTTTTCCTCCTTCCTGCATTGGCACGCAAAGAATGAGCTGGACTAACCAAATGCTTCATTTATAGTCTGATAAAAGAATTACTCAATGTGATCTTCAAAGATGTTTTCCATCACCATGGCTACCGAACCCAGCAACCCCGCTTTCTCTCCCAGCCGGGAAATGGCAATGGACGTTTTTTCCCGCAGTTGCGGCATGCAGTAAATATGGAGCGCCTGCTGAATCGGGGTTAAAATGTAATGATTGGCCTGGGCGACTCTTCCACCCAGAATGATCATCTCCGGGTTGAGCAACTGGATCAAAACTGCAATGCCTTTGCCCAACTGAAACCCGACCTGAGATAAAAGGTGGATGGCGTACTGATCACCTTTCAGGGCCGCATCAATGATCAGGTGCGGTTCAATCGAATCGGCAGCCTGATCAACAATGGCATTGAGCATGGAGTTTTTACCGGCCCGGATGCCTTCCTTCGCCAGTCTGGACAGTGCTCTACCCGATGCGACCGTTTCCAGACAACCCTGCTTACCGCAATGACACAGTTCGCCGTTTTCGATGAGGGGAATGTGGCTGAATTCGCCCGCAAAGCCCGAAGTACCACTGTACAGCTTGCCGTTGAGCAGCATGCCCAGCCCCAGACCCCAGTCGATGGAAATAACCAGTACATCTTTCTTTCCTTCGGCCAGCCCAAAACGGTATTCGGCCAGGGCAATGGATTTGGCGTCGTTTTCGATGTATACCGGCTTGTTCAGCTTTTCTTCCAGCACCTGCCGCAACGATTGTCCGGGCACCTGCAGGTAGGTGTGATTAATGCCCGCGTGGGAATCTACCAGACCCGGCATGTTGATCCCGATGCCGATCAGCTTATCCCGATTAATCCCCGACTGTTGAATCAACTCCCGGGCGTGCTGGCAAAGCGCATCAATGGCCTGCCCATCTTTGCTCAACCGGATCGGAAAGGTCTGCGTACCCGTGATGTTGATGTCTTCGTTGTTGAAAATGGCCATCCGGGTTTCGTGATTGCCCATTTCCACGCCCAATACAAACAGCGAATTTTCCTGTAGTCCGTACAGGTCGGGCTTGCGGCCTCCCCCCGATTTGCCCCGCCCCTGCTTCTCTACCAGCCCTTCCGCAATGAGTTCGGTGATGATAGCTGTGAGGGTAGGCAGACTTATGTTCAAACGATTGCCGATGTTGGCAATGGACTGCGCTCCTTCTACGTAGAGGTACTTGATAATCTTGATCTTCTGAACATACTTCTTCCTTTCGATATTGTTCAATTCATCCAAATACGCATTTTCAATCAGCAGCAATCCCATTCGTTTATTGTGATAAAGTAGCTACAAACAAAATATTATTTCCTTTCACATCCAAGTAACTTTTATAAAAATTTTAAATAAGTTGTTTAAGTTAGCCTAAATTTTAAATAAGTACTTAAAGTTTAGGGCTGGTCAGATGGAGTGGATCCACTTGTTGTTAGGTATCATCTTTCTGGTTGTCATTCTGTAAGAATCCGGTTGGCCACTACCGCTACTCAAACGACAGGTCGCTTATACCGACTTTCGCGGAATGGGTCAACCAGAGGCCTTCGACACGACAGATTAGTGCATGCAGCCGGCACATTCACCTGCTCCTCACTCCTTTCTTTTCCGTACCTTTGCGGCTGCTTTTAAGGATAACTCCCTTACGGAAAAAAGATGATCAAGACTTTGGATATGGCCCTTCCGCCGGAGGTGGCCTTCGATGAAACTGCCTTTGAATCCCACGTCCGCCAGACGCTGCGGATAGATGCCCAAACACCCCTTCACATTCGCAAACTCCGCCGTTCCATCGACGCCCGCTCCCGGCAGGTGAAAGTAAACGTAGCGGCCGAAGTGTACCTGAACGAAACGCCCCCCGAACGCATCCGCTACCGGAAAGAATATCCCAACCTGACCGGCGCTCCTCAGGCCATTGTGGTAGGAGCCGGCCCCGCCGGACTGTTCGCTGCCATCCGCCTGATCGAACTGGGCATTAGGCCCATTGTGCTGGAACGGGGCAAAGACGTACGCAGCCGTCGGCGTGATCTGGCGGCGCTCAACAAAGAGCACGTCGTCAATCCGGAATCCAACTACTGCTTTGGTGAAGGCGGAGCGGGCACCTATTCGGACGGAAAGCTCTATACCCGCGCCAGCAAACGCGGCGACGTGCGGCGCATCCTGGAAATCCTGGTGGCGCACGGAGCCGTAGACGACATTCTGGTCGATGCGCACCCGCACATTGGCACCAACAAATTGCCGCAGATTGTAATAGCCCTGCGCGAAACCATCATCGAAGCCGGGGGCCAGGTGCTGTTCGATACCAAAATGACCGACCTGCTGATCCGCAACGGCGAACTGAAGGGCGTGGTGACTGCCAAGGGAGAAACGATTGAAGGCATCGGGGTGATCCTGGCGACGGGACACTCCGCCCGCGATATTTTTGAATTGCTGCACCGCCGGCAGGTGCTCATCGAAGCCAAGCCTTTTGCCATGGGCGTCCGCATCGAGCACCAGCAGTCGCTGATCGACAGCCTGCAGTACCACTGTACCGACCGGGGCGATTACCTGCCCGCTGCGGCCTACAGTCTGGTCAACCAGGTAAAGTACCAGGGCTTGGAACGGGGCGTTTTCTCCTTCTGCATGTGTCCGGGTGGCTTCATTGTACCGGCAGCCACGGCTCCGGGCGAAGTAGTAGTCAATGGCATGTCCCCTTCCCGCCGCGATTCGCGCTTTGCCAATTCGGGCATGGTGGTGGCCATCAACGAAGAAGACTTGAAGGCTTATGAAAAGTTCGGTCCGCTGGCGGGTTTGCAGATGCAGAAGAAACTGGAACAGAAGGCTTGTGCCCTGGCTGGTGGTACCCAGGTAGCTCCTGCCCAGCGCATGCTGGATTTCGTGAACCGAAAAGACTCTGCCACACTGCTGCCTACTTCCTACCAGCCCGGTCTGGCTTCGGTCGATATGTCGGCGGTATTGCCCGCGCACATCTCACATCGTTTGCGGGAAGGGTTCAAAGTGTTCGGGCAAAAAATGCGCGGCTACCTGACCAACGAAGCCCAGATTGTGGGCGTGGAGACCCGTACTTCCTCACCGGTCCGCATTCCGCGTGACAAGGAAAGCCTGGAACATCCTACACTTCCCCGACTTTTTCCCTGCGGGGAAGGGGCGGGCTTTGCGGGAGGCATCGTGTCGGCGGCCATGGACGGGGAGCGTTGTGCGGAGAAACTGTTTGAGCGCTACAGCAAGTGAGGGGAAAGCGCAGGTCGGACAGCAACCGCCCGGATACTTTTTCCGTAGGGAATTTATAACCCATCATTTTCGCTGGTTATTGTTATCTTGTCAACCTGAACAACCGTCTATCCAACGCCTTCAAACCAATGCTGGAAAAGCACAGCCGCTTTTTTCATTCCCTGCAGCAACGTCTCAGCCAAACCCTGCCCGGAGCGACTGCCCACGAAAAAATGGCCTCTTCGATGCGCGCTTCCAGCCAGTTTCGCCGGACTCCCAACCAAAAGACCCGCCAAAGCGCCGTGCTGTTGCTGCTGTACCCTTACCAGGGTGAGCTTTTTCTGCCCCTGATCCTGCGGCCGGATTACGATGGTGTGCACGCCGGACAGGTGGCATTGCCCGGCGGTGGTTATGAACTGTACGACCGTACCCTGATCCGCACGGCCCTGCGCGAAGCCCAGGAAGAAATCGGCATCAAGGCCAGTGACGTGCGGGTACTGGGGCAACTTACGCCCATTTACGTAGCCGCCAGCAATTATCAGGTGCAGCCGGTAGTGGGCTACCTGCCCTACCGCCCCGATTTTTTTCCCGACATCCGCGAAGTAGCCGACATCATTGAGCTCAGTCTTTCCCTGCTGGCAGATAAGGGCATTGTGGGCACCAAAGAAATCCTGGTCCGAAACGTCCTGATTCAGGCTCCTTTTTACGGCGTAAACACGCATATCGTTTGGGGCGCCACGGCGATGATGCTGAGCGAATTCCTAACCCTACTGGAAGAAATGGAAAAGGCCGGCGGAAGTGCGCTTTAGCGTCCGGAGCAAGCGATTTTCATTCAGTTTCCATTTGATCCGGAAAAACGCTTAATTGAGCCCCAATCGTTGTTCTATCTCCTTTGCTGGTCTCTATGTCTTCTATCACTTCCTGGTGCCTGGTTCTCTTTCTCCTTATTTCTCCGACTTTAAGCGCCCAAATCCAGGTCCACCTGGTGCCACCCGCTGAAACCGGACCGCAAATCCAAACCGTTTACAACCACCACGTTGCCATGTACCGACCGGACGTCAAATCCCGTAAAAAACTGGTCATTGCCATTCCCGGTACTACCGGCCGGGCAATCGACCTGGCGGCTTTCGACAGTCTGGCGGCCGACGTGGGCTACCACGCCCTCAGCCTGGACTACATCAACAAAGTGTCTACAGCGGTGTTTATCAAAAGCCAAGACCCCGACGCCTTCAATAAATTCCGGCAGGAAGTGGTATTCGGCACGCCCGCCAGCGACAGTGTGCAGGTAGACAGTGCCAATAGTGTTTACAACCGGGTGGTTCATCTGGTCCGGCACCTGGCAACGACCCATCCGAAAGAGGGCTGGGGCCAATACCTGCAGGGAGATGGACTGCGTTGGTCCGACGTCATCATAGCCGGTCATTCGCAGGGAGCCGGGGCCGCTGCCTATCTGGCCCACTTTTACCCTTGCGACCGGGTGATTATGCTGGCCGGGCCGCAGGATTTCCGCATTCCTTTTCAGTCGCCGGCCACCTGGACCAGCCTGCCTTCCAAAACCAAACGGGACCGCTACTTTGCGTTTCTGCACCAAAATGATCCTTACGGCGTCAAAAATCAGTTGCAGAGCTTTTACAATATGAGCGGCCAGCAGGAAAACGACGTACAGACCATTGCGGACATGACGCCGCCCGCCAAAAAATCGCAGGCCGTAGTGACCCAGTACGCTACGCCCGATCCGCACAACAGCGTGACCCGGCCGGTATTCCGGGAGGTATGGACGTATTTGCTGCGGTGAGTAGGGAGGGATTGATTAACAGCTAATTCACGGATTCTATTCTCACAATTGCGTTGCTGAATAGTTTAGAACAGTGCTTTCAGTTGCTGATCTAAGTTAGCTCACAAAAAGTCTACATCAAGGTTCTATACTAAAAGATGACTTTACCATAGCGCCTTATATTTTAAAAATTAGAATTACAACTATTTACAACTTTATAAATGAGTAAAGGGTCTTACTTTCAGTTGACAATTCTGAAAGAATACTGCACCCTAATTAATCCCAAACTATGCGTGGCAAACTGCTTGCATCGCTTTTTTTATTAATAGTCGTGGTAAGTTGCAAAAAAGACAAACTGCCAAAGTTCACTTTACCTCCTATTAGCCAGTCCGGAGCAAATACCATGGGATTTATAGTGGATGGAAGAGTTTGGCAGAATTACGGTCGCCGGTGCACTATGATGGGCGGATGCAATGACAATACACTAACAGCCTACTATACTGACCGCTACGAAACGCCTTCGTTTTCTCTGAAAGGAGCAGCAACGGAAGCCGGTAATGGTATAGATGAGCACTTTCAGCTACAGGTAGAATTCTCAAAAGGACTGGGCATTTACCTATCCGATTCTTTACGTGCGCCTACGTATGGGTACCCAATTAATTCGCTCATTTTCGAAAATCAACGAACCAGAACTTACTATGGTAGTTCGCTCAAAAATCCTTCTAAAATTACCATTACAAAACTTGATACGGTAGCTCATATTGTTTCAGGCACTTTCGAGGGTACTTTGTATCAAATTGATGACAGTACCAAATCAATCAAAATAACAGATGGAAGGTTTGATATAACTTATATGAAGTAAGCTAGCGCAGACTTTCATAGTTTAATGACAAAGGTTATATAAAGCAGGTTTTAATACTCATTCTTTGATAAATAGAACTGCCAGTTCAATGATCGGAAGAAGGATCTGAACAATGTGTGCCTACCTGTACAAAACTCCCCAAAGTAGGCACCATTACTGCCTGACTCCTTTGTGCATGACAGGCAAATTTCTAAGTAAGCAAAGGGTTCGTTAGTGGCATTGTAAAAGATGAATCCGTGGTGGGGGTAATAGCAGTAGACTTGTTGGATAGGTAAGGGCTTTGCAGAATCACCTTTCTGGCCATATAATATCTGGTAAAGTTGTCTTGTTTCTTTCCGAGTCAACTCCTTTTTTTCACGGATGATCGCTGTATCCAGCTGAATAATCAATTTGTTTTCCTTCCAGTCCCAAAGCTGTATTGATACCCTTTTTTTGGTATTAGTACTACGGTAGGCTTCTTCGTCACTAGCAAGATAGAGGTGGTCTTTGAAACTAATTGCCAAAATACGGCTTGTCTTCTGGATTATACTAATTGTATCGGCTAGTGGCGTCTTTTTACATTCACAATCGACAGGCTTTGGATATACCTGGCTTATAGATCTTAGTGAAGGGAAAAACAGTAGGACAGCTAAAAAGTACTTAAATCTCATAAAGGATTGGAGTCAAGGTAAGCTAATTAATTCACGTGCATAGTTTGATAAGGAGGCTTATGTAAAAGACTTCGCTAGAAAGTAATATAAAACCATTGAGAATGAGTAAGAAACAATTATTGTGACGAGCAATAATATTTCATTTTCAATGAATTTAGATATAGGGAAGATCAATAATATAAGCATTAGAAAAACGGTCAAATATGCTCCTAACTTACTGACATGAAATGTTTTGATAGCAGCGAATAGTTTAAACTTAGAAGAAAGCTTTCTAGATATATATATAGCTAAAAGAGATCCAGGCAACAAGTAAAGACATACTTGAATCAAGAGTCCAGAGAAGTTACCACCATTAGGACTTGGCTGCCGGTAAAGTATTAATGTATTTAGAATTAAGCCCAGTAGGGAGGATATGATCAATAACCCTATTCTGTAAAAGATACTTTGGCTTTTTGTAGTCAAAAAAGCAGCCTTCTTTTCCAAAGCTTGTTCGGTTTATTATTTACTTAAAAAGTCAAAATCCGCCTCATTTTCCTTCCAAATTGCAAGACAGCATGTGTGTTAGAACAGATCGATGATTGGTGTAGATAATGTTCTATGCAATTTGTTTTATGCTAATAATCATAGCTAACCTCCAATCCAAACTCATCAAGTGCTTCGGCAAGGGTTTCTAGTTCTTTGGAAAAGTTGTTCAATGGGTAAGAATTTTTGCTTACTCGATCCGCTTCCTGATAAGTAATAGTAATCTTTTTATTGGCACCCCGCGATATAATGTCCACTTGATGTACTTTATTGATTCTAAAGCGTATTCTTTTCCTAAAGAGGCGAAAGGGATAAACAACGACAAAAGATCGCTTATATATCTCCACGCTGGCATACTGAGAAATTTTAAAAATTGTGATACTTAAAAGGACTGCTAAGAAAGCCAGAACATACGATAGCTCCAATCCATTGTTAACACCAATTGCGCTGTAAATAATAAAGCTAGCCAAGAGTACAAAGAAGCAAAGATCGGCCATAATATGACCTGCAATGGGAGGGCGAAATCGTACTAAAGGTTCACTTGCTGTAACTGTGAGCTTTTCCATTTTTTCAATTGCACCGAACACGAACAAATTTGCGCCTTTGGGTATCGCAATTCCCTCTTAGATTCCAAAGCTACTTCCGTTTGTAAGCGGCCTTTCACTCTTAAATCCGCTTCAGTTTACCTGTAAAATGCAAGGAGTGGTGTTATCCGACAACAAGCAGGCTCTTCAATCAGCCCAACTTGCTCATTACCAAACAAAGCCTCTTCTATAAACTTAAATTCGGGCTAACGAAGGTAATTCTTCTCCCCTATCGTATTCAAAATACTGCATTTAATGATCTCATTCTTGATAACTGCATTTTGAACCGATCGGGCAATTTTCCCACTAAAAGCAGCCAACCGCTCATTTAATAGCTGGTAAATACTCCCTTAATGATTCCCTAACATCCAGATGATAGTTTTGTGCTATCTAAACTCCGATTGCAAGTAGCCGGGGAGTCATCACCTTTTACAACAACCACTTCCTTTTGTCCCGTCTGGGTTATACTTCCCAGCCGGGACTGTGCGAAGAGTTCATTGCCTACTTCATTCCACCTATATTCTAACATGATGCCCTTAAGACGAGAATTTTTGAAAAACCTGGGTTTGCTTTCGGCCAGTTTGGGAATGCCCCTCAGCCTGCAGGCAGCCACGACCACTACGCAGTACCAGGACTCCGCCAATCGCCTGGCGCCGGTTCGTATCCGCGGCAAAGTAAGCGCCAATGGCAAGGGACTCAAAGGAGTGCCCGTTACAGATGGCTATTCGGTCGTACAGACGAATGAAGCCGGCACCTACGAATTGCTCAGCAACCGTACGCGAGACTTCGTCTACATTACCCTGCCCACCGGATACTCCATCCCCACCCACTCTAACGGCACAGCCAGGTTCTATCAGCCTCTTCCGGCAGACGGAAAAACCGAACTAACGGCGCATTTTGAGTTGAAAACCAGCCCCGTGCGGGAAGACAAGCACGTGCTGCTGGTACTAGCGGATCCCCAGATCCAGAACCGCTACGAGGCCGACAAACTCCTCCAGGAAACGGTTCCCGACGTGAGCGCATTGGTCAAAACCTACGGAGAGCGGCCGGTGTTCGGCGTAGGCTGCGGCGACCTGGTATTCGATGAGTTTGAGCTGTTTGCTGACTACCAGAAAGCCGTCTCCGGGATGGGCGTCCCTTTCTTTCAGGTGCTGGGTAACCACGACATGGATACCAAAGGCGTCCGGTCGGATGACTTATCGTCCCGGACCTTCAAAAGCCTGTTCGGTCCTACCTACTATTCTTTCAACCGGGGAGAAGTCCATTATGTAGTGCTGGAGGACGTGTTTTTCATTGGCGCCAGCAAGCAGTACATTGGCTATCTGACGGAGGAGCAACTCCGCTGGCTGGAACAGGACCTGGCCCTGGTGGAAAAAGGAAAAACGGTAGTGGTGAGTCTGCATATTCCTGCCTTTACCGGTGCTGGCCGCCGCAGCAAGGAAGCCGAATCATTAGGGGGCGTGGTTGCGAACCGGCAGGAGTTGTACCGCCTGCTGGAGCCTTTTAAGGCCCACCTGATGTCGGGCCATACCCATTTCAACGAAAAAGTACTGGAAGGCGGCGTGATCGAACACGTCCACGGCACGGTTTGCGGGGCCTGGTGGAGTGGCCCGATCTGTTACGACGGCACGCCCAATGGCTACGGCGTCTACGAAGTAAATGGCAGCACCATTGACTGGTACTACAAATCCACGGGAAAAGACCGCAACCACCAGATGCGCTGCTATGCCCCGGGCACCAATCCCAATCAACCCGGCCAGTTGACCGTGAACGCGTGGAATGCTGACCCGGATTGGAAATTGAGCTGGTACGAAGACGGTATCCGCAAAGGACAGTTGCGCCGTGAAACTGGTCTGGACCCGCTTTCCGTGGAACTGCATACGGGCACCGAAAAGCCCCAGCGCCGTCCCTGGGTAGAGCCGCAACTGACCGACCACCTGTACTTTGCTACCTTGTCGGAAGGGGTTCGGAAAGTAACGGTAGAGGCCACCGACCGCTCTGGAAAGATCTATACTGAATCGCTGGAGATAAAAAAAGCGTAGCGAATGGATTGATCCGCTTGAGGTGTGACGAGCCTCCGGAAATCAAGGAGGGGTATACCTTTTGCCTCCGATACACTGAACCTTGAATGCTTTCTCTGGCGTGTTTTCGCCAGAGAAAGCATAGAAATCCAATAGCAGAAAATCGTAGGCCGTAGTGACCCAGTACGCTACGCCCGATCTGCACAACAGCGTGGCCCGGCCGGTATTCCGGGAAGTGTGGACGTATTTGCTGAGATGAGTGGGGAGGGAATAAGGATGGTAGTTCGGACAGGAAGCATTTGTATTTAAGAATTCCTTATTTTCCGTGACTCAAACCGATGATTCTCCCATCTCGGGCATCCATAGCTATTTCGAATACGCCACCGTGATACCCTTCCGGTAGGGTTCCAAACAGCACCCAATGGTTACTTATTTGATAAACCTCATAAGGCCTTTGTCTGGTAATATTATCTTTCCCGTATATTTTGAAAAGAATCGCTTCCGCAATGGCCACTGCTGTCTCTTGGTCCTTAATAACTGGTCCTACTTGCGACAAGAAAGAACCTTTACCCTTATTTACTTTCGTCAAAAACTCCCTTGCGTATTTTTCTCCTAAAACAGAATGTCTGGGGTTACTCTGAAAATTCAGTGTAGTCAACAATAATAGGGTCAGGATAGATAAGTAAATAGCTTTCATAATTATGACTATTCAACGGATCTATTTCAATGGATAATCAAAGAATACAGAAGGACAGTGCCCTTAATTGCTGGATGATCCTTTTCAACTCCATTTCATGATTTGAATCCGCAATAAGTAGCCTTTCTAAGGCTAGATTTCGCTTCAGATGCTCTTTTTCACTCTCAAAAGGCGCATCATCTATCCAATAAAAATCGGAAGAGAAGTCAATACCTTCGGTCTTTAAAGTGTGCCAGTCAGTAGCTTTTATCTTTCTTAGCTTCTCAATACTACTGTCACTGTAGTAGCCGGATAAATACTGGATGGCCGTTTCTGCGTTGCCTTTGCAATGCGTTGTCAGCCAATAGCAGTCATAATGGTCGGCGGCGAAGTCAATGAATTCTACTCCAAAATCCGCCATTTTTGTATTCCGTTTGGTAAGCAACACCCCATCAATATCTAGGTATAGTTTCACCATTTTAACTAATGGGAGAGATGATGCTGGTTAAATTAATTGAAGTGAGCAGTAATTTTAACATCCCATAAATACTACTGAAAGACTTTTGCTGTTCGATATCACCAATTATGCTAAGTAGAATGACAGCATCGCAGTAGCTGTATACTGATTATAACGCCAAATGTATAGAACAGGGCTCAGTCCGGAATAACGGAGATAATTTCAAAAACGTCAAGCACAACAATAATTAGTGCTATTCCCCCCATTGACACTAAGAATCTAGGAATAATTTGTAGTAGAATTTTTGGATAGGTCATAATCTCGCTTGGATTGTCCGGGTTATACATAACAGATAATTTCTTTCCTACGGACAATGGAGGATTAAACCCAATAGTTAATTGTTTGGTGATGAGCTCATTGTTGTCAGTCATGAATTGAATAACAGGATGGTACACTCCAGACTCATCATCTTCAATACCAAGTTTATTTTTAAGTAGCGTAAGCACATTGGGGCAAAAAATATTTTTCACAATGGTTGCTTCGGACAATTTGCCTCTGGTCAGAATTCGTCTTCCCTCTATCCAGAGTATCACTCCAATAATTATTGCAACTAAAGAAAGAAAGACAATCTGCCTCGTTATCATTGCTGTTATCATTTAGTTGAAACGGCCCCTTCTACTCTCCTAGGAGTAGATCGCAAAAAATCCATTTCAGTTGAATAAGGAGGCTTATGTTAAGTATAAGAGTCCGCTCACATCTATGTCCTGCTCCTTTGGACTTGAGCTAGCGCAGCCCGGTAGTGGGTGTGAGTGGTGTTAGCTACAGATGTATTACATCTAGATCGCACCATTGTAGTCGAACAATATCGTCTAAAGCTTTTCCCCATCTGTCATATTCATTATAGAATTCTAAATCGGCCACTTTAAGGTTATTGACTAGCTTAATATCGACAGCACCAATACGAAAGATACCCGATTGACTAGGTATTTCTTCCCATTCCAACCGATAATAAAAACCATCTACGATCTTTCGATAACGGTCTGTTTTCAGAATGATTAAATCGTGAAAAGTAATCTCTTTCCCGTATTTGGTAGACCCTTCAGATTCTTTGATAAATAGGTATACCTGATATTGGCCTTTCACCGGTTGAAATGCTTTCAGCATTGCCTGGTATCCGTGGGTAAGAGAATTGATGTTTTTAAGAGTTAAATAATTGATATCTGCGTTTTGATGGCTTGATTTCAATTGGAAGATACCTTGGGCTGCTAGTGGCTCAGAGGTTAATATAAATCCGACAAGTAAAATGACTTTCCAATTGAATTGCAAAACCTTTTCCAATTTATTGCTTCTCATTTGTAGTTAATATGCATATATGCGATACAAGTGTCCTTTACTTCTTCGATTTGATAAAGGACACTTTGTCTATTCTTAAATTCCAAACCTTATTCTGTTTGTGAACGGCCCTTCAAGCTAAAATCAGTCTCGTTTTCCTTCCAAAGTGCAAGAAACGTCCCTCCTTAACAAAAAATAGATTATTCTGTAGGCGCAATAACCTAATCATCAATCAATTAACAGCCTACTTAACATATTGACAATTAAACAACCGAGACAACAACTCACCTGAACCAAATTAGATTTAGCTTAGGCATTTTACTGAATGAGTGCCCCATCTTTCTGCAACACTTCACTTTTGCCCATCTGATTCTTTACGAAAGTAATTCCTTACCGGGGAAAGTCAATCGAACGCGTGCGCCATTCTATTTCAAGGAGCCAGCTCTGCTTCCATTGTTGACTTTGGCCAGTCAATTCCCGCTTGGCAACCGCAACACAAAGGTCGTGCTCTGGTTCCGGCAGCTTTCTACCCGGATTTCACCCCGCAGCTTTTCGACGGCTTTTTTGGCAATGTACAAACCCAGACCGCTCCCGCTGGATCGGGGTGATTTATAAAACATTTCAAAAATACTTTCTCTTTTGTCATCCCGAATTCCAATGCCATTGTCTTCAATGAGGACGGAAAAGGCGTTTTCTTTCTCACTGATGATCACTGAAATGGAAATGGGCTCTTCCCGGTTGTACTGTATACTGTTCACAAACAACTCTTCCAACACAATTTCGATCAGCGAAGGGTCAGAAAGCAGCACCTGGTCCGTTTGCATTTCCAATCGCATCTGAACCTTCTTTTCCCCAGCTCTTTTCCGGGCCTTAATCAGGCACATATCTACTAACCAATTCCAGTCTACCGGCACCCAACGCGTTGGATCTTTGATAGAAATGACCTTGAGCAGACTTACCAGCGCTGCATCCAGATTTCTTTCGGTGAGCAAAGCCATTTGCAGATAGTGGTGTACCACCTCCGGACTTCCTTCACCGATGGCCAATTCGGTAAGTCCTTGCAGGGTTTTCAGGGGCCCAAGCAAATCGTGCGAAGCTTTATAGATGAAACGATTCAGTTCGTTGTTGGCAGTAGCCAGTTTTTTATCCTGCTGAGTAAGCTGTTCTACTTTCTGGTGTAATTCGGCCGTTCGTTGGGCTACTTTCTCTTCTAGGTAGCTCTTTTGAATTTCCAGTTGCCGCCGTTTCATGTGCAATTCAAACACGTTGACTACCTGCTTCGCCAGTAGTTGAAGCGTATGTGTTTGGTGCGCATCAAGTTTCCGCGGTTTTCTATCCAGCAGCGCCAGCGAGCCCAGTTGATACCCCATTTCGTTGATCAGGGGCGCACCGCAGTAATAACGCAGAAAGGGGGTACCCGTAACCAGTGGATTGTCACAAAAGCGCGCGTCGGTTACCGAATCTTCTACCTCAAAAACCTCCGTGCCCATAATGGTATGCTGACAAAACGAAATTTCCCTTTTGGTCTCTTTGATGTCCAGCCCAAGAACGGACTTAAACCACTGCCTCTGTTCATCCAGCAAAGTAATCAGGACGATGGGCACGTCGAAAATACTAGCAGCCAACTTCGTCAGATCGTCCAGTTGCTCTTCATTGGCAGTATCCAGGATCTCATAACTGAGAAGAGATTGAAGGCGCTGCTGCTCCCGGGGCGATTGGGGGATGGACATACTGGGTGTCATAAGGAATGAAACTTCTTTAAAATGATGAAAACAAAAGAAGTATAGAAAAAATCAGTTGACATTAGCTTAAGTTAAGACAAAAAATTATAAAAAAAGAAATATATCGTTTTGAGTTGGCAAAATATTGCCTGTCTTTGATTTTTAGCCACAAAAAGAAACAAACAATAAAAATCTGAGTTAATACCGCAAAATAGAGTTAGAACCCATTGATACGGCTTCTAACTCTGTATACCAGCTATAAAAAATCTGATTATGAACCAGGAACTATCACGCCGCCATTTCGTGATGCAGGCCGGATACGGGCTTATGATGGCCGGCTTTGGCAGCGTGCTGCCGCAATTTTCAAACGCCGCTCCCGGCTCTTCCGGGCTGATCCTGCCGCTGTCCCGACCGGGAGAAGAGCAGGCCGAAGGGAAGAAGGCCGGATGGGCCATTGTCGGGCTGGGCAAATACGCCACCGAACAGATCATTCCCGCCTTCTCCGATTGCAAACGCTCCAAACTGGTCGCCCTGGTAAGCGGTTCGCCCGACAAGGCCAAAAAGATTGCGGCTGAAAACCAGGTCAATTCCAAGAACATTTACGATTACAAAACCTTCGACCGCATTGCCGACAATCCGGAAGTAGACATTATCTACATCATTCTGCCCAACTCCATGCACGCTGAATACACCATTCGGGGGGCAAAGGCGGGCAAGCACATCATCAGTGAAAAGCCCATGGCTACGTCAGTGAAAGACTGTGAAGCAATGATTGAGGCCTGCAAACAAGCCAACCGCAAGCTGATGATCGGTTACCGGGCGCAATACGAACCCTTCAACCTGAAAGCCATTGAGATGGCCCGGGGCAAGGAACTAGGCACGCTCAAGTTTATCAACGCTGACCACGGCCGTCACCTGGACCCGAAAGACCCGGCTGACCAGTGGCGGATGAAGAAGGACCTGGCCGGTGGCGGTTCGCTGATGGACATCGGCATTTACAGCCTCAACGCCGCCCGTTACCTCACCGGCGAAGAGCCCATCGAACTGAGCGCGATGCTGCACAGCACGCCCGGCGACCCGCGGTTCAAAGAGGTAGAGGAAAACACGACTTTCATGCTGCGCTTTCCCAGCGGTGTACTGGCCAACTGCAGTTCCAGCTACAGCTACCGCGACACCAAGCGCTTCCGGGTGTTCGGCTCCGACGCCTGGCTGGAACTGGACCCAGCCACCGAATACAAGAAACACCGGATGCGCATTGGTCGGAAAGGCAAGGAAGAGGAAATCCAGATGGAGGAAGGCAACCAGTTTGCGTCGCAGATGGACCATTTCTCCGAATGCGTGCTGGACAACAAAAATCCCAAAACCCCGGGCGAAGAAGGCCTGCGCGACGTACGCCTGATGATGGCCATCTACGAAGCCGCCAAAACCCAGAAGTGGATCAAGGTGTAAGTACTGAAGGATTGAAGGGTTACAATGAATAGTATACTTGGTAATCTAAATATTCAATTAAAAATAGCTTGCATTCACCCCCAACCCCCTAAAGGGGGCTAGCAAGAATTTTAGCCCCCTTTAGGGGGTTGGGGGTAATAAAAATAACATAAACCATTTTCTACGGGTAACTTATTTTCCTTCATTAGCCTATTAGCACATCAGCTTATCAGCACATCAATCCCTCAGTCCTTCACTCACTGACAAAGGCGAAGTCCTGCACGCAGTTGTAGCGGTAGGTTTTGTGCGGCAGGATGGATACCCCGATCTGATCGAATTTGGGCGAAAGCAGGTTTTTGCGGTGACCCAAAGCCGGTATGCCTTCGTCGATCAGCAGCTGCAATACAATGTCATTGGCGGCAGGAAATCCGTAGGCGCAGTTTTCGGCAAAGGAGAAACTGCCGGTCGGGTTCATGAAGCTGCGGATGCGGGCGAAGAAATCCAGTCCGTCGCTGGAATTGTGACCGGTAAGGCCTTTACTCCCCATATCGTCGGCGTGGTAACGGGCGGCCTTGTACAGCTTTTCGTTGGGCCTGAACATCGGCAAACCTTTCACGTGCTGCAATTCAGTGATCAGGGAGCGCACAAACTTCGTCTCCTTGCCCTTCAGCTTCCCAGCTACGTAAGCCTTCAGATACGTTTTGGCGAACAGGGCGCCATCCAGCCGGGCCAGGTTGCTCAGCAATACGACCTGCTTTTCTTCTTCGCTCAGATAGCTGGCATTTTTGGCGGTGTTGGCGGTGGCCAGTTGGCTTTGGGTCCATTCCGGAAAAGAAGACTGTGCAGAAAGGGAGGCCGCAGAGAATAACCATAAACCCAAAAGGGCATTCCACTTAGATAATCGAAAATTCATAGGTGTTTAAGAATGAAAGACTAACAACGAATAAATACCTGAAATAAAGATAAGCCGGTTCTATTTTTCTTCCAGGACAATCATACTGCGCGTTACTAACCAAAAGTAGTGCCTTTCTTCATCCATCACCACGTAACTCCTCCCCTGACTTTCGGACCGACTATTTTATCCCTTCCGCACCGGTGCGATATCGCACATCCACCCTGCAGTATCCGCACATCCATTCGCAAATCTAGACCACAGATTCATATTTAAAATACTGTATATCAAATACTTAATCTACTGGCACGGGCTTTGGATAAGACTGTACAAAAAGAAGTCATTTGTAATGAACACCGATCGCCCCATTCAGCCCCAGGTACTACAACAACACCGGCGCATCCGTCTGCTTCAAATCATCTCCGGCGTTGCGCTTACGGCTGGCATCTTCTTCTGGTTGACCGCCTGGATCTCCCCTTCCGTCAAACGAAGCGAAATACGGACGGCACGGGTGGAATGGGGAGCCATCGAAGCCACTCTTAACGGCACCGGAACCGTAGTGCCGGAATTTGAGCAGGTGCTTTCCAGTCCCATCGACACCCGTATTTTGAAAATCCTGAAGAAGGCCGGCGATACGTTGCGACCCCAGGAACCCATTCTGCTGCTCGACCTGGAAACGGCGATGCTGGCCTACGAAAAAGTGAACGACCAGCTGGCCCTAAAGAAAAACGCCCAGCGTCAGTTGCAGTCGACCACGGACAACCAGCTCATCAAGCTCAACAGCCAGATCCGGGTGAAGGAGCTGGATCTGCAGGTAAAAAAGCAGAAATACGAACAGAACAAGCCCCTTTACGAGGGCAAATACATTTCCAAGAACGACTTTGACCTGTCGGAGATGGAGTACGAATCGGCCAGGGCGCAGTTGCAGGAATTGAAGGACACCCGCCAGAATGTAATTGCCGGCAGCCGACTGCAGTTGGAAGGCCTGGAGCTGGAAGTGAAGATTTACAACAGTGAGCGCACCCTGCTGAGGCAGGAACTGGAACTGGCCACCACCAAATCGGACCGCAGCGGGGTGCTCACCTGGGTCACGCTTTCCGAAGGTGCCACCATCCGAAAAGGCGACCTGCTGGCCAAAATAGCCGACCTGAAAACCTATCGCGTCGATGCCACGCTGTCTGACATCCACGCTTCCCACTTCACCACCGGCATGCCGGTGCGGGTAAAAATTGAAGATACCTATCTGAACGGCACAGTCTCCAACATCATGCCCACCATCGAAAACGGCGTCGTGCGGGCGTACATCGACCTGGAAGAGAAATCGCACGCGCTGCTGCGTTCCAACCTGCGGGTAGACGTGTACGTGGTGACCGCATCGAAGGACAGAACGCTGAAAGTAAAGAAGGGTGTGTTTGCCAGTACCGAAGGCAAGCCGGAGCTGTTCGTAATCCGTGACGGGAAGGCCATCAAAACCCTGGTGCAGCCCGGCCTCAGCAATGCCGACTACATGGAAATCATCAGCGGATTGAAGGAGGGCGACGAAGTCATTATCTCCAACATGAGCAGCTACGCCCACCTGGAGCAGGTAAAATTGAAGGATTGAGGGATTGAAGGGAGACAGGAGGAGGGAGACCGGAGGAGGGAGACCGGAAGAAGGATTACAGGCTTGAATTAATAAAAATAACAATTACAGGTGAAAGCCTAGGCGGCCCCACCTAGGCGGTCCCACCTAGGCGGCCCCGCTGAAAGCTGACTGCTGATAGCTAAGAGCCTCATTACTCATTACTCATTACTCATTACTCATTACTCATTACTCATTACTCATTACTCATTAACTCATTAACTCAAATGATTCGTCTGGAAAAAATTGAAAAGGTGTATCGTACTGAACTGCTGGAAACGGTTGCGTTGTCGGATATCAATCTGAACGTGCGAACCGGGGAGTTCCTGTCCATTATGGGGCCATCGGGATCGGGGAAATCCACCTTGCTCAACATCATCGGTCTGCTGGACGTAGCCACCACGGGGGAAATCAGCCTGAATGACAAGCCCATCCGGTCGCACCGGGATAAGGACCTGGCGCAGATCCGCAACCAGGAGTTGGGGTTCATTTTTCAGAAATTCCACCTGATCAACGACCTGAAGGCCGTAGACAACGTGGAGATCCCCTTGCTGTACCGCCGGATGAGTGGTTCCGAACGACGGAAGCTGGCCATGGATGCGCTGGAACGGGTGGGGCTGTCTTCGCGGGCGCAGCACTTTCCTTCCCAGATGTCGGGTGGGCAACAGCAGCGGGTAGCCATTGCCCGGGCTATTGTGGGGCACCCTAAAATACTGCTGGCTGACGAACCTACGGGTAACCTGGACAGCCAGATGAGCGACGAAATCATGCACATTCTTCAGGAGCTGAATCGGAAGGAAAAGACCACGGTGATTATGGTCACGCACGACAAACGCATGGCTGATATGACCGACCGCATCATCCGCATCTTCGACGGCCGGCAGGTGGCCTGAGTTGGTGATTGAGTGATTGAGTGAGTGAAGTACGAGCGAGAAAGGATAATGATTACTATAAATTTCTATAAACCTAAAAACAAAAGCTGATAGCTAATCGCTGACAGCTGATAGCTGAAACCATGCTTCGAAACTATTTTCTGATCGCCGTGCAGGTGTTGATGCGGCGAAAGTTTTTCACCTTCATCAGCCTGTTCGGCATTACGTTCACGCTGATGGTGCTGACAGTGGCGACCGCCTTTATGGATCACGTATTCGGTCCGGCGGCTCCGGAAACCCGGCTCGACCGCACGCTGGGTGTGTTTAGCGTACGGCTGGTTAATCCGGACCGAACCGGCAGTACCAGCAGCTCAGCCAGTTACCAATTCCTGGATAAGTACGTACGTACCCTGCCCAGCGTAGAGAAGGTATCGGTTTTTACGCAAATGGGTGAGGCCAGCACCTACAAAAACGGGGAAGAGGTCAAGTTCTACCTCAAATACACCGACGGCGAATTCTGGGAAATTATGGATTTCCGGTTCCGGGAAGGTCGTCCACTCACCCATGACGATGAAAAGAAGGGCAATTTTGTAGCGGTCATCAACCAGGCCACCCGGCAGAAACTGTTTGGCGAAGAACCCGCCCTGGGCAAATTCATTCCCATTGACGGACAAACCTTCCGGGTAGTAGGCGTAGTAGACAACGTTTCCTTTCTGAGAATAAGCCCTTTTGCCGACGTGTGGGTCCCCATCAGCACCCACAAATCTTCCAATTACAAGGAAGCGGGCTTTTTGGGAAATTTTTATGCGGCCATTCTGGCCAAAGACCCGAAAGATATTCCACTGATCAAGGCCGATTACCAGACCCGGGTGGCACAGATTGAGCTTCCCAATCCCAAAGAACACAATCTGATCCTGAGTTTTGCCGAAACGTTTTTTGACTCCATTGCCCGTCAGATGCTCGGAGGAGTAGAAAACAAAGAAGCCAGCGGCACCCTGAAGGCCATTTTGCTACTCATTGCCTTACTGTTTATGGTACTGCCGACAATCAATCTGGTCAACATCAACGTGAGCCGCATTGCCGAAAGGGCCTCGGAAATCGGGGTAAGGAAAGCATTTGGTGCCTCTTCCTGGACCTTGGTCGGACAGTTCGTAACGGAAAACGTGCTGCTGACCCTGGTGGGCGGCTTGCTGGGTTTTGTCCTTTCCTTCCTGGTGATTCAATACATCAACCACGCGGGATGGATTGCCTACCTGGATCTGCGGCTCAACTTCCGGGTATTTCTTTACGGTTTGTTCATCATCGTCTTTTTTGGCGTGTTTTCGGGCGTTTACCCCGCCTGGCGGATGTCCCGGATGAATCCGGTGGAAGCCCTGAAAGGAGGTGCGAAATGATACAGCATTTGTTCAAAATGGTCTGGAACCGCAAAAAGGCCAACTTTCTGCTCATCAGCGAAATTTTCTTTTCCTTTCTGGTGCTGTACGCCGTCGTAACGCTGGGCATCTATTACGCCGATAATTACCGCCAGCCGCTGGGCTTCGAATACGAGCCGGTTTGGAGCATTGAGATTGATACCAAAAACAGCTCTTCAGCGGAGAAACAGGCTTTGCTCCGGCAAATCCAGGTTACGTTGCGTGCGCTTCCGGAAGTGACTGCGGTCGGAGGCATTTACCTCATCCCCTTTACATTCAGCAACCACAATGGGAACATTGATATCCGAAACCGACCGCTGTTTGTGGAAAGAAACCGGGGCACCGACGAATTACCGGACGTACTCCAACTACAGGTTACCCGCGGGCGCTGGTTCAACCGCACGGACGATGCTTCGCGGACAAACCCGATGGTGATCAATGAAAAATTAGCCCGGGCGGCATTCGGCAACGAAGATCCGATCGGCAAATCTTTGTTCGAAGCTGGCAAGGGAGAGCCGGAAAACCGGATCGTGGGTGTCATCAGCGACTTCCGGAAAGACGGGGAGTACGCCGGCCTGTCCAACTATCTGTTTGAGCGACAGAGCCTCCACGACACTGCGGCCTGGATGCCTACGAATTTCCTGGTCCGGCTGCAACCCGGCACCACGGCCCAGTTTGAAGAACCGCTGATGAAAAAACTACAGGCGACGGCCAAAGACTGGTCGTTCAGCGTCGAACCGCTAAACCGTTTTCGCCAGAATAAAACGACCTTTTACCTCACTCCGCTCATTGTAGTGGGCCTCATTGCGGCTTTCCTGCTGGCCATGGTTGGCTTAGGGCTGATCGGGGTAATCTGGCAGAACGTAACTGCCCGCCGGGGTGAAATCGGCCTGCGCCGCGCTACCGGAGCCACGCCGAATGATATTCACCGGCAAATCCTGGGCGAATTGCTGATCCTTACCACCCTGGGACTGGTGGTAGGCGTGGCGCTGGTGGTTCAGTTTCCGCTGTTGGACGTAATCAGTGAAGTGAGCACGAAGGTGTATCTGCTGGCGCTGGCCGTTTCGGTGGCATTCATCTACCTGATTGCCTTCCTTTGCGGCCTCTACCCCAGTTGGCTGGCCACCCAGGTACAACCCACGGAAGCACTGCACGGGGATTGAGTTGGTGAGTTGGCGACTGAGTGATTGGGTGATTGGGTGACTGAGTGTGGGTAGCCAGACCCGTGGCTGAGCGGACGGAGCCGCAGTTGAAGCAATAGTTGGTGACTGAGCGACTAAAGGCTATATTTCTGGAAAATGGATGATGGAAAAAGAAGGATTAAATGAGCAATTCAGGAACCGTACCAAGAGCTTGGCAGTAAGAATTGTAAAGATGTACGTCCAATTACCCAAAACTGACGAAGCCAGAATCATTGGCAAACAATTGATTCGTTCGGCTACTTCTAGCGCCGCTAATTATCGGGCGGCTTGCCGCGGACGCTCTAAGGCGGAGTTTTTTGCCAAAATGAGCATTGTAGTTGAGGAAGTGGACGAAACCCTTTTCTGGCTGGAAATGCTGGAAGAAACGGAAATTATTGCTGCAAGCAAACTCATTGAATTGAAAAAGGAAGCCACTGAACTGCTATCCGTTTTCGCGAAGGCTCGCAGCAATGCAAAATAATCACTCATTCACCAAATCACTCAGTCACTAAATAAACATGTCCGTTGTTCTGATCGTCGACGATGACGCTTCCGTAACGGTTTCGCTGGGGTTGTTGCTGAAGCAGAGCGGATACGGCACCCGCGTAGCCCATTCTCCATCCGAAGCCCTGGCGGTGTTGAAGCGGGAAAAGATCGACCTGGTGCTGCAGGATATGAACTTCAGCCGCCAGACTACGGGCAACGAAGGCCTGGATCTGCTGCGGGAAATCAAGTCGGCCTTTCCTGTGCTGCCGGTCATTCTCATTACGTCCTGGGGCAGCATTGCCCTGGCCGTGAGCGGCATGCAAGCCGGTGCCTCCGATTTCATCACCAAGCCCTGGACGCACGAACAGATTCTGCAATCGGTAAGGACGGCCCTGGGACTGGTAGAAGCTTCCCAATCGGCTCCTTCGCTGAGCCGCGAAGAGCTGGACAAAATGTACGACTTCCGTAACCTGATTGGCCGCGACCCGAAACTGCTTCAATTGCTACAGGTCATCGGGCGGGTGGGTATGACGGACGCATCGGTGCTCATTACCGGCGAAAGCGGAACGGGGAAGGAAGTGATTGCCGACGCCATCCACCGCAACAGTCCGCGCAAGGGAAAGCCGCTGGTGAAAGTCAACCTGGGCAGCATCCCTCCTACCTTGTTTGAGAGCGAATTATTCGGTCACGTCAAGGGTGCCTTTACCGATGCGCGCACTGACCGGAAAGGACGTTTTGAAGAAGCCCACACCGGCACCCTCTTTCTGGACGAAATCGGTGACCTGGACTTCAGCTGTCAGGTAAAAATGCTGCGGGTGTTGCAGGAGCGTACCTTTGAAGTGGTGGGTTCAAACAAAAGCCGTCAGGTAGACGTGCGGGTGGTGTCGGCCACCAACCAGCACCTGGCGGAAATGATCAGAAAGGGAGAATTTAGGGAAGACCTGTACTACCGCCTCAACCTGATCACCATTCACCTACCCGCCCTGCGCGAACGCCGCGGCGACATTCCGTTGCTGGCCGACTACTTCCTGAAACAGGCCTCCGCTTCCTACGCCCGACCCGACGTACGCATCAGCGATAAGGCGATGAAGTGGCTGCAAAGCCGCGACTTTCCGGGCAACATCCGCGAACTGAAGCACACCATCGAACGGGCGGTCATTATGGCCCCGAAGTCGGTCCTGACGGTGGAAGACTTTTCTAGTTCGAATAGCCAGCCCGTTTTTGAGCGTGCCCCGGACCAACTGCCCGAAGTGGGAAGCATGTCGATGGAGGAAATGGAAAAGGCAATGATTCTGAAGACAATTGCTTTTCACGGCGGCAACCTGACCAAAGTAGCGGAAGCCCTTGGCCTCAGCCGCTATGCGCTCTACCGCCGCCTGGAAAAACACGGCATCAAGGAACAGTAAACAGTTATCAGTGAACAGTTATCAGTTATCAGTAAACAGTGAAATGAAACGTCCAGGTCACTGAGCGTACGGGGCCGCTCCGGTCGATCCACTACGGGAGCGGCGACTGAAGCACGGAGCAAACAATCAATTTTTATTTTTTCATGTTTCCAAGATTCAAAAACCTGGGGAGATTTGGTTTCATTCGTGAAAATCCGCGCTCTCTTTCATGAGTTTACGCACTAAACTCCTCCTGTACTGGGTGTGCCTGCACCTGACTTTTGCCCTGACAATGGCCTGGCTGCTGCGCAACGACCGGCTGTGGTTGCTGTTGGTCGAACTGCTGCTCCTGCTTTCGGCTACCACGGCTTTCCGCCTCGTAAGGCATTTTTTTCGTCCTATGGAAATCCTGCAACGGGGCATGGAACTGATGAATGACCAGCACTACGGAGCCAATTTCACCCTGACCGGACAAGCAGACATCGATCGCATTGTCAGTGTGTATAACCGGATGCTGCACCACCTGCGTCAGGAACGGCTGCGGATTCAGGAGAAGCACTTTTTTCTGGACAAAATCATTCAGGCCTCTCCTTCGGGCATCCTCACCCTCGACTATGACGACCGGGTCACACTGGTCAATCCCCGGGCAGAGAAGTTATTCGGACAGCAAATGGATAGCCTGAGCGGCAAAAAGCTGTCGGAGGTAGATCACCCGCTGGCTGAGGAACTAAACCGGCTGGAAACCGGCCAGTCTACGGTGCTGACGCTTTCCTCCCGCCGCCGGATTCGCTGTGTTCGTTCCGAATTTTACGATCAGGGCTTTCCCCGCACTTTTTTCCTGCTGGAAGAGCTGACCGAAGAGTTGCGGCTATCGGAAAAGGCGGCTTACGAAAAATTGATCCGCATCCTGTCGCACGAAGTCAACAACTCAATTGGGGCAGCCAATTCGCTTCTGCACAGCTGCCTGTACTACAAACCCCAGCTTCGGGAAGAAGACCAGCCCGACTTCCAGCAGGCGATTGAAGTAGTGATTTCCCGAGCCGAACACCTGAATGCTTTCATGCGAAGCTACGTCAACGTCATTCGCCTGGCCGAACCGATGCGGCAGCTTAGCGACGTGGGTCAGATGCTGGAACACGTACTGAGGCTATTCAAAGCCGAATTAGCCGAACGGCAAATCACCGTAGAATGGATCAGGGAAACGCCGCTGGATACAATGGCTCTCCTGGACCGCAACCAGTTGGAGCAGGTTTTTATCAACATTATCAAAAATGCGGTGGAGGCGATGAATCGGAACGGCCGGCTTACCATTCGGATGGGCAGCCGGGAAAAGCGGCTCTTTGTGAGCATCGAAGACACGGGCGGCGGCATACCGGCGGAAGTAAAAGCCCACTTGTTTACGCCTTTCTTCAGTACGAAGGAGCACGGACAAGGCATTGGTCTGACCCTTATCCAGGAAATTCTCAGCCGCCACCGGTTCGACTTCTCTCTGGAAAGTACGCCCGGCCGGTCTACTCAGTTTTCTATTTACTTCTGAGTGAAAGGGGAAGATCAACCGGCTTTTCCAAAGCCGCACTTACTGAATCACATACCCTGACTTGATTTCTTTGGTATAGTTCCTAATTTGTCCCATTCATCTCCCTGCTATCAGAATATGCCCATCAGAAGACTTGTTACGGATGACCTGGATGCCCTGCTGGCACTTTACGGGCACCTGCACCCCGACGACCGGCTGGCTTCGCAACAGAACATTCAACTGGCCTGGCAGCAGATTCAGGCCAACCGCGACTTCTTCCTGGTATTTGGAGTAGAAAAGGACAATCTCATCATTGCCTCCTGCTATCTTACCATTATTCCCAATCTGACCCGGGGAGCACGTTCCATAGCGATACTGGAAAACGTAGTGACGCACGAAAACCACCGCAAACAGGGATGGGGCCGCCAGGTGCTGGAACACGCCATCCAGTACGCCCGACAAAGAAACTGCTACAAAGTAATGCTGCTCAGCAACGTGCTACGCACAGAGGCACATCACTTCTACGAAAGAATGGGATTCATTTCTCAGGACAAGGTGGGCTTTGTATTGAAGCTGTAAACTGATGGCCAAGCAGATGCCTCACACTCAGCTGGCTGGCTGAGCCATTTCAACCAGTGTGTGCAGCGTTCTCAAATTTCGGGTCGTGGCTTTCAATTTCAGCTTATTTTCAAAGAAGGTGTTGTTCAGCCTGGTTCTTCCGTAACCACCCGGACAATATACGTACACTTCCCGCCCGGCAATTACAAATCGATCGGGCTCAAACTGCAAAACTTTGGTTTTTTCCACCAAAGCGGCCGTTGGCTCTTCGGACAGAAAGGTCACGTAGAGCTGTTCCCGATCCACTTCGCTCTCTTCCAGGAAAGGGTTCTTTTCCAGCGCCTGCTGAATTTGCTGACCGTTCCGGATAATTACCGGCACTTCAAAAGCGTACTTTTTCTGAATGGTCTGTTCAAGCAATCGGCTCAGTTCTAAAGTATCCACCACCAAGTGCCGGAACACCACATTACCGCTTTGGATGTACGTCTGCACCTCCTGGCCACCGGCTTCGACAAACAAAGCCTTCAGATCGGCCATCTTCATCTGCTTTTGCCCGCTTACGTTAATGCCTCTTAACAGCGCGATGTAGGTTTGCATGATTGAAGGATTGAGCCGGGGGCCGGGCCCGACTGAAGGATTGAAAAAAATACTGTCCTAAAGGTGAATGCTAAAAAGCTTAAAGCTGACTTCTAAATGCTTCATTACTCACTACTCATTACTCATTCCCTCAAGTCATAGATTCGAATGGCGTTTCCGCCCAGCACTTTTGCCCGTTCTTCCTCAGAGAGAGCAGCCATATGGTCCTGCACCAGTTGCATCGTTTGTCCATAATTGGCGGAGAGCAGACAGACCGGCCAGTCAGAACCGATCAGCAGGCGGTCAGGGCCGAAGGCATCCAGTGCAACCTCCAGATAGGGCTGAAAATCCGCTGGCTGCCAGGTCTGCCAGGCGGCTTCGGTCACCATGCCCGATAATTTGCAGGACACGTTGGGAAATCTGGCCAGTTCCCGGATTCCCTCCTCCCAGTCATTCATCATCCTTTCCCGGATAAGTGGCTTGGCCAGGTGATCCAGCACAAAGGGTTGATCAGGGAATTTCTCCACCAGCTGAGCCGCAACGGACAAGTGTTTGGGATAAATAAGAATATCGTAAGTCAGGCCGAATCTTCGCAGCAGGCTTATTCCGTGAACGAAGTCGGGATGCAGCATAAAAGTATCATCCGGTTCGTCCTGCAATACGTGCCGGACGCCACAAAAGCGGGGGTTCTCGGCAAAATGCCGCAGTCTTTCTTCTACGTTGGGAGCCTTCAGATCTACCCAACCCACTACACCCAATATGAAAGGATTTTCAGCAGCCAGATCCAGCAAAAACTGCGTTTCCGCCTCCGTCTGACTGGCCTGTACGGCCACGCAGCCATCGAAGCCGGCGACATCCAGCAGCGGTTTCAGGTCGGAGGGTAGGAAATCCCGTTTCAACACGGCCATCTCATCGTTGATCCAGGCGTGAGATTGGGGACTGTATTGCCAGAAGTGCTGGTGCGCGTCGATCTTCATAGGTTGAAGGAGTGAGGGATTGAGCCGGGGGCCAGGCCCGGTTAAATAACGGATAATGCAAAAATTACAACCATAAGAGCTAATGTATGCACCTTACATTGTGGTAATAAACCTGAAGGACAACTTCCGGATCATCCTTCAGGTTCAGCGCCAGGGCGTAGTATTCATACCCCTGGATAAGCTTTCAGAACCTGGCGGGCCGAACCCAATTTTTCGATGCCCAGTTCTACCACATCGCCCGGCTTGAGATATTGGGGGGGCTTGAAACCCAGTCCGACGCCGGCAGGCGTTCCGGTAGAAATGATGTCGCCGGGTAACAGGGTCATAAACTGACTTACGTAGCTGATCAGGTACGGCACGTCGAAGACCAGGTTGGAAGTATTCCCGTCCTGTTTGGTTTCGCCGTTTACCTTCAGCCAGAGACGCAGGTTATTCACATCACCTACTTCGTCGGGCGTGGCCAGAAATGGACCAATGGGGGCGAAAGTATCACAGCTTTTGCCCTTTACCCACTGCCCGGAGCGCTCTAACTGGAAAGCCCTTTCGCTGTAGTCGTTGTGCAGGGCGTAGCCGGCGATGTATTCAGGAGCTTCTTCCACGGATACGTAACTGGCTTTTTTGCCAATTACCACCGCCAGTTCTACTTCCCAATCGGTTTTTACGCTGTTTTTGGGAATGATCACATCGTCGTTGGGTCCGGCCAGCGCCGTGGTGGATTTGAAGAAGATGATGGGCTCCACGGGCAGGGCCATATTGCTTTCGGCCGCGTGGTCTTTGTAATTCAGCCCGATGCAGATGATTTTGCTGGGACGGGCAACGGGCGAACCCAACCGGGCGGATGCCGGCACTTCCGGGCTGGTAGCTGCGTGTAACGTCAGCCAGTCTTTCAGCCGTGCCAGCCCATTGGTGAGGAAAAAGGCCTCATTAAAATCATCGCAGAAAGCGCTTACGTTGATGCGGCGGCCATCTTCCAGCAGTACACCGGGCTTTTCTGCACCATTTTCCCCAAATCGGATCAATTTCATAATGAGTAGTGAATAATGAGTAATGAGTAATTGAAGCTTTCAGCCTTCAGCTTTATTTAATTTAGGATTGACATCAGCTATCTCAATCAGTCCCTCAGTCCTTCAACCCTTAAGTATTCAGTGTGATGAACCCGCCGTCGATGGGATAGCTGGTGCCGGTAATGAAGGAAGCTTCGTCGGAGCAGAGGTACAGCGCCAGGGCGGCCACTTCTTCGGGTCGGGCCATCCGGCCAATGGGTTGGGTCTGGGAAAGTTTTTCGAACATCTCCTGCTCCCGACCCGGATAGTTTTTACTCAGGAAGCCATCTACGAACGGCGTATGCACCCGGGCGGGCGCAATGCAGTTGCAACGGATATTGTCGTTGAGATAGTCGCGGGCAACCGAATACGTCATGGTCTGTACGGCACCTTTGCTCATGGAGTAGGCGAAGCGGTCGGGTAGGCCCAGCACGGCGGCGATGGAAGACATGTTCAGGATCACGCCCCCGCCAATCTGCTTCATCTGGGTCACTGCGGCCAGCAGACAGTTGTATGTGCCTTTGATGTTGACCTGACAGATGCGATCGAAATCCTGTTCGCTGGTGTGCTCAATATTGCCCACGTGCGCCACCCCGGCGTTGTTGACCACGATGTTCACCCCTCCGGCCTGCTGGTGGATCTGCTCGAAAATCACCATCACTTCGGCCTGACTGGAAATGTTGCAGGCAAAGCAGTCGGCTTGTCCTCCCTGTTGCCGAATTTCTTCGGCGGCAGATTCTCCGGCTTCCTTGTTCAGTTCCAATATATATACCCGGGCACCTCTGGCGCCAAAAAGCAGGGAAATGCTTTTCCCGATTCCACTCCCGCCACCGGTTACGATGGCCGTTTTTCCGGTCAGGTCAAATAAGGTTGGATTCATCCGATAATCCGATTTTTGGTTGATCGGGCGGCAAGATACTGAATGGGTCAAAAAAAAGAACCTTCCATACATTCTTTTCTGATTTTTATGCCCTGCATTCCGCCGCAATCTCTCACCTGTCGTACGTTCATTTCTCTTTACCAACAGAAGTCCTTTTGAGCCTTTCGCCAGTCCTTTTCACCCTTTCTGCCGCGCATCATAACAGATTCTGCTTGCCGGAAGCCCAGCTCAGGACATAAGTTTGGGTGAATCAACAACTTCCACACTAAACCTTATTCCATGAATTTCAGATTTACCTCCGTCTGGCTGGGCAGTGCCCTCCTGATTTTGAGCATCTCCGGCTTCGCCCAGAAAGCCGACAAAGGAGCAGCGGTCATGTTTCAGGCCGACGCCCAGCACACCAGCCAGTATGCTTCTCCCCGGTTCAACCATTTTGAGAAAGTAAAATGGAAGCTCAAAACCCAGGGCAAAATTTTTTCCTCCCCGGCCATCAGCCATGGCGTGGCTTACGTGGGCAGCGACGACAAGCACCTGTACGCCATTGATGTACAATCCGGAAAGACGCGCTGGGCCTACCTCACCCAGACAGCCATTCTGTCTTCGCCGGCTGTATTCAGGGACGTAGTCTATATCAACAGCTCCGATGGCACGCTGCACGCACTGGACGCCAAAACGGGGAAGAAAAAGTGGATTTTTGACAAAACGGGGGAGGAAAAATTCAACCAGTACGAACTTCCCTGGGGAGGAACGGCTCCCGATATCTGGGACATCTACACCTCTTCTCCTACCATCGACGAAAAGGCAGGTGTGCTGTACTTCGGTTGCGGGGACCATCTGTACGCCCTGGACGCGCGTACTGGCCAGCAGAAATGGGTTTTCCCCGGCAAAATCATCCATTCTACGGCGGCGTTGGGCTACGGAATGGTCTACATCGGTACTTTCGGTCAGTCTTTTTACGCGCTGGATGCCAAAACCGGGAAAGTCAGGTGGGAATACAAGCAGGACATTGATCCGGTCAATGAGTTCTGGCGCTTGGGCATTCAACCTTCCGCCCTGGTGCACGACGGAAAAGTATACTTTGGCAGTCGGGAAGCCCGGTTTCTGGCGCTGGATGCCTTTACCGGCCAGCCGGTCTGGCAACAACCTTACGATGCGCGTGGCTCCTGGATTTTGTCGTCGGCGGGTGTATCGAAAGGAACCGTTTACTTCGGCACTTCCGATGGTTATTCGCTGGTGGGCCTGGACGCGAAAACCGGGAAAGAGCAATTTGAATTTGATGCCGAAACCTACGTGTATTCTTCTCCGGCCATTGCGGGTGGAGTGGCTTACTTCGGCAATTATACCGGCAAGCTGTACGCTTTGGACCTGAAATCGGGCGGAAAAAGATGGGCAGAGTTTGAACTGGATGCCCGCAAAACCACTACCGCGCGGATCTTCAACGAAAAAGGCCGGATTGACTGGCAGAATGTGATTCTGAAAGACAAGGAAAGCAGCCCGGAGAACGAACGCTGGGGCCTGCAGCAGATTCACTCCTACGGCTCCATCGCCAGCTCGCCGGTGATCGACAACGGAGTTATTTACTTCGGCAGCACCGATAGCACCTTTTACGCGATTGCACTGGCCAAAAACAAAGCCCCGCAAGTGAGCCTGACGGCTCCTCACAACCAGGCCAACTTCGCCGTAGGAACGCCCATCACGCTCAGTGCGGAAGCGAGGGACCGAAAAGACCAGATCAGGAAGGTGGAGTTTTTTGCCCGGACGGCTTCGGATCGCTGGGTAAAAATCGGAGAAGCTACCCAATATCCTTACCAGATGAACTGGACGGGCGCAACGGAAGGCACCTATTTCATCAAAGCGCAGGCAATGGACCGAAACGGAGGCTTTGCGGCTACCGATCCCATCGAGGTGAACGTTTCGGCTCAGGCCGTCACTCCCGATGCTGCCGCCCGGATAGAAAATGCGGAAAAAATCAAGCAGGAAAAAGAAGAACCCGAATTGATTTCTTTTCCCAATCCCTTCAACGCCCGGGTCAAGATCAGCTTTACCCTACCCCAGGACGGACCAACCCTTCTTACCTTGCAAGGCCGGCTGGGTACCGCCGCGGTGCTGGTCCATCAGCACCTGACGGCGGGCACTTATACGGTAGAATACGACGGTAGCCGATTGGCTGCTGACCTGTACATCGCCCAGTTGACTACCGGAAATCAAGTAGTCGTAAAAAAGATGCTTAAACAGTAACCATCCTGCTCCGTTTTCCCTGCGGATGAGGCTCTTTGTGATAAAGGATAAAAAGACCACCCCGGCAAAGCTGTCGGGGTGGTCTTTTTATGTATAAACAAAAGATGCTGCTTTTTAACCTCCGGAGCGTTCGCGTTGCAGGGGCAATATTCCGCACAACAGGGCCTGCGTAGCCTGTTCCTTCATTTTGGCTTCCACCATCAGGTCATACTGCCCATCCGGACGAATGGTGCGCATCCAATGCCGGAGTTCGTCGAAATCTTCCTGGGTAATGTAGTCGGCGTGAGAGGTTCGGGTTCCTGCTTTTTGGGAAGAGATGTGTAGCTTCGGTACGCGTCCCTGCCAGGTTTCCACTACCTTTTCCAGCAAATCCGGCAATCCGGCCTGCCAGTCGGGACCACTGTGCAGGCATTTGTGGTGAAAAATGTCGAATATCATGGGCACGTTCAGCCGTTGACAGAGGTCAAGTACTTCCCTGGCCTCAAAAGTAGTATCGTCGTTTTCCAGCGTCAATCGCTTCCGGGCATTGGGGCTGAGTCGATAGAAGTTGGTCTCGAACCGCTGAATGGCCGCGGCCTTATCACCATAAGCCCCACCCACGTGAATCACCAGGCCGCCCTGCGCCGGATCCAGCTGCGAAATGAGTTCGGCCTGCCACTCAATTTCCCGGAGGGCATCTCCCACCACTTTTTCATTGAGCGCATTGAGCACCGTGTACTGTCCCGGGTGCATGGAAAGCCGCATGCCATTGGTCTGTACAAAGTCACGAATGGCTGCAATTTCCTTTTCAAACCGGCTGACCCAGTCGAGCGTGAACTGCGCGTGGGAAGCAAAAGGTACCACGGAAGAGCCGACTCTGAACAGTCGGATTCCCTGCTCCAGATTCCAGCGCAGTATTTCCTGCAGGTTTTGCAAATTTTGAGCAGTGGTCTGTGCCGCCAACTCATCCGAAAGCCGGGCTAACCGGAAAGTACGGTTGGTGGTGAGATCCAGTGAGAGGTTGATACAGGCGTACCCAAGGTGACGAAGTTCCATAGCCAAATAATCTGATTTGATCCTTACGAATTTGCCTTCCTGAAGTTGTGGCTGAATGAAAACCCAGAAAAAGAAAAAAGCCCGCTCATCGCAGGCTCTTCTTTATTCGCTTCTGTCCTTCAGCTTACTGTTAGTTGTATCTGATTTCAATCTTACGGGGCTTCTCTTCGGGCTGGGGATTCTTTGGCACAATCACCTTCAGTTCTCCCGCCTCAAAAACGGCCTCAATCCGATCTTTGTCCACAAACGGTGGCAACGGGAAAGAGCGGATAAAGGAAGGAATCAATACTCTTTGCGTATTTTCCTCCTGTTCAGCCAATAGTTCGGCGTGGTTATTCAGTATTGTATAAATGATCAGCTGGTTCTGGTTTACTTCAATCTGATAGGCTTCTCCTTGAAGGGAAGGCGTTTTTACTTTGATGACGTATCCGTGCTGCGTTTCTGCCAGATTCACCGAAGTCATGCTGAGTCCACCGCCCATCGTATTGAGCAAATCAATATGATTGCCAAATCCGCCCATTAAATTTTTATTCGCTTTCATAGTGTGTCCTTTTTGACTTATGACATCTACGAATCAAACTACATACCAGTAGGCCAGATGTCGTTTGAATAGGCAATAGTGGCCCAAATTCGGCCATTATGGCACCAAAAAGAGAACAGCCTTTCTTTTACCTGCCCTTTTGTCCATTTCCGATTTTCGCTTTCTACCGTTCCATCGGGTGTTGAGGTGGGTACCCGCCAAAGGAAAAGGCCTTCCGTAGAAGGCCTTCATATCTTGTAAGGAAATACTAATGTGGTTAGGGCAGATGTTTTCGTACCAGCCCTTCGTAACCCGCTTTTTGAATCACCTGAATAAACCCTTTGGCAATTTTTTTCTGATCGAAAGCCCCGGCCAGTACCTGGTACACTTTTTCGCCGTTGGATTTGATCACCTGAATGTATACGTCCTGAATCCGGTTCTGCAACAGCTTTCCGGCCGTTTCGCGGGCATTTTCCAGGCTGGTATATGCACCTACCTGCACTCCATAACCCTGCGGCGACTTCTCATTTCCCTGTAGATTATAGGAGCGGAAAGGTTGGTAATGCTCGGCAGAAGCGATGCGTGCTGCTTCTTCGGCGGCTTTGGCTTCTTCGGCCAGCCTTTTGGCTTCCTGCTGTTTGCGTTCCGCCGCCAGTAATTCCGCTTCCAGCTTTTTCCGGGCTTCCTCTTCTTCCGACTTTCGTTTTTCCTCCGCTGCCAACCATTCCTGCTCCTGATTAGCGGGTTGCACCTTACCGTCCAGTCCGACAATCTCCAGGTTGATCGTAGCCGAACCCGCCCGAATGATGCCGAGCTCTTCGGCGGCCGACTGGCTTACGTCGATAATCCGGTTGTGAGAAAAGGGGCCGCGGTCATTGATCCGCACGATACAGGAATTGCCGTTGGCAGGATTGGTCACTCTGACCAGCGTATTGAAGGGTAAACGAGGGTGAGCGGCCGTCAGTTCACGGTTGTTGAAACGTTCTCCGCTGGCGGTCTTTCGCCCATGAAATTTGCTGGCATAGTACGAAGCTTTGCCCTCCTGACGATAGCCAATTTCGGTCTGGGCCTGTGACGAAAAACCGCCTATACATAGCCCAAAGGCCACGTAAATTATATTTTTTAATCCCATGCAAAATCATAGTTTGGTTGAAAAACTGATTTTTAATGTATTATCAAATATTCCTTACGGGGCAAATATAACTATGGAGATATGAAATCCCAGCGTAATTTCGCCGGGAAAGGCACATGGGAAAAACGGGGTTCAATTCACCGGTTCGGTTAAAATTGTATTAATGGCAAAAGAAATGGCGATTTCATACAAATTTAATCACGCATCTATTTTATTAATATGATTAATATGATACCTTTACTTTTGAATAACTTTTAAAATTTCAGGATTGTGGAAGACAACAAGGACAACGAGAAAGTAGAAATTTACTCCAAAAGGGTAAGGGCTGGTAAAAGAACGTATTTTTTTGACGTGAAATCTACCCGCTCTAATGATTACTACCTAACCATCACTGAAAGTATGCGCCGCCTCAAAGATGACGGCTTCGTGTACGAAAAGCACAAGATCTTTCTGTACAAAGAAGATTTTGACAAATTTCTGGAGGCACTCAAAGAAACGGTCGACCACGTCAAAACGGATCTGATGCCGGAGTTTGATTTCACCCAATTTGAGAGCAAAACTGAAGTGCGTGAGGAGAGCGATATCACCGGAAACAGTGATCTGCGTTGGGACTAAGAAGACGAAAACATGAGCAAGCCACTGACTTCCTGCAGTGGCTTTTTTATTGCTCTTCGGCTGACCCGTTTTTATCACAACAGCCTTCCTTTCCGGAAGGCTGCACCAGCGCTTAGACTTTTTGGTAAAGAGTCCGGCAAAAGCAGCCTATGCAGCAGGTGAACCCTTTAGCACCAGTCGATTTCCTTTTCTCCGCGGCTTTTGAGGTATTCGTTGGTCTGACTGAAGTGGCGGCAACCAAACCATCCGCCATAGTTAGCCGCCATCGGCGATGGATGTTTGGCCTTTAGCACGTGGTGCCGGGCTGCATCGATGATGCTTCCTTTCTTCTGGGCATAACTTCCCCACAGAAGAAACACGATGCCATCCTTCTCATTGGATATCAGCCGGATAACCGCATCCGTGAACGTTTCCCAACCCTTGTTCTGGTGCGAGCCGGCAGAATTGGCCCGTACGGTCAACGTGGCATTGAGCAATAGCACGCCTTGTCGGGCCCAGCGCTCCAGGTTGCCGGATTTGGGCAACGGACAGCCCATATCATCCTGGATTTCCTTGAATATATTTTTCAGGGAAGGGGGCATAGGAATGCCGTCAGCCACTGAAAAGGCCATCCCATTGGCCTGGCGCGGCCCGTGATAGGGATCCTGCCCCAGAATGACTACTTTGGTGTCTTCAAAGCTACACTGGGAAAAGGCGTTGAATATCTGGCTGGCCGGCGGATATACCGTATGATGGGCGTACTCTTCTTTCACAAATCCAACCAGATCAATAAAATAAGGCTTTTCAAATTCACCGGCCAGTCGGCTCTTCCATGATTGGGCAATTTTTACGTCCATATCTGAATAGAGAAATAGGTTTAAGTGGAGAGTGTACGCAAAAGGATTTCCCAGGTTTTGCGCTCGCGTTCTTGGCAGTAAATCTATATATTTGAGAAGAATTGTAAGCAAGAAAAGGACTTGTGAAAAAAACTAAATCTCCCCCTTGCTCGTTTATCTAGTCAATTATGACAATTTTTTATGGTGACTGAAATTACTGAAGGCGTGAAAGTGAGCGTAGTCACTGAATATCAGCCGGAATATTCCAGCCCGGTCCAGTCGCATTACGTTTTCACTTATAAAATAAAAATAGAAAATCATAGCGAATTTACGGTGCAATTGCTCCGGCGGCACTGGTATATCCACGATGCCAACGGCATATTGCGCGAAGTAGAAGGCGAAGGGGTGGTAGGGCAGCAGCCCGTACTGGAACCCGGCGAAAGCCACGAATACGTTTCGGGCTGTAACCTCAAAACCGGCATTGGCAAAATGCGCGGCACGTACCTGATGGAACGGATCGTAGATGGCAAACAATTCGATGTCCGGGTACCCGAATTTACGATGGTGGTGCCTTTCCGTCTCAACTAACCCGATTTCTTACCTTATCTTTGACATTCGAAAAGCCATCTGGACCAGGATGGCTTTTTGTTGGCCAGAATCAAATACTTGCCTATCATTGTCTTCCTGAAAAAGCCCATTCACCGATTTTTGTTTCGCCCTTGCTCATTCCTTATATCAAATACCGGCTGAAGGCGGGTGACGAACATTCCGTCCATTCTCCTTTCGTATTTAAACTCTATACGGAAGTGATTCGCTCGAAAGAGGTCTATTACGCCTTCAACGAAATAGAAGCGTTGCGTCAGGAGCTGCTGGAAAGTGAGGAAGTCATCCGGATATTGGACCTGGGAGCGGGTTCGCGGAAGCATAAGGGGAATGAGCGGAAAGTAAAAGACATCGCCCGACACGCGGAAAAGTCGGCCCGCTTTGGTCAGTTGCTGTTCCGGCTGGTGCACTTTTTCAAACCAGCCATTATCTTCGATTTGGGTACTTCGCTGGGAATTACCACGCTGTATCTGGCTGCAGCTGCCAAAAAAAGCCGGATTTACACCTTTGAAGGTTGCCCCGAAACCGCCCGTATCGCACGGAAGCAGTTCGAACGGATGTCCTTCCCTCATATCCGGCTCGTAGAAGGAAACCTGGACCATACCCTTGCTGCTACGCTGGAGCAGGAATCCATTCCGGCCATTGACTTCGCCTTCTTCGACGCCAATCACCGCTATCAACCTACGGTCCAGTATTTTGAAACGCTGCTGACCAGGGCCCACGAAGGAAGTGTGTTTGTATTTGACGATATCCACTGGTCAGCAGAAATGGAACAGGCCTGGCAGTACATCCAGAACCACCCGCGCGTGTTGCTCACCATCGATCTGTTTTACGTAGGACTGGTCTTTTTCCGCACCCATCAGCCCAAGCAGCATTTTGTGCTGAAGTTTTAAGAATCGGAAAGTCTTTCCTTCTACGCACTATCCAGGCAAGCTCTCTTTCCACATCCTTAAAAAATAGCCTGACTGTGCGGTCAGGCTATTTTTTAAGATGGCACCGTTGCCGACGCTTTTGTTTTTTTCGAAAAGGATGTCCTGATGGGTGCGTACTCGAGAATTACTTCCAGCCGCCGCCTAAAGCCCGGTACATATTCACCGTGGCGTTCATTTGTTGCCTTTTGGTTTCGATCAGCTCAAACTTCGACTCCAGTGCATCGCGTTGGGTCAGCAGTACTTCCATATAATCGGCCCGGGCGGATCGGAAAAGGTTGTTGGAGATGGTGATTGATTGGGTAAGTGCCTGCACCTGATTGGCTTTCAGTTCATAACTGGCGGCCAGGTTACTGATGTTTGATAGTTGATTGGCCACTTCAATGTAGGCGTTTAACAGCGTACGTTCGTAGTTGTAAATAGCTTGAATCTGCTTCGCATTGGCACTGTAATACAGGGCTTTGATCGCGTTTCGATTAATCAGCGGGGCGACTAAATCGCCTGCCAGGGAGTACAACAGGGATTGGGGCGCTTTTACCAGATAAGACGGGTCAAAGGCCTGGAAGCCAATGCCGGCAGAAATGCGTAAAGAAGGATAAAAATTGGCTTTGGCTGCTTTTACATCCAGCTTGGCAGCCACCAATTGCAGTTCGGCCTGTTTGATATCCGGCCGGTTTTCCAACAGTTGCGCGGGAATGCCGGCGTAAAGGGTATTGGGCACCAACGTACCGAAATCCTGGGTATTCCTGGAAATAGGCTGCGGGTACCGACCAATCAGAAAGTTAATCCGGTTCTCCGTTTCTACGATTCTTTGCTGAATGTCGAACTGAAGACTTCGGGTGCGCATTACCTGCGCTTCAAACCGGCGTACGGCCAGTTCGGTTACCCGGGTGGCTTCTTTCTGCTGCCTTACAATTTCCAGGGCGTTACTCTGGAGGTCGATGTTCTGTTTTACAATCTCCAGCTGCGTGTCAAGCGCCAGCAATTCGTAATAAGAATTGGCAATTTCAGCAATCAGATTCGTCACCATGAAATTCCGTCCTTCTACCGTAGACAGGTATCGGCTGACCGCCGCTTTCTTGGCGTTGCGCAGTTTGCGCCATATATCCACTTCCCAGTTGGCAAAGGCGCCTACCATATAGTTGGGTAATGGGTCCGGCATTTCTTTTTCGGGCTCGATGTCCGTGGTGGCTTCCGTAGCACCCTGAAACGTATATCGGCCCACCTTTTCGACGCCCGCCGACGCCCCCAGCCCAACGAATGGCAAGTACTCCCCTTTTCGGGCCCGGATTTCATTGCTGGCAATCTGAATCTCCTGGGTAGTAATATTCAGTTCCTGGTTGTTCAGGAGCGCCGTATCGATCAGGGCCGTCAGGTAAGGATCGGTGAAATAATCCTTCCACCCCTTCTTTGCGGTATTGGTAGAATCCTGCGAGTCGTTATAACCCGCAGGTACTTTTTTATTCTCAGTACGATGAACCAAAGACTGGGGTACGCTGCAGGCCGTAACCAGTAACAGCATACAGGCGGTTGCTAAGCAATTCAATACTCTTTTATTGCACATGGTTGGTTCTTTCTTCGGTAATGGGAAAAGCGTCTATTTGATGCACCAGGTTTTCGGTCAAGGAATCATCCTCTTCTCCTTTGATCAGCTTCCGACCATCGGCCAGATGCGCGAATATGTAGTACAATCCCGGTATGATGATGACCCCGAAAACGGTACCGAATAACATACCACCCAGGGCCGAAGCCCCAATGGTCCGGTTACCGATGGCTCCGGCTCCCGTGGCAATGATCAAGGGAATCAATCCGGCGATGAAGGCGAAGGAGGTCATCAGGATGGGGCGGAAACGGACCCTGGCTCCTTCGATGGCGGCGTCCAGAATGGTTGCTCCCTGCTGGCGCTTCTGAACGGCAAACTCCACGATGAGCACGGCATTTTTCCCCAACAGACCCACCAGCATAATGAGCCCGATCTGGGCGTAGATGTTGTTTTCCAACCCCATCAGCTTGAGCACCAGAAAGGAACCAAACACCCCGACCGGCAGCGAAAACACCACCGCCAGGGGAATGATGAAGCTTTCGTACTGGGCCGCCAACACGAAGTAGACGAACATCAGTACAATGAGGAATACGTACAGCGCCTCATTTCCCCGGATCGATTCGTCGTAGGAAAGGCCTTCAAACGCAATGTCGTAGCCTTTGGGCAGGGTCTTGGCCGCTACTTCCCGGATGGCCTGAATGGCATCGGCCGTGGTGTATCCCTTGGCCGGAAGCCCCTGAATGGCTGCCGAATTGTACAGGTTGAACCGGGTGATTTCGTTAGGTCCCTGGCCTTTTTTCAGCTTCATGAAGGCCGAATAGGGCACCATTTCTCCCGCTTCGTTTTTGACGAAGAGCTTCAGCAGATCGGAGGGTAGCCGCCGGAAACTGGGATCGGACTGCACGTACACCTTGAAGAACTGATTGAACTTGATGAAGCCTTGTTCGTAGGTACTGCCAATCATGATGTTCAGGTTGTCCATCGCCTTTCCGATCGACACGCCTTTTTGCATCGCCAGGTTATTGTCGATCTCCAGTTCGTACTGCGGATAATTGGCGGCAAAGAAGGTGAACAAACCCGTGAGTTCTTTGCGCTTGCCCAGGTTATCCATAAACTCCTTGTTGATTTTATCGAATTCCCGGTAGTCGGTATCGGTGGTTTTGTCCAGTAAGCGCATTGAAAAACCGCCGGAGGTACCAAATCCGGGAATGGCCGGTGGCTCGAAGAATTCGACAATGGCTCCCAGGCCTTTCGACTTCTCCTCCAGCTCTTCCATGATTTCCTTCACGTTGTGCTTGCGCTCCGACCAGGGCTTGAGGTTGATCAGACAGGTTCCGGCGTTGGAACCCCGTCCTTCGGTCATGATTTCGTAACCGGCCAGCGAAGACACCGATTCCACGCCATCAATTTCTTCGCAGATTTTCTGCAGCCGTTGCGATACCTGGTTGGTTTTTTCCAGCGTAGAACCGGGAGGGGTCTGGATAATGGCGTAGATAGTCCCCTGGTCTTCATTGGGAATAAAGCCGGCCGGCAGTATTTTGTTTTCGTAAAGTATTCCGGCGCAGAAAGCCAACAATACGGCGAAAGTCACCACCCTCCGGTTGACAATTAATCTCAACAGGCCCACGTATTTTCCGGTCATTTTTTCAAAGCCTCGGTTGAAACTGTCGAGCGAGCGGGTCAGCAGGTTTTTCTTTTTCGCGTGCCCGTGGTGATTTTTCAACAGCATGGCACATAGTACCGGGGTAAGCGTAAGGGCGATCAGGGCCGAAATCACGATAGAGCTGGCCATGGTTATGGAGAACTGCCGGTAGAAGGTACCAACCGGACCCGTCATAAAGGAGATGGGCAGGAATACCGATACCATAACTGCCGTAATGGCAATGATCGCCCCGCTGATCTCACCCAACACCTTTTTCACGGCCTGGTAAGGCGTCAGGTGCGGCTCTTCTTCCATTTTAGTGTGCACGGCCTCTACCACCACAATGGCATCATCCACTACGATACCAATCGCCAGTACCAGGGCGAAGAGCGTTACCAGGTTGATGGAAAGTCCGAAGAATTGAATGACAAAGAACGCCCCGATCAGCGATACCGGAACCGCCAGGATCGGAATCAGGGTAGAACGCCAGTCGCCCAGGAAGATGAAAACCACGAGGGCCACCAGAATAAAAGCGTCTCTTAAGGTTTCCAGTACCTGGTCAATGGACGCATCCAGGAACTGAGACACGTCGTAGCTGATTTTATAGTCCATTCCCGGAGGAAAAGAGGCTTTCATTTCCTCGAGTTTTTCTTTTACTTCTTCAATAACGTCGCTGGCGTTGCTGCCGTAGTTTTGCTTCAACACAATGGCGGCCGAAGCATGGCCATCCAGGTTGGAGTAGATATCGAAGAATTCACTGCCCAGTTCCACTTTGGCAATGTCCTTCAGGTGGATGCTCTCCCCTTCGGCATTGGCCCGGATAATGATGCTTTCGTACTCTTCCGGCTTGTTGTACCGGCCTTTGTAGGTGAGTACGTATTCGAGCGACTGGGCCGCAATACCGGAGCTCTGCCCTAAGCGACCCGGACGACCAATAATGCTTTGCTCACCCAACGCCTTCATAACTTCTTCTACGGAAATGTTGTAGGCCCGCATACGATCCGGGTTCAGCCAAACGCGCATGGCGTAGCGCCGGCTACCCAGTATCTGGGCCCTGGCCACGCCCCGGGTGCGTTGGATTTCCGGAATCATCTTCACCGTGGCGTAGTTGAACAGGAATTTTTCGTCGATGCTCTTGCTTTTGGAGTAGAGGTTGACGTACATCAGCATACTGGGCTGGATGGGCGTGATGATGACCCCTTCGCGCTGAACCAGTTCGGGCAGCAGTGGCATCACCTGATCCACCCGGGTTTTCACGCGGATGACGGCATCGTTGGGATCAGTGCCCGGCTCAAAGATGATGCGAAGGGTAGCTTCCCCGGCACTGGTGGCATCGGTAGCGATGTACCGCATATCCTGCACCCCGTTGATCGCCTGTTCCAAAGTGATCAGTGTAGATTTCACCAGTACATCGGCACTGGATCCGGGATAGGCAATAAAGATATTGACGGTGGTAGGGGCAATATCCGGGAATTGAGAAATGGGTAATTTCTTGATCGCCAGTAATCCGACAAAGACGATCATAACCGATATCACAATGGCAAATACCGGTCGGTGTATAAACTTATTGAACATGTCTGCTGGTTTTTTAGAGATTACTTATTCGGCATACAGATCTAAATGAGAGATAACCGAATCGGGCTGCACGAATTGATAGGATATTTTTTCATTTTCCCGTACCTGACGTAAGCCTTCCAGCAGGATTTTATCACCAATAGCCAGCCCCGCCTGAACCATATAAATGTGAGGCATTTCCGCGGCAATGGTAATTTCCCTTGATCGTATCACATTGTCTTTGTCTACCACGTACACGTACTTCTTATCCAGCACTTCGAAGGTAGCTTTCTGCGGAATGATCAAGGCATTGCTCAGCGGGACCTTCATTTGGATATTACCGGTTTCGCCGTGCCTCAACAGCCCATTGGGATTCGGGAAGGTAGCCCGGAAAGCAATGTTGCCGGTTTCATTATTAAAGTCGGCCTCAATGGTTTCTACTACTCCAGTATGTTCGAACATCTTGTTGTTGGCCATCACCAGGTTGACCTTGATGGCGCTGTCCTTTTTTACCTGGGACTTATAATCCAGATATTCGGCTTCTGGCACATTGTAGTACACCCACATTTTGCTGTTGTCCGACAGCGTGGTCAGCAGATCGCCTTCGTCTACCAGGCTGCCCAGCCGTACCTGAAAGTGGTCCATGATGCCATCAAAGGGAGCTTTGATCTGGGTGAACCCCAGGTGAACCTGAGCCAGCGACAATTCCGCTTTTGCCTTGGCCAGTTTGGCCTTGGACATTGCCAGTTCATTGGGAGCTACGATGTTGCTGTCTGCAAGCTGTTTCGTGTTTTGATATTCAATCTCCGCAAAATTGGCTTCTGCCTGCGCCTTTTGTAGTTCGGCGTTGTATAGCATTGGCATGATCTGAAACATGAGCTGCCCCTTTTTGACGAACTTTCCTTCGTCCACAAATATCTTTTGCAAATAGCCCTTTTCCAGCGCCCGTAACTCAATGTGGCTGATTGCGTGGATCTGACACACGTAATCCTTGGTAATCGTCGTGTCTTTTTTCAAAGGACTGGTAACCAGAAACTTCGTTTCTGCTTCCATTTCTTTTCCCTCTGCTTTTTCCGTTTGACAGCTGGTGTGACCCAGCAAGGCGCACAAGCCCACGAGCATAAGTATTCTGTTCATAATCATTCCGCTTTTAAGGCAATAAGACTTTATTAATATTTTTCTGGAAAAAGACATCTCACTCAGCACCATGGCACAGTCTTGTGTTGGGAACCCAAAACTTGCTCCGGTGCATTAAAAGGGAATTAAATGCACATTAAAAGGAAATTAAAATGTGACCCAAAAAAGATCAAACTGTTCTCTCCCTCATATTGAATAGTACAATTCACAGAGAACGTCTGATACTTAGCAGAAGTTGGTACGGGAAATCAAGGTGAGGAGCGTGAATTCGGAATGTTGGGCGGCCAGTTCATAGGTACTCACTTCGATTACCGGGGCCAGCATTGGAGTTCTTTGCCGGGGAGGCAATCCGCTTTGCTTTCGTGTCGGGTACACCGCTTATTTAGCAACTTTTCGTTTCTGGTGCCGACCCTCTCAAAGCGTTTAAGAACAATTGAAAATGAACGAAAAATGCCCTGCTTGCTATATTCCAGCGTGTTCCAACCTCCCTCCTTACTTGGCGGCAGCCCGGCGGATGCGGTCGTTGATGGCTCGGCCCAGGCCTTTTTCGGGTAATAGTTCAGCAAAAATGACTTTCACTGGCAGGGCATCCAGGTGGCGGAGGGCGCTGAACAGGCGCTGGGCAGCTTCGGCAAAATCAGCCCGGGAAGAAAGCACGACCTGGTTAGGGGCAGGAATGGAGGGCACTTCCCGCTGAAAAGCCATCAAACCGATGTCTTCGGGTGCGTATTCTTCCTGCAGTTGTTTCAGGTTTTGAGTAAAGAGCGGCTTTCGGGGTGCGTAATGGCTTTTGAGCGTACCCGGTGCTTTGGGATTGGAAGTAGAATGAAGCATCACCTCCACCCGACCGATGATCCGCTCGATGTCTTCCACAGGAATGCCACCCAACCGGTAAACCGTAGCTTTCTTTCCTTCAAAGCCAATAATGGTCGATTCGATGCCTACTTCGCAGGGGCCGCCGTTGAGGATGTACGGAATTTTCTTACCCAACTGCGACTGTACGTGTTCGGCCGTGGTGGGACTGATGTAGCCGAAGGGATTGGCACTGGGTGCTGCCAGCGGAAAATCCAGCATGGCCAACAGCGAACGGGTAAGCGGGTGCCGTGGAATGCGTACGGCTACGGTGTCCAACCCGGCAGTCACCAGGTCGGGGATGATTTCCTGCCGGGGCAGCAGCATCGTCAACGGACCCGGCCAGAAAGCTTCGGCCAGCTTTTGGGCGGGCTCCGGCAAATCCTGCACAAATCCAAGCACCTTGTCCAGGCTATCGGTGTGTACAATCAGCGGGTCGAAGGTGGGCCGGTTTTTGACGGCAAAAATACGGGCCACGGCCTCCGTATTCAGTGCGTTTCCGGCCAGGCCGTAGACAGTTTCGGTGGGAATAGCCACCAGCTTACCTTGCTGGAGCAACGCAACGGCCTGCGTGAGGTCGGTACCAATAAGGGCAATGGGAGAATGGGGAGCCTGCGGCATGAAACAAAGGTAGCAAAATCCTGAGTTTCGTCAATTGGGAGCGGTGGACTCCGATTCCAATCCTTCGCGGATCAACTCATTGGCTTCCTGCTTTTCCTCCTGGTCAGCGTGTTCTACTTCCTGCTTATGCTGCTTTTCCGGAGCGAAACACAAGCTAATCAGAATAGGAAAGTGGTCGGAACCAAAGGCAGGCAGTCGTTTCATGGCGACCAACTGGAACTGGGGACTGTAGAAAATATGGTCGAGCGGATAGCGGAAAAAAGGCACGAATACGCTGTAGGTATTGAAGAATCCGCGGCCAACCCGGGGATCCAGCATGCCACTGATTTTCTTGAACAGATTGGTGGTATACGACCAGCCTACATCGTTCAGATCGCCGGCTACGATGCTGGGGCGGCCCGACTTTTTTACTTCCTTTCCGACGATCAGCAGTTCCGCTTCGCGTTTTTCGGTGTCGTTGTGCAGGGTGGGTGGTTGCGGATGCACGCCGTACAAATCGAAACGCTTACCGGAAGGCAACTCTACTTCGGTATGAATGGAAGGAATGCCTTCTTCTATCCGGTACATCACCTGACTTTGATACAAGGGCAGGCGGGAAAAAAGCATCATCCCATACGTATTGGATAATGGCTTTTCAATTGCATAAGGATAGTCTTTTTTCAGCACCTTCAGTGCTTCAGCCCACTGCTGATCAGGTTCGTTGACCAGTAGCAGATCCGGTTGCACTTTCCTTACCAACTCAATAAACGGCTTTTTGTGCTCATTTTCCATCCTGACATTCGACACCATCAGCTTGAAAGCGTGCGGGTGCTCTGCCGACTTACTACGGACAGCTTCGATCCGGGCAAAGGGAGTAAAGGGAAAAATCCGGCGACCCTGAATCAGCAAGGCGATCCCCAACAGGCCGGACCATACAATGGGCCAGGGCTCTGGCTCAAACCAGCGCAGCAGATAAATCAACAGGGAAAGAATCAGAAACAATGCAATTTGCATTCGCGGAAAATCCAGCATCCGTATCCAGCGGTTGGTGGTGCGAATTATGGGCAGGAGCGTAAACGCCACCATTAAAAGACCGAAACCTTCGGTAAATGTTTCCATTCAAGACCTGATTTAATTAAGTATTTGAACGGACAATCTGGTAGTTAGTTATACCAGTTGAATTGAATTTACAGAATGCGATCAACTTTATTGGAAAGAAAAAAACCAGGAGCACAAATTTAGTTAATCCATCTCCTGACAATGGAATTTGGGAAAAGATACTGTACTCAAATTTATCATTCTTCTGTCTGGCATCTGCTACCCGTTCTGCGGAGTATTTGAAAAAGTCTAAAATGTGTAGCCAAGCCGCAACTGGTGTACCTGGTTCCTATAAAACTGGTCCTGAATCGGGGAAACCGTTTCCGTTTTCTCAAACCGATAACCCAGCAGCACCGCGTGCGTTGAAAACGGAACGGCAATTCCACCGTCAAGACACCAGCCCATTTCGTTTCCAATCAGGCTGCTGAGCGGAGGAAATATGTTCACTTGTTGACCGTCCGACCGTTTGCGGGTATAAGCGGATTCCCGGTTCAATAAGGTTCCGTACACAAAACCTGCCCCGGCAAAGGGACGCACCACCCCTTTCGGATAATGGTACTTAACCAGCAGGCTCAGGTCCAGGTAGGTAAAGTTAAACCGACGGGCCTCATAAGCAGACGTAGCCCCTTTGGTATTGTAGATGGCGTCTAACTGCAATGAAACCTTATCATTCATATTCGGAGAGAATAAATTGATCGAAAAACCCGCTCCGTACTTCCATACCTGCTGGGGATTGGGTAATTCCGTTCCGTACCCAGCTACTACCATGGTGGCACGATTGAGCAACACCACTGCAGTAAATTCGGCTTTGAGCTTCTTTTTCGATTTCGTTGCTACGTACGTCGATTCCTGGGCCGTTTCCGGAGACAGGCACTGGTTATATTCGGCTACAATCCGGGTGACATCCGCTAATTCCAGGTTGGTATTCTGATATTTTTCTATCCGGAAGGTGGGGCAATCAGAGAAAAGATACTTGAACAGGCCCAGAAAGCGCTTATCGTTTCGTTCGTAGGTCTTTTGCCCCGGCACGTGTACGTGTTCCCGCCGGTGAATAAGCTCCATCAACCCAGATGTGTCTTTTTCGACGAAATAGCGGATCTCGTCACTGTAATTTTTGTAGTAATACAGGTTAGCCCGCCCCTTTACCAGTTGTTCCAGAAATACGGCAGTAGGTTGCTTTTGTCCATTACCCTGCTCAATGGCAATCTCACGGGATACGTAGTATTTGTCGTTGCTGGAGTAATAACCTTTCAGATCGGTAGGGAGGTAATTTTGTAACTTGGCGTCAGCGCTGGTTTTAAAACGAATTTCACTGGCGTTTTTGGCTTCGCCCCGGTCGTCTAACAGACCACGCAAGGTATCACCTTGCAGATTAATCAGATAGCCAGGAGTATAATTAGATTGGGCAGAAGCGGAAAAACCCAAAGCAAACAGAGCCAATAGGCACAGATCAACGGTAAAAAGGCGGATCATATAAGTGAGCAGAATGAAAATAAGTGCCCAAATATACAATCAAATATTATAATAATTAAAATATTAAGGTTTAAACATTACATATCGTTAAGTTCAATCTTTTGTTGCGTAAGGAGAATACAGAGACTCCTTAAATCTGGCGTTAAGAGTAAAAAATCAGATTAAATTGTGCCTAACTCTATTTAACCTGACAATACAAATTCAAAGCGGCCTGGGCTTCGGGATGCTGGAGTTTGAGCGCCGTTTTCAGGGCCAGGCATCCCTCCTCTTTTTTGGCGTGGTTGATTTCGGCCAGACCCAAAGCATAAAAAGCCTTGGCGAATTTGCTGTCGATCTTTACTGCCTGACTGAAGTCTTCGGCTGCCTGGTGGAATTCTCCCATCTGGAAGAGGATGTTGCCCCGGTTGAAGTAGGCATTTTTGTCGTTGGGCGACAGCTGGATGGCTTTGGTAAAGTCTTCGATGGCTTGCGGATACTTTTTCTGACTGAAGTAAATGGCCCCGCGGTTGAGGTACAGGTCGCTGGTATCGGGCCGGAGCTGGATGGCGGCGGTATAATCGGACAGGGCACCGGCCGTGTCTTTCAGTTCGGTGCGGACAAGGGCACGGTTGTAATAGGGTCGGTAGGCTTTTCCATTTAGTTTGATGGCCTGGTCATAGTCGAGCAGGGCCTGGTCGTATCGTTGGAGTTCGAAGTGGGCCACTCCGCGGGCATTGAACGCATCTACGTTCCGGTCATCTTTTTCAATGGCTTTATTCAGGAAGGTAAGGGATTCCTCAAACTGGCCTTCCTTCATCAGTTCACGGCCTTTTTGCAAAAAAGCTTCGGATGATTGGGAGCAGGCAGACAGCGCAATTAAAGCCAGAAACAGCAGGGATTTTTTAAATAAATGGGAAAGAGTCATAAAACAGCTTTTTTCCCGCAATTTACGCCCTTTTCGTTTAGCCTTTCAGCAGGTAGCGGTAATATCCGAAAAACTCCCTGACGAGGGCATACAGGTCGCGAAGCTCAAAATAAGCGGGATGGGCCGCATAAACTGGCTTGAGTCCGCATTTTTGCAGCGCCAGCCGGGTACGGCTGATGTGATGAAACTGGGATACGGCAATGACCGACCTCAGTCCATATTGTCGGCTGATGCGCCGGTAGTTGAGTGCCGACAGATAGGTAGTATTTCCTTCGTTGTCAACGATGATGTCCGCCTCATTTGCTCCATTTGCCAGCAAATACCGCTTCATTACTTCGGCTTCGTAGTACCCTTCTTTCCCCAGCCCTCCACTTACCACCAGTTTCCTGACCCAACCGTTTTGATACAGCTCCAGCCCTTTATCGACGCGACGCCGGAGCCGATCCGACATCTGCCCATCCGGATACACTGTATTTCCCAGAATCAGGGCGGCATCGGCCTTTTCGTACCGATCCCACAGCCCATCGATGGAAATACAAAGGGTATGCAGGAGAAACCAGGCCATCAGCATTCGGCAGATTGTCCTGGTGAACCCCCAAAATTTTGAACCCAATCCCGAACGGGCGGCAGGCACTTGAAAAGGAAAACGCATACGGCCGGAAAGCAGTCCAATGCTTTGTAGCAAGCATTGGACTGCAGCTGCCAATATAGAAAAAAGGAGCGTTGATGCGGTACAAAGGCGACTCCGGAGACGGCCAGGCTTGCCCCGACCGGAGCAACTGATTGGGAAGCACTTACAAATGTATTCCGCCCGATACTTCAATACGTTGCCCGTTGATCCACCTGGCTTCTTCGGTGCACAGGAAAGCCACTACACCGCCAATGTCTTCGGGCAAACCTACCCGACCCAAAGCCGTCTGTCCGGCAATGCGCGCATTCATTTCCTGATTATCCCTCACCTGACCGCCGCCAAAATCAGTGGCAATGGCACCGGGAGCCACTACGTTGGCAGCGATGCCCCGCGGACCCAGTTCTCTAGCCAGGTAGCGGGTAAACACTTCAATGGCCCCTTTCATGGAAGCGTACACCGAAGATCCGGGATAAGAAAACCGGGCCAGTCCCGAAGAGATGTTGATAATGCGCCCACCGTCGTTCAGCAGCGGCAAAGCCTTTTGGGTAAAGAAAAACACACCTTTGAAATGAATATTGAAAGCCGTATCAAATTGTTCTTCGGTAGTGTCGGCTATCGAAGCGTACAGTGCCGTTCCTGCGTTGTTGATGAGAAAGTCGAAACGGTCGCCTCCGGTGTGCGTGCGCAGGTAGTCGGCCACCCGTTCGAAAAAGGCACCGAACGATTTTACCTGGCCGGTGTCCAGTTGAAAGGCGACGGCTTTTTGTCCAAGCGATTCAATTTCTGCTACCACCTTATCGGCTTCCGACTGGTTGCTGTGATACGTCAGCACCACGTCGATTCCTTTTTTGGCCAGATTCAGGGCCATGTCTCTGCCTAAACCCCGGCTACCGCCGGTCACTAAAGCTACTTTGTTACTTGTTTTCATTGCTTTGCTTTTTTTTCACAAAGTTGCCGGCTGTCGCAGTCAGGTTGTTTGCGCGGATCAATCCAATGTTTGCGAAATTCAAGCAAAGGGCCTCAGGAGCGGAATGCCAGCGGCGTAAGCGTGGTTTGTTTCTTGAAAAAGTTGGAAAAGTGAGCCACTTCCTCAAACCCCAACGAATAGGCGATCTCAGAAACGTTCCAGTCGGTGTGTCTGAGCAGGATTTTGGCTTCCTGCACAATTCGACCACTGATCAGGTGGGTGGTGGTCTTTCCGGTGTTTTCCTTCAGGGCTTTGTTGAGGTGGTTGACGTGGATGGCCAGCCGGTCGGCGTAGTCTTTGGCGGTTCGCAGTTGCAGCTTCTGGCCGGGTGCATCAATGGGAAACTGGCGCTCCAGCAATTCAATAAACAGGGAAGCAACCCGGGCTGAGGCGTTTGGGCTGGGGAGAGCCGTTGGGGCCGGCTGCAGTTTTTGTCCAAAGTGGATGAGCTCCAGTACGTAGTTGCGGAGCAAGTCGTATTTGTAGGCGTAGTCCGACGCAATTTCCCTTTGCATTTTCCTGAACAGGGCAACCACTTCCGCGGCATCGGCTTCGCTGATCTGAAAAACGGGGTAGCCCCCCGCCTGGAAAATCGGCAGGTCGTCTAATTCCACGCCACTCTTCCCCTTCGTGAGAAAGGCATCGGTAAAGATGCAAAAATAGCCCGATAGGGTGGCGTCTTTAGGTACCCAATGGTAAGGCACTTTGGGCGTGGCAAACAACAGGGCCTGCCCTTCGGTATCAAACACCCTGTCGGCATATTCCGCCCGGCTGTTGCCCTGAATCAGACTTATTTTGTAGTAAGCCCGTCGGTCGTAGGGCATCACCGATTTGCGTTTGACTTCCTCTATGGTCTGGGCAATGTCAAACACGTTGAAATGTCCGATTTCCTTGTGGATACCGGGCGGCAAGAGGGCGGCGATGTCTTTGCCCGTAAAGAGAACCGCCTCTTCGTAAAACTCTTCAATCGATTTGCTTTTGATATTTTTCATTAACGGATTCCTGGTTGGTAAAATGCAGACGTAAAAGTTGCGCTCCAATGGTGTTCAGGCAGGCCGCACAGGGGCGCTTTTCCTGATCAGTAGAGGCCCCGAAATGACTGCCGGTAGCCATCCAGCGATGCCAGCTGCTGATTGACGGCCTCTTTGTCAAAAAACGCCGGGTCATACGCACCGCCGAGCCATTCCTGCAATTCTTTCCTTTCGGGGTGTTTTTTATTCCCCATCACCTCCAGCAGATGGTAAAATCCGGGAATGCCGCCGCAGTCTTCGGGTGGGGTGTTCAGCCTCCCGCCTACGCAAACGGGGTACCGGGTCTGGGCATCGCGCGGCAACCATTTTTCAACCACAAGCTGATGCTCCCAATTGTCGCCGAAGTCGTACGTGTAGGAAAACTTTCCGGGGGCATCCTGGCGGAGCATCCCATCGAGCGTTACGGTGCTGGAATCGATAATTTCTTCCTCCCAGCCATCCATCACGAATTCGTTTGGCTCGGCAATCCGCGAGCCGTTCAGGTTAAACTCATGAAGATGGGAGTTTGACCAGCCCATGGCAATCTGAATGATGTAATGCAGCTGTTCGAAGGTCGTGGTTTTCTCTAGGAGCACGCGCCTCCAGATGGGCGGCTTCGTCCATCCCAAAGTGATTTTCAATTGAATAATGTCGCTCATAATCGATGCATTCTATATTTACCAACTGTAAGACAATAAGTTGCACCAGGTAATCAATAACGGTTCTTAGCCAGGGTCCGGATGTGCAATTCGTGATCAGCCCGTTTACTTACCGCATCCGCAGGAATATCCTGCGGTGTCTTTCCACGGCAGGAAGGCGCTTTTCGTTGTATGACCGTCCCGCAGGGAATCACTTCATCGCTTGGATTTTGCCTGCCAGCTGCAAGCTTTTGGCCGCCATCCGGTCATTTACTTGAAGAACGGATTCCATTGCTTCCGTGCAGGCGGCTGAGCAGGATGAGCGGTAGACTTTCGGTAGCCTACGGCAGTTCATTCGGACGCTGACAGGGTAATTCAATGGCTTTTGTCCTTTAGAATAAGCCAAAATAGTTGGACTCAACTCCTAATTTTAGCTAATTTTTTTTATTTTCCAGTCGGTGGGTAGCCCGGGTGTATGAAAGTGGACGATATCTGTATCGAAAGCGAACACTCACCCGCTGAGCTCCCTGTCTTTCATAGGTCAATTTGCTTATTTTCAGCAAATTATATTTCAGGCATAATTTTTTGTTAATACATTCACAACAATCAACCTAAGCATCATTCACGTGGATAGAGTCATTGTAAAAAAGAAGTGGACGCCCAAGCGCATTATGCTGATCGCCGGCAGTGTTTTACTGGTCGTCCTGATTGCAGCCAGCTACCTTTCTACCAGCGGTAAATCCAAACTGAGAGTAGATACGCAGAAGATTATGGTCAGTGAGGTGAAGAAAGGCACCTTCCAGGAATTCATCCCCATCAACGGCGTGGTGATGCCCATCACCACCATCTACCTGGATGCCATCCAGGGCGGGCGGGTGGAAGAACTTTACGTGGAAGACGGAGCGATTCTGCAAAAAGGACAACCCATCATGAAACTGGCCAACACCGACCTGGAACTGGACCTGGCCAACCGCGAAACGGCCGTCTTTGACCTGATCACCAACATGCAACGCGCCCGCAACGAAGCCCAGCAGAACAGTATCCGCCAGCTCAACCAACTGGCCGACGTGGACAATGCCCTGGCTGAAGCCGAACGCGTTTATAAGATGAACAAAAAGCTCTTCGAAGAAAAGGTCATTGCCCAGCAGGACTACCAGTCGAGCCTGAATATGTACAACTATCAGCTCAGAAGAAAGAAGCTCACCGAACAGACCCTGCGCCAGGACTCCATCTCCACCAATCAGCAGATCAAACAGATGCAGGAGTCGATCAAGCGCACCCAGGTAGCCCTGGAGCTGATGCGCAAGAAAGCCGATGACCTGATCGTGAAAGCGCCCGTGGCCGGTCAGCTCACCTCCCGCAATGCTGAGATCGGTGAGTCGAAAACCCCCGGCCAGCGGCTGGGACAGTTGGATGTGTTGAGCGGCTTCAAGGTGCGGGCCGACATTGATGAACACTACATTTCCCGGGTGTTTTCGGGTCTGGTGGGTGAATTCACCTTTGCCAACAAAACCTACCCCTTGAAGATCAAGAAGATTTACACCCAGGTCACCAACGGTCGGTTTCAGGTAGATATGGAGTTCACCAAAGAAGTACCTGAAGGCATTCGCAGGGGCCAGACCCTGCAGATCCGGCTGGCCCTGAGTGACGAAACCCAGGCCTTGTTGCTGCCCAAAGGGGGCTTCTATCAGCAGACCGGAGGCAACTGGGTCTTCAAAGTCGATGAGTCGGGCAGCCGGGCTTACCGGGTCGACATCCGCCTGGGCCGGCAGAATCCGGAGTACTACGAAGTCACCGAAGGGCTGATGCCCGGCGATAAGGTGGTCACTTCCAGCTACGAAAACTACGGTGATATGCAGGAGCTGGTCATCAGCGGGGGAGAGTAAGCGTCCGCGATTAGCTTTAAAATGAAACGATACAGTCATTACAGTATAAATAGTCGAATTATTCACCATTAATAACTAGCTGAAAGCCGACCGCTGACAGCTTAACACTAATCAAGATGATCAAAATTACCAACCTGGAGAAAGTCTACCGCACGGAAGAAGTGGAGACCGTGGCGCTCAACAAGATTTCGATGGAAGTCAAAAAGGGAGAGTTCGTCGCAATTATGGGCCCCTCAGGCTGCGGCAAATCCACCTTGCTCAACATCCTGGGCCTGCTCGACGACCCCGATGGTGGCAGCTTCGTATTTGCTGACCAGGAGGTAGCGGGTTATAACGAACGCAAACGGGCGGATCTGCGCAAGAAGAACATCGGTTTCGTGTTTCAGAGCTTCAACCTCATCGACGAACTGACGGTGTTTGAAAACGTGGAATTGCCTTTGTTGTACCTGGGCGTAAGTGCTTCGGAGCGAAAAAAGCGCGTAGAAGAAGTGCTGGAAAAAGTGCAGATCATGCACCGCCGCAATCACTTTCCACAGCAGCTTTCCGGTGGTCAGCAGCAGCGGGTGGCCGTGGCCCGTGCCGTAGTAAACAACCCCAAGCTGATTCTGGCCGATGAACCGACCGGTAACCTGGATTCCAGCAACGGGAACGACGTAATGCAACTGCTCACCGAACTGAATGAAGCTGGCACCACCGTTATCATGGTGACGCACTCCGAACACGATGCCCGCTACAGCCACCGCATCATCCGCCTACTCGACGGACAAGTAGTGATGGAGAACATCATGAGTACCTAGTGCAGGGCTTACTCGTCTGACCGATTACGAGTGTTGACTTGGGGAGCCGTCCTTGTATAAAAGGGTACGGCTACTATTTCCCTGATAGCTGCTCTGAATAAGGGAAGCAGATTGAATGGCTATGCCTTTCGAACGAAGCATCATGCCTTTATGACGCATTGGGACGCTTACCACCGAGCCGATGGGTTTGCTCCGTGGCAGTCAAAATCGGTGTCGTATTGTATTCTGTTACAGCACAAGGGCAACCAATTCAAGTCAAAATATTACATATAGTTAATATTTCATAAAATAAATTCGCTACGGAGAAGCGGCATCCGGACAGGAGTCGCTTTTGCTATTGGAGCGCAAGGAAGAAAACAGAAGCAATTATCCGTATCCGGTTGGCACTTCGAATGCATCCCTTGCTGCTTCTTACCTCAGCAGGGCTCCTATTTCCTTTTTCAAGTCCACGTTCTTCCTGTTCCAGTATTATTTTACTCCCGCTTTAACCGCTTCTTCTCCTGCCAGTAAAAAGGAAAAATTCACAAAATCAAGCGCAGTTTCGTTAAGTGCAACAATCAGATGTTAACCTTACACAAGGCTGATAAAATACAGGGGCACGTATGAAAAGGTGCTTTGGAACGCGTCATGTTTTTCCATAAGTTTATTTTAACGCTTCGCTTTTTTTCGCGTTCGCTCAGATCTTTTTCCTTTCTCCGGGAACTCCGACACTTACGGTCTAGCCATACCTGATTCATTCAAGTTTATGGAAGTATGACTGTAAAAATCGCACTTGCCTTTTTTCTGCTTATTGTCTCGGCAACGGGTATCGGGTTCTTGTTCTGGAACCAGGAAATCAGGTATACACTTCCTACTCCCCTACCGAAAAATTACCAACCACCGGCACTCCAAACCCGGATGCGTACAAACCTGCTTCCGGTATCGGCATCGGTAATCCAAAGCCCCGTCTTTATTCACTTCTTCAACCCCGAATGTCCGTGTTCGCGGTTTAACCTCAAAGAATTCAGAAACCTGGTTCGGTTGTATGGGAAACAGGTGCAGTTTGTGGTTGTATTTCAAACGGACCAAGAAGGAGAAAGCGCGTCGCAACTGAGCGAAAAGCTGGACTTACGGGTTCCCGCCGTCATCGATGCCGAGGGAAAGATTGCAGAAGCGTACGGAGTGTATTCGACTCCCCAGGCCGTGCTGCTGGACAGTGAACAGCGCCTGTACTACCGGGGCAATTATAACAAGACGCGGTACTGCACCCATCCGCAAACTGCTTATGCCCACCAGGCACTGCTGGCGCTACTGGCCCACGAGCCGCTCCCGCTCCTGCCCGACCTGGCTACCCGCGCTTATGGATGTGAACTGCCGGGAGAATCAACCTGGCTGGGGCCGCTACCCGAACAGTAAGGGCATCCGCACGCAAGCAACCTTCAAAGATTTATTCAGGATACTCACTTGAGAAATGACAAAACCCATGGTACAAAACACTTCCCTCCAGCAACACCCATATCAACAACAGACTAAGCTGAGATCTGATCGGTTGCTCACTTATTTCATGATCAGCTACTTTGTTTTCGGACTGGTACTGGCCACTTTTTACGATACCTGGCTGATTGCCATGGGCGTAGGAAGCCTTTGCCTGCTGGCCTATTTCGGAACAAAAAGCCTGCTGCCCCGTCATTCGCTGTATCAGTACGTAGGAAGTACGGTGCTGGCGGTATTTATGGCACAGTTCATTTACCAGATGCACGGCTTGTTCGAAATGCATTTTTTCGCCTTTGTGGCCAGTGCCATTCTCATTACCTATCAGGAATGGCGACTGCAGTTGCCGCTGGTGCTTCTGGTGGTGGGCCATCACGTAGTATTTGCCTATCTGCAATACGTGGGAGTATCGGATGTGTACTTTACGCAGGCTACCTACATGGATCTGCAGACCCTGATTTTCCACCTCTTTGTGGCTTCCGTGATTTTCTTTATCTGTGGTTTGTGGTCTTACCATATGAAAAAGATTACCCTGCAAATGGTAGCCGATAGTTCAGTGCTGGAACAGCAGTTGAAGAATGTCAACGTCAACGTGGCATTTGCCGAAGAAATCACCCAAAACAACCTGCAGGCTCCCTACGATCTGGCAGAAGGAGATATTCTGGGAAAATCCTTGCTGGATATGCGTAGCAGTCTGGTCAAAGCGGCCGAACGGGAAAAACAGGAGAAGTTTATCAACCTGGGCATGGCGCAGATGGGTGACGTACTGCGCAACCATACGGGCGACGTAAACGAACTGGCTTACAAAATTACCCAGGCGCTGGTGCAGTACCTCGGCGCCAACCAGGGCGGGCTGTTCCTGCTGGAGGGCAACGAAGAAGAAGACCCGCACCTGGCCCTGGCGGGCTGCTACGCCTACGAACGTCGCAAACACCAGCAGAAGCGCGTGGAAATCGGAGAAGGGTTGGTGGGGCAGGCTTTTCTGGAAAAGGATACGCTTTTTCTGACGGATATTCCGGAAACGTATTTTCACATCACCTCCGGATTGGGTCAGGCCTCTCCCCGTTGCCTCCTGCTGGCCGTCATCCAATCCAATGAAAACGCGGTGGGCGTGCTGGAAATCGCTTCCTTCCGGGTGTTGGAAGAATACGAAATCGGATTCGTCAATAAGGTAGCGGAAATCATTGCTTCTTCGATCCTTTCCGTCCGCACCACCGAAAAGACGTCCCGCCTGCTGGAAGAGGCAGAATCGCTTACCCAGCAAATGCAGGCACAGGAAGAAGAAATGCGGCAGAACCTGGAAGAGCTGGCTGCCACGCAGGAAGAAATGCGTCGGCGGGAGTCGGACACCCAGCAGTTACTGACCAGCGTTCAGCAACGGGAAGCGCAGTTGAGGGACCTGGTAGAATACAGCGGCGATGTGATGTATTCCATTGATACTGACTATCGCCTGCTGGCTTTCAACGAAGCCTGCCGAACGGCCTTTTCCAGAATAGATATAACGATAGAGCAGGAACGCAACGTGTTGCATCTGCTGCACGCTCCGGAATTGCGTACGTTGCACCAAAGCTATTATGACCGGGCGCTGGCGGGAGAATCCTTTTCGGTAATTACCTCCCAACCGCACTCTTATGACGCCCGTCAAGTAATCAGTACGTATTCGCCGATCGGGACGCAGGGCCACATCACGGGCGTCAGCGTACAGATCCGTGATTTGCAAGCCACTGCGGAGATCCAGCCGGCGACTTTATCTACCGCACCCCGAACCTGACCGAACATCAATTCTCTCTGAAAACGGACAGTGGTTGTTCGTTTTCGTACACTTTCATTTGCTAAAAAGCCCTCTAAACAAGCATTAGAGGGCTTTTTAGCTATGGCCTGGCATTTGCCAAAATGTAAAAGTCTGAGCAAACAAACACTTGAGGTAAAAGGAAGTAGTTTGTTCAACGGGAAAAACTCATTATTAATAAGTCGGTTATTATGTTCAAGAACTATCTTCTCATTGCCCTGCGCAATCTGCAAAAGCAAAAGTTTTACGCCTTCCTGAACATCGCCGGTCTGGCACTGGGTGTGACCTGCTGTCTGCTCATTACGCTCTACGTGTTGGACGAACTCAGCTACGACCGCTTTTACGAAAGAGCTGACCAGATTTACCGCATTGATTCGGAGATCAAGTTTGGCGGTACGGAACAGAAACTGGCCGTCACCTCCGACCCGATGGGCCCCACAATGGTGAAAGACTATCCGCAGGTGCTGGCAGCCGTTCGGTTCCGGCAGCAGGGCGGCATACTGGTAAAAAAAGGCGAACAGAACATCAAAGAAAACCGGATCATCTACGCCGACTCCACCCTGTTCGATGTATTCTCCCTGCCCATCGTTGCCGGAAACCCCAAACAGGCACTGGTGGCTCCCAATTCGGTAGTCATTACCGAAAGCATGGCCCGAAAATATTTTGACAATGCCCTTTCCAATCCGGCCAATGCACTAGGCCAGGTGCTGCGGTTCAATGACAACCAGGACTATAAGGTCACTGGCGTGATCAAAGACATACCCGCCAACTCCCATTTCCGGTTCGACTTCTTCCTCTCCATGCAAAACCTGGAAGAAAGCAAACAGAACAACTGGGTGAGCCACAATTTTCAGACTTATCTGCTGCTGCGTCCGGATGCCAACCCGAAGGAGGTCGCCGCCAAATTTGAAGAGCTGATTGAAAAATACATGGGGCCACAGGTAAAGCAGCTGATGAACATCAACAGCATCGCTGAATTCAGGAAGTCGGGCAATAACATTGGTTACGGGCTGATGCCGCTCACCCGGATTCACCTGCATTCAGACCTGGTAGCGGAACTGGGTCCCAACGGAAGCATTCAGTACGTATACATTTTCTCCGCCATTGCCCTGTTTATCCTGCTGATTGCCTGCATCAACTTTATGAACCTGTCTACTGCCCGCTCGGCCAGCCGGGCCAAGGAAGTGGGCGTTCGTAAAGTGCTGGGCTCCCAGCGTTCCAGTCTGATCAACCAGTTTCTGACGGAGTCGGTCATGCTCAGTCTGATTGCCTTCGGACTGGCTACTTTGGGTGCCTACCTGCTCCTTCCCTTCTTCAATCAGCTGGCGGTGAAAGAAATGACCTTTCCACTTTTCTCCAGCCCCTGGATGCTTCCGGCACTTCTCTTCTTCGCCCTGCTGGTAGGTTTGCTGGCCGGTAGTTACCCGGCGTTCTTTCTTTCCGCATTCCAACCCATCAGCGTGCTGAAGGGGAATCTGAGTCGCGGAACCAAAAGCGGCTGGCTCCGGAGTTCGCTGGTGGTGTTCCAGTTTGCCACTTCCGTGATTCTCATCGTAGGCACCATCGTTATTTATTACCAACTGGACTACATCCGAAACACCAAATTGGGCTACAACAAGGAGCAGGTGCTGATCGTCAATGACGGATACGCGCTGGGCAATCAGGTAGAGGCATTTCGAAACGAAATACAGCGCCTACCTGACGTGGTGAGCAGTACGGCCACGGGCTATCTGCCCATTCCGTCCTGGCGAAACGAAACCCCTTATTTTCCCGAAGGTGTGATCCAGCAGGAAAAAGCCGTATCGATGCAGAGCTGGAACGTAGACCACGACTACATCCGGACGATGGGAATGGAAATGCTGAAGGGCCGCGGTTTTTCGCGCGATTTTTCGACGGACTCTTCGGCCGTCATCATCAATGAAACGGCCGCCCGGATTTTTGGCTACGCCGATCCGGTTGGGAAAAAAATCTGGACCTACACGGATTTCAATTCAGCAGAACGCAAGATGGCTACCTACACCATTGTGGGGGTCGTGAAAAACTTCCACTTCGAATCGCTTCGGCAGAACATCGGAGCCCTTTGTATGGTGCTGGGCCGCAATACCGGATCCATTTCCTTTCGCCTGAAGACCAATAACGTAGCAAAAACAGTGGCCGCCGTAGAATCGCAGTGGAAAAAGCATGCGTCCAGTCAGCCATTCAGCTATTCCTTTCTGAACGAAGAGTTCGACGCCATGTACCGGTCCGAACAACGAATCGGCCAGATTGCCATTTCCTTCTCCATACTGGCCATTGTGATCGCCTGTCTGGGTCTGTTTGGGCTGGCTTCGTTTACGGCCGAACAACGCACCAAGGAAATTGGCATCCGCAAAGTGCTGGGGGCCGACGTGAGCAATATCGTAACGATGCTTTCCAAAGATTTTCTGAAGCTGGTACTCATCGCCAACGTGATTGCCTGGCCGCTGGCCTGGTGGGCTATGCACCGCTGGCTACAGGATTTCGCCTACCGCATCGACCTGAGCTGGTGGGTGTTTGCCCTGGCCGGCCTGATTGCCCTCTGCATTGCCCTGTTTACCATCAGCTTTCAATCCATCAAAGCCGCCCTGGCCAACCCGGTGAAGAGTCTGCGGACGGAATAACTCAAGGATTGAGGGAACGAAGGATTAAAGAGAGGAAAGGAGACGGGAGACCGGAAGATGGTTAGAAATTAACAGATCAAAAAATAATCATCATAAAGCCTAGGCGGCCCCACCTAGGCCGCCCCACTGACAGCTAAGCGCTTCATTACTCATTACTCATTACTCATTACTCATTACTCATTACTCATTGTTCTATGTTGCGCAATTATTTCACAGTTGCTTTTCGTAACCTGTTCCGAAATAAAGTAAATACAGTCATCAACGTGGTGGGTCTGGCGGCCAGCCTTGCGTGTTGTCTGTTTATCTACGTATTGGTTCACCACGAAAACAGCTTTGACAGCTTTCATTCCAAAGCGCATCGGATTTACCGGGTCGTAACGGACAACAAGGAAACCAAAGGCGATTGGCACGCCGGTTACGTCACTTTTGCCCTGGCCAAAGCCCTGCGCAACGACTTTCCCCAGTTGGAAACCGTAACGCAGGTGTACAACAACAACAGCGCGGTAGTGCAGATCCCCACGGACAAAGGCAGAAAGCTGTTCGAGGAAAATGAGATGACCTATGCCGATGCCGACTTCCTGGAAACCTTCGACTATGAGCTGCTGGCCGGTTCGGCAAAGGGTCTGTTCACCCATCCGGATGAAGTAGTGCTCACCCGCCAGTTGGCCATCCGGTATTTCGGGAAGGAATACGCCTCCCGGTACAATGAGCTGATCGGGAAAACCATGCTGGTCAACGGAGCTACTTATCGCATTTCGGGTATTCTGAATGACATCCCGCGCAATACCAACGTAGCGTTCCGGATGCTGCTTCCTTTTCAGGTATTTGAGAAACAGAACCAGAACGTGATGGATAGCTGGGAAAATACCTATTCGGAAAGCTACGTCTTCGTGACCCTGCCCGAAAATGTTTCAGCTCAGGAAATCGACAAGGCACTGATTCCTTTTAAACAAAAACACCTGAAAAGCGAAACCGCCAGCCGGCAAACCTTCCGTCTGCAACCGCTAAGCCAGGTACATACCGACGAAACCTACGGTGGCACATTTTACGCCACGCCCCGCATCCTCATCATTGCCTTCCTGACCATGGGCATCATTGTGCTGCTGACAGCCTGCATCAACTTTATCAATCTGGCGACGGCACAGTCGGTGAAGCGGGCGAAAGAAATCGGGATTCGCAAAACCCTGGGTGGCCGTCAATGGCAGTTGGTATTACAGTTTATGAGCGAAACGTTCCTGCTCATTCTGCTGGCATCGGGTGTGGCCGTTTTACTGGCCAGGGAGTTTATCGATGTATTTAACCAGTACCTCTATGCCGCCATCGGACTGGACCTGGGCCTGCACCTGGACAATACGGTGATCTACTTTATGATGGGCCTGGGACTGCTGATTACCTTGGTAGCCGGCTACTATCCCGCCAAAGTCATGGCGGGCTTTGCGCCCATCCAGGCACTCAAACAAAACATCACGAGCCGGAATACCGGCTTTGCCGGTGGGTTTTCCTTGCGCAAAATCCTGGTGGTTACGCAATTCACGGTGTCGCAGCTGCTGATTATCGGCACCATCGTAGTGGCTATGCAAATGCGGCTTTTCCGCACCCAGGACCTGGGTTATACCAAAGAGGGCATTCTGACTGTCAGTATTCCCGAAAACGATCAGCAGAAATTGGCCGTGTTCAGGAATGAGGTCATGCAACAGGCAGGTGTAGAAGATGTCACTTTCAGTTCAGGGCCGCCCACTTCAGCCAGCAACAGCTTCGGTTCTTTCCGTGCCCTGGCCTCACCGGAATCGGACAATCTGGACATCGAGCGGAAGTTTGCCGATCCGCATTACCTGCCCACTTACAACATTCCGTTACTTGCCGGCCGCAACCTGCGTGACGCCGACCGGATTCAGTTGAAAGACTCCGCCAACCGATATAATATTCTGCTCAACCAGAAAGCCATCCGGGCGTTGGGCTATCAGGAACCGGCTCAGGCACTCGGCCAAACCATTCTGGTCAACAACCAGGACCAGGCCACCATCGTGGGTGTGGTAGAAGATTTCTTCAACGTGACGCTGCAAAGAGAGATTCAGCCTTGTCTCCTCTTTTACGGCACCAACTGGGTGGCGATGGCCAGCGTCCGTCTAAAAACCAGCACCCATGCCACTACGCTGTTAGCCATCCAAAAATCCTGGGAGAGCCGGTTCCCGGATCAGATTTATAAGGCAATGGGGCTGGAAGACTATTTCCGGGCAAGGGCTTTTTACGTGATGGAAGATATTATGTACCAGGCTTTCAAGATTTTTGCCGGCTTGTCTATCCTGATTGGCTGCCTGGGCTTATACGGACTGATGTCATTCCTGGCCCTGCAACGCCAGAAAGAAATCGGCATTCGCAAAGTACTGGGGGCTTCGGTGTCGGGCATTGTGCTGCTGTTTTCCAAAGAATTTGTCTGGCTGGTTGTGCTGGCCTTCCTGGTGGCAACCCCGCTCGGTTTTATGGCCATGAAAAGCTGGCTCGAAACCTTCGCCCATCGCATCGACCTGCACGCCGGCTACTTTGCCCTGGCCTTTGTGCTTTCCATGTTGATCGCCGGAATTACGGTCAGTTACCAGGCCATCAAAGCGGCCATGGCCAATCCGGTGAAAAGTCTGAGGACGGAGTAACTGATGGACTGAGGGATTGAAGGAGTGATTGAAAGAGTAAAGAAAGTCGGTTGAATACGGAAGTGAAAAACCAGGCGCAGGAAGTGTGTAGTGAGACAGTGTAAAAGGAAGCGGGAGCTGTAAAATTTATTTGATCTGTAGCGGAGATGGGTTTTTCTTCGCTACAGATCATTGTTTTTTGAACCGATAGTACAGCGTATGCCAGGATACAGTAGCGGTTCGTCTGAAGGCAGTAAACAGAACAAACGACAATAAACAGCTCATAATAAATATTTTACTAAAGAGAAAACTATCTGAGTATGGATTTTGCCGGGATATGCCCTTCTCTGGGAAACCGTTTATCACAAATTGGTTCCGGGCTGAAAAATGATGCTAAATTTGAAGGATACGCCAGAAACAATCCAATAGAAAGTCGTTATCGGATTTGGTTTTGGGATACCATAAAATCCATTACGCATGATCAAAAACTACTTTACCATTGCGCTGAGAAACCTTTGGCGGAGCAAGGGCTTTTCTTTCATCAACATCCTGGGCCTGGCCATTGGCATTGCTACCTGCCTGCTCATTGTGCTGTACGTACTGCACGAACTCAGTTACGATCGTTACAACGAAAAAGCCGATCAGATTGTACGGGTCACCTTCAAAGGGAAATTAAACGGCGAATCACTCACTGTGGCACTGGCGGCAGCGCCCGTTGCCAAAACCCTGAAAAATGACTTTCCCGAAGTGTTGGAAGCTACCCGGCTGAGGCACAACAACAGTCCTTTCATCAGCTACGAAGACAAGACCTTCAAAGAAAAAAGCCTGGCCTACGTCGACTCTAATTTCTTTCAGGTTTTCAGCATTCCCTTTCTCAAAGGCGATCCCAAAACCGCGCTGATTGCTCCCAAATCGCTGGTGCTTACCCTGGCTACTGCCCGTAAGTATTTCGGGCACGAAGATCCTATCGGGAAGGTATTGCTGGTGGGAAGTCAGAAGGAAGCCTATCAGGTAACGGGGCTAATCGATAAAGTGCCTTCCAATTCGCATTTTCACATGGACCTGTTTGGCTCGCTGTCTACGCTGGAAGAAGCCAAACAGAATTTCTGGTTCGGTATCAACTTCAATACGTATCTGGTACTTCCCAAGGGCTACGACTATCACCAGCTGGAAGCCAAGCTGCCCCAGGTAGTAAACAACTATATGGGCCCTGACGTACAGCGATTTATGGGGGTTTCGCTGGAAGAAATGCGGAAGAAAGGCGATGAAGTAGGGTTGTTTCTGCAACCACTCACCGACATCCACCTGCGCTCCGACTATGCTTTTGAGCTGGAGCCGGGCGGCGACATCCGGTACGTGTACATCTTCGCGGCCATTGCCGTGTTTGTCCTGCTGATTGCCTGCATCAACTTCATGAACCTGTCGACTGCCGGAGCCGCCAAACGGGCCAAAGAAGTGGGTATCCGCAAAGTGCTGGGTTCGGTTCAATCGCAACTGGTGCGGCAGTTTCTGCTGGAATCCATCCTGATGACCCTGCTGGCCTTGCTGCTGGGCATTGGGCTGATGAAATTGTCCCTGCCGCTATTCAACCGCCTGACGGGTAAAGAACTGGATTTTGCGTGGTGGACCAACCCGGCCGTATTGCTGGGCCTACTCCTGTTCGGACTGCTGGTTGGCATCATATCGGGCAGCTATCCCGCTTTTTTCCTCTCTTCTTTCCGGCCCATTGCCGTACTCAAAGGCAAGCTCACTGTAGGGAGGGAAAGCCTGGGCCTGCGGAGTGCGCTGGTCGTTTTCCAGTTTTTCATCTCCATTGCCCTGATGGTTTGCACGGTGACGGTCTACCAGCAATTGCAGTATATGCAGAGCAAAAAACTGGGCTACGATACGTCGCAAGTGCTTGTGATTCACGACAGTTACGCCCTGGGAAGCAACGAAGAAGTGCTGAAAAAACAGTTGCAGGCGCATCCGCAGGTGGTCAATGCCAGCATATCGGGCTACGTGCCGGTGGGCGACTCATACAACAACAACAACCTGTTTCAGCCCGAAGACAATCCCGACCGCAACGTGGCCATGCGGCAGTACGGTGTGGATCACGACTACGTCCCGACGCTGGGCATGGAGATGGCGCTGGGTCGCAATTTCTCCCAAGATTTCCCGACCGACTCTTCGGCCGCCATCATCAACGAAGCCGCCGTTCAGTTGCTGGGCTGGGGCAAAGACCCATTGAACAAACGCCTGATCACCTTGGTCGATGAAAAAGGTACCAAAAGGGCTTTCAACGTCATTGGGGTAGTCAAAGATTTTCACTTCGAATCGTTGCACCAGAAAATCGGTCCGCTGGTGATGTTTCTGGGCAACAACTCCGGTAGCCTGCTGGTCAAGACCAACACCCGCGACATAGCCGGTTTTTTGTCTGCACTCAAAACGAAGTGGAACGGTTTCTCACCCAAAGGTCCTTTTGCCTACTCTTTTCTGGACGAAAGACGCGATGCCGTGTACCAGGCCGAGAAAACCATCGGGCAGACCCTGAGCGTCTTTGCCGGGTTGACCATTTTTATCGCCTGCCTGGGCCTGTTTGGGCTGGCTACTTTCACGGCGCAGCAACGCATCAAGGAAATCGGCATCCGGAAAGTGCTGGGGGCCGGCGTCACCAACCTGGTCCTGCTGCTGTCGGGCGACTTCCTGAAGCTGGTGGGAATCGCTTTCGTCATTGCTACGCCCGTAGCGTGGTGGGCCATGAGTCAGTGGCTCGAAGACTTCGCCTACCGCATTTCCATTGGCTGGTGGGTCTTTGCCATCGCCGGACTGGCCGCCCTGCTCATCGCGCTGTTTACCGTGAGTTACCAGGCCATCAAAGCCGCCCTGACCAATCCGGTAAAGAATCTGAGGACGGAGTAAATTCATTGAGTCCGCCGCGGAGCGGGAGTAGGTAATTGAATGAAGAAAAAGGCTGAAGGGGTAAGGAATTGCAAAACGGAGTTAAAAAGAAAGCTGGTTGCTGATCATTAAACACTTACTTTTATGTTCCAGAACTACCTGAAGATTGCTTTGCGGAACCTGTGGCGGCACAAGGTGTATTCCACCATCAATATAGGCGGTCTGGCCGTGGGAATGGCCGCCAGCGTACTGATTCTGCTCTGGGTGCAGCATGAACAAAATTACGATGCTTATCACCCGCATGCTGATCAAACCTACCGGATCATTGCCGACTGGAACATAGAAGGGCAGAACAAGCCCTTTCCTACGACGACGGCACCCCTGGCTACCTTTGCTTTGAAAGAAATTCCGGAAGTAAAACATGCCGTTCGGGTTTCGGGTTGGGATGTGCGCCTGTTCGCAGTAGATGACAAGGTTTTTTCTGAACCCAACACGGCCCTGGTCGATCCCTCCTACTTTCAGGTGTTCGGCTACGAATTCCTGAAGGGCGATCCGGCAACGGCGCTTCCCGACAACCGGTCGGTAGTGCTCACGCAGTCGAAGGCACAAAAGTACTTTGGCAATCAGAATGCACTGGGCAAAAGCATCAGAGTCGACAATTGGGCCAATTTTGTTGTAACGGGCGTCATCAAAGACCCTCCTTCCAATACCCACCTTAGTCACGACTGCTTTTTCTCCTTCCAGCTCATGAAGGAATACGGCAATGACCCGGACAATGACTGGGGAAACTACAACTACAGCACGTATCTGATGCTTACTGAAAATGCTTCTGTCAAGGCAGTAGAAAGTAAGCTGAGAGCCATTAACAAGAAAAATCATACCGATTCGAACGACGTATATACCCTGCAACCCCTCAAAAGCATCCATCTGGATTACAACCTGGATGGCCAACCCGAAACCCAGACGCTGGGTATTTTCGGCATTGTCGCTTTCGTCATTCTCCTCATCGCGTGCATCAATTACGTCAACCTGTCGACTGCACGGGCTACCAAGCGGGCGAAGGAAGTGGGCATCCGGAAGATTGTCGGGGCTAACCAGGCGCAGTTGTTTGGTCAGTTTCTGGGTGAATCAGTCATTGTCTTCGGGCTGGCCTTGGTACTGGCGCTGGGTTTGATCAAACTTTCCATTCCGCTCTATGGGGAAATAGCCGGCAAACAATTGGTGCTGGACCTGTTTAACCCAGATCTGCTTTCTCTGCTGGGAATCACCATCCTGGTTACCTTGCTGGTAGCGGGCATTTATCCGGCCCTGCTGCTTTCCTCCTTCCAGCCGCTCAAGGTGATGAAAGGCATTTTTATTCTGGGCAGCGGCAATGCTTCGTTCCGCAAACTGCTGGTGGTGACTCAGTTTGTTTTTTCCATTATACTGGTCATCGGTACGCTGGTCATTGGTCGACAGCTGCAGTACATCCAGCAGAAAAACCTGGGCTTTGACCGCGAAAACGTATTTACCGTCAATATGCGGGGTGATATTTACAAGCACATCGAAAGCGCGAAGACGGAAATGCTGCGGCAGCCGGGCGTTAAAGGAGTGACAGTAGCGAGCATGAACGTGCTGAGTGTGTTCAGCAGCTCAACCGGCGAATGGGAGGGCCAGACCGCCAAAAAATCCCTTCAACTGCACCAGCTTGCGATAGATCCGGAGTTTTTGAAGCTGTTCAACATGGAAATCGTAGCGGGACGTGGATTTAACAACGCCAAAGCCGACTCCAATGCCTACGTACTCAATGAAGAGGCCATCCGGCAGATGGGACTGAAAGACCCCATCGGTAAAAGCTTTACCTTTCACGATGTAAAAGGCCCCATTATCGGAGTGGTCAAAAACTTTCACTTCAAGTCGGTACGCGAAAAGATCGAGCCCTTCGTCTTCTTCAACATGCCCGGCTGGCGGAGCGTCATTTACGTGAAAACGACCGGACGGGAGACCCGTCAGGCATTGGCTGGAGTTGAGAAGGTCTGGAAGCAGTTTAATCCCGCTTATCCGTTTGAATATTCTTTCATGGACGAAGCTTTCGAACGCATGTATCAGGGAGAACAACGCATCGGAGTACTGTTCAACGCATTCGCTTCAGTTGCTATCCTTATCTCTTGCCTGGGTCTGTTCGGTCTGGCAACTTACACGGCCGAAACCCGCACCAAGGAAATCGGTATTCGCAAGGTGCTGGGGGCCAACGTGGGCAACATTGTGACCCTGCTTTCCAAGGAATTTGTCAAACTGGTTCTGATTGCCAACGTCATTGCCTGGCCCCTGGCCTGGTGGGCTACGCACAATTGGCTGGAAGACTTCGCCTATCGCATTGACCTCAGCTGGCAGGTATTCGCGCTGGCCGGAGTCGCCGCCCTGCTGATTGCGCTCATTACCGTGAGCTACCAAGCCATCAAAGCCGCGCTGGCGAACCCGGTGAAAAGCTTAAGGACGGAGTAAGGGATAAAGGGATACGGGAGACCGGAGGAAGGGAGGCGGGAAGGAAAAGATGAGATTCACAATTTAAAAGTAAATGGGAGATAAGATTCAACGCTTTGAAGATCTGTCCGTTTGGAAAGAAGCCATGCAGTTGGTAGTAGAAGTGTACAGTATGCTAATCAATTGTAAAGACTATGGTTTGAAAGATCAGGTTCAGCGTGCAGCCGTGTCTATCCCCAGCAATATTGCGGAAGGTTTTGAGAGGCAGAGCAACAAAGAGTTTATCCATTTTCTCTTCATTGCCAAAGGTTCCTGCGGAGAGTTACGCACGCAACTGTATCTCATTCAGCAGGTAGGAATTATTTCGGAAGAAGGCAGCAATTTGCTGATTGAAAAGACTAAAAAAGTATCAGCTATGTTGTTCAACCTCATTAAAGTGCGAAAAGAGAAATTTACTTGATATATATTCTTTTCTCATCAAACCATTTTCCGGTCTCCGTTTTCCGGTCTTCTTTCCTCCCTTACAACTATGCTTCGTAGTTACTTCCTGATCGCCTTTCGAACGTTGTTGCGGAACAAGACCTACGCGGCGCTCAACATCCTGGGGCTGGCGTTGGGCCTGGCGGGAGGTATGCTGATTTTTCTCTTCGTGAGCTTCCACCTGAGCACCGATGCTTTTCACCCGAATGCCGAACGCATCTATCGGGTGGTGATGGAACGGCATTCGCCCGACGGCAGTGTGGAGTACGAGCCGGGTACGGCCGTAGCGATGGGACGAACTTTGCAGCAGGATTTTGCCCAGGTAGAACAGATGGCTTTTTGCAGTGGTTTCTATACCCCGCCTACTCTTTCCATTTCAAAAGTCAATGATCAGGTAGATCGCTACGTAGAGAAAAGCGGCGTGGTATATGCCAATACCGGTTTTCTACAGTTGTTTTCTTTCCGAATGCTGGAAGGAGACCCCAAAACGGCCCTGAGCGAACCGAATCAAGTTGTCCTGACCCGAAAACAAGCCGTGAAGTATTTTGGCAACACCCAGGCGCTGGGGAAAACCATCCGGCTGAACCAGACGACTAACCTGCAAGTGACCGGTATTGTCAGCGACTATCCGCCCAACACCGACCTGAAAGCCGACGTGCTCATTTCCCTGCCAACCCATCCCAACTACCAAGTCAACGACATCGGCTGGGGCGTGGGCAGTCTTTCCTGGACATTCGTTCGGTTGCCGGCCCATTACGATCCCCGTCTGATCGACGCCCAGTTGCCGGCTTTTGTAGAGAAACACCAGGGAAAAGAATTTGTTCACTGGCGCTATCACCTGCAGCCCCTTTCCGAAATGCACTTCGACGAACGCTACGGAGGCTACCTGCGCAAGCCGCTGCTCTGGGGACTGTGCCTCATCGGGTGTTTTCTGGTGGCAATGGCCTGCATCAACTTCATCAACCTGGCGACGGCCCAGGCGCTGCGCCGGGCGAAGGAAGTGGGCATCCGGAAAGTAATGGGTGGCACGCCCCGGCAGGTATTCTGGCAGATGATGGCCGAAACTGCCTGCCTTACATTTTTTGCGACGGGGTTGGCCTGGCTGATGGCCTCCCTGTTGCTGCCTTTGCTGAGTCAATGGCTGCGTACACCACTCAACCTGGGCACCATGGCCGAACCGACTTCGTTACTCTTTCTTTTCTGCCTGCTCATTGCGGTAGTATTCCTCTCCGGAGCGTATCCGGCACTGGTGCTTTCCCGCTTCGACCCGGCTCAAGCGCTCAAGAGCCAACTGAGCACTCCATCCATTGGCGGACTTTCCCTGCGGCGCGCGTTAGTAACTACGCAGCTGGTTCTTTCCCAGGGCCTGATGATCTGTGCACTGGTGGTCATGCACCAAATGGACTTTTTCCAAAAGGCCGATATGGGTTTCCGGCGGGATGCCATCGTATCGGTCCCGCTGCCTGATCGTGATCCGACGAAGCGGGAAGCTTTTCGCCACGCCATCCGCCAACTGCCGGAAGCGGAAAAAATAAGCTACTATTTCCGTCCGCCGGCCACGCCCGAAAACGAAGGGGGCTACGTGAAATTCAACCACCGTGAACAGCCGGAGCCCTTTCTGGTGCGCAGCCGCTGGGGCGATGATCAGTACGTCGGGTTGTACGGATTGCGATTACTGGCCGGGAGAAACCTGATGGAACGGGATACAGTCACGGAATTTGTGGTGAACGAAGAGTTCGTAAAGAGGCTGGGTTTTACGGACTACAACGCCGTCATCGGAAAAAGTCTGTACGAAGGCAACGCGGAAGTCACGGGCACCATCGTGGGTGTGATGAAGAATTTCCACCAGCAAAGCCTGCAGAACGCCATCGAACCCTGCGTGATTTACTCCTATCCGACCATTTTCCGTCAGGCCGGTATCCGGTTGAACACCCGCGATCTGCCGCGCACGCTACAAAGTATTCAATCGGCCTGGGGCAACACCTTTCCCAATCACGTGTTTGAGTATGAATTCGTGGACGAAAAGATCGCCCGGCTCTACGAAAAAGAAGCCCTGATGGGCCAACTCACCCGGCTATTTACGGCTGTAGCCATCCTGATTTGCTGCCTGGGATTTTACGGTCTGGTGTTGTTTATGGCCAGTCAGAAAACAAAAGAGATTGGCATCCGCAAAGTGCTGGGCGCTTCGGTGGCCGACATTCTGCTCCTGTTCGGAAAGGAATTTATGGGTTTGGTTCTCCTTTCCTTCCTCATCGCCGCTCCGCTGGCCGGCTGGCTGATGCACCACTGGCTACAGGGCTTCGCGTACCGTGTCGAACTTTCGGGGTCGATTTTCGCCCTGAATGCCCTGCTGGTGGTCGCCATCGTACTCCTGACAGTGGGCTTCCAGACGGTCAAAGCCGCCCTGGCCAACCCGGTGAAGTCGCTACGCACGGAGTAAAGGAGACCGGAGGCAGGGAGGAAAAGGGGACTGAAGAAAGGTATGCGTACAAAGTGAATTGAATGATAAAATGGATGCAAGTACTTAGAAGGCAAGCAGCAGAGCTTTCCAAACAAGCTTTTCCGGTTTTCTTTCTTACGGTCTTCCGTCTCCCCTACGAAGCTTTCATCTTTTCGAGCAATTCCTCCCGTTTAGGGCGACTGGTAGTGGCTTCGTAGGCAATGCCTTCCAGATCCAGGTAATTCATGGCATCGGAATACTGTTCGCTTTCCAATTCGAAAATGCATAGATTGTGGTAAGGCTCGCTGAAGATTTCTATCTCCATATCATTGGCGATTTTGCGCAGGCACTGGTGCTGTTCGTTTTTCAGTTCGTCCTGCCGGATCGTGAAGTACCACATAGAAAAGTTTATGAGTTTGAGGGTTATAAGAATTTTTTTATTTTATTGATTCGTATGGCAAATTGAGAGGAAATCGGATTTTCGCCAAGTTGCATGGGAATCGGCAGTGGGTGTCGCAATTCAAAATATAGGTAGCTGAACAAAAAGGCATCTAACAAGCATTTAAATAATTACCTTTATATCAGTTAATTACACTCATACACTTTCTACTTTTATACTCTATAATTACTTTGTTGGAGAGCATACGGAACAGCAGTAAATGGGTTGGCAAAATTCTGATTCAATCAATTCAACTACCGATTCCTGACTTATACAGATTATTTTAATTAGAATACTGATTGCCGAAAGCACTGCTTCAATTGGTCTAAGACACGTTTTTTAAGGTCACTGAGCGGACGGGGCCGCCTGGCGGTCGAAATGTCCTTAACAAACGGGTTTTGAAGCCAATCACTCACTATGATACGACGTTTCCAGGTAACCCTGCTACCCAAAGACGCCATAAATGGCGTCTCTACTGTTCCATACTTACTGTTTACTGATAACTGTTCACTGCCATGTTCCAAAACTACCTCAAAATCGCCCTGCGCAACCTAGTCAGGCACAAGGGCTACACGGCCATCAACGTGCTGGGCCTCACGGTCGGCATTGCTTCCTGCGTGCTCATCTGCCTGTACATCCAGGACGAACTGAGCTACGACCGCTTCCACGCCCAGGCCGACCGGATTTACCGGGTCGATAATGAGCTGCGCATCCAATCCGACGTGTACAAGTACCCCACCTGTACTTCGGCCGTACCGGTCGCCATGGACCGGGACATTACCGGCGTATCAGGGTATGCCCGTTTCTCGCGGTTTGGCAACGGAGGAAATAACGAATCCATTGTGCGGATCCATTCGGCGGATGGAACGCCCCAGTTTTTCAAGGAAAGGGGTGCTTTTGCCGCCGATCCCTCCGTATTCAACCTGTTTTCTTTTGATCTCCTGAAGGGCGACAAACAAACCGCCCTGAACGCTCCTTTTTCGGTGGTCGTTACGGAAGAAATTGCCCGCAAGTACTTCGGCGATGCCGATCCGCTGGGCAAAATCATCACCTTTCCCGGCATTCTTCCGGCACCCGCCCCCGATGCTGATTTCAAGGTAACGGGCGTACTGGCCCCGGTGCCTTCCAACAGCCACATCCACTTTGACATGCTGGTATCAATGGCGACCCTGCAAACGGTGTTTCAGGCCAACAACGCCAATAATCCCAACAACAATAATAACAATGTTGACCTGCTCAATTCCTGGCAGGCCGACGGCTTCTATTCTTACGTGCTGCTGGATGCCAATAAAGACCCGAAAGAGGTGGAGAAGCAGTTTCCGGCTCTGGTCAATAAATACGTGGAAGACCGCGACCAGCGGGCTTTCGTCAATCCTTCGCTGATCGCCCTTACCGATATTCACCTGCACTCCAACCTGCGCAACGAACTGGAACCCAACGGCAGCCTGAGCACCATTTATATATTTTCAACCGTGGCGCTGCTCATTCTGGCCATTGCGGCAGTCAACTACACCAACCTGGCGGTGGCGCGCTCGGTGCGCCGTTCGCGGGAAGTGGGCATGCGCAAGGTACTGGGAGCCAGCAAAGGGCAACTGATGAAGCAGTTCCTGAGCGAATCGGTGCTGCTGACTACACTGGCTACCCTGCTGGGCGTGGCAGTCGCCCGCTTCGGCCTGCTGGGTGCCTTCAACCAACTGGCCGGCAAACATCTGCGCATCGAATGGCTGGACAACGGCTTTCTGTGGCTGCTCCTGGCTTTCATCATTCTTTTCGTGGGCCTGGTTTCGGGCAGTTATCCTTCCCTGTTCCTTTCTTCCATGCCCACCCTGGACGTGCTGAAGTCGGGCGGTTCGGGCAAAAGTGGCGGTGGTACGGGCAGCACTTCACTGCTGCGCAAAGGGCTGGTGGTGTTTCAGTTCGTCATTTCGGTCGTGCTCATCACCGGTACCTGGACCGTGTATAAACAAATCAGCTACATCAAGAACAAAGACCTGGGTTACGACAAGGACCAGATTCTGGTGGTGCCCGACCCCAACGGCGTCATTACGCCCCGCTTCAACACCTTCAAAGCCGAACTGACCCACCATCCGTCCATCCGCAACGTGAGCGGTTCGCTGAGCGCGCCCGGTGGCCTTCGCTTGATCACCATTGTAAAAACCGAAACCCTGCCCGACGTCGCCAACCTCAACCTGGCCGCCATTAACGTGGACTTCGACTATCTCAAAACCATGGGCATCCAGCTGGTGCAGGGCCGCGACTTCGACCCGGCGCAGGGACTGGATTCTACCGAAGCCATCATCCTCAACGAAGCGGCTGTGGGCATCCTCAACCTGGGCGACCAGCCGGTGGGCAAAATCGTGGAGGTGACGGAGGCCAATGGCTTCGTGCGCAAGCGGGTGATCGGGGTAGCCAAAAACACGAACTTCGAACCCCTGTACCGCAAAACCGAAGGAGCTTTCTACACGCCTTTCCCGCAGTTCTTCACCAATATTTTCGTGAAGATTGATCCGGCGCAAACCACCCAGGCCGTGGAGGCGTTGCGTCAGACCTGGGGGCGCTTCGTACCCAACCAGCCCCTGGAATACGCCTTCCTGAGCGACAACCTGAACCGGCTGTACGTGGCCGAAGAAAAGCTGGGCCAGATCATCACCTACTTCTCCGTGCTGGCCGTGCTGATTGCCTGCCTGGGCCTGTTCGGGCTGGCCTCTTTCTCCATCGAACAGCGGGTGAAGGAAATCGGTATCCGCAAAGTGCTGGGCGCTTCGGTGCTGGACGTGCTGGTGCTGCTATCGAAGGAATACATCTGGCTCATCGGCATCGCCACGGTGATCGCCTGGCCGCTGGCGTACTACCTGCTCAACCAGTGGATGGGCCATTTCGTGTTCCACACCGACATTCCCTGGTACGCCTTCCTGGCCGCCGGCCTGATCGTCTGCGTGCTGGCCCTACTCACCGTCAACTTTAAAGCCATCAAAGCCGCCCAGTCCAATCCGGTGAAGTCGCTGAGGGCGGAGTGAGGGATGGATTGATTGCAAGGGAGAAACGCAGACCGGAGTAAGGGAGGCTGGGAAGGCGGGGATCAAAAATGCAACCATTTATCTTTTGATGATAACCATAATATGAAGTTGGTAAATATACTTTTCATGCTAATACTATGCGTGGCTTGTAATCCAGAGTCACCAAAAAAAGAAAATTACCACTCAAATGGAAACTACGGAGGAAATGAACAAAATGGAATATATTCAAATAATTACAGTTGAAGGCTTTGATAAAGATGGAGAACCAGAGATTAGACAGCTATCTAATGGCAGTGTAGAAATTATCTTTAATTTCATGCCTCCTCTAAATGGAACAGATGAAGGAGTGGATGATCCACTTTTTGATCAATTTGACCAAGAATTAGCGAAAGCATTAGGTGTAGAAGTAACTTCGGAAGACCGAGAATTTTTTATCATTCCCCAGCCTAAAGAAAATACTGTCGCCGATACGAAAGCATTTTTAGAATCTTTTTGGGAAACTAGAAATGAAAAATAACCATCAGCACCTACTTCATTGACACCAATTGCCATTTGCCTTCCTTTGGTCCAGGCGCAAGACCTTTGCACGCAAGAGAGGCTTGAGATAATGTATAATTATTTATTTCTATGATTGAAAAGGAAATGATTGAGTACATCATATCCCATTGCAAAGGCTACTTCTTATCTACTGAAGCAAAAGCACTAAGGCGTTTTGATTTACGAGATCCGGTTAACCCTAATTTTAGCTTCCTGGAAGACCAATGGAAACTTGATAAGCTTTATGGATTGAAGAGTAGAAAAGTTAAAGCACTTGTTCGACTGGGCAAAGACGCTTTGGAAGAGAAAATTGCATTACGCGTTTATCAACAGTATAAGGATAAAATTCTGAACCTGTGTCCCAGGTGCGGTAAATTAGCTCGTACGCCATGTGCCAGGCAATGTCGTTATTGCCGTTTCGACTGGCATTAAAACTTATTAAAAAGCTAACATATCGATATACTTACTCAAATCGACAACTGACTTGCCCAAGCGCAGAGTTTCAGCAAAAGCACACGATGTTGATTAGAGAATAATCATTGGTGGCAACCACAAACAGATAAAATGGGGAAGTATTTACAAGACATTTCAATAAATGGGCCTAAGCTGTCTTTGAAAGGGTTTTCAGAGGAGAAAAGGAAAAGCTACGATGCAAAATACGCGCATCTGTGGCCTTTCTTGCATTTACTTGAGACATTATACAACTACTACCTACCCCATAAGTATGAAACCGGCCACCACCTCTGGCGGTTCATTATCCATTTAGAGGAACAAACCGCCGTACAAATCAGTGAACTAGGCTTCGTAGTAGATTGCATTCAACCCTTTGATAATACTTATGTAAAAAGCTTGGCTCCCTTCGACAAAAAGTCTCATCTGCTGGACCTCCATCAAAATGGGCTTCGAGCCATCTGCCAGCAGTATCATTGTGATCTAGATCCCTTTGAGCAGGTCTATGAGGTTATTAAGGAAAAAGGCATTGTGCTCTCGGAAATGTATAGAAAGCCTAAGTTGTCCCCTAACCGGCAGTATAAAGCCTTCCTTCACGTTTTTATGGATGAAGAAGGCCAGGAGGTGTCGGTACAGATTGAAGATAAAAATGGGGAGCAGCTTCAAAGAATTAAGGTGAGTAACCAAGATTTTCACCTTTTTGATGAGATAACATGGGAAACCAATACGCAATTGCGGGTTGCTTATATCAACGCAACTCAGTCATACAGGCGAAAAAAAGTGAGCGATGACTATTTTCAGGTGTCATTAGAGGGCTCAGTAAAGTTCGTTCCAGTCACTCGGGAGGCCTTATTTCAGCACGCTTTAACCTTATTAGCAACAGGAGAAGAAAAGCAGGCAGAAGCCGTCGCTCTGCTAAAAAGTGGTGAAAACCTGGGTCACGGAAAGGCAACGAATGTACTAATGAATATGGCTATAAACCCACACGAAAGAAATTTGGCTAAACTAACCCAGACTCCTAAAAAGCGATTATTAAAAAAGTAAGCACAAAAAATCTCACCAACACCGTACAGCCGCCGAACGCGAAAGGGTTCGGGCGTGAGAAGAGGTATTCCTGCCTATTCATTTAAAATAAGCTTATACCCCACTCCGCGGACATTTACAATTTTGATGCGGGAATCAGCATCTAACTTTTTGCGCAGCTTTGAAATAAATACGTCCAGGGTGCGCCCGACGTAGTCGCCCTCATCGCCCCACACGGCTTTCAAGATAAGCTCGCGCTCCAAGGTGCTATTGGCAGAGGTGTGCAACAGCAATAGTAAATCCGATTCTTTGCTGGTCAGTTCCTCCACCTCATCCTTGTGCCGGAGCTCCATGTTTCGAGGGTCAAACTGATACTCACCCAAAGTGATCAGGTTTGCGTTTGCGTTCGCTTCTGTAGTCACTTTCTGTTTCAAGGAATAAACGGAAATCCCTATCAGTAATACAATTACCAACGTGGCAATCACCACTCCGGAATAATCCATTCCTTTTTGGCCGTTGAGATCCGCCTTAACGGGTTGTAAAAGTGATTTACCTTGTACAAGCCCCTGGGTTTCTACATCCAGAATGGTAAAGAAAAGGGTGTAACATCCCTTAGGTTGTATCCTTCCCCGGCAAGGCACCAAATCCAATCGGTGCGAAGCTCCGATTTCGTAACTATACACGACCTGTCTCACCAGGCAGTTTTCTACTTCCACCAAATAGCTTTCGGCTACCTGCGATTTTTTCACTACGCTATCCACCAAAGCGACCAGCTCCTCCGGGTCAAAGTGAAAGTCGGAGGTAAATTGCAGCTTATACCGCTTGCCCTCCTTTACAACCGGCAATACGCGCGATGTACTATCACCCTCCTGCAACAACACCTGGTGCCCAATCATCCGCAAAGACACCAAAATGTGTCCCTCATCCGCAGCCTTTTGCGCAAGGCCCTTGGCAGCGAACCCAACGATGGTCGCGAAAGTGAAAAGAATGATCTTGAAGTGCTGAAGCGTCATCTTACAAATCTATCCGATACTAACATCATTATAAATGTTTTACCTCTGCTTTTACATTAATTTACATTGCTTAACTCCCCTTTGCAAAGCTTCATTCTACTTTTCGTAAAAATCGAATCAGTAGAAATTTAAAACGTCCACTTATGAAGCAGCTCATCATCACTACGGGCATCTTGCTTTCGTTTGTATTGATTACTTCCTACAAACAGCAAGGCCAAACTACCATGGCACAAGCAAAGCCTGCCGTCACCAATGGGACTTGCAGGACCTTCTGGCTACGCTTTTTTTTAAATATGGATGACCCTCGTTCTGTGTGTTCACCCAATCAACCAAAGCAAATCTCGGAGTACGTGCGCAGGATATTTGAGGATAGCCGGGGAAACCTGTGGTTTGGCACGGGCTCAGACGGGGTATGCCGGTATGATGGCGATACACTCGTGTACTTTTCCACCAATGATGGTTTGAGCGGCCATCAGGTAACCGGCATACTGGAAGACCAGCGGGGCCATATTTGGTTTTCTACCATCGGTGGTATCTCCAGCTACGATGGAAAGCGATTTACCAACTTTACCGAAAAGGACGGCCTCAGCAGCAATGCCGTGTGGAGCATATATGAAGATAGCAGAGGGAACATTTGGGCCGGCACGGTAAATGGTTTGTGCAAATACAACCCTAAAGTAGGAGCCAAATTCAGCGCATTTACCCTTCCACAAGCTGATGTCCCCAATTCGACACCCCGATTTTCCACCCGACTGGTTTCATCCATTCTGGAAGACAAAAATGGAAATGTATGGTTTGGTACCGATGGCGCAGGCGTGTGCAAATACAATCCTTCTGCTGCAAAAAACGGTGCTCAACCATTTACCCTTATCACGACGAAAGAGGGTCTTTGCGACAACAGCATCGTCTGCATAATTGAAGATAAGGAAGGCAACCTTTGGTTTAGTTCAAGATTTGGCGGCTTAAGCCGGTATAATCCTTCCGCCTCCACGGCTACCGGGAAAGGCTTTACCAACTTTACCGTAGCCAATGGCGATATCGGAGATAATGAGGTGTGGACGATGCATGAAGATAGAGCCGGAAATATTTGGTTTAGCTCCGAAGGATATGGTTTGTATCGTTTAAAAGACAATCAGCTGTCCCATTTTGGAAAAGCAGAAGGCCTTCCGATCCGGGCGGTGCAATCCATTTTTGAAGACAAACAAGGCCGCCTGTGGGTCGGCGGTGGAAATGATGGACTCCACTTTTTCGATGGAAAAAGATTCACCCAAGTGAACCGGAATGGCCCCTGGCGGCAGGGATGCTAGGGAAATTTCAAGCCTGTATCTTAATCCTAATTTGACACTTTAAAAAATCGGTTGCCCATTGCCATTGGTAGTTAAGTAAGCTGCGTCTTTGCGGAGGGCGTCAGGCCTTTGAGCGGAGTAGCCCTGAAGCAATCTGCTAGAGTAAAGTCTTCAGCCCACTTTACCGCAGCAGATTGCTTCGCTGGCGCTCGCAAGGACGACGCAGTTTATCAGGAGGATTAAAGAAATACGGATTTTGCAAACGCAAAACTGCTGAAGAAAACACGCCGTGCTGGCCTGAGGCAGGTGATGCAAAAACAAGGGACATCAAGGTACTATTAAGTCTCCTGCCTCCTTTTGTCCGATATCGTACAACCAGCTGTCCGCTATCGGACAATGTTTTTTGCGGCAGAAGCTCCGCATGCGCCCAGTAAAGCCGTGAAAGGCCGTTTGGCATTGTGGTAAGTAATTTGAAAGCAGGCAGGTAAACCCATTTGGTAGATCCCTGAGACCTTTCGCCTTCGAATGATATGCTGAACAATTTCCTCAAAATCGCGCTGCGCAACCTGTACAAACAGCGGCTGTTTGCCGGGTTCAACATCCTGGGTATTTCCATCGGCATTGCCTGCTGCATTGTAGTGTACCTGCTTATTCAGCACCAGTTCAGCCAGGATGCCTTCCACGTGAATGCCGACCAGATTTTTATGGTCAACCACGTGCGCACAGTCAACGGTGCCCCCGAACGATGGTCGCCTTCGCCGACTCCCATCGGACCGGCACTGCAAAACGACCTGGCCGAAGTGGAAGAAGTAGTCCGTTTTCACGGCAGCGGGGCCGTGGTCAAATCCGGTGAGCACGTTTTCCACGAATACATCCGCATGGCCGATCCGGGCTTTTTCCGCGTGTTCAGCTTTCCCCTGCAGGCCGGCAGCCCCGATCCGCTGAACGATCCTTCGGGCATGGTGCTGTCCGATGAAATGGCCAAGAAATACTTCGGTACGGAACCGGCCGTGGGCAAACAGTTGACCGTGCTATTTAACGGGGAGATCAAACGCAGCTTTACGGTAAAGGCCGTAGCCGCTCCGTTTCCGAACACGGCCAGCTTTGCGTTTGACTTGCTGGTTCCCTATACCGTGGGCAAAGACCTGGGCTGGAAAAACGACTGGGCCCAACAGGTAGATGCCACTTTCCTGCGGCTGAAATCGCCCGAAGCGGCGGCGAAAGTGAGCCAGTCCCTGACCCGGTACGTGAAGGAACACAATGACATCAACCGTGCCCTGCCCATCGCTTCCTTTTACCTCGACAACCTGCGCAATGTGTCGCAAAATGCCCACCAGACGCGGCATTCCCTATCGGGTGGCACGTCACCGATCGGGATGATCGTATTGGGCATTCTGGCCGGGTTGGTGCTGTTTATGGCCTGCTTCAACTTCATGAACTACACCATTGCTACTTCCACCACGCGCTTTAAAGAAATCGGTATCCGCAAAGTGCTGGGCAGCACCCGCCAGCAATTGATCCGACAGTTTATCGGGGAAAACCTGCTGACGGCACTCATCGCCCTGGGCGTGGCCATTCTGCTAGCCGATACCCTTTTCCTGCCCGCCTTCCGCCGGATGATTGATTTCTACCAGCTACAGTTTCATTTCTTCGAAAACTGGCAACTGTTGGCCTTTCTGCTGGCTTTGCTGGCCGGTATCGGGCTGGTATCGGGTTTATATCCGTCCCTGTACATCAGCGGTTACAATCCGGTGAGCGTACTGAAGGGCAACCAGCGCATCAAGGGCACCAACGGCTTCATTCGTACCCTGCTGGTGTTCCAGTTCGGGCTGTCCATGTTTACCGTAGCCGCCGCCATCGTGACGACCCAGAACGCCCAATTTATCCGTCGCATGGACGTGGGCTACGATCAGTCGCAACTGGTCGTGCTACGTGCCGACAGTGAAGGGAGTTTCCGCCAACTGCGCGAAGCGGCCGCCCAGCTGCCCGAAGTGGTTCAGGTAGCCGGATCGCAGGACCAGGTGGGTGGAACGGCTGACCAAACCGTGACGCTGGAATACGAAAAAACCAAATCGCTGGCGGAGCTCATCCACGTGGGCGGCGATTATATGCAGACGCTGGGTATGCGCCTGACCGAAGGGCGTTACTTCCTGCCCGAATCGACCGCCGATGCCGAAAACGCCATCATCGTCAACGAAGCCCTGGTGAAGGAAATGGGCTGGACTTCGGCCATTGGCAAACGGGTACGGCTGCAGGATACTATGTACGAAGTAGTGGGCGTGGTCAAGGATTTTAATTACCGCTTTTTCTTTGTGAAAGTAGCCCCCTGCGTGCTCAAACTCAATACGGCAACGGACAACCGGGTGCTGACGCTGAAAGTAAACACTTCCGACCTGGCGCATCTCTCCGAAAGCCTGCAAGCCACCTGGCGGAAAGCCATGCCCGACGTGCCCTACCAGATGACGCATCAGGAAGACGTGTATTCGGCCAGTTACGACGAATCGCGGCGCATCAAGGACGTGTTTACCTACGTGGCCTTTCTCACGCTGATGATTTCAGCCATGGGTCTGTTCGCGCTGGTTTCGCTCAACATTGCGAAGAAGACCAAGGAAATCGGCATCCGCAAGGTGTTGGGTGCTTCGGCCTTCCACATTGCCCAGATCCTGAACCGGGAGTTTCTCATTCTGATTACCATTGCCGGAGTCCTCTTCCTGCCACTGGCTTTCCTGGCCCTGAAAGGTTTGCTGGACAGTGTATACATCTACCACGTTCCGGTCACAGCCGGTGCTTTTGCCTATACGCTGCTGACCATGCTGGTGCTGGCGGCGGTTACCATCGGGTCACAGGTATACAAAATCGCCACGGCCAATCCGGTGAAAAGTCTGCGGACAGAGTAGATTCATTGAGTAAGTTGGTGACTGAGTGATTGAATGGAGAAGCAGGGAGTGAAGAGCGGGAAGTGAGGAGTAAGAGGAACTGCCAGGCCAAATGAATCCATGATCAGGAGATTGAATCTACTAAGAGGTCCAAGTAGAGCGCATCCGTAGCGTACTTAAGAGTTTTAATTATTAAAGCGTCCCAGGTTAGCCTACGATTGGGATACATAATTGCAAGTGAGTGATTATGATTATTATACTCCCCTCCTTTTTTCAAGGAGGGGTTGGGGGTGGTTAACTGGCGACCTCTACCACCCCTAGCCCCTCCTTGAAAAAAGGAGGGGAATTCAAAGACTTCTATACTTTTTGTCCTAATCGTGTCTTTAGTCCGTCTAGATAGGACGGTTAATTTGTTAAAATTCATAAGGCCTACGCTACGGATGAAGATGTTTTTGAAGATCTGCTTAAGCAATCACCAAACCCGGGATCAACCAAAAAAACAGAAAAAATATTTGCCTGAGATGCAGCCTTCGAAGACAGGCTGCAGTCTTTGAATAAAATAGTTGACCAGAAACGCATTTACCTCATTATACCTAACCTTAAACCCCATTTCCCACGCCATGAAAACCAACCTTTCCATCCTCAGCACTTTCTTTAAACTGGCCCTTTGCGGCCTGCTTTTCCTTTCCATTACCGGTTGCCAGGCCAAAGGCGCTTTTTACGAAGCCGTTTTTGATGACGACAAGCCGTATACCACCAAGCAGTTTACCCTCAATGGATCGGGCAATCTGCAGGTCGAAACTTCCGGTGGCAACATCAGCGTCGTGGGAGGTAGTGGCAACGGCGTGAAAGTAGAGATGTACGCCCGGCTCAACAACTGGCGCAACCGCGGCAATGGCGACGAAGCCACCATCAAAGAAGAACTGGAGAAGTACGACATCACCATCAATCAGGAAGGCAATACCATCATTGCCAAGGCCAAGCGCAAATCCAGCTTTCAGAACCAGAACAGCCGCCTCAGCATTTCCTTCCGCATTGAGGCACCAGCCAGCATCACTTCCAAACTGGAAACCAGCGGCGGAAACATCACCCTGGCTGGTCTGACGGGCAAGCAGGACGCTGAAACCAGTGGCGGAAACATTTCAACTGACAACATCAAGGGCGATATGGACCTGGAAACCTCCGGTGGCAACATCACTTCCAATAACGTGAGCGGCAACGTGAAAATGGAAACGTCGGGCGGCAACATCCGGCTCAAAAACTGCAATGGCAAGTGGGATGCCCGCACCAGCGGCGGCAACATCGACGTGGCCGATGCCAGCGGCGAACTGAAAGTAGAAACGTCGGGAGGTGGCATTGAACTCAGTAACGTGCGCGGCAGCATCGACGCCCACACCAGCGGCGGCAGCATCGATGCCGACATTGTAGAGCTGGGCAAATACCTGACCCTGACTACCAGCGGCGGCAGCATTCAGGCCACCATTCCCGGCGGCAAAGGCCTGGATCTGGACCTGGAAGGCGACCGGGTCAGAACTACGCTCAACAATTTCAGTGGCACATCCGAAAAAGACCGCATCAAAGGCAAAATGAACGGCGGCGGCATTCCGGTCCGGATGAGCACCTCCGGCAGCAGCGTCGCCCTCAACTTCCGTTAATCGCCCCAAGCCAAACCTGACAGGTTTTCGAAACCTGTCAGGTTTTTACCTTCCCCATTTGCTCAGCCAAAGGCACGCGCCAAAATAATCTCTACCAGTCTGTAACAGAACGGCTGCTCAGTCGTCTTCCGCTTGAAAGATTTTCTTTGGGTTACGTCGTAACCTTTGATCCGACTGTCAGTTTCCACTTCCGATTTCCAAGCCCTTCCGATTATGCTCAGCAATTATCTCAAAATCGCCCTGCGCAATCTCTGGCGAAACCGCGCTTTCTCCTTCATCAATATTCTAGGACTGGCTTTGGGAATGGCCTGCAGCCTACTCATCTTCCTCTGGGTGCAGGACGAACGCCACGTCGATGCCTTTCACGCCAACGGTTCCCGCCTGTATACCATCTATGAACGGCAGTTTTACGACGGCAAGGTAGAAGCAGGCTACTATACACCCGGCCCTTTGCCCGACGAAATCAAGAAGGTGATTCCGGAAATTGTGGCCTCATCGGGCTTTGCCTGGGAAAATCAGGCCACGTTTGCCCTGGGCGATAAAGTGAGCAAGCTGAAGGGTAATCACGCCTCCGCCGACTTCTTCCGCCTGTTCAGCTATCCGCTGCTGGAAGGCAACGCCCAGACGGCACTGAAAGACCCTTCCTCCATCGCCATTTCACGGAAGATGGCGGAGATTTTCTTTGGCAGCACCCGCGAAGCCATCGGCAAGACCCTGCGTTACGAAAATAAAAAAGACCTGATGGTAAGTGCCGTGTTTGAAGACGTTCCCCGCTTGTCCGCTGCCAAATTCGACTACCTGATCAACTGGGATGGCTTTCTGGAAGAAAACGGCTGGGCCAAGGAATGGGGCAACAACGGCCCCCGCACGCTCATTCTGCTGCGGGAAGATGCCAAACCCGACCAGGTGCGCAGCAAAATCAAACGGCTGCTGGACAACTACAACAAGGAGCAGAGCGCCAGTTTCCGGATCGAACTGGGTATGCAGCGCTTCGATGAAATGTACCTGCATTCCAACTTCAAAAACGGCGAACCCGACGGAGGCCGGATCGAATACGTGCGGTTGTTCAGCATCGTGGCCATATTCATCCTGCTCATTGCCTGCATCAACTTCATGAACCTGGCGACCGCCCGTTCGGTCAAGCGGGCAAAGGAAGTGGGCGTGCGGAAGGTGGTCGGAGCCATCCGTCCGCTGCTGGTGGGGCAGTTTATGGGCGAAGCGCTGCTGCTTACCTTTTTTGCCGTTCTGCTTTCTTTGGCCTTACTGGTGGGGCTGATGCCCGCCTTCAACTTCCTCACCGGAAAAGAAATTCCCCTGCCGGTCAGTGATGCCACTTTCTGGCTGAGCCTGCTGGGTCTGATGCTGGTAACCGGACTGGTTTCGGGCAGTTATCCGGCGCTCTTCCTGTCGTCGCTCAACCCGATCCGTATTCTGAAAGGTACGCTGAAGATTGGCTCCGGGGCCGCCTGGTTCCGCCAAGGGTTGGTCGTGTTTCAGTTTTCGCTCTCCATCATCCTCATTGTGGGCACCATTGTCGTATCGCAGCAGGTAGACTATGCACAGCAGAAAAACCTGGGTTACGACCGCGAAAACCTGATCTACGTTCCGCTGGAGGGTGATCTCACCAAAAAGTACGCCCTGTTCAAGGAAGAAGTTTCCAAACTGCCCGGTATCAAACTGGTAACGCGCATGACCCAGACGCCTACCGACCTTTCCAACGGCACCGGTGGCGTGGAATGGAACGGCAAAGACCCCAATACCACCATTATGTTTACCCAGACCGCCGTGGGTTACGACTTCGTGAAGACACTGAATCTGAAAGTAGTGCAGGGCCGCGACCTGTCGAAAGACTTTGCTACCGATTCGGTGGGTTACCTGCTCAATGAGTCGGCGCTGAAGAAGATGAACCTGAAGGACCCCATCGGGCAGCCGCTGAAGTTCTGGGACAAAAAAGGAACGATTGTGGGCGTGTTGAAGGACTTCCACGTCAATTCGCTGCACCAGCCCATCCCGCCCCTGATCATCCGGCTGGGCGAAACGGAAGGTTGGGGAAGCGCGCTGGTGCGCACCGAACCCGGCAAAACCAAAGAGGCCCTGGCCAGCCTGGAAAAAGTCTGCAAGGAACTCAATCCGCATTTCCCCTTCTCCTACTACTTCTCCGACGAGGAGTATCAGAAGCTGTACAAGAGCGAACAGGTAGTGGGTCAGTTGTCGAACTGCTTTGCCTTCCTGGCCATTTTCATTTCCTGCCTGGGCCTGCTGGGGCTGGCCACCTTCACCGCCGAACAGCGCACCAAGGAAATCGGTATCCGCAAAGTGCTGGGCGCTTCGGTGTCAGGCATTGTGGCGCTGCTCTCCAGGGACTTCCTCAAACTGGTGCTGCTGGCCAATCTCATTGCCTGGCCTTTGGCCTGGTGGGCAGTCAGCCGTTGGCTGGAAGGCTTCAGTTACCGCACGCCCGTCGGCTGGTGGATCTTCGCCATTTCCGGCGTCATGGCCCTGTTCATCGCCCTCATGACCGTGAGCTTCCAGGCCATCAAAGCCGCCATGCTCAACCCGATCAAATCGCTGCGGACGGAGTGATTGAAGGACTGAAGGATTGAGGGATTGATTTGATGGGTCGGTAGAGGGAGTGGTGTGAGAATAGTCTTCATCCGTAGCGTAGGCCTTCAGGCCTGCGTTACGGATGAAATATTATCCTAATCAACTCTTATACAATCACCGGATACTGCCTTTCGCGGTCTCCGGTTTTCTTGGTTTCGGTTTGCCTTTAACCCTTTTCCGGTCACCCTTTCTCCTTTCTAACCTATGCTTCGCAATTACTTCAAGATCGCGCTGCGCAACCTCTGGCGGCACAAGGCGTATTCCGCCATCAACGTATTCGGGCTGGCCATCGGGATGGCGGCCTGTCTGCTGATTATGCTCTTCGTGGGCTACGAACGCAGCTTCGACGCATTCCACCGGAAGAATCTGTACCGGCTGGATGAAGTGCAGCAATGGGAAGGCATGGTGGCACCGCAAAACGTGGCTTTGTCCATGCCACCGATGGGACCGGCACTGAAGAACGACTTTCCGGAAGTACGCAACTACACCCGCATTTTCGCCAACGAAAAAGTACCGCTGCAACTGGGCGAACAGAAAGTATACATCCCCAAGATTTTCTGGGCCGATCCCGGCTTCACCCAGCTTTTCGACTTTGAACTGCTGCTGGGCGACCGCACAACGGCCCTGAAAGAGCCCGGTAGCGTACTGCTCACAGAAGACAATGTGATCAAATTTTTCGGAAACGACTGGAAGAACAATCCCAAGGTGATGGGCACCACGTTTATGCGCTACGGAGAAGACACGCTGAGTTTCAAGCTCACTGGCGTGCTCAAAAATGTGCCTTCCTACTCCCACCTGCAATTCGATGGTCTGTTTTCCATGAACACCATCGAAAAACCCGACTGGCGGGAAAACTGGGGCAGCAACTGGATGGTTACTTACCTGGAACTGGCGGACAACACGAATATTGCCGCCCTGGAAAAGAAGTTTCCCGCCTTTCTGCGAAAATACATGGATGAAAATGGGGCCAAAGGGTATAAACTTTTCCTGCAACCGCTGAATGAAGTACACGCCGCTTCGGTCAACATCACCCACGACTACCACAATTTCCAGAAATTCGACGGCAGTTACACCTACGTTTTCTCCGTGCTGGCTCTACTGGTGCTGGTCATTGCCAGCATCAACTTCATGAACCTGTCTACCGCGCGTTCGGCAGGCAGGGCCAAAGAAGTGGGCGTGCGGAAATCGGTGGGCGCCCACCGCCTGCAGATTGCCACGCAGTTTGTCGGTGAATCGGTGCTGCTATCGCTCATTGCGCTGGTACTGGCTATTGGCATCGTAGAAGCTTCCATTCCTTTCATCAACCAGTTGAGCGAACGACAGCTGCACCTTCCACTGTTTACGAAGCCGTTGCTCACGCTCAGTATCGTTGGTCTTACCTTGCTGGTGGGCATTCTTTCCGGCCTGTACCCGGCCGCCTTCCTGTCGGCTTTCCAGCCTTCGCGGGTGCTCAAAGGCAATACGAAGGGGTTGGGCAAAAAGGCCACGTTGCGCAATATCCTGGTGGTGGGCCAGTTTGCCACCGCCATCTTCCTTATCATCGGCACCCTGTTTGCCACCCGGCAGCTCAATTACATGCAGAACCGCAACACCGGCTTCGACCGCGAACAGGTGATGGTGCTGCCGCTCAACCGCACGGCCAACGAGAAGTACGAAACCCTGAAAGAAGAACTGTTGCGCAATCCGGCCGTGAAAGACATCACGGGCTCCAACCAGCGACTGGGCAACAACCTGCACCAGACCGGTGCCAAGTACCAGGGCACCGGTCCCGTTCGGGAACTGGCTACTTCGCAGGTCGTGATTGATCCCAATTACATTCCCTTCTATAAAATTCAGTTGGTGGCTGGCCGGAACTTTTCCAAAGACATTCCGGCCGATAATGGCAAAAGCTACATCGTGAACGAAACGATGGCCAGGGAACTGCTGAAGGATACGCCCGGCGCTTCCATCGAATCGCTGGTGGGGCAGCGCTACGGCTTTGGGTTTATGGATACGCTGGGCACCATCATCGGCGTGGCGAAAGATTTTAACTTCAACTCCTTGCACCACAAGATTGAGACGCTGACGATGTACGTAAACAGCAATTTCGGCTTCGGTGAAATGTCAATCCGCGTGCAGGCTGGCAAAGCGCCCGAAGCCATCCGCCACGCCGAAGCCACCTGGAGCCGGCTGGTACCCGACCGTCCGTTTGAGTATACCTTCCTGGACGAACATTTCAACAAACTCTACCAGTCAGACAAGCAGGTGAGCCAGATTGTGGGCATTCTGGCCGGACTGGCCATCCTCATCTCCTGCCTGGGTCTGTTCGGGCTGGCATCGTTCACCACCGAACAACGTACCAAGGAAATTGGCATTCGGAAGGTACTGGGAGCCAGTGTAAACAGCATCGTGGGACTGCTCTCCAAAGACTTCCTTAAACTGGTTCTGATTGCGAATGTTATTGCCTGGCCGCTGGCCTGGTGGGCCATGAATCGCTGGCTGGAAGATTTCGCCTACCGCATCGACATGAGCACCTGGGTATTTCTCTTTGCTGGTTTGGTGGCTTTGCTCATTGCGCTGTTTACCATCAGTTTCCAGTCCATCAAAGCCGCCCGTGCCAACCCGATCCAATCGCTGCGGACGGAATAGATTTATTGAGTGGTTGAGTGAGTTGGTGATTGAGTGAGGGGCCGGGTCCGAATGATGATGTAGAGACGCAATTATGAGATTCAACTATTAAAGCGTCCCATTCAGACTTACGAAAGACTCGATTAGGACACAAGTGTAGACGTTCTCAAATTCCCCTCCTTTTTTCAAGGAGGGGCTAGGGGTGGTTAATTGATTTTCAGCAAATTACACTTATTACCACCCCCGGCCCCTCCTAAAACAGGAGGGGAGTTAAATGGCTTACAATCATGCACTTATAAATATGTATCCAAATCGTAAGCTAGCATGGGACGCTTTTTTATTAATTTTCATTATTGAGTCTTTGGGTGGCGGCGTGGAGTCGATTGGGAGAAAGGAAGTCCATAAGAAGAATCAAAGTTGAATGTTGACGCTTGCGCTTTCGATTTAGAATAGCACTCCATAGTTAAGCAAATAGCTGATCGCTGACAGCCAATTACTCATTATTCATTCATCATTATTCATTGTCCAACATGCTTCGTAACTACTTCAAAATCGCCCTTCGCAGTATCGTACGGCACAAAACCATCGCCTTTATTAACTTATTCGGGCTGGCGATCGGGATGGCCTGTTGTCTGCTCATTGGCTTGTACATCACCGACGAACTGAGTTACGACCGGTACCACGCCAATGCTGACCGCATTTACCGGGTGACGCGCGATTTTGTTTCCAACGATGGCACGGTGAGTCTGCACCTGGGCCACGTAGCGCCGCCCTTCGGACCTTTGATCAAAAACGACTTTTCCGACATTGAAGAAGTGACGCGCTTGCTGCAAAATAACGCGACCTTCCGGTACGGTGACAAGCTTTTTACGGAAAACCAGGTTTTTATGGCGGAGGATAACGTCTTCCGGGTTTTCACCATTCCGGTAGTCAGCGGCAACCCCAAAACGGCTTTGACCGAACCCTATTCGCTGATGCTCACCGAAGAGATGGCTCGCAAATACTTCGGTGAGGAAGATCCGATGAACAAGGAAATCCGGCTCAATAACCAGCTCAACTTCAAGGTGACGGGCGTGTTCAAGGCTTTCCCGTCCAATTCCCACTTTCACCCGGACTTCCTGGCTTCCTTCAGCACGCTGAAAGACACGGCCGTGTACGGAGAAGAGAACTTGCGTACCAACTTTGGCAACAATTCTTTTTCTACCTTCCTGCTCTTGCCGAAAGGCTATCCGACCAAAAAGCTGGAAGAACAATTCCCGGCGTTCCTGGACAAATACATGGCCAGCCAGTACGGTCAAGGAGCCAAGCCATCCACGCTGACGCACCTGTACCTGGATAAACTCACCGACATCCACCTCCGCTCCCACCTCGATTCTGAACTGGAAGAGAACGGCAACATCAAGCGGGTATACATCTTTCTGGCGGTGGCGCTGTTCATCCTGCTGATTGCCTGCATCAATTACATGAACCTGTCCACGGCCCGTTCGGCGCTGCGGGCGAAGGAAATCGGCATCCGGAAAGTGGCCGGGGCCTTCCGGCGTGAACTGGTGGCGCAGTTTCTGAGCGAATCGGTACTGATGGCGCTGCTGGCGGTGGTGTTGGCCGTGGCCATCACCTGGCTGACGCTGCCGGCCTTGAATCAATTCACCGGAAAAACGCTATCTATGACGGCCCTGCAACACTGGTACGTACCCGCGCTGTTGCTGGGGCTGGCGCTGCTGGTGGGAGTCGTTGCCGGCGTATATCCAGCCCTGTTCCTCTCCTCTTTCCAACCGGCGCTGGTACTGAAAGGCAAGCTGGGCAGCGGCCAGCACGGGGCGGCTTTGCGGAAAGGCCTGGTCATTGCGCAATTTGCCATCTCCATCATCCTGGTCATCTGTACCGGCGTGGTATACCGGCAGTTGCAGTATATGCAGAACAAATCGCTGGGCTTCGACCGGGAACACATCGTCACGTTGGGCTACGACGGCAACCTGAGTCCGCAGTACGAAGCGTTCCGCAATGAACTGCTGAGTCACTCTGCCGTCCTCCGGGTGGGGCGTTCTTCCCGCATTCCTACCGGTCGCCTGCTCGATTCTCAGGGCGCTTCCGTCCAGGTGGGCGATTCGCTGGCACCTACTTCCGCTACGATCAAATTCGTGCGGGCTGACCACGACTTCCTGGATACTTACCAGATAAAACTGCAGGCCGGTCGCAACTTCTCCCGCAGTTTCCGCACCGACGACACCGCCGCCTTCCTGCTCAACGAAGCGGCCGTGCGAATCATTGGCTGGAAGACGCCCCAGGAAGCCGTCGACCAGTTTTTCCAGTACGGGGGCCGGAAAGGAAAAGTCATCGGCGTCTTGCAGGATTTCCACTTCGAATCGTTGCACCAGGAGATTGTACCGATGGTCTTTTTTATCGCCAATAACCAGAATTACAACCGGCTTTCGGTGAAGATCAGCGGCAACCAACTACCACAAGCCCTGGCCCACCTGGAAAAAACCTGGCACAAATTCCTACCCGACAATCCTTTCGATTACACTTTTCTGGACGAACGTTTTGAGCAGGTGTACCAGTCAGAACGGCGGCAGGGCGGCATTTTTACCACTTTTTCGGGTATCGCCATCTTCATCGCCTGTCTGGGCTTGTTTGGGCTGGCTTCGTTCACCACGCAGCAGCGTACCAAGGAAATCGGCATCCGCAAAGTGCTGGGTGCCGACGTGCAGACGATCGTGGCCCTGCTATCCAAAGACTTCCTGAAACTGGTGTGCTGGTCCATTCTACTGGCTGCTCCCATTGCCTGGTGGGCAATGAGCCAATGGCTACAGGACTTTGCTTACCGCACCACGATGCCCTGGGAATTGTTTGTCCTGGCGGGCTTACTGGCCGTTGTCATCGCCATGCTCACCATCAGCTACCAGGCCATCAAAGCCGCTTCGGCCAACCCGGTGAAAAGTCTGCGGACGGAATGATTGATGGATTGAGGGATTGAGGGATTGGAGGACTGAGGGATTGAGGAAAAGGGTATTTTCTCAAAATGGGGAGCGGAGACGTTCCCCTTTGTTTTTGGCAGACAAAAAATTGTTGCTTTTGGATATATAATGAATTTGTTCTACTTATGCGCTCAAATACTCTTTTATTATTACCCGAAGGTTGCCCATAATCAAAAGCGTGAAAATTTACCAGCTCCAGCAAATCGGTACGCACCACATTAATCATTGTGAAGACTATACGGTAGTCGAAAGTTTGGGAGCGCACCGGTTGCTGGCAGCCGTAATGGACGGCTGCACGATGGGAACGGACAGTTATCTGATGGCCACACTGATCGGTAAATTATTGCGAAAAATAGCCATTGAAGCCAGCTATCAATCTTTCTATGCCAAGAGCCAGCCTGCTACCGTCGAGGCCGAACTGAAAGAAGTGATGCGCAAGTTGATGACCGAACTCAGCAATTTGAAAAACCACTTGCTACTCAAAGATGATGAGTTCCTTTCTACCTTGCTGCTGGCTATTCTGGATACCAAAAGCCAGCGGGGAGAGATTTTGGTGATAGGTGATGGCGTGGTGGTTGTCAACGGACAAATCAGGGAGTTTGAACAGGACAACCGACCTGACTATTTGGGTTATCATCTGGCGGAAGACTTTGAAGCCTGGTACAGCCAGCAGCACCAGCGGCTTTCTGTTGACAAAATAGAAGACATTAGCCTCTGCACCGACGGTATTCTGACCTTTGCCAAGCACGATAAAAAGGATTATCCGGTACAATTAGACCCGCTTCACTATTTGCTTCTGGACCGGCAGGACGAAGATCTGGCCCACATGCTGAGTAAAAAATGCCTGTATCTGGAGCAGCAGTGCGGATTAAAGCCAACGGATGATCTGGGGATTGTGAGGGTTATCAATCAGACAACAAAAGGGTAGCTATATGAAAGTCTATTTTGCATTACTTATTGTTCTCATTCTAAACTCCTGTAGCCGAAAATCAGACACTCCAATAGGCCACTTTATCAATTACTTTGAGAAAGCTACCTCGCAGCCCAATTTTTCAGATGAAGATGTGGAGCGACTATTTTCAGAATATAGTCAATTGATGTTTCCTTATTCTACCAATCCAGCGTCTGAACAGAATGGACTGGTATATCCTTTGTCTGAAATAAAAACAAATCCAGATTATCAAAAGAATATTCAACAGCTGTTATCCTCTGAAAATGAAAATCATCGAATGCTGGCATACGTCACGATTGGTGCATCCAATGACACTGCGTACGCTAGCCTGTTAAGGGAAAGAATTAAAACAGAGAAAAGCGAACAAGGTTTGGCCTGGTCGGCTATGGCGCTGATGTATATGCGTGACAATCATACCACCGAATTATTTGACTTTTTAATTGCTCACGAAGATTTCGGAGACACCCATTTTATCTCAACTTATATACTACTACCTAAAGACAGCCTGATCCCCACCTGTAGAAAAAAAGTGCTCGAAGACAACACTAAATCCAAGGCTTTGGCATTACAGGTACTTGCTGAGGTAGATGAGCATCCATCAACTGACAGTTTGATTCGGGAAGCGGTTCGCACCTGGCACTCGGATGTCAAAGGTTATGCAATAGCGGCCTTGCGAATGAGAAAGTTAGGGGACGTGAAGGAACTGGTTGAGCCATTTCTCAATGATGAAAATTTGAGACAAGTCACCTTACAGACCCTGCTAGCTAGCCCAACTGAAGCGGATAGCCTTTTTGCAATAGAAGTAAAGAGCAAAAACAACTGGTAATCCATTTAATCCAGATGTCTTCTGTGCGTGATGAAACTCACGAAAAGTCTGAAAATCAACCTCCTCCACATATGCCCAAATGTTCTCTCCTCCTTATTGCTCTAATCTGCCTACTTAGCTGCTCTTCGCCCCAAACGGAAACGGCCCAGGAGACTACCCCACTAACAGAACTTCCGCAGATAGAACCATCCAGAGAATTAATTATAGAGAACATAGGCATTCCTCTGCAATGGGGAGAATTAACCTCCCAAAACGGGGAATGGGTATACATAATTCCCTGCTATAAGGAACGTGAAGTACAAACCATTGGAATCTCCCGGATAGATGGTCAGGCTGCCATTTCGCAGAATACCGGCACAGAAGGACAATGGTATGCCATCCGACGGATTGAAAAACAGCACGACAGCTTAATATTCCATACTGTACTACCTTTCGATACCTCAGCGACGACCCTCTTTACTTTTCGGTATATCGATGAACCCAAAAGCATGGCTAGATGGAATAGAATCGATGGGCCTGACTATGAGGTTTCACAATACTATGTTTCTACTCCGGATACACTGAAATACGAACGGGTAATGGAGGCTTGCCATGACTTGTAAAATGAACTCAATGAAGCATTTCTTCCTCAGCCTTCTTTTTGCTTTTCTAAGCGAATGTTGTCTGGCACAAACAACTGCAGAATCAGTCACGTATTGGGTGAATCAATCGTATCTGGATTGTATTGACTCTGGTCAGTCGGTTTGCCGCTGTGAGGAGAAAAACAAATTTCTGATTTGCCACTTAGTTTCTGATTCCAATCGCCTTCTTATTCATCCATCCATTTATTATAGTTGGGAGCCAGTGCAGTTAGAAATTCAGAAGGGGAAAGCTCATCAGTATACGGTTCTGCCAAGTCCAGAGAGGGAAATGGGTTCGGGCGGAAGATTGCTCATCCAGGGTAGCCAATTACGCTTTACGGTCAACAACAAAACCACACTTTTTACCCAAGGGAAGTTCCGACGACTAGAACGTTCTTTGGAAATCGATATGGGGAGACAACTGAGCATCATCAATTGTAAGCCGCTACAGAAGTATACACTTCTTGCCTGCCCAAACTCCTCAACCGTACTATTGTCCCAATCTGAACTGGCGCGGCTAATGGCTCGGGGCGAAGTTTCAATCAACTGCTCAGATGACTATCACTACACTGAATTGGTTGTGCGAGGTACCTCAGCCCAATACTTTATGGATTACAGAAGTGACACCATTAAACTATATCGGCTACCTACCAGAAATCGGGGAGAAAAGGTAGACAAAAGTGCTTTAAAAGATTGTCAAATCTACGTAAAGAAGTACCCAAATTAACAAGATAAATAGGCTGGAATACCTGCCACACCTAATCAGCGGTCCACCGTTGGATAACAATGATCCATTATGAAAAACTTCCTGCTTTCTAGCCTGCTACTTCTCACCCTTCACTGTGCATTTGCATAAGCTTCGCATTCAACGAAAGCGCCAACCGTTTTCCCTAAATGCGAGGTGGCGAAAGTAAATGAGCTGGAGAGCCAGTTGACCCACCTTACCCTACCGGTTGTGGAAGCCTTCCTGTGCACATTCGATTTTTCCTGTCGGCAGAACGCAGAGTTTTCGGAGGTGGGCAATACTGCCCTTTTCCAATTGATAGATCAAAAGCCCGACCTCTACCTGAACGCCCTGAAAAACCTGAGTCAACCCAATCAGGAGGCCGTATTAGCTCTACTCAGCCAACCTCTGCTGGACTTCAATCTGAAACATCTTTACCGGAAAGTAAAAGTGGCATCGGGACCGGCTCGGGAAAAGGACAAAACGTTGGCCGCATTAAAAGCCGGAATGAAAAGGTGAAGTTCAGTCAAACAAAAACCGATTGAGCGAACCCAACCGGTTTTCTTTATAAGGCAAAAGCAACTCCTTCAATACGGCGAAGGACTGATCACCGTCCAGCCGCCGTCGATGATAAGCGTCTGGCCGGTGATGTGCCGGGCTTCTTCCGATACCAGAAACAGGGCCGCCGCCGCGATGTCGTCTACCCGGGCGGGTCGGCCCATGGGTGTGATGCGCGACCAGGTGCTGGCGTACTCCGGGTTTTCCAGCGTCCGTTCAGTCAGCGTAGCACCGGGCGCAATGGCATTGACACTGATGCCGAACTCCGAAAGTTCGATGACCAGGTTTTTGGCCAGCATTTCGATGGCCGCCTTGCTCATGCCGTAAGCCGCCAGGTTTTTGTGCGCCTGGTGACCCGTTACCGAAGAAGTAAACAATAGCGTACCACCGCGGCCCTGCGCTTTCATCTGTCTGGCTGCGGCCTGGGCCAGGAAGAAAGTGCCGCCCAGGTTTACTTTCATCACCTGGTAGAAAGCGTCGGGCGAATAGTCGAAAAAGTCACCGAACAGGGTGATACCGGCGTTGGCAACCACGATATCCAGTTGGCCATATTGACCAACCGCCGTATCCACCATTTGCCGGATGACGGCCGGATCGCTGGAATCGCCGGGCACCGGAAAGCAGGTGCCTCCTTCCTGCGTAATACGCCGGGTGGCATCAGCGGCCAGCGCCGGGTCCAGGTCATTCAGAACTACCGAAGCGCCGGCTTTGGCCAGTTTCCGGCTCACTTCCAATCCAATGCCCTGCCCGGCCCCGGTAACAATGGCGACTTTGTCCTGATGTGTCATACTCAAACCATTCATCCGGAAAAGTCGTCAATGCGAATCGCGGGCTACTTCGTCGCCGGACGATCCGTTCAGGAAGTCCAGGTCGGCGCCCAGGTGGGCCTGCTGCACGTGGTTCTGGTAAAGGTGCACGTAGCCGCGATTGGAGAACGTAACGCTGGGCTTCCAGTTCGCTTTTCGCAATGATAATTCTTCGTCCGATACCTCCAGCGTGATGGTCCGGTTGGGCACGTCCAGCGTGATGACGTCGCCGGTCTGTACAACGGCGAAGTTCCCTCCTACCGCGGCTTCGGGCGAAGCGTGCAACACCACTGTTCCGAAACCGGTGCCGCTCATGCGTCCGTCCGAAATGCGCACCATATCGGTGATGCCCTTCGCCAACAATTTGGTCGGAATGCTCATATTGCCCACTTCGGGCATGCCCGGGTAGCCTTTCGGACCCACGTTTTTGAGCACCAGCACGCTGTTTTCGTCCACGTCCAGGTCCGGATCGTCGATACGGGCTTTGAAGTCGTCGATGTCTTCAAACACAATGGCTTTGCCGGTGTGCTGCAAGAGGTGCGGGCTGGCGGCAGAGGGCTTGATCACGGCCCCGTTTTCGCAAAGATTGCCCTTGAGCACAGCCACGCCCGAAAGCGGGTTGAAAGGCTGCTCTACGGTGGCAATCACATCACGGTTGAAGCAGTCTTCCTTCTGGTAGTTTTCCTGCACGGTTTTGCCGTTGACGGTGAGGCAGTCGGTGTGGAGAAACTGCTCCAGTTCGCGCATCACGGCGGGCAGGCCACCGGCGTAGTACAGGTCTTCCATGAAGTATTTTCCCGAAGGCTGCAGATTGGCCACCAGCGGCACGTTGCGCGAAAGCCGGTCAAAGTCGTCCAGGTTCAGTTCGATGCCGATTCGGCCGGCGATGGCCAGCAGGTGGATGATGAAGTTGGTGGAGCCACCAATGGCGGCGTTGACGATAATGGCATTTTCAAAAGCCTGGCGGGTCAGGATATCCGACAGGCGGATGTTTTGTTTCACCATTTCTACGGCACGCATACCGGTGAGGTGGGCCAGCACTTTCCGGCGGGCATCGGCGGCCGGGATGGCGGCGTTGTGCGGCAGCGAAAGCCCCAGCGATTCGACCATGGAGGCCATAGTAGAAGCAGTGCCCATCACGGCACAGTGGCCCCGGCTGCGGCACATGCTGGCTTCGGCCATCACCAGTTGATCCTGGTCCATCAGGCCGGAACGCACGGCGTCGTTAAAGCGCCAGACGTCGCTGGTGCCGATGTCTTTGCCGCCGAATTTGCCCGTGAGCATAGGTCCGCCCGAAATCACGATGGAGGGAATGTTGACGCTACAGGCGCCCATCACCAGCGAAGGCGTGGTTTTGTCGCAACCGCACATGAGTACTACGCCATCTACCGGATTGGCCCGGATCGACTCTTCCACGTCCATACTGGCCAGGTTGCGGTAGAGCATCGCCGTGGGTTTGATCAGGGTTTCGCCCAGCGACATTACCGGGAACTCCACCGGAAAGCCACCGGCTTCGTACACCCCGTGTTTAATCGACTCAGCCAGTTCGCGAAAGTGGGCATTACAGGGCGTGAGCTCCGACCATGTATTGCAAATGCCGATGACCGGCCGGCCGTCGAATTCATGGGAAGGAATGCCCTGGTTTTTCATCCAGGCCCGGTAGATAAAGCCGTCTTTGCCGGTGCGGCCAAACCAGTTCCGGCTGCGTAGTTGTTGATCTTGCATGCGTATTGCGTCTTTTCAGGATTGAGATTGAAGAAAAACAAATCTATGGGAAAGTGCGGCAAAGCCAACGGTTACCGGGAATAAAATGAAAGGTGCTTAGGGCTTTCCTCTCCACTTGCCGCTTTCTGCGATTTTCGTACTTTTCCTTTCAAACCAATTCGCCTGTTTGCCCAACCTACACCTCATTTATGAAATACTCCAGAGTTTACCTTTTGCTGCTCCTCCTGATGCAGCCGATCCTCACCTGGGCGCAATTAGACCTACAGAAGCCGTTCAGGGATTGCCACCTTCAGGGAAGCATCACTTTGTACGATCTGCAGCAGAAAAAATGGCTGTACAGTGATGAGGCCGACAGCCGGATGGAGACGCTGCCGGCTTCCACGTTTAAAATCATCAACTCCCTGATCGCCCTGGAGACGGGCGTGATCAGGGATGAAAATGAGGTTGTACCTTGGGTGGGGAAAACGGACACGGTGTTGTACGGCTACCGGCCGGAGATTTACCACGACATGCCGATGAAAGAGGCCTTTCGGGAATCGGCGGGGTGGGTGTACATCGAACTGGCCAAAAAGATCGGAAAGGAGCGTTACCGGCAGTACCTGAAGCAGTGCCACTACGGCAACGGAAATCTGTCGCAGCCCGACGCTGACTTCTGGAATTTCGGCGCATTCGGCATTTCACCGCGCAACCAGGTGGAATTTCTGAAGGCTTTTTACGAAGAAAGGCTGCCCTTCTCCAAAAGGAATTTCCGGATTGTCAAAGCCATGCTGGTGACCGAAACCGGGGCCGATTATACCATCCGGGCAAAAACCGGCTGGACCCGCGATGGCGGCAAGGACACCGGCTGGTGGGTGGGTTACGCAGAGCGCAACGGGAACGTCTACTTTTTCGCTACCCGGGTGATCAAAGACCGTAAAACACCCCACCCCGACTTTGGCCCATGCCGTAAGGAAATCACCAAGGCGGTTTTGAGGCAGTTGGGTGTTATTGAGTAATGAAGGCTTGATTGATGGCATACTAAACTAAAAAAAGCTATCTTCATACCCTTTCATGATGACCACTATAAACTGGCTGCTATGATGACGATGAAAGTGTTTCTTCCTCTGCTCCCGTTTTTACTGTTTTCGCAGTGGGTAAAAGCCCAGAATGGCACATCCATTCAGGTGAACCCGGATGGCACGCATACCGTCATCCAACACAACGGCAACACGACGGTAAAGGTAAATTCCGACGGAACGCATTCTACCATTCTTCACCACGGAAATACTTCCACTCAGATCAACCCAAACGGCACCCACACCGTCATTTTGCACCACGGGAATACGTCTACCCAGGTCAATCCCGATGGCACGCATACAGTACGGCTTCACCACGGAAACACGACGACTCAAGTCAATCCGGACGGTACGCATACCATCATTCATCATTCAAAAAAGAAAAAGCGAAAGCGCTGATTTCCCCGGAAATTCCGCTGGAGACCCTATTCTGCGCTACAGGGATGTTGTGCGGGCCTATGATTGATTTCTGGCATCCGCTGAAAGGAAAGCATGTTTTCCTACTGAGCAATCTGTTTCGCACAAATACTTGCGTAGAGCAGTTGGAAGGCTTGGAAACCCCATTCTCACTACTGGCTCTTCACTCCTTTTTCCCTCTCAATCGCAATTACAGGAAATGCCTTGCTGGCTGAACAGGCCTTCGGTGGCATAACCGTCGCGCTTCCACCATTCCAGGCCCCCAATCAGTTCTTTCACGCGAATGCCCAGTTTGGCCAGTTTATAAGCTCCCTTGGTAGAGGCGTTGCAGCCGATTCCATCGCAGTAGGTAACGTAGGTGTAAGACCGATCCAATCGCCTGACGGTTTCTTCGTTCATCAAGCGGTGGTGAAAATTCTCTGCCACGGGAATGTGTTCGTTGGTGTAGGCTTCCGGCGACCGGACATCCAGAATGATTACTTTTTCATTGTTCAGAATCGCCTGGTGGGCATCCCAGGAGTCGATTTCGTAAGCCAGCTTGTTTTCGTAATGTTTGATTTGCGCGTCCATGTCTGACAAAGGTTAGAGGGTGAATGAATGGCACAAAGGTATTCGCAGCCGCCATGCCAGAAAAATGAAATGATTTCATCCAACTCATCGAAAATTTTCACGCAAAGAATGCTTCCCGGCTGCTAATTTGCGGAACATCCGGAAAGCGAATATGGAAATACGACACCTGCGACTCATCAAGGCCATTGTGGAAGAAGGCAGCCTGACGAAAGCGATCGACCAACTGCACCTGACGCAGTCGGCCCTGAGCCACCAGTTGAAAGAGGCCGAATACCAGTTAGGTACGCCGGTTTTTCTGCGCCTCAACCGGAAATTGGTGCTCACGCCGGCGGGCGAAAAGGTGTACGAACTGGCGAAGGACATCCTGGGCAAACTCAGCGATACCGAACTGCAGATCCGGCAGATGGTGCAGGGAGAAAGCGGCGAAATCCGGATCAGCACCGAATGCTACACCAGCTACTACTGGCTACCGCCCCTGATGCAGCAGTTTCATCAGCTATACCCGAACGTAGAACTGCGGATTGTCATGGAAGCAACCCACCACCCGCTGCAAAAACTGCTCTCCGGCGACCTGGACGTGGCCATTACCAGCGACCCGATCAAAGACGCGCACCTGAACTATACTGAATTGTTTGAAGACGAAATGGTGGCTGTCGTGCCCGAAAGTCACGCCTGGACCCGGAAAAGCTACGTCACGCCCGAAGACTTTGCCGGCCAGAACCTAATTATCCATTCGCTACCCATGGAAACCGTGACCATTCACCAGTTCTTTCTGGCTCCGGCCGGCGTTGTACCCAAAAAAGTCACCGTTTTGCCACTCACCGAAGCCGCCATTGCGATGGTAAAAGCTGACATGGGCATCATGGTGATGGCCCGCTGGGCACTGAAACCGTATTTGCAGACTGACCACCTCAAAACCATCAGGATCGGACGCCGGGGATTGAAGCGCAAAAACTACGTAGCTACCCTGAAGAGTCAAGCCAAGCCCGCCTATTTCAGCCGCTTCCTTGAATTTATGCAAAGGGAAATAGCGCTGTCTTAAGCAATCGAACCCGTACCCTCACTTTGCGGATTTACAGATAAGATAACCAGCGATACTGATGCTGGTGCTGCTCCCGGTAACGCCCGTACCAGCGACAGGGAAAGTACAGTAGCAGCACGATCAACATCCAGACCACATACGCCCGCAACAGATCGGGATGATAGGCAGCCGGAAATTCGTTGGGAGAGGAAAAAGAAAGATTGATGGCCTGGTCAAACGAAAGATAGGTCCACAGGTAAGCACTGCCACTGATGAGGGGAATGTGGAGCAGATAAAAGAAAAAGGGCACTTTCCCGAAAGTACGCAACCCTTCATTCCATCGACCAGCACGGCCTTCCAAAGCTGCCAGCAGCAGTAAAGCCACGCCCAGCGTCAGACACACAAACAACAGGGATGGCGGATACTTTGATACGTTGAGGAAAGAGAGCACGGTGTACACTCCACCCCGGGCCTGTACCGACCATGGCGCCGGGTCTCCGTAGCCATTGATGTATCGCAAAACCCCGAAAATCAGTAACAGCCCTGCTCCTGCCGAATACAACCAGCGCTTACGACTTTCTACCGGAAAACGCAGGCAGGCACCCAGCAGATAACCCGCCAGCATGACCCCGGTCCAGGGCAGAATGGTATACGCGACCAATGTAGGTATGCCACCCGGCTGAACGAAAAAGGGCGTGTTGTGCAATAGAGCCCAGACGGCATTGCCCGCCGTAACGGGCTGAATAACCGGCAGCAGGTTGTGTCCGGCAATAATCGCCACCGATATCATTGCTGCTACCCATCGCGGTAGCCAGATCAGGCCGGCCAGCGCGACCATCGACCAGCCGATGGCCCAGATCACCTGAATCAGCAGAAACTGAAAGTGCAGAAACTGCCAGAGGAAATTGATGACCGTCAGTTCTAAAAATACCAGCCACAAGCCCCGGGTGAGCAGAAAAACGCTTACCTCTTTCCGGTTCTTTTTCTTCTGCGCGTAGAGAAACACGCTCATGCCCGACAGAAATACGAAAGTGGGCGCACAGAAGTGGGTGATCCAGCGGGTAAAAAATAAGGGCACAGTCGTTTGCGAAATGTCTTCGGGACGAATGGCCGTAGGACTCCAGAACTCACGCACGTGGTCGAGCGCCATAATCACCATCACCAGTCCGCGCAGGATGTCGACGGACTGGACGCGGTTGGCAATGAGCGGAGGGGAAGCTGCCTGCTCACGGTTCAGCGTAGAATGCATAGCACAGCGGGGCTAGATATTATAGCTGGTTAAGATAAAGCATTCTACTTGAGCGTGAGCAAACTTTCTTCAAAAACTGATGGAATCGATGTAGGCTTTGGCTTCGTCGATGGTGGCAAAGCCGGCTTTCACTTCCAGCCCATCTTCCTGAAACACGTCGTAAGTCAGCGCAACGGACTGCTCTCCACCTTCCCGGGAAGTATCCCGCACTTCAACAATCCGGTAATTTCGGTACGTAAACATGGGATATTTAAGAGTTAAATAGTTAGAACAATGCGAATATCAGGCAACCGAAAATCGATCGCCTGCTCTCTCTTTACGACGCTTGGTATCCTATGGTTAGAAAAGAGCGCGCAGAATCATTACCAGCAACAAGACGCCTTCTATGGCAAAAACGTATTTCAATTTTCCCAGCTTTTTCATCGTGATCAGGGGTTTAGATAGTTAAATATTTGTTTTGTTGACTTAAAGCCTGTTTAGTCTTTTATAAAGAGACGAACGCTTGGACGATTTGGAACAGCATCGGCGGACCGTCCTCCAAGCGTTTTTCTACCCTAACCGAAGCCAATTAGCGCTTTTTTGATTCCAACACCCGGTCGGGAAGGTGCCGATTCAGATCATTCAGCCACTTGTTGGAAATCCTGCACCGCTTTGCCTGCTTTCAGAAAAACAACCCGAATAATCTGGTCAGTAACTTAACTCCAAGCCAGATCACTACCAGCCATATACCTAGGTCGATGGTAATGAAATTAAAAATCTTCGCCGGTGTGTGCTTATTCTCGTTCATTCCTGTATATGGTTATCAACAAGTTAGTGCTTTGGAAAGCAATATTTTATAATCGGACTATCCGCTGACTGCTATCATATCGTGTAGTAACACGTCAGGCGTTTCCACGCCGGATGTTTGCATTGGCCAGACAATGACATATACACAAGGTACTCCCACCCGTTTCCACGTGGCTCAGTTTCCAGCAATTCCGGTCTCCTTTTCTCTGGCTTCCGGCTCCTTACGTTATTCTTTCACCGCTTCCGCCTGCCGGTTTAAATACTCCGATGGCGTTACGCCGTACAAGTCCTTGAAACACTTGGAGAAGTACGACAGGTTGTTGAAGCCCACTTCGTAGGTGATTTCGGCAATGTTGCCACTGCGTTTGTCCAGCAGCATCGCCGCTTTCTTCAGCCGGAGCGTACGGATAAATTCGTTGGGCGACTGGTTGGTCAGGCCTTTCAGTTTGCGGTAGAGCTGCATCTTGCTCAAAGACATGGCGCTTTCAAAGTCTTCTACTGAAAAGTCAGCATCGCCCATTGCCTTTTCCACTACTTCTACGGCCCGGTTCAGGAATTTCTCATCCGCCGAAGTAATGGCGACATCGCGGGGTTGCAGCTTTACTTCCCGCCCAAAACGCTCCCGCAGTTTCTGCCGCTGTTCGATGAGGTTTTTCACCCGCACCTGCAGTTCCTGCGGATTGAAAGGTTTGGTCAGGTAGTCATCGGCACCGGTTTCCAGGCCTTCCACCTTGCTTTCGCCGGTAGCCCGGGCTGTGAGCAGAATAACGGGAATATGACTGGTGCGTTCGTCGGTTTTCAGGCGGCGGCAGAGCTCAATACCGTCCATCTTGGGCATCATCAGGTCGCTGATGACCAGGTCGGGAACCTGTTCAATGGCCCGGTCCAGACCGGCCTGTCCGTCGCGGGCTTCGATCACGCGGTATTTGAAGTCGAAGTGTTCGCGAATGTAGCCTCTGACGTCGGCATTGTCTTCGACCACCAGAATCAGCGGCAGGTGGCTGTAGGCCTGACCGTCGGTTTCCGGAATGGCCGTGCTACCGTCTTCCACCAGCGCTACGGATGGCTTCACCTGTACTTCCAGTCCGTCCGTTTCCGATTCCGACACCTTGATGATCTCATCTTCGCCCAGGTGGCTGCTTCCCAGTGGGAACCGCAACGTAAAACGGGTGCCTTTCCCCAGTTCGCTCTCTACGCTGATGGTGCCCCGGTGCAGGGTAACCAGTTCCTTGGTCAGGGCCAGCCCAATGCCCGTTCCCTCCTGTTCGCGCGTATGGGAGCCATCTACCTGATAAAAGCGGTCGAAGATCCGGTTGAGGCGGTTGGCCGGAATCCCGATGCCACTGTCCTGCACGGTGATCGCTACGGCATCGCCGTCCACTATTTCCAGCCGCACGTTGATTTCTCCGCCTTCGGGAGTAAACTTGAAGGCATTGGAAAGCAGGTTGCTGATCATTTTTTCCAGCTTGTCTTTATCGAAATAGGCCCGCAGGCTTTCCTGGGCAGAGTAAAAGGAAAGGGAAACCTGGCGGCTTTCGGCCAATGAAGTAAACGAATAGGTGATGGCCCGCAGGTATTTGACCAGGTCGAGTTCAACCGCCTCCAGGCGTACCCGACCGGCTTCCAGTTTGGAAATATCCAGCAGTTGGTTGATCAGCTGCAACAGCCGCTGGGCCTGGCGCTGCATCAGTGTGTACACTTTGCGGTTGCTTTCCGGATCGGCGGCAGGCTGGGCAATCAGTTGCTGCAACGGCCCCAGGATAAGCGTCAGCGGGGTGCGGAATTCGTGGGAAATGTTGGTAAAAAAGCGGGTTTTCATCTGATCTACTTCCTGCAGCTTTTCCGACTCCAGTTGCTTGATCTGCAATTGGTTCCTTAGGCGTTCGCGGCTGATCAGGTAACGGTAAATCAGGAAAAGCCCCGTGGCGAAAGTAAGTGCGTACAGGCCGTAGGCCCACCAAGTACGCCACCAGGGCGGCAGCACGGTAATCCGGATGGCGGTGCCCTGTTCATTCCAGATGCCATCGTTGTTCGAGCCTTTTACCCGGAAGGTATAGGTGCCGGGATCCAGGTTGGTGTAGGTCACAAACCGGCGGGTGCCCGCCTGTACCCAATCCTTGTCGAAGCCTTCCATGCGGTAAGCGTACTGGTTTTTCTCGGGCCGGGTGTAATCGAGGGCGGCAAATTCAAAGGAAAAAACGTTGGCATCGTAAGGCAGTTCGATGGCCTGGGCCTGGGTGATGCTCTTTTCCAGGGCCAACCGATCGTTTTTAGGACCAATGGGCAACGACTGGTTGAACACCAGAAAGTCGGTCAGTATCACGGGCGGCACGTTGGCATTGTCACGGAGACTATCGGGATGGAAAATGTTCAGTCCGTTGATTCCGCCGAACATCAGCCTGCCACCCCTTACTTTCCCGTGCGCATACCGCACAAACTCATTGCTCTGCGTGCCATCGGCGGCGTTGTAGTTCCGGAAATTGCCGTTGGCCGGATCAAACCGCGAAAGCCCTTCCGAAGTACTGAGCCAGATCCGCCCGCGGTCGTCTTCCTCAATGCCCAGTACGACATTGCTGGGCAACCCATCTTTCTTTTGGTACAGGCGACTGACACCACTTTTTCGGTCCAGCCGGTACAGGCCAATCGTAGTAGCTACCCAGAACACGCCCTTTTTGTCTTCGTACAGACACTCAACCTGGGCGGTGATCGTACCCGCAGAGTCGGTGGGATTGGCTTTGTACAGGCTCAGTTTGCCCGTCTGCCGATCGAACTGGTGTAATCCCGCATCACCGCCCAACCAGAAAGTACCCGACTGGTCTTCGTACATCTGTTCAATCAATATGGGCTCCAGCGATCCGGATTCCCTGGCCAGGTCGTATCGCTTGAATTTGCCGGTTTTCCGATCCATTCGGCTCAGCCCCATGCCGGCCACCCAAAGCGTCCCCTGCCGGTCTTCGTATATCACCGACACAATGGTGCCGTTCAGGCTAGTGGTGTCTTCCAGGCTGGCCTGATACCGGATAAACCGACTTGTCTTCTGGTCGAGTTGGTTCAAGCCGTTGGGTGTCGCCACCCAGATTACCCCCGCGTGGTCTTCGTGAAGCCCCATCACCGTGTTGCTACTCAGGCTGCTTTGATCGCCGGGCCGATTCAGATAACGCTGTACCCGCCCGGTTGCCGGATCGATCCGGTTGAGTCCGTTGTCCATCGTACCAATCCAGAGCTGCCCGTCGCGGCCTTCCAGCGTGGCAGCGATCAGATTGCTGCTCAGGCTGTTGGCATCGCCTGCGCGGTTGACGTAATGCGTAAAGCGGCCAGAAAGCCGGTCAAGCTTGTTGAGGCCTTTTCCGTAAGTGCCCGCCCAAAAATTACCGGAGCGATCTATGTAAACGGACATCAGATTATCCGAACCCAGGCTACGGGCATTGCCGGGCTCATTTCGGTGAATTTCGAAGGTACCCGATTTCCGGTCGAAACGGTTAATGCCATTTCCGAGCGTAGATATCCAGATATCGCCCCGGGCATCTTCACAAATGGACGTAACCAGGTTGTTATCTACCGTGTTGAAACCCTTGCTCACGTTATTGTAACGGGTAAATTGATTGGTAGCCGGATCGAAACGGGTGAGTGTGCCCCCGAAGCTTCCCAGCCAGAGCATTCCAAAACGGTCTTCCCGCATGGTATAAATGGTGTTGGCAGGCAGGACGGCGGGTTTTCCCTCCTCGTTACCGAAACGGCTGAAGGTTCCGGTGGCCGCATTGAATTTATTCAGGCCTTCCCCGCTGGTGCCTGCCCAAAGGGTACCTGAACGGTCCACGTACACGCAGATAACGTAGTTGCTGCCGATGCTGCTGCTGTCCTTGGGGTCGTTGAAATAGTGGGTGAAGGTGCCGCTTGCCTTGTCGAAGCGGTTGAGGCCGCTGCCCGCTACTGCCATCCACAGCGTGCCATTGCGATCTTCGGCGATGGACTGAATCTGGTTGCCGCTCGGTCCTTTGTTGGTGCCAGCCTGGTATTTGTAACTTGTAAACCGCTGGGTGGCCGGGTCGAAGCGGTTGAGCCCTCCGCCGGTAGTGCCGATCCAGAGTATCCCTTCGCTGTCTTCGAAGATCGCATAAATTTCGTTATCGCTGAGGCTATGGGGGTTGCCCGGTTCGTGCCGGTACACCACAAAGTTATAGCCATCGTAGCGGTTCAGGCCGTCTTCCGTACCAAACCACATGAAGCCCTGACGATCCTGAAGGATACATAAAATTGAATTTTGTGATAATCCCTGTTCAATCGTCAGGTGATTGAATGACAGACTGGGAGCTTGGGCAAAAGCCGTCCAGACAACTGTCAGCCACAGCAGGAACGTACTGCCCGCCAATGAAAAAAACGTTCGGACTGATGCCTTCATAACGAAAAAATGAGGGTAATTCAATCGGTAAATGTAAAGGTAAATGGACGTGATTCTATAACAGAATTGGAAGAGCGGCGTGATATCCCGGGTGTCCGGAACCATCGGATGCCCTACTTCCGCTTCTGACCTGACCCTTTATTCGGCTCATGGGTTGCGAAAGACAAATTCTACTTAACTTGGCGGCACTATTTGCATTTAAAGAATGGCTATAAAAATCGGTGTTTATTTTTCTTCGGACCGGGCTATCAGAACTAAAAAGCTCATTCATAAGAACATAGACCTATTTATCATCATTCTGAGTTTTCTGGCTTTCTCTACTGTCCTGTATGACCTCGGTTTTACTCAATATACCACTTCAGGCCGAAAACTGGGCATCTTTTATTCATTTTGTCTGCTCACCCTCTTTGGTACGCTCCTGGCTAAGTACCTGCTGCAAAAAAATATGCCCATCAGCCGGGGACAGCGCATCACGGAACTGATTGTGCTGGTCATCGTTTTTCTGGTTATTCTGGTCCGTTTTACCTTACTGGAAAGGTACGTAGATGAGTATCAGCTATTCAGCATTCTCAACGATCCCTTTTTCATCTATTTCATTTTCATTTTTATCTTCCTGATCGAAGTAACCAAATACAGCCTGACACTCAACAAGCTGGACGTCAATCCGGCCCTGTTGTTTGTGGGCAGCTTTGTGGTGCTCATCTTCTTCGGGGCCGGCCTGCTCATGCTCCCCAACGCCACCGTACAGGGCATCCGCCTGGTCGATGCCGTCTTTACTGCCGCCAGCGCCGTGTGCGTCACCGGACTGATCGTGGTAGACACGGCCACGTATTTCACCTTTTTCGGCAAAGTCATTCTGCTGCTGCTCATCCAGATTGGCGGCCTGGGGGTGATGACCTTTACCAGTTTTCTGGGCTTCTTCTTCAAAGGCAGTTATTCCCTGCAAAACCAGATCTTTCTGAAGGAATACATCAACGAAAATAACCTGGGCGAAATTTTCAAAACCCTGGCCAAAATCATCATCTTCACGCTTTCGGTAGAGCTGCTGGGTGCCGTTTTTATCTATTTTAGCCTAAGCGACGATTCGTTTGTCACCAATACCGACAAGATTGAGTTTTCGGTCTTTCATGCCATTTCGGCCTTCTGCAACGCCGGGTTTTCTACGCTCACCAACGGGCTGTACGAAGAAGGCTTCCGCGACAACTACAGCATGCAGATGATCATTGCCCTGCTAGTGGTAGTGGGTGGCCTGGGTTTTCCGGTCATTTTCAATTATTATAATTACGTAAAGCACGTGTCGGCCCATACCACCCGCCAGTTGCTCAACAACGTAAAATACGTACACGTAGCCCGGGTCGTTAATGCCAACACCCGGCTGGTGGTAAACACTACGCTCATTCTGCTGTCAGTAGGGTTTGTGCTCTACTTTATTGCTGAATATAACCATACCCTGAAAGGCCTGCCCTGGTATGGGAAAGTGTTCACCTCCATTTTCGGGGCCGTGACACCTCGGACGGCCGGGTTCAATACGGTAGATATGACGGCCATCAGCCTGCCTACCATCCTGATTTACCTGATTCTGATGTGGATCGGTGCTTCGCCGGGCTCTACGGGCGGCGGCCTCAAAACCACCACGTTTGCCGTGGCCGTGCTCAACACCCTGAGCATCGCCAAGGCCAAAGACCGGGTGGAGGTGTTCCGAAGGGAAATCACCAATGAGTCGGTCCGGAAAGCGTTTGCGGTGATCCTGTTGTCGTTTCTGGTCATTGGTATGGCCGTCTTTCTGGTTACTCTCTTCGATCCGGAACAGACGCTGATCCACGTGGCCTTCGAATGTTTTTCGGCTTTCAGTACCGTCGGCCTCAGCCTGGGCATCACCGCCAACCTGAGCGATGCCAGCAAGGTGGTGCTTTCGATCACGATGTTCCTGGGTCGCGTGGGCTCCCTCACGATCCTGATGGCGTTCATCCGCCGGACCAGCACCCTCAACTACCGGTACCCAAGTGAAAATGTGTTCATCATGTAAGGACTGAGGGACTGAAGGATTGATTGAGTGATTGAGTGGGTGATAGTAATTATAGCCTTTTTAAAGCGTACTTACCGAAGTTGGAAAATGGCGATTGGAAGGCTCTTTCACCCACTTCTCTTAGGTAAGCTTTCACTGAAACAGCTATAGTTGTTCATTATTCCGGGCTTCGGCCGTAGCGGCCCCGTTCGCTATTCATTACTCATTGTTTACTGTTTACTGATCATTGACAACTGTCAAATATGAAATACATCATTATTGGTTTGGGTAATTTCGGTTCCTCCTTGTCGATCCGGCTCACGGCGATGGGGCACGAAGTCATTGGCGTGGATACCGACCTGAACAAGGTAGACGTGGTGAAAGATAAAATCACCCACGCCATTGTGCTGGACGCCACCAACCTGCAAGCCGTGAAGACGCTGCCTTTCAAGGACACCGACGTCGTGATCGTAAGCATCGGGGAAGACATCGGCGCTTCGATTATGACCACCGCCATTTTCAAACAACTGAATCCCAAGCGGCTCATTAGCCGGGCCATTACGCCCCTGCACGAAACAGTACTGCAAGCCATTGGGGTGGACGAAATCGTGCATCCGGAAGAGGAAACCGCCGAAAGGCTGGCCAAAACCCTGGAGATGAAAGGCGTGGTCGATTCGTTCAACGTGTCGGAAAGCTACAACATCATCGAAGCCAAAGTGCCGGAGCGGTACGTAGGCAAAACCATTGCGGAAACTGATTTCCGGAGAAATTACAACATCAACGTGCTCACCATCATCCGGATCGAGCAGGTATCCAATATATTCGGAGTGACGCAGAAACGAAAAAAAGTGCTGGGCGTGGTTTCGCCGGAAACAGTGATGGAAAAAAATGACATCCTGGTGGTTTTCGGCGATATCAAGGACATCCGGGAAATGCTCCACCTGGAGTAGACCCGGATCCGTGAGGGCCTTCCAATTGAAGGCGCCATAGCTGCAACGGGCGGGAGTACGGGTTTATTTATAGCCGTACACCTTTAGTTCCTGCTCATTGATTTCCAGATAAAAGCCCTCTTCGGGTAGCAGTAACTCATAAATTGTCTGAATGTCCTGCTGATGGACTTCGGTTGTCTCTTCTACCCGTGAGGGGAAAGCAATCCATTCTATCTCCTTATACGCATACCCGCCCCGGCTACAGCCACTCACCACCTCTTTCATACCGGCATCATAATAATCGAATCGGAAAGATGGATATTCGTCGATCCGTAGCTCCCGGTATACCTCTTCCTCCCCAATCAGTTTTACTTTGCACTTCCTGATGATCGATGCATTTTTCAGGAGGATGTCCAACAGCCGGATCCACTTTTGATCGCTCATTAAAGAAGTACTAAACTGGGCGTTAATGATTCTGTCCAGGTCTTTATCCGACCTAAAAAGAGCGTTTGTACCTGTCATCTGTTTTTCTGAAAGCTTATCAGTAATCAACAACTACTGATAGGCTATGCCTGTTAACCTGAAACGATAAATTATGAAGTACAATAAACGAATAAAATACTCAGCCTTCAAACTGAGTCGAAAGCCTTACGTGGAAAGGCAGTAAGCACACCAAGGCTACGGTTGCCGGAGTCTGATGATGAACCTGAAGAGGAGGGCGATTCGTGCAGGCCGGGTCCCCGTATGCATTCCCAAATTCAATCCTGGCTGGACCGGTGGCCCTTTCTACGCGCTCCGGCCTACGCCGTGTTGCGCCTGATAATCGGAAGGCAGCACGTGGTATTCCTGTTTGAAATACTTGGTAAACGTGCGTGGCGAATTAAATCCTACTTCGTAGGCAATTTCGGAGACATTGAGCTGGCTTTGCTCCAGTAACTGAGCCGCCCGGCGTAGGCGTACGATCCGGATAAATTCAATCGGGGTCTTGCCGGTGATCGCCACCAGCTTTTTATACAGGTATACCCGACTCATTCCGATTTCACGGCTCAGCTCTTCTACCGAAAAATCCGGATTGGCGATATTGGCTTCCGTGATGGACAGGGCTTTTTTCAGCAGCTTGTCGTCCAGGGAAGGCACCACGATGGGGCTGGCCGTAATGGCGGGCCGGGCCTGGAACGACCGGTTCAGGGTATCGCGCTGCAGGAGCAGGTTTTTCAGCCGGGCCTGCAACAGTTCAAAAGCAAAGGGTTTGGTAATGTAATCGCTGGCACCGGTCCGGATGCCTTCCAGTTGTTGCTCTTCCTGCGTGCGGGCGGTGAGCAGAATCACCGGAATGTGCGTGGTGCGCGGGTCGGCTTTTACTTTCCGGCACAGTTCCACCCCGTCCATTTCCGGCATGGCCACGTCCGATACGATTAGGTCGGGCAGGGCGGTAAGTGCCCGCTTCCAGCCTTCTTTCCCGTTGGCGGCCTCCAGAATGGTGTAATGCCGGCGCAGGTTGTCCTGAAGGTAAAAGCGAAAATCTTCGTTGTCTTCTACCAGCAGGAGCGTAGGAAGGGCTTTTTTGGGTTTTTCCTTTGGAACAGCGCCTGTTTCCTGGCTGGCCGGTGCCAGCAACTCCGCTTCGGGGAGCTGATCCGGAGGCAGAGCGGGACGTAGCCCGAAGCGCAGGGGAAGTCGCACGGTAAATGTACTGCCATGATCGGGTTCGCTTTCTACCCAGATTCTCCCTCCGTGCAGGCGAACAAACTCCCGCGTGATGGAAAGTCCGATGCCGCTCCCCTGGTTCATAAGATGGCTGGGCAGTTCGTGCTGAAAAAACCGCTCAAAGATGGAATCCTGCTGTTCTTTCGGAATGCCAATGCCGGTGTCCCGTACGCAGATATCCAGCCATTCTTCGGCACCTTTTTTTTCTGTTGGCACCGGCAGCAGCTCTACGGACACGACTCCGTGTTCGGGCGTAAACTTAAAGGCGTTCGACAGCAGATTAAACAGAATCCGTTCCAGCTTGTCCGGATCGAACGACATACGTAAGGCGGGTACGGCAGAATGGAAGGAAAGCCGGATGTGTTTCTTTTCCGACAGATCCGCGAAAGAGGCGGTCACTTCGCGCAGCAGTTGCACCACGTCCCCTTCCGAAGCGGCCAGCCGGATTTCCTGCACTTCCAGCCGGCGGAAGTCGAGCAGCTGGTTTACCAGGTGTAGCAGGCGCTTGGCATTGCGCTGAACCAGCTGCAGTTGCTGCTGCTGATGGGGGTCACCAGCCTTTTTTACGAGCGCGTCCAGGGGGGCCAGAATCAGGCTCAGGGGCGTACGGAATTCGTGGCTCACATTGGTAAAAAACTTGGTCTTCAGCGCGTCCAGCTCCAGCAGCCGGCGGGCTTCCTCGTGTTCCTGTTCCAACTGAAAGTTCATGCGGGCGCGTTCGAGCACCAGATGGCGGGCCAGCAACAGGGCACCTATCAGCAGCAGCAGGTAAAACGCCCAGGCGGCCCGGGTTTTCCAGAAGGGTGGCGCAATATGGATTCGGAGTGCGGTTCCTTTTTCGTTCCATACCCCATCGTTGTTGGCCGCCTTTACCCGGAGCACGTATTCGCCCGGATCCAGGTTGGTAAAAGTGGCTTTGCGTTCAGTCCCGATGTAGTTCCAGTCGGCATCGAAGCCCTCCAGCTTGTAGGCGTAGGCATTCCGGTAGCTTTCAATGAAGTTCAGGGCGGCAAACTCCACCGAAAAAACCGATTCCCGGTAAGAAAGCCCGATCTCCGGTACTTCGTTGATGTGGCTTTTCAGAAAAGACTGCCGGTCAATGGGAATGGGTTTGTTGAAAATGCTGAAAGAGGTCAGATACACCGGTGGCACAAAGCGGTTGTATACCAGACTATCGGGATGAAAGCGGTTCAAACCCGTACTGCCTCCTATGTACAAGCTCCCGTCCCGGGTCCGCAGGGAAGCGCCGACGGAAAACACATCGCCCTGAATGTCTTCTGCGGGGCCAAAATTGCGCACCTCTCCCGTGTCCGGATTGAAGTTGGACAGTCCCAGCATCGTACCCAGCCACAGCGAACCCCGGGCATCTTCGTTGATGCTGAAAATCGTGTTGCTGGGCAAGCCGTCCGCCTTGGTATACGCCTTGAAGCGGCGGGAGTCGGGAATGAACAGATTGAGTCCGTTTCGGGTGCCCACCCAGATGCGCCCTTTCCGGTCCTGGTAGGTGGTATACACGTCGTTGCTGCTCAGGCTACCTACCCGGGTCGTATCGGCCTGGAAGTGCGTAAAGGCATTCGTTGCGTAGTCAAACACTTCCACGCCCCAAAAGGTCGAAACCCAGATGCGGCCCTGGCGGTCTTCGTACAGGTGGTTGATCCAGCAGGAAACCACGTGGTCGGGCGCTTCCTTGCCGCAGGGAATCCGGGTAAAGGTCTGACTGCGTTTGTCGTAGCGATTGAGACCGTTTCCGATGGTGCCCAGCCAGAGGTTGCCCCGCCGGTCTTGGAGCAGGGTGCGGATGCTATTGCCGGAAGGACTATTGGTATCCGACGGATCGTGCTGGTAATGCGTAAAGGTATTGGTTTTCGGATTAAAGCGGTTCAGGCCCTTGTCGTAGGTTCCGATCCAAAGTTCCGCGTCGCGGTCTACGGCTACGCTGAGCACCGAAAGAGAGTTGAGGCGGTTGCCCTCTCCTACCGGATAAGTGACAAAGGTTTCACGCAGGGGGTCGAAACGATTGAGCCCGCCGCCATCTACCGCCATCCAGATGTAGCCGTCCGGGTCCTCACTCAAGCCTTTGATGTCGTTGCCACTGAGGCTGTGCTTTCGGTAGTGATTACGGTATAGTTTGAACTTCTGCTGAGCGGGATTGTAATAGTCAATTCCTTCGGCCGTGGCGATCCAGAGCGTACCACTTTCATCGCTGTAGATCGCGTTCACGGCACCGTTGCTCAGGCTGTTCTCATCCAGGGGATCAGACCCGTAATGCGTAAAGCGGCCGCTGGAGGCATCGTACCGATCCAAGCCACGGTTGAGGGTACCAATCCACAAGTGGCCCTTCCCGTCACTGGCCAGTTCGAGCACCTCATCGCTGCCCAGACTGCCGGGATCGGCACCGTTGTTTCGAAACCGGGTAAAGGTCTGGGTCTGGTAATCGAACCGGTTCAAGCCATCCCAGCGGTTGCCGACCCATAAATGGCCGGCACTGTCCTGGACAATACTGGTGATGTGATTCTGGCTGATCGATAATGGCTGGTCTGGGGCGTGGATATACTGCCGGAACCGGCCGGTCTTGCGATCGAGCAGATTCAAACCGCCTCCCCAGGTACCCACCCACAGGTTGCCCCGGTTGTCTTCGTACAGGGCTTCCACGGTATTGTTTGCCAGGGAGCCGGGATCGCCCGGACGGTGGGTATACCGCGTAAACCGCCCGGTCTTCCGGTCGAATTTGTTCAGCCCGTTCAAGGTGCCGATCCAAAGATTTTGCTGGCTGTCTTCCAGGATGACGTTCAGAAAGTCATTGGACAGGCTGTTCGCATCCTCTTCCCGGCTCCGAAAGGCAGTAAAATTGTCCTGGTGGCGGTTGTACCGGCACAGGCCGCCGCCGTAGGTAGCCAGCCATAGGTTGTGGTCGCTGTCTTCCACGATGTGCCTGACCGTATTGCCACTCAGGCTCCCCGCTTCGTCCGACTCATTCCGGTAGACGACAAAGTGGGCACCGTCGTATTTATTCAGACCTACTTCGGTGCCAAACCACATAAAGCCCAGGTGATCTTTGAAAATCGCCAGCACTTTGTTGTTCGACAAACCATTGCTGGTGGTCAGGTGCTTAAACCGCACCTCTTTGCCCTGCGCCCGGGCGGAGAGCACCCCAAACAGGGAAACAACAAACAGGATTCGGGTAATCATTTGTTTCATAAGTGAAGGCAATTCAACTCACTATCCGTGGATCGGGCGTGGGCACTGGAAGTAAATGAATAACCCATCCGTTTGTTTGATAAAGTTTCCGTCGGACATATTCATTTATCAGTCTTACCGGCACTTTGCCGTTCCTTGCCCTCCAACGACTTTTGCATTATCCGGGAACTGACGCCCCTCACCATCTTCTCGTACTGCCTGAGCGTCTGACAAAACACGGTGCGGCTTCGGGAAGATGCCCTCACAGGGTGTCCGGTTAACAATCGAACCAGTACCAGGTGCGCATTTGCACAGTTAGTTAACGTGCGGAGCGTCATTTATAAACAATTGACCCGCCCCGGCGCCCGGCGTCTGCACTACCTTTGCGGCAAGCCGGGATGTTCCGGCCGGCAAACGGTCCTCTTCCTTATCCGAAAAGCATTTTTACCGTAGGCTCATTTGCCCATTGCACCATTGGCCGAAAAACGGGTCTATTATTTTACTTCAACAAATATGCGAAAATCCTCACTGTTCCGCTTGCGATGTCAAGCCGCTTTCCTGCCGCTGGGCATCCTCTTTTTTCTGACCATCAGCCTCAGCTTTTATTCGTGCAAAAAAGAACCGGGCCAGACAGTCAACCCACCGGCTCCCGGTAACACCCCGGACACAACGGGCACTTTACGGGAAAGCACGCAAGCGGCCTTCCCCTACGTGGGTATGGCCGTTACCTACGACAAAATGGCCCAGGTGCCTGCCTACCTGGCTACGGTAAAGCGGGAAGTTAATCAGGTTACGTTTGGCAACGAACTCAAGGAAGGCTCTGTGACGAACAACAGCGGAGCATATAACTATGCGACGGCTGACGCCTTGTACGCCCTTTGTGCCGCCAACGGACTGGAAGTATTTGGTCACACCCTGGTCTGGCATTCGCAGCAGAACGTGACGTACCTGAAATCACTGATCAACGGATCGGCCAATGGTACGCCGGGACCGGACCTGCTGGCAGCGGCCAACGGCTCTTTTGAGCAAGGAAGCGGCGACCAATTTACGGGCTGGAACAACCTGACGGGAGGGTCGGCCGTGGCCGTATTTTCGGAAACGGCAGGAAACAACAGTGCCCGGGCCCTGAAGGTAACCGTGACTACGCCGGGAGCCAATGCCTACGACGTACAATCCATCGGTCCTACGTTCAACGTCACCAGCGGGCGCACGGTCCAGTTTTCGATCGACCTGAAAGCATCGGTATCCAACGGGAAGGTGCGGGTGGTGGTACAGAACAACGCGTATCTGCAGTACGATATCACTCCCACGACTTCGTGGGCTACGTACCGTTTTTCACTGGTGGTCAATGAGCCCTCTCCCAGCATCCGCCTCAACTTCCCCGCTTCGGGTGAGTATTTGGTCGATCACGTTGTCATCAACGAGGTGACGCCGGCCAGTCCGCTGTCTTCGACACAGGCCGCCGCCGCTATCGACGCGGAAATGAAACGCTACATTACGACCACGATGGGGCATTATGCCGGCAAAATCAAAGCCTGGGATGTGGCCAACGAAGTCCTCGTCGACAATGGGGCCCTGCGTATCAGCGCCAATCATATGCCGGCGGCCAACCCGTCTTCTGAGTTTCTGTACGGCGACTACCTGAGTACGAAGTTAGATACCAGCAACTACGTGCTGAAGGCTTTTCAATACGCCAAAGCCGCCGATCCCACGGTTTTGCGCTTCATCAACGATTATAACCTGGAATATGCCCGCAGCAAAACCGACGGGATGGTGGCACTGGTCAACTTCATTAATGCCCAGGAAAACCTGGTCGACGGGATTGGTACGCAAATGCACATCAGCCTGACTACCCAGAAAGCCAACATCGATTATTCGTTTCAGAAACTGGCCTCCACGGGATTAAAGATCCGGATTTCGGAACTGGACATTGCCCTGAACACCTCCCGCTCGGCTTCTTACGTGGTGAGCGCCCAGGCCCTGACCGCCCAGCAGGAAATGTATCAATACGTGTTGCAGTCGTACATTAAACACGTACCTGCCGCCCAGCGCTACGGCGTAACCGTATGGGGCGTGGCCGACACGGACAGTTGGATCAATACCCCGGCTACGCCCGATGCCCCCCTGCTGTTTGACAAAGACTACCGGAAAAAGCCGGCCTACGCGGGCTTTCGCCAGGGATTGAAATAAACTTTACCGCTCCTGACACCGGGCCAACATTCGCAACGGTAATTCTGTTTTGCGGAGGCAGGTTCGGGTGGCAGTTGATGGCAAAACGGATAACAATTGGCTACCTTCCGCTGTTTTATTCCATACTATTCAGCGATTTATGGAAACCTATAACGGCATACCGGCTTTTTACGCCACGGACAGAGCCGCCTGGCGGCGATGGCTGGAAGAAAACCACCAATCCGAAAAATCAGTCTGGCTCATTATCTACAAAAAAGAATCGGGCATTCGCAGTGTATATTATCCCGAAGCCGTCGACGAAGCCCTCTGCTTTGGCTGGATCGACAGCAAGGCCAACAAGCGGGATGAAGTGAGTTATTACCAGTACTTTGCCCAGCGTACACCTAAGAGCAACTGGAGCCGGGTCAACAAAGAAAAAGTAGCCCGATTACTGGAACAGGGCCTAATGACCAAGGCCGGCTTGCGGATGATTGAACTGGCGAAGGAAAAGGGAACCTGGACGGCACTGGACGACGTGGAGAACCTCCGTTTGCCGGATGATCTGCAAGCCCGGTTTGATGGCAATGAACTGGCTTTCCGGCACTGGTCGCAATTTTCCCGATCCGTCAAAAGAGGCATTCTGGAGTGGATACTGAATGCCAAACGGCCGGAAACCCGCCAAAAGCGACTGGAAGAAACGGTGCGTCTGGCGGCTGAAAACCGGCGGGCCAACTTTCCCGGACAGTAGATCACACCGCTTCTGTGGGCATCGGTGCCTATCAGACATAAAAAAACGGCCTTCTCTTCAGGCCGTTTTTTACTTTTATTACTCACCTAAGTATTCCGGCGGAACCAGTCCTTTACGTCGTCAACGGTGTTGCCCAGTTTTCTGGACAATTTTCCCAACCATTCTTCCTGCTTGCCTTCGGCATATTCCAGGTCGTCGTCGGTCAAGTCTCCGTAGGCTTGTTTGAATTTACCTTTCACCTGATGCCAGTCGCCGCGGGCTCTCAGTTCGGTACCATCATCGAAATCAAACCTTCTTCTTTCGCTTGTCGAATCCATAGCTATTTGAATTTAGTGCGTAAAAAAAACAGATATAATACGGTTTCATACGTACCAATCAGGAAATAGGTTGGATTTTACGCCTACAGAATGGAGGTTACCGCCCGCAGATGCCACGGTAGGCACACCACGCGCACACTTCGGTGTGGGGGGTTTTTTCGAAGGGCTTGCCGGGGTCCAGCAATTGCGCCACCAGCTGCCCCAGGTACTGCTCCGACTGCGCAACGAAAACTTCGGGCGATTCGTCTTCGGAAGTAAACACCAGTTGGTTGCGCAGGAGTCCTTCGCTGATGTTGCGAAAAGAGTAAATGCCCGACACCACCTGGTGCGCCGGGTTGACCACGCGGGTGTCCAGGCGCAGGCCTTTTTCCTGGATCATCTTTTTGGCGATCACGTATTTGTACAGCCACAGCTGACGCACTTTGTCGGCCTTCCGGTCGTGCAGCAGTGTATCTGCCAGCAGTTCCGGTTTGACTTCCAGGTCCTTCGCTTCCACCTTGCCGGTCTTATAGTCGATCACCCGGATCTGGTCGCCCACCCGGTCAATGCGGTCGATTTTGCCTGCCACCCTCACTTCCATAGGCTTCCCTCCTACCACTGTGGTAAACGTGGCCGACACGGACTTTTCCAGACCCAGCACCTCCACCGGAAAGCTTTCGTTCTCCAGTTGATTCTGGTAAAAGCGGTGCAGGATTTTCCCGGCTACCTTGTAGAGCAGGTGGTTCATACCGGTATCGCCTTCGTAACCGCCAAAAGCAGCCTCAAACTCCCGCTTGAGCCGGGCAGGCAGGCCTTCCAGCAGCGCCTCCACGTCCTGGCGCTGCACTACCCGGTTGCGCGCAGAGAGCTCCCGGTCGATGGTCTCCAGCGTTTTGTGAATCCATTCGCCAAACTTATCCGTGCCCAGCTTTTCCTCCACGGCTTCGGCATCCGACACCTGCACCAGCCGGCTGAAGTAATACTGCATCGAGCAGTTGATAAACATGTTGAGGTGCGAAGGATAAATGCCCTTTTCCGAAATCTGTTCGCGCAGCTGCTCCAGAATGCGCGGATTTTTCTGCACCCGCAGCACCACCTCCGGCCCTTCATCGGTGCTGACCGGTAACCCTACGGAGTGGTGCGTCAGGCGGATGTTGGGATTTTGTTTGGCCAGTTCATTTTCAATCTGGTGAATGAAGCGGCTTTTTTCGTAGCCTCCGTAGGTGTCGGACGGCAGTACGTAGAGCAGCACTACCTCTTTGGCCCGTTGCAACAGCCGGTAAAAGTGATAGGCCATAATGGCATCCTGGTCGCCGTGGGTGGGCAGGCCAAATTCCATGGCGGCATCGAAGGGAATGAGTGAATTCTGACGCCGGGCCAACGGCAGGATCTTTTCGTTGACCGATAGTATGATCAGCTTTTCAAAGTCCAGCGCCCGGGTTTCCAGCATCCCAATGATCTGGAGCTGGCTGGCAGGTTCGCCGCTGAAGGGCATCTTGGTCTGGCGGATGAGTTCGTAGAGGAAAATGCGAAAGCTCCGCATGGTCACCTGTTCGTGGCGTTCGCTCAGGATGGTCTCCAGCCGTTTGAGCAAGGTATAAAACAGGAACAGGTATTCCGTTTCGATTGCGTCCTGGTTTTCGCGGTACACGCCCCGCAGCAAGTCAATGAGCTGGTAAAAGCACTGCAAGGCCTGCCGGGGTTGCCCCTCCCAGGACGTAAACAGCGTCTTGAACAGTTCGTGTTCCTCTCCCATCGTGATGAGTTCGCGCGGCGTCAGCAGCACTTTGTTGCGGTCGATGATCTCCCGCACGGTGCGACGAACCACGCTTTGCGGAGCCACTTCCTCTTCCAGGCCCAAACCGGCGGGATCTACCGCCGCCAGACTGGCCTCCATCGCGATGCTTTCAAAACGGCGGATGTAGGGATGGTTCAGAACCTTGAGTACACTCCGGTGGCTGTACTTGGCCCCGCGACGGGGAGCTGCTTCGGCCGCCCGGATGTCCACCAGCGTGGCCCGCTGCATTTCGAAAAGCGCATCGATCAGGGTAAAAAGCGTGGAGTTACGCAACGACAAGCCCATCGTGATGTTGAAATCCTGCACCGACTCATCGAGCGAATACATCACCGGCGTGAGCAGGTTTTCGTCGGCCAGCACCATCGCCGTCATGGCATCGTAGCTGCCATCGGGTTGGGGTGGCTCTTCACTCTTCCACTCCGCGTAAATCTGGCCGGCTACTTTGGCCTGCATGCTGGCATTGGCGACGCCGACCACGCGGATGTTTTTATGATCGGTGAGTAAGTGGTCTTCCTGCCAGGTCCAGGGTCCGAATGCGCCTTCTCGTTTGTACTTTCGCAGCAGTTCACCCGCTTTCATATCCGGATTTTCCTGCATGTAATAGCGGTCAGTGTCCCAGAGCACTTCGGCCCGGCGGGCCTTCACCAGTTTTTTGATGATCCGCTCTTCCGACGTACTCAGGGCGTTCAAACCCACAAAGTAGAAGTAGTCGTACTTGGGATTATCGAGCAGGAGCAGGTCTACGTTTTCGGAAAGCCAGCGGTAGGCCATGCCCCGATACGCCCGGGTAGTGGCAAACAGCTTGTCGCGCAGGGCCGAATACACTTTGTAGAGATTGTCAAAAAGCAGGAAGTACTTCTCGGTCATGGGCGATGAACCGCCGCCGCTCCGGTAGTGGCGGGGCGAATCGGGGCTCCAGCGCTCCAGGGCTTTGGCTTCGCTCACGTAGCTGAACACCGCCTTGGCATCGAGCACGTACTGGTCGATGCGGTCGAAGTCGAGCAGCATGGTGCTGGCCCAGGATGTGAAACGGTCAAACTCAATGTTGGGGTCAATTTCCCGGAAAATGTCGTAGGCTTCAAACAGCAGACTGACGGGGTCGATCGGATCCAGTTCGCAGGTTTGTTGGATGAAGTCGTCGATGGCGACCACGTCGGGCGAAAGGAATGGATTGTCGGACTGGGTCGCCAGGGCCTGTTTGAAGAAAAAGACCGCTCTCCGCGTAGGTAACACCACACAGATCCGATCCAGGCCGGGTCGGCCCAGCGTGCTCTCAATGGAGCCGGGAAGACCGTGGTTCTGAAATATGTGGCGGGCTGATTGATCGAGGAAGGTTTGCATACGGCAGAGGCGCGTATAACAAAGTTAACCAATATTTCACTGGAATGCCCGGAAACGAGCGCAATATTACGCCCCTTGCGGGCAGGAGCCCGCTGGTCCCTGGGGCTTACCATTTCAAACTTTGATATATTTCAGAAGTTTATCCGGATATCGCCGTTCACTCGACGGATAGGCTTTTCGGATTTGCCTCAGAAAACGATCTGACCCGCAGCACCCTTTGAAACCCATTCCCATTCATATCACTCGAAACGATAACCGTTGGCTGCTGAGGCTCCTGTGCGGTATTCTGATGCTCGTGGTACAGCAAGCAGCGGGGATGAATGCGCCCGTGCTGACAATAGAACCCGGTACCCGCCAGCAGGAATACGCCCTCAGCCCGCATCTGGAAGTGCTTCGTCTACCCCGGGGCACCGACGTAAAAACGCTGACGCTGGAAGATATTCGGGCAAAAAATGGCACGGGTAATTTCAAGCCTTTCTCTGCCGATGAACCGGATGCACGCTTACCAGTTCACTGGTTCCGGTTTGTGCTCCGTAACCAGGATCCGGAAAATGAGGAATTCAAATTGAGTATCATCTTTACCGATCACATTCAGTTTTACTTTCCCGATGCCAATGGCCGGTACCAGCTCAAAAAGGCGGGCGATCTGGAGACCCTCCGGGAGCGCGAAGTAAAGGTAGGTCAACTGTGTTTTACCCGGTTTAAAGTGCCTTACGGCCGCACGGTGGTCTGTTACCTGCGGGTAGAAAGCCAAACCGATATTTCCCAGCAGTTCAAAGGCCCGGCACTTCGGTCGGTCAAGGTGTATCCCGACCCGGGCTTCATTGCCCGCTTCGAGACATCCCGCATCTACCAGGCCATGTTTTTCGGTGCCCTGCTCATTATGTTATTTTATAACCTGGCGATCTACGTTACGCTGCGGCACGTCAGCTACCTGCTTTTCTGCTTCTTTATTTTTACTCTTTGTCTGTTTACTGCGTCAGACCGGGGCTATTTATTCGAACTGGTGCTGCCTCAGTATCCCCGACTGGATCTGTATATCCGCTTTCTGTCGGCACCGCTGCTGGCCACTGCCTACGTGCAGTTTAGTCGGGCCTTTCTGCAGACAGGCCGGTACATGCGTACTACTGATCGGGCGCTACGCTGGCTCCCTCTTCTGTTTATAGCCCTGTCGGTGTTGATGATGGCCGGCTATTGGAAGTTGGGGCGGACCCTGACGATCTGCTGCACGCTGCTGGGTCTGCTCATTATTTTAAGCGTCGCCATCCGAAGTCTGCTAAAAGGCTATACACCCGCCCGGTATTTCGTAGCCGCTAACCTGTTGTTTCTGGTCGGAAGCATCACCATGGTGTACCAGCGCATGCACTATAGCCAGCACGTACTGAGCCAGTACAGCCTTCAGATAGCCGCCCTGGCGCAGGTAGCCTTTTTCTCCATGGGTCTGACCAACCGGATTCAGCTCATGCAGCGCCGGCTGGCGGCCCAGGTACTGGAAAAACAGCGGCTGGAAAAAGAAGCGGCGTTGGAGCGGGAACGACTCATTGAAGAGAAAAACCGGGAACTGGAATGGAAGGTAAAACAGCGCACGGCCGAAGTGCTGGCCCAGAAGGAGGAAATTGAAACCCAGAACGAAAAGCTGGCCCAGGTGAATGAGGAACTGATCACTACGCAGGAAATTATTGCGACCCAGAACAAAGAGCTGGCCCAGGCCAATCAGGTGTTGGAAACGACGGTGAAAGACCGAACCTGGGAATTGTACGTATCGAACGAAAAGCTCCGCACGGCCATCCACGAACTGGACTCTTTCATTTACCGTACCGCCCACGACATACGGGGTCCGCTGGCCCGGCTGATGGGGCTCTGCAACATTGCCACCATGGACGTAAAGGAAACCGCCGCCCTGCATTACCTGGAAAAACTCAACTGGCAGGCCCATAACCTGGACTACATCCTGAGCAGGCTTTCTACCGTGTACGAAATCAACCACTCTGCCATCCGGCCTCAGCCCATCGACTTTGATAAACTGTTGTGGGAACTGAAATCCAAGCTATTGTTTATTGAGGGCTTTGAACAAATCCGGTTTGCAGCAGAAGTACAGCCAGGAATCCGCTGCCACTCCGACTATGAACTGCTGTTGTTTATTGTTCGCAATCTGTTGGAAAATGCCGTTAAATTCCAGCGAACCGCCAGTGCTGACCGGTACGTAGGCCTCAGCATGGGTACCCGGAACAACCACTTGGTAATTCACGTCCGAGACAATGGAATCGGCATCAGTCCCGAAGAAGCGGACCTCATTTTCGATATGTTCAGCCGGGCAGCCAGCAAGCACCGAAGCACCGGCATGGGTCTTTACATGGTTAAAAAAGCGGTGGAAAAACTACAGGGCAGCATTGCCCTGGTTGACCATCCGGAAGGCCTGACCGACTTTCGGATTGAAATACCGCTGCAAACGAAACTGGGGCCCGAACCCAGTCAGCACTTCTACCCTAAGCTCCATTCCTGAAGCCCGTCTGAAAGCAGTCTGCGCTGATTTTATTCCCTAAAAATGCCCCAAGTATTCGATTACCTGGCGTTTTCCTGCCAGAAGTCGCCGTTTCGCTTTCGCAGGGGCATTCTTCCTCCAGAATCGATTTGAAAATCCGCCGTAATTCGTAAGTTTCGGATAATGAATCCGGCCGCTGCGGCGTGCCGACGGAGTGCAGTGAGTTAGAATAATTAATTAGCACGTTAGCACATCAGTAAATTAGCACATCCACCTACGCTTCATCCCTATGTTAAAAGTCATTCCCCGCTTCCTCTTCGCCTGCTGCCTGATCCTGTTTATTCACGCCGGCGTTTTCAGCCAGCCAACCGCCAACCCGGAGCCGACTTACGCGGAAAAGCTGGGCTGGAAAAAAGGCGACCGGGTGGTCATCCTGCACATTGACGACGCCGGCATGTCGTACGACTCCAACCTGGGCGTGATTCAGGCCCTGGAAAAAGGCGTGGCCAATTCGGTCAGTGTGATGATGCCCTGTCCCTGGGTACCGGGTATGGTGCGCTACCTGAAAGAACATCCGAAAGTAGATGCCGGCCTGCACCTGACGCTCACCTCCGAATGGCGGGATTACCGCTGGGGTCCGCTGACCGGTCAACCGACCGCTCCCGGTTTGGTAGACACCGAAGGAGCCCTTTGGCCCAGCGTGGCAGAGGTAGTGCAGCACGGTAGCCCCGACGAAGTGGAGGCCGAAATCCGCGCGCAGTTGGAACGGGCACGGCGGATGGGACTGGAGCCCACGCACCTGGATTCGCACATGGGAACCCTCTTCGCCACCCCGGGCTTCCTGGAGCGTTACATCAAGGTAGGTGCCGAACATGGCATACCTGTGATGTTTCCGGGCGGGCACAATTACTTTCTGATCCGCCAGTTGCAGGAGGAAACCGTTGCGCAGCTGAAGGCGGAAGGAAAGTACCGCGAAGGGCAGGAAATTCCCCTACCGCCCGCCATTGCCCAAACCCGCGAACTGGGAAAAACCATCTGGGCGTCCGGGCTGCCGGTGCTCGACGATCTGCACAATACCAGCTACGGCTGGCAGCTCCCCAAAGGCACCACGCCCACCGACGACAACCTGCGGAAACTGAAAACCCAGCAATACGCAGCAGCCATACGAAACATGAAGCCCGGCGTGACCATGGTCATCATGCACTGCACGGCCCCTACCGAAGTATTTAAGCACATCTCCGATTCGGGCGATACGCGTAAAGGTGACCTGCTGGCGATGCTCGATCCGGCCCTGCGCAAAGTGATTCAACAGGAAGGCATTATTCTGACTACCTGGCGGGAGCTGAAAGAACGCCGAAGCAAAGTGAAATAAACCTGAGTACCACTGAAAAATCGTTCCCGTTCCGTCTTGTTTCCCGGTCAATTCTGTTTATTTTCAGGTTTTGGCAGGCTTTGCTTTTTCCATCCGGACGTATTATGAGTTTACGCGCCATCTATTATAAATATCCGCTCTACTTCAAATTTGAAGCGGGCACTTCGCGGGGCGTACTGACCGAAAAGGATAGCTACTTCATCCGGCTGTTCGATGACCGCGCCCCGGCCACCTTCGGACTGGGGGAATGCAGTCCGCTGAAGGGTCTCAGCATCGATGACCTGCCCGATTTTGAAGTCTACCTGAGCGAAGCATGTGAGGCTTTTTCCCAGATCAAAAAAGACATTTTTGCCTGGGATATGGGCGCCATTACCAGCGAACTGATCGGAGACAAATTTCCTTCCATTCAGTTCGGGTTTGAAACGGCCCTGCTGGATTTCCGGAACGGTGGCAAACGGATGATTTTTGACAATGCCTTTGCCCGGGGACGGCAATCCATTTCCATTAATGGTCTGATCTGGATGGGGAAAGCGGACTGGATGCGCCAGCAGATTGATCAGAAACTGAAAGAGGGCTACCGCTGCATCAAGATGAAGATCGGGGCGATCGATTTTGAGCAGGAATACGCCCTGCTGGCATCCATTCGTGAACAATACACGCCCGAACAGGTTACGCTCCGGGTCGATGCCAACGGGGCCTTCTCCCCGGCCGAAGCGCCGGAAAAGCTGCATCGCCTGGCCCAACTGGAGCTTCACTCTATCGAGCAACCCATCCGTGCCGGTCAGCGAAGTACCATGGCGCAGCTCTGCCGGAATACGCCCCTGCCCATCGCCCTGGACGAAGAACTGATCGGAGTATCGGAAAGAGAGGCAAAAATTGAACTATTGGATACGGTATGGCCCCAGTACCTCATCCTGAAGCCCAGCCTACTGGGCGGCTTCACACACTGCCGCGAATGGATTTCCCTGGCCGAAGAAATGGGCATCGGCTGGTGGATGACTTCAGCCCTTGAATCCAACGTAGGTCTCAATGCCATCAGCCAGTTTACGGCCGAATTCGACAACCCACTCCCGCAGGGCCTGGGTACTGGTCAATTGTATACCAACAACATCGACAGTCCGCTATACATCGAAGGCGGACACCTAAGCTATCACGCTACCAAATGTTGGAACACCCAAAACATTCACGCTCTGATGGAAGGGTGAAAGAAAGGAGAATGGGATAACGGAGGCCGGAGAAAGGGAGATTGCCTTTCGTTAATCCGAATGAGACTCAGGCAAATTCTATTATAAACTCCTCTATATCACCGCTATCCATTCCATCCGTAGCGTAGGCCTTATGGAGTTTAAACTAATAAAACGACTCATCCAGGCAGACCACAGGCTCGATTAGGAAGCAATTATGGAAGGAGTCAAATTCCCCTCCTTTTTTCAAGGAGGGGCGAGGGGTGGTTTTTGGCGTTTAGTAAGTTACTCTTACCACCCCCGGCCCCTCCTAAAATCAGGAGGGGAGTAAAATTACTTCATAATCAATCGTTTTTGTAGATGTAAGCTAATATGGGACGCTTATTTTATTAAATTTTATAAGGCCTACGCTACGGATGGAAGGGATAATAAATCTACGTACGTCCTAATCAGATGAACGCAATGGTGATATCCTGCCTCCCGTTCTCCGGATTCCGGTCTCCTTTCTTTCCGCTTTACAAATTCCCCCTCAGCGCCTGCTCCCTTTCGATGGCTTCAAACAGGGCTTTGAAATTGCCGGCACCGAATGATTTGGCTCCCTTGCGCTGAATGATTTCGAAGAACAGCGTGGGCCGGTCTTCCACCGGTTTGGTAAAGATCTGTAGCAGGTAGCCTTCTTCATCCCGATCCACCAGAATATTCAGCTCTTTGAGCGGCTTGATCTCCTCTTCAATCTGGCCTACCCGGTCGGTGAGGTCGTCGTAGTAAGTTTCGGGCACCCGCAGGAAATCCACGCCCCGCCGCCGCAGTTCCGACACCGTATGCACAATGTCGTCGGTGGCGATGGCGATGTGCTGCACCCCGGCGCCGTGGTAGTAGTCCAGGTATTCTTCAATCTGCGATTTGCGCTTGCCCTGGGCCGGCTCGTTGATGGGAAATTTGATGTACCCGTTGCCATTGGACACCACCTTCGACATCAGGGCCGAATATTCGGTGGCAATGTCCTTGTCGTCGAAGGTGATGAGCAGTTTGAAGCCCATTACGTCTTCGTAAAATTTCACCCAGCGGTTCATTTCGCCCAGTTCCACGTTGCCCACGCAGTGATCCACGTATTTCAGACCTACTGGCTGCACGGTCAGGGTACTTTTAGCTGCCTGGTAGCCGGGCAGGAAAGCGCCGCGGTAGTTTTTGCGCTCCACGAAAGTATGCAGGGTATCGCCGTAGGTATGAATGGAGGCCACTTTTACCTCTCCATGCTCATCGCTCAGCACCTGGGGCGGAGAGGCCGGCTGGGCACCCCGGCTGACGGTTTCGTGAAAAGACCGTTCAGCATCGTCTACCCAGAGGGCCAGTACTTTTACCCCGTCGCCGTGTTTCTGTACGTGGCGGGAAATGTCGGAATCGGGCCACAGAGAGGTGGTCAGTACCAGCCGGATTTTGTCCTGCTTCAATACGTATGAGGCCCGGTCGCGAACACCCGTTTCGGGGCCGGAATACGCGACCAGTTGATATCCGAAGGCCATCTGATAGAAATAGGCCGCCTGTTTGGCGTTGCCCACGTAAAGCTCAATGTAGTCGGTGCCTTGAATAGGCAGGAAGTCTGGTTCCATAAAACGATTCATTGGTTTAGGTAAAAATGAAGTGATCAGGTACTATTCGATACGATAACCGGGGCTTTTTATTTCATTTAACAGACATTCATTCCCTTTCAACCCAAACCTTATAGCCCTCGTTTGGTTTATTTTACGAATGATTCCTTCATTCGTATATTTTCATGAATTGCTTGCAAGTTAACGTATCTATTTTCAGTTTTGTGGATTAGGAATCAAAAGAAGAACCCATGATAAATGCGGAAAGCCTTGACAATGCATTGATTGCGTTGGTGGAAAAAAGAATTCAACTGAATGAATTGGACTACAGTGACGACTCCTACGACGACGTAGAAGAAGAACTGCACGATATGGAAGATTCATTCGTAGATAAGTACGGCAATTACCTGGAAAAGGTACTGGAGAATGTGCACGAAAAATATTGTTCCGATACGGAAGTGCTGCTGCCAACCGCATACATTGCCAAAAACTACGTAAAGAAAGGCTTGAAGTCGAATGGAAAACCCAATTACGAAGTAAGTCCCCAGGAGGGCGTCTGGGTAGAACTGGATGCCAGCCCGGGAAAGGAAGCGCACCTGGTACTGGTACCCAGCCCCACCCGCATCCTGCTGATGACCGGAGCCAACCAGTCTACCGAAGTATGGCGGGTAGGTAATCAGTAAGTAGCATTTTCCTGAAAAGGGAAGCGTACACGGCAAGCAAACCTGACCGATTTTGAAACCGGTCAGGTTTTTTACTTTTTACGCATTAAAACTTCGGACAGGGCAGGCGGCGGGCGCTGCGGGGCAGCTTGGGCTTACTGGGCGAACGCGGGAACACGTACGACACGGAAATCTCGTGCGAACCGCCGGTAGAGGGCGTCAGGCTGGAGATGGTCAGGTCGTAGCTGTAGCCCAGTGACAGGTTGTTATTGCGGAAGCCCACCAGGAAAATGGCTGCATCGTGGTTGTTGAGCCCTTCCACCGACTTTCTGATCGGCAGGCCACGGTACCACAAACCCACCACCAGCGGCTCGTAGGTGAAGTACATGCCCAGGTCCAGTTGGGTAAACTTTCCCTGCATCTTGAACAGCATGGCCGGTGAAATGCTCACTTCCCGCTCATTCCTACTCACCCGCAGGCCCTTGCGGGTTTTGTTTTCAATCATAATTTTATACCCGGCCGTGATGGTCGATTTCATGGGCAAAGGGCTGTTTTCTCCGGCCAGTACCGACTGGTTGGGCCGGTTCATATGGTGGGCTGAATACCCGATGTAAAAATTTTCGGTGTACAGCAAACCGCCCGAAGACAGGTCTACGTAGTTGTTGTTGGCAAAGTCCAGCCCCGGCTCTCCCGGTAGACCCGCGTTGTAGCCCTCTTTGGTGTACTGGTTGCCGAAGGTGAGTCCGTAATAACCGGCATTGCGCAACACGTAGGAAGCCTGCAAACCCGCCCGGAAAGCCCATTTTTCCGATAATTCCAGCTGATAGGCGTACTGCGCCCCGATGTCGGTGTTGCGAAACTTGCCAAAACCTTGCTCATCGTTGGTGATGATCAGGCCCACGCCGCTCTTGATGTTGGCAAAATAATGGTCGAACGAAGCCGAATACGTGACGAAGCTGGCTTCCAGGCTGGGCCACTGGTTGCGGTAGTTGAGGGTAGCCCGGGTACCCAGTGCCGACCCGGCAAAAGCCGGATTGAGGTACAGCGGATTGGCGTAAAACTGGGAATATTGCGCATCCTGCGCCTGTAAGCCCGTCAGTCCGGTAAAGGTGGCAGCAAGCAGCAGAAGAAAACGTACAGATTTTAACATGAACAATAGCAGCTAGGATGTGAACAAATGCCTTGGCCAGCGAAACAGATTGAGCACAAGACTACATTAAAATATGATTATTTTTTTTACATAGGACGCGATAATCATACATTTTAGCAAATTGAATGGAATTTACCGGGTTTATTCGTTCCATTAATCCCTACATTTAGGCCTTTGAATATCGGACAGTCATCAATGGAGCGGGTGAGCAGCGATACAAACCGGGTGAGGTATATACTATAAAACACGATAATCTGTTTTATAGTGAAAACCAAAGCCCCTCCGTATCGGTTTACCGACCGTTTACGAACACCGAAATAACTGAATTCGACTTATTTTATTTTACATAGATAAAACTATACGCGATTTTACATGATTTATCGTACGCGCAACAAGGAATTTCAGTACCTGATCCTTCTCTGCTTCGCATTCCTGTGTCTGCAAGTGAGCACTGCCTACGCGCAGTGCGACTTCACGCCTAAGACCAACTGCGCCGGAGACGCCTGTAGCACCAACCCCACGCAATTTACCTATACCGGACCGACCAACCCCGGCGACGTGTTCGAGTGGGATTTTGGTGATACCCAGGTACAGACCGATACTTCCTCCCAACAAAATCCGCAGTATCTGTACACCCGTCCGGGTACGTATACCGTCACCTTGTCGATCAACGGAGCCGCCAACTGCACCCAGACCGTCACCATCGGGGGCTTCAATGAATTCACGCTTGACCCGGACATCAACAAGGGACCACAGGAAGAGGAAATCTGTAAGGAAGAACTGGAAGCCGGAGTAACTTTAACACCCAAGTTTACCACCGGAGGAGCCCCTCCCAATGTCACCTACCTGTGGTCGACGGGTGCAACCACACCAACCATTCAGATCGACACGGCGGGTTGTTATTCCGTGCAGATCACCGACCCGGCCACGGGCTGCAGCCGTACCAACAAAGTGACCGTTACCTCTTACAAGCCCGACCCCAATGCGCCCGAACCCCCGAAGGAACGGGGCCGCTGGTACTTCGGCAACGGAGCGGGGATTAAATTCGTAGGCGGACAGCCCGAAGCCGTCACGGACGGACAGGTAAACGTACCGGAAGGCAGTTCTACGGTGAGCAACGCCGGTGGACAGCTGCTTTTCTACACCGACGGAAAAAACATTTACCGACCCGACGGCACAGTGATGCCCGGTGGAGATAACCTCAACGGCGGCACGGACATCACCCAGGGGGTACTGATTGTGTCTCAGCCCGGTTGCGCCAGTTGTAACTCCGTGTATTACGTTTTCACCATTTCCGACACGGGAGAACTGCAGTACAGTATTGTGGACATGCGGGGTGACGCGGGCAAAGGAACCGTTACTGCCGGTCAGAAGAACCTGCCACTCTTCCCCACCAGCACGGAAAGAATTACGGCCGTAGCCGCCGAACCAGATTCGGTGACGGGTGCCCAGAAAACCTGGATCATCACCCACGATGCCAACGCCAACACTTTCCGCGTGTACCCACTCGACGCCAAAGGCATCGGCAGTCCGGTCACTTCCGATTCGGGAGCGGTACACGGTCCGGAACCGATCAAGGGCGAAGGGTATATGAAAGTATCGCCCGACGGCAGCAAGGTGGCAGTCATCATTCCAGGCGTAGCGCCCGACCAACCTAACCGCATGCAGCTCTTCGATTTCGACACGAAAACAGGGCAGTTATCCAATCCGAAAAACATTGATTTGGGGCCAACACCGCCTTCGGCCTACGGCCTGGAGTTTGCCAGTGACACTACTTTATACGTCTCCCTGACCGGCGACGGAACCACCCAATCGCAATTATTGCAGTTCAGTGTCCGATCGGACGATACCATCAGCATTGCCAACTCCCGAAAATTGATCGCCTCTTCAATACAGAAGTTCGGTGCCCTACAGATTGATCCGGATAAACAGAAAATCTACCTGGCCATTGAAGGTAGCGGATCGGTGGGCGTGATCAACCAGCCCAACGATACCTTAAACGTAGATTTCCAGGAAAACGGCTTCAACCTGGGTGGTCCTACCAGCCAGTTGGGTCTGCCCAACATCTCACCGACCGAAACGCCCCCGGGCTTCGGACAGGGCTTCAATTTCGACGGACCCGAATGCGCCGCTTTGGGTGAACAGGTCACCTATGAGTTCCAGGCCAGCCCCGACCGGGCACCCCGCAACGACGGACAGCCTAACTCCTTCTTCGAATGGAGATTCCCCGACGGAAGCACTTCTAACGCGCAGAACCCCTCCCATACTTTCCCGGGACCGGGCACCTACCGGGTGACCTTGAACATTTGGAATGACTGTATTCCTCAGCCTGGTGAATTTTTTGAGAAAACCATCACCATCCGCCGGGCACCCGATCCGTTTCGGATTGCGCCCAATGCGCCCAATCAGCGGCAGGGCAACAACATTAGCACCTGCCAGCCCAACGTCGTGCTGGATGCCCAGGCCAACGTGCCGGGAAGCACTTACCAGTGGCTTTTTAACGGTACGCCGGTCAATCCGGGCGGAACCAATCGTACGCTTACTGTAACGCAATCGGGCTTATATACCGTGATATTGGCCAACGGCAGTTGCGGACGGGCTGATCAGGTGAACGTAACCTTTACGCGGCCTCAGGTAGACCTAGGACCTGATACCACGCTTTGCGGCAGCGGTGATCAGATTGTACTCAATGCCGGCAATCCGGGATCTACCTACTTATGGTCAACGGGTGCTACAACCCAAACCATTACGGTCACTGCGGCTCCTGGCTCCTCTACTACGTACAGCGTCACCGTCACGCAGCCCGGCCCGGCAGGTTGTAGCGATACGGATGAAATTGTGGTGAGAGGTGGGGCACCTTCGATCATTACGGCCACGTCTACCCCTACCGCAGCCGACTGTTCGGGAGCCGGGGTCAATACGGGCACCATCACGCTCACGCTGCCGGGCACGGGCGGTCCCTTTACCTACGCTTGGACGGGTCCGGGCGGATTCACCGCGACGACCCAAAACCTGACTGGCCTGGCCGCTGGCACTTACCAGGCGACCATCGTCAATGCCGCCGGCTGTCAGACGATCGTACAGGCCAGCGTCAACTCAGTGGTTTCTACTTTGGCCTATACCTCCAATGCGCCGGTTACTGCCGCCTGCGCCGCCACGCCAACGGGTACGATCACCCTGACTCCCGGTGCGGCACCTTCAACCGTAGCCACCACCTTCGTCTGGAGAAACAGCAACGGTCAGGTGGTGGGTGGCAATAGCCCCACGCTCACGGCAGCACCGGGCACCTACAGCGTAGAATTGACCGATGCCGCCAACTGTAAGCAGTTCCTTTCTAACCTGGTTATCCTGCCGGACAATACCCAGCCAATCGTCAGGGCATCCGCACCGGTAATTACCGGCTGTACGACCGTAGAATTGTATGCCAGCGCAACGGGTGGCAACTATTACGTGTGGCGTGCAATCACAACCAATAATGTAATAAAACCTGTCATTGGACCACAGGACATCATTGCACAGGGGAATAACGCTTCTGCTGTTACCAATCCGCCTGTAACTCAAAACACGGCGGTAGAAAGGTACACCGTATCGGTATACGTTGACCAGGCGGCTTTTACTAATGGTTCTCCCTGCTTTGGCGTAGATACCGTCACAGTCACCTTCCCTCCCGCTCCAACCGCCACCATTGCTGCCGGTCCGAACGCAGCCTGCGAAGGCCAGACCATTACCCTCACAGCCAACCAGCCACCGGCCGGGGTAACGTACCGCTACCAGTGGCAGCGGGTAGAATTCAACGTAGCCACTGACATTCCGGGTGAACAAGGCCGCACATTGACGGTGACTACTTCGGGCAATTACCGCATATCAATCACGGTTCCGCAGTCCAATTGTCCGCCTGCCATCGATACCCGTACAGTTACCTTCAACGCCGTACCGGTTGCCGACTTTGAAACGCCGGGTCCGCTTAGTGTCTGCCGGGGCACTTCCACGGAACTGCGTGCACTGGTACCCGCCGGAACCAATTACGCTTATCGCTGGACGATCAAGAGTACCGGGCAGCAGGTGGGTGTACTACCCGTTCTGCAGGTTACGCCGCTGAGTACCACCATTTACGTCCTGACGGTTACCAACCCACAGGGCAATTGCCGAAGCACCAGCAAGGAAATTACGGTCAACGTAACGCCGCAGCCCTTCGTAGATTTCTCCAATACCCCCAATGTATTCTGTGTAGGCGGTTCGGTGGTACTCAATGCCATCAATCCGGGAGCGGCTACGTACGTGTGGAGCCGCAATGGTCAGGTGATTGCCGGAGAGACAAGCGCTACGTACACGGCTACCCAATCCGGTGAATATTCGGTGACGGTCACCATTGGAACGTGCAGCACCACGGCCCGGCACAACATCAACCCGCCCTTGCAGGCACCGACGCCTTCCGTTCCGCGCAAGCTGGTGGAATTCTGCTTCAAGGAAGACCCGGGTATTCTGACCGAAGTGGATGCTGGAACCGGCAATCTGCTCACCTACGAGTGGTACAACCTGAATAACCCGACCGTGAAGATTGGCGAAGGTCAGAAATTGCCGGTGGGCCCCGGTTCCTACGTGGTCAAATTCATCAACAACGAAGGCTGCAGCGCTTTCGACACCATTAATGTGGTAGATAAGTGCGAACCCCGCCTGTTTATTCCCGACGCCTTCACGCCCAACGGCGACGGCAACAACGATGAGTTCGTGGTCCGCCATCCGGGCTACATCAAGAACCTGGAAGTGCGGATTTACAACCGCTGGGGCGAAGTGGTAACGGTGTCGCGCATTGAAAACCCGAACGCTGACAATGACGGTTCGTTGCTCATCTGGGACGGCACCTTTAAGGGCCAGCCCTCACCCGTAGGGAGCTACGTCTGGACGGTCAGCTACGAAAGTACGGACTATCCCGAACGGGCACCCGTAAAGCTCCGGGGGGGCGTAGCACTGATCAGGTAGCATCCATTTATAATAAAAAAGCCCTCCGCTCAATCAGAACGGAGGGCTTTTTTATTATCAGTGTGCTGGTTTTCTGATCAAATGGTAACTTTCCGGGTATTTAATCAGTAAAATCATCAACCAATGCCCATAAATGTTATGAAAAAGACACTTGTATTGGGAGCTACGGACAACCCGGACCGGTTTGCTTACCGGGCCGCCCACAGCCTGCTGCGTCACGGTCACGACATCGCGCTGGTAGGCATCAAGAAGGGAGAAATTGCCGGACGCCCCATTATCAACGATAAGGAAACCCCCGTGGAAGAAGTAGATACCGTGACCCTCTACGTAGGACCGCGCAATCAGCCCGAATGGTACGATTACATTCTGAAGCTGAGACCCAAACGCATCATTTTCAACCCCGGCACCGAAAACCCCGAACTGGAGAAGATGGCCCGCAACAAAGGCATCGAAACGCTGGAAGCCTGTACGCTGGTGATGCTTTCGGTGGGAGCGTATTAGAAAGCAGGAAATTTAAATCGTACTGAAAAGCCTTCACTGCAAACTGGTGAGGGCTTTTTAGTAGTACCCGTCTCTCACCTTGGTGATGCCACAACACTGAACGAAAGTATTATTGCCATTGGATTGGAATCCGTGGCACCACCTGCAAGGTTGCCACTATCATTCCGGAGGAATCTTGCCTACCTTTGCTCAGAGAGGGAAAGTCCACCGGCTTGGGTGGTAGTTTGTCAGAGAAATGTCTAATGCTTGGAACCATCCCAAGGAGTCATTCCTGAGTTCAACCAGACAAAAAGTTGTTCTGAAGTGGGAAGTTAGAAAATGGCGGTTGGAATGCTCTTTTTTCAATTTATCTTAGGCCGTGTTGACAATTAGCGTAACCAAATCAAGGCACAGGCCAGATGAATAAAAGCTAGAAACGAGGCCGCTGTTTTATCATAACGAGTGGCGATACGTCGATAGCCCTTGAGCAGGTTGAAAA